>Ga0247822_10001415_pt1 | contig 14687 bp, 9 predicted proteins | sample 13C_Cellulose_Da_FD_192423 | JGI IMG/M metagenome (GOLD analysis project Ga0247822, IMG submission 192423) | Soil microbial communities from agricultural site in Penn Yan, New York, United States - 13C_Cellulose_Day30 | ecosystem: Environmental > Terrestrial > Soil > Agricultural land | place...
GCCGATCACCTGGGACCAGTGGCTGATGCTGCAGACTGACAATGTCGCGGCAGAGGATGGGCTGGCGCAGCTCGGCGTCGCACCGACCCTGCTCGGCGCAGTCGCCCCGGGCTGGCTCGTCCAGTATTGCCGCCACGGGCGCTTCGCAGGCGCGCATCAAGCGACCTGAACCCAGATCTTCCGGCACATTCAAGACCGGGTGAGCCCCGGCAGGGGAACCATCCGGCATGAGTGACACGCTGACCTATATCCTCCTCGGCATCATCGAGGGGCTGACCGAGTTCCTGCCCGTATCCTCGACCGGACACTTGATCCTGGCCGGCGAGCTGTTCGGGTTCAACGACAGCAGCTCGATCACCTTCAAGATCGCGATCCAGTTCGGCGCGATCCTGGCAGTGCTGGTCGCCTATTGGCGAACCTTTCTGGACCGCGGCATTGGGCTGCTGCGCCGCGAACCGCAATCGGTCGCGTTCGTGCGCAACATCCTGATCGGTTTTGCGCCAGCGCTGGCGATCGGCGTGGTCGCCTATGATGCGATCCGCGCCGCGATGCAAACCCCGGTGATCGTCGCGGTCGCGCTTATCGTCGGCGGCTTCGCGATTCTGCTGATCGAGCGGATGGTGAAGACCGTGCGCTACAATCGCGTGGAGGCGATCCCAACCGGTACCGCGGTGTCGATCGGCGTCGTCCAGTGCCTCGCGATGCTGCCTGGCGTCAGCCGTTCGGGCGCGACGATCATGGGATCGCTGCTGATGGGGGTCGAGCGCAAGACCGCGGCCGAGTTCAGCTTCTTCCTTGCCGTGCCGACGATGCTCGCCGCGACCACCTATTCACTGTGGAAGGACCGCAACCTGCTCAGCCTGGACGATCTGAGCGCGATCGCGATCGGGTTCGGCGCGGCGTTCGTGGTGGCACTGCTGGTGGTGCGCGCGTTCGTGAAGGTGGTCGGGCGCTATGGTTTCGCCCCCTTTGCCTGGTACCGAATCATCGCCGGAACCGCAGCGCTGATCTGGCTCTTGGCTAGATAGGTCCGGATCGGATATTATTATTGCGATCAAATCGCAACTAGGCGCGAAATCCTGATCTAATATTGCTAAATAGGTCAGTATATCTTACCTAATTGCAGGTTTTCGCGTGACTCGCCTCGCGCGAACTGTCAGTGGCGCGGGCATGGCAAAAGAAGTCATGCTCAAATTCGTCGACCGTGCGCAGGCGTTTCCGCCCAAGCGCGAGGCCCAGCTGCGCGCGCAGGATTTCCGTGAAATCGCGGAGCGCTATGCGCCACCGTCTGCGGAAGAGCAGGCCGGGCGATGCTCGCAATGCGGCGTGCCCTATTGTTCGGTGCACTGCCCGCTGCACAACCATATCCCCGACTGGTTGCGCCTGACCGCCGAAGGCCGGCTGCGCGAAGCCTATGAGCTGTCCAACAGCACCTCGACCATGCCCGAGATCTGCGGCCGCATCTGTCCGCAGGATCGCCTGTGCGAAGGCAATTGCGTCATCGAATTCTCGCAGCACGGATCGGTCACGATCGGGTCGGTCGAGAAATTCATCACCGACACTGCCTGGGAAGAAGGCTGGGTCGAGCCGCTCGTCCCCGGCCCCGCGCGCGGGCAATCGGTCGGCGTGATCGGTGCCGGCCCGGCGGGACTCACCGCAGCCGAGTATCTTCGCAAGCTTGGCTATGACGTACACATCTACGACCGCCATGACCGGCCCGGCGGGCTGCTGACCTATGGCATCCCCGGCTTCAAGCTGGAGAAGGAAGTCGTGATGCGCCGCACCGACCGGCTGGCGGCGGGCGGCATCGTCTTCCACCAGAGCTTCGAGGTTGGCCGCGACGCGACGCTCGAGCAGCTGCGTGCCAAGCACGACGCGGTGCTGATCGCGACCGGCGTCTACAAGGCGCGCGCGATCAAGGCACCCGGCGTCGCCGCGGACGGCGTGGTCGAGGCGCTCGACTATCTGATCGCGTCGAACCGCAAGAGCTTTGGCGACGCGGTGCCCGCGTTCGACGACGGCAGCCTGAATGCGCAGGGCAAGAATGTCGTCGTGATCGGTGGCGGCGACACCGCGATGGACTGCGTGCGTACCGCGGTGCGCCAGGGCGCGGCATCGGTGAAGTGCCTCTATCGCCGCGACCGCGCCAACATGCCCGGATCGCAGCGCGAGACTGCCAATGCCGAGGAAGAAGGCGTCGAGTTCGTCTGGCTCTCCGCCCCCGAGGCATTCGAGGGTGGCGACAAGGTGAGCGCGGTCAAGGCCGTCGGCATGCGCCTCGGTGCGCCCGACGCCAGCGGCCGCCGCGCGCCCGAGCCCGATCCGGGTTCGGCGTTCGATGTGCCTACCGATCTCGTCATCAAGGCGCTCGGCTTCGATGCCGAGGACCTGCCGACGCTGTTCGGCGCGGTGGATTTGGGTGTCACCCGCTGGGGAACGATCCGCACCGACGCGCGGACGATGATGTCCAACCTCGACGGCGTGTTTGCCGCCGGCGATATCGTCAAGGGCGCCAGCCTTGTGGTGCAGGCGATCCGCGATGGCCGCGACGTCAGCGAACGGATGCACAACTGGCTCAAGACGCAGAAGATCTCGGCACTCACAGGCGCACGCGCAAGGGAAGCGGCATGACCGTGAGCCTCGCCATCGCGGCTGCCTTGCTGACCCCGGCCGCGCAGGCCGCAACGCCTGCGCCAGCCGCGACCGAAGCCGTTGATCCCGCACGCCTCGCTGCCGCCAAGCGCGCGCTCGAGGCGCTGATGCCGCCCGAAAAGCGCGCGGCGATGTTCGATACGATGCTCGGGCCGATGATGGCCAATATTCAGGAAAGCGTCTTCTCGTCGCCATCGATCAAGGATTCGCTTGATCGCGACCCCAAGGTCATGGCGGCCTTACAGCAGTTCATAGGCAAGCAGCAGGAACGCACGGGACAGCTGCTCCGCGCGACGTTGCCGGACATGTTTGCTGCGATGGAGCGAGCCTATGCACGACGCTTTACCGTCGATCAGCTGAATGAGGTCGCCGCCTTTTTCACGACACCGACCGGGCGGTTCTACATGGATCAAAGCATGACGATCATGTCCGACCCGGATGTACTCGCATGGCAACGCGGCCTGATGCAGCAGGCAATGGCGCATACCGAACAAGACATGAAGGCGCTGCAAGCAGAGATCGCGGCGGAGGCAGGCAAGTGATGATGGTTGAGAATGAGCGCGAACGCCTTGCCCGCGAGGGCATGTACCGCCCCGAGTTCGAGGGCGATGCCTGTGGTGTGGGCATGGTCGCGGCGATCGACGGCCAGCCCTCACGCCGCGTCGTGCAGAGCGCGATCGACGCGCTGAAGGCGGTGTGGCACCGCGGTGCAGTCGATGCCGACGGCAAGACCGGCGACGGTGCGGGCATCCATGTCGATCTGCCGCTGCGCTTCTTCGACGACGCGGTGCTGGCGTCGGGCCACCGCGTGCTGCCCAACCGGCTCGCAGTTGGCATGATCTTCATGCCGCGCGTCGATCTCGGCGCACAGGAAGCCTGCCGCACGATCGTCGAAAGCGTGATCATCGAGGCGGGCTACACCATCTATGGCTGGCGCCAGGTGCCGGTCGATGTCTCCGTCATCGGCCAGAAGGCGCAAGCGACGCGTCCCGAGATCGAGCAGATCATGATCGCCGGGCCGATGCCCGACCAGGTGTCCGAGGAAGAGTTCGAGAAGAATCTGTACCTCGTCCGCCGCCGGATCGAGAAGCGCATCATCGCGGCGCAGATCAGTGGCTTCTATATCTGCTCGCTGAGCTGCCGCTCGGTGATCTACAAGGGGCTGTTCCTCGCGGAATCGCTCTCGGAATTCTACCCGGACCTCAAGGACGAGCGCTTCGTCAGCCGCGTCGCGATCTTCCATCAGCGCTATTCGACCAACACCTTCCCGCAATGGTGGCTGGCGCAGCCATTCCGCTGCCTCGCGCACAATGGCGAGATCAACACGATCCGCGGCAACAAGAACTGGATGCTCAGCCACGAGATCAAGATGGCGAGCCTCGCCTTTGGCGAGCATTCGGAGGACATCAAGCCGGTGATCCCGGCAGGGGCGTCCGACACCGCTGCGCTTGACGCGGTGTTCGAGGCGATCTGCCGCTCGGGCCGCGACGCGCCGACCGCCAAGCTGATGCTGGTGCCCGAGGCGATGGGGCCGGAAACCCCGGCCAACCACCTCGCGATGTACAAGTATCTCGCTTCAGTGATGGAGCCGTGGGACGGCCCCGCCGCGCTGGCGATGACCGACGGCCGCTGGGCGGTCGCGGGCGTCGATCGCAACGCACTGCGTCCGCTGCGTTACACCCGCACCGCCGACGGGCTGCTCGTCGTGGGGTCCGAAACCGGCATGGTCCAGATTCCCGAATCGACCGTCGTCGCCAAGGGCCGGCTCGGGCCGGGCGAGATGATCGCGGTCGATCTGGACGAAGGCCGCTTCTATCAGGACGACGAGGTCAAGGACCGGATCGCCGGTGAGTATGACTATGCCGGCATGATCGGCGAGTTCCTGACCGTCGATGATCTTTCGGCCGTGGACGAGGGCGGTCCGCGCTTCGACCGCGCCGAGTTGACGCGCCGCCAGGTCGCGGCTGGCCAGACGCTCGAGGACATGGAGCTGATCCTCTCGCCGATGGTGACCGACGCCAAGGAAGCCGTCGGATCGATGGGTGACGACACCCCGCTTGCCGTGATCAGCGACAAGCCGCGGCTGATCAGCCAGTTCTTCCGCCAGAATTTCAGCCAGGTCACCAACCCGCCGATCGACAGCCTGCGCGAGCGGCACGTGATGTCGCTCAAGACCCGTTTCGGCAACCTCGCCAACATCCTCGACACCGGCGAGACTGCGAACAAGGTGCTGGTGCTCGAAAGCCCGGTGCTGACCAATAGCGATTGGGCGCGGCTCAAGGGTCATTTCGGCGACCTTGCTGCCGAGATCGACTGCACCTTCCCCGCCGGCGGCGGGCCCGAGACGCTGCGTGCCGCGATCGCCGATGTCCGCTTCCAGGCGGAACAGGCGGTCCGCGCAGGTGCAACCGAATTGTTCCTGACCGATGAGCATATCGGGCCGGACCGCATCGCAATCGCAGGCGTGCTGGCGGCAGCAGCCGTGCACACGCATCTCGTGCGCAAGGGGCTGCGCAGCTATGCCAGCGTCAACGTCCGCTCGGCCGAATGCCTCGACACGCATTACTACGCTGTACTGATCGGCGTCGGCGCGACCACGGTGAACGCCTATCTGGCCGAAGCCTCGATCGCCGACCGCCATGGACGCGGTCTGTTCGGCGACATGAGCTTCGAGCAGGCACTGAAGAACCACCGCAAGGCGATCGACGAGGGTCTGCTCAAGATCATGTCGAAGATGGGGATCGCGGTGATCTCCTCCTATCGCGGCGGCTACAACTTCGAGGCGGTCGGGCTCAGCCGCGCACTGGTCAACGACTTCTTCCCGGGCATGCCCGCGAAGATCTCGGGCGAGGGCTATGCCTCGCTTCACCTCAACGCCAAGCTGCGTCACGACGCCGCGTTCGACACTGGCGTCGCGACGCTGCCGATCGGCGGCTTCTATCGCCAGCGCCATGGCGGCGAGACGCACGCCTATTCGGCGCAACTGATGCACACGCTGCAGACCGCAGTGGCTACCGACAGCTATTCCACCTATCTGCAGTTTTCGCGCGGGGTGCGCGACCTGCCGCCGGTCTATCTGCGCGACCTGCTCGAGTTCAATTTCCCGGCTGAAGGCGTCGGAATCGACCAGGTCGAGGCGATCACCGAGATCCGCAAACGTTTCGTCACGCCCGGCATGTCGCTGGGGGCGCTCAGCCCCGAGGCGCACGAGACACTGGCGATCGCGATGAACCGCATCGGCGCCAAGGCGGTGTCGGGCGAAGGCGGCGAGGATTCGATCCGCTACAAGCCCTATGAGAATGGCGACAACGCCAATTCGACGATCAAGCAGATCGCGTCGGGCCGCTTCGGCGTCACCGCCGAATATCTCGGTGCGTGCGACGAGGTCGAGATCAAGGTGGCCCAAGGCGCCAAGCCCGGCGAAGGCGGCCAGCTGCCCGGCTTCAAGGTCACCGAGTTCATCGCCAAGCTGCGCCACGCCACGCCCGGCGTGACGCTGATCTCGCCGCCGCCGCATCACGACATCTACTCGATCGAGGATCTGGCGCAGCTCATCTACGACCTCAAGCAGATCAACCCGCGCGCGCGCGTCTGCGTGAAGCTGGTGTCCTCGGCCGGCATCGGCACGGTCGCGGCGGGCGTCGCCAAGGCGCACGCCGACGTCATTCTGGTCGCCGGCCATGTCGGCGGCACCGGCGCGTCGCCGCAGACGTCGGTCAAATACGCCGGCACGCCGTGGGAAATGGGGCTGAGCGAGGTCAACCAGACGCTGACCCTCAACGGCCTGCGCGGCCGCGTGAAGCTGCGCACCGATGGCGGGCTCAAGACCGGGCGCGACATCGTCGTCGCGGCGATCCTGGGCGCGGAGGAATATGGCATCGGCACGCTGAGCCTGGTGGCGATGGGTTGCATCATGGTACGCCAGTGCCACAGCAACACCTGCCCGGTCGGCGTGTGCACGCAGGACGAGCGCTTGCGCGCGAAATTCACCGGATCGCCCGAGAAGGTCATCAACCTGATGACCTTCATCGCCGAGGAAGTGCGCGAGATCCTTGCCCGGCTCGGGGTCAAGAGCCTCGACGAGGTGATCGGCCGGACCGAGCTGCTCCGTCAGGTCAGCCGCGGCGCCGAACATCTCGACGACCTCGACCTCAACCCGATCCTCGCCAAGGTCGATGCCGACGAGAGCGAGCGCCGTTTCAGCCTCGACACCTGGCGGAACGCGGTCCCCGACAGCCTCGACGCGCAGATCATCGCCGACGCCAAGGCGGTGTTCGAACGCGGCGAGAAGATGCAACTCGCCTACAATGTCCGCAACACGCACCGCGCGGTGGGCACGCGCCTGTCGAGCGAGATCACGCGGACCTTCGGCATGTCGAAGCTGAACGACGGGCATGTCCAGGTGCGCCTGCGCGGTTCGGCCGGCCAGTCGCTCGGCGCGTTCCTGTGCAAGGGCGTGACGCTGGAAGTGTTCGGCGACGCCAACGATTATGTCGGCAAGGGCCTGTCGGGCGGCACCATAGTGGTACGCCCGTTGGTGAGTTCACCGCTCGACAGCCGGCAGAACACGATCATCGGCAACACGGTCCTGTACGGCGCAACCAGCGGAAAGCTGTTCGCTGCGGGCCAGGCCGGCGAGCGCTTCGCGGTCCGCAACTCGGGCGCGCAGGTCGTCGTCGAGGGCTGCGGCGCCAATGGCTGCGAATATATGACCGGCGGCGTCGCCGTCGTGCTCGGCCGCACCGGCACCAATTTCGGTGCGGGCATGACCGGCGGCATGGCGTTCATCTATGACGAGGACGGCGTGTTCGAGGCCAATGCCAATCCCGACAGCATCGTCTGGCAGCGCCTGTCCTCGGCGCATTGGGAAGCGGTGCTCAGGAACCTCGTCACTGAGCATCACGCCGCGACCGACAGCAACTGGTCGGGCGGCCTGCTCGAGGACTGGGACCGTGTCCGCGGCAATTTCTGGCAGGTGGTGCCCAAGGAAATGCTCGAGCGGCTCTCGCATCCACTGGATGACACGCAAGAACTGGTCGCCGCGGAATGAGTTTGTGGCTGCGACTGTCGCGTGCCGACGTCGTAGCCGCGCTCGTCATTCTTGCGCTGGCAGCGGGATTCACGTGGTTCAGGTGGGCTGCCCTCCCCGACCCTGGTCAGCCAGCCGACATGGCGGAAGCGACAGTCGAGTCGATCGCCTATGAGGTCCCAAGGGGTCGTAGTGGGGCTCAAGCTTCGGCCTCGATCAGCCTGCGGCTCGATGACGGTACGAAAGTTGGCGTTGGACGCAAGATGCGATGCTTGCCGACAATCAGTCGAGGCGACCGGGTTCGCCTGATCCGGTCGCGAGATCGCGCCGGGCGCGCGATCTGGAGCATCGCCGGCGAGCCCTGCCCGGAAGAGATATACTAGAGTGGGTCCCAACGCCGTAGCAGCCTCGTCACAAGTGCGCGATAGCGGGTGCCATGCATTTCGATCTGATCCAGAGCATCAGCCTCGCAGGCTCCGCCACCACGCCCAATGACGACCGCTGCGGCGCGACGTCGGCGCTTGCCTGGATGATCGACGGCGCGACCGATCTCGGCCCGCCGGGGCTGATGGGCAGCCAACCGGGCGCGGCATGGCTTGCTGAAACCGCTTCACGCGCCTTTGCCGCGGCCCAGCACGACACTCTTCCCGTCATCCTCCGGCACGTCTTCGCACAGACTGCCGCAGCCTATACCGCCGAGCGCTTGCGCACGCCCGTTGGCAACTGGGAGTTGCCGAGCGCCGCCTTTCTGGCGATCGCGCTCACGCCCGGTGCACTCCACCTCGCATGGCTCGCCGATTGCGCATGCGTCCTGCTGCGCGACGAGACGATTATGCGTCTAGGCCCGCAGCCGAACAACGACGAAACCGAGCGAGCGCGAATCCATGCCGCGGGGCCTGAACGCCCTCTTGAGATGCTGCGCGCGCAACGCACGCGTCCGGAACGCTACATTCTGGGTGTCGACCCCGCGCATCTCGCCTTTGTCGAATCTGCGAGCGTTCCGGTGACGCCCGATGACGAAATCCTGCTGATGACCGATGGCATGGCGGCGCTGATCGACGATTATGGAATGCCGCTGGGAATGTTCGTCGCCACATTGCGCGCGGATGGCTTGCCCATGCTTGCTGCGCGTCTTCGCGCGATCGAGGCCGACGATGCAGACCGCGCGCGCTACCCGCGCTTCAAGCAAAGCGACGACGCCACCGCATTGTGGCTGCGCATCGCCGCTTGATCGGGAAACCCGTGCTTGCCGCCGCCCGTGTCCGCCGCCTAAAGCCTTAGCCTATGTGGCAGCTCTATCAGTTCCCCCTGTGTCCCTTTTCGCGGAAAGTCCGGCTCGTCCTCGGTGAGAAGGGCGTCGGCTATGAGCCGGTGCGCGAATCCCCCTGGGCGCGGCGCGACGAGTTTCTCGACATGAACCCCGCGGGACAGACGCCGGTAATGGCCGACGACCGCGGCGTGGTGCTGATCGATTCGGTCGCGATCTGCGAATTCTTCGAGGAGACGGTGAGCAAGGCTGCCCTCCTCAACGGCACCGCCGCCGACCGCGCCGAGATTCGCCGTCTCGTCGCATGGTTCGACGTCCAGTTCTTCCGCGACATCACCGGTCCGCTGCTGCACGAGCGGATGCTCAAGCGCATCGTCCACCGCGCGACTCCCGATTCCACCGCACTGCGCGAAGCGATGAAGGCTGCGGTCGCGCATCTCGATTATATCGACTTCCTACTCGACCACCGTACCTGGCTGGGCGGCGCAACGATGAGCCTTGCCGACCTTGCCGCCGCTGCGCAGATCAGCGTCGCCGACTATCTCGGCGGAATCGACTGGAAGAGCCATGAGCAGGCCAAGCGCTGGTATGTCGGCATGAAGAGCCGTCCCAGCTTCCGCCCGCTGCTGGCCGAGCGGATGGAGGGAATCAACCCGCCTCCGGAATACGAAAAGCTCGATCTCTAGGGGATCGAAACCGGCTCGGGCTGCTCGGCCGGGAAGCCGCGAACCGCTGCACTGGCAAGCTTGGGCGCGAGCGTCGCAGGCGCATCTGCACGTGTACCTTCGGCCTGCGCGGTCAGCGCACGGCCGCGCCACACCGGCTTCATCCCGTCGCGTAGCACAAGTTCGACGTCCAGCTCGGTGACGATCAGGCCGCGCAGCTGCTGCTTGTTCGAAGGCATGGTGACGCCGATCGCAGCGCCCCAATTGCCGACCGCGGCGGCCGGACCCGGCTCCTTCCCCTTGGACGTCACCGCACCGCGCGCGGTACGCGTCACCTTGACCCGAGCTACATAGCGGCTGCGGCTGGTCGCGGGCAGCGCGGTGAACCGTGCGTCGGACAACGCCCTTTCCACCGCATCGGCGAACACCTGTCTGGCCGAGGCGGGGACGGCTTCGTCTGCAACGGGTTCGATCGCCACAGTCCCGGGGCGGAGCGTTTCCGCTGCTTCATCCTGCCCGACGGGTTGCGGCGCCACGGCCAAAAGCATCGACGCGATCATCGCAATGGCTGTCATCTACGCAACTCCCGCTCTGGCCCGCGTTCCTTCGCATAACGTAGCGGACGCCGCCAGCCAGTATCGGCGAGCTTGACCCATGTCGATTATCTGACCTAAGTCAGATAAATGATCGCAGACCCGGTAAACCGTTTCCGCCGCTTTGCCCGCGCTGTGACGCGCGAGGTCGGCGCGCTCGATACCTCATTTCTCGGCCGCGGCCGTCCCCTGGGTTCAGCGCGAGTCATCAACGCGATCGGATCAGGCCGAACCGATGTTGCCGAGCTGCGCGCCTATCTGGCGCTCGATTCCGGGCTGATGAGCCGCCTGCTGCGCGGGCTGGAGGAAGAGGGCCTGATCCGGACCACATCGCATCCCGATGATGCCCGGCGCCGGATCGCCGCGCTGACCCCCGCTGGGATTGAGGAGTATCGCGCCTATGAGGCCCTTTCCGATTCTCGTGCGGCATCATTCATGGACAGCGCGTCCAACCGCGATGCGCTGCTCGATGCCATGGATCTGGTCGCGACCGCTTTCGGCCGCGATCTGGTTGCGATCGAAGAGGTCGATCCGGCGTGCGGCACGGCGCAATATTGCCTGACGCGCTATTATGCCGAGCTCGATGCCCGTTTCCCCGGCGGGTTCGAGGTATCGCGATCATGCGATCCCGAAGCGAAGGACATGATCCGCCCGCTCGGCGCGTTCTTCGTCGCCACATCGGACGGACTGCCGATAGGCTGCGTAGCCCTCAAGGGCGAAGGGGAAGGCCATGCGGAGATCAAGCGGCTCTGGGTCGATCGCGGCGCGCGGGGGCTGGGCCTTGCGCAACGCCTGATGGCCACGGCCGAAGGCGCCGCCCGAGCACTGGCGATCCACACGTTGCGGCTCGACACCAACCGCGCACTGCCTGAAGCCGAGCGCTTCTACCGCGCCGCGGCCTGGACCGAGATCGGGCGCTACAACGACAATCCCTATGCCGAGCTGTTCTTCGAGAAGCGGCTCTAAAGGCCCTCTTCCCCCGGCGCAGGCTCTCGCCGCCGCCGATCGCGGTCGGGCGGAGGCGGCGGGTCCAGCCGCTCTTCGTCCGTCGGATCGCGTCCGGGCCGCGTCATCTCGAGGCTGCCATCGCGATTGACACGCACACCGACCGACTGGCCGCCGAAGCTGCCCTCGATCTCGATCGGCTCATCGATGACATTCTCGCTCAGGTCGTCGATCACATCGGAGAGGTTCTCGACCACCGGCTCGGGCTTCGCCTGAACCGCAACGCCTAGCGCCTGCGCCATGAAATCGCGCCACACCCGAGCGGGTGCGCCACCGCCGGCAAGGCCGGGATTGGGGGTGTTGTCATCATTGCCCATCCAGACGGCGGTGACGATCCCGTCAGCATAGCCCACGAACAGCGCATCGCGATTGTCCTGCGTCGTGCCCGTCTTGCCGAAGGTCTCGACCGACAGCGCCGCACCGCGGCCGGTACCTTCGTTCACCGATGCGCTGAGCAACTCGCGCATCCCCGCCAGCTCCTGGCTCGCGATCGGACGCCGCGATCCGGTGAAGCGATCGAGCCAGCCCGGTTCGTCGGTTTCCGACAGGCCGCGCGGGCGCACCGGTGCCTCGCCATTCGCGATGGCGGCATAGGCGGCGGTGAGTTCGAGCAGCGACACGGTCGAGGTGCCGAGCGCGATCGAAGCTTCCTCGGCGATTGGGGTCGAGATGCCGAGGTCGCGCGCCGCGCGGATCACCGCACGCGGACCGACGTCCTTGATCAGACGCGCCGCCGCGACATTGCTCGACCGTGCGAACGCCTGACGCAGCGTGATCTCGCCCCGGTAGCGGCCGTCATTGTTCTTGGGGCTCCACTCGCCGATCGTCACCGGCTCATCGAGTACGGTGGAATCGGGCGTCATCCCGTTACGGAGCGCAGCCAGGTAGACGAACAGCTTGAAGGTCGATCCCGGCTGACGCCGCGCCTGCGTTGCGCGGTTGAAGGGAGACTCGCCGTAATTCTTGCCGCCGACCATGGCGATCACACGACCGTCGGGGCGCATCGCGACAATCGCGATCTGCGACTGGCGGAGGCCGGCATTACGCACTGCACGCTCGGCAGCGCGCTGCATCCGCGTCTCGAGCGTGGTCGTCACCTCGCGCACTGCGCCCAGTTCGCCCGCCTGATCGCGCGCCTCAGGCAGCACCCAGTCGGCGAAATAGGTACCGCTCGGCAGCGCCTTGCTCCGTGCCAGCCGAAGCCGGGCCGGGCCGATCGCCTTCCCCTCGGCCTCGGTCAACAGTCCGGCATCGACCATCGTGCCGACCACCACCGCCTGCCGGTCCTGCGCGCCCTTGAGGTTGCCCGAGGGGGCAAGCCGTGAGGGCGCCTTGACGAGGCCGGCGAGCATCGCCGCCTGCCCCGTGGTCAGTTCGGTCGCGGGGCGGCTGAAATAGTGGCGTGCCGCGGCGTCAAGACCGTACTGGTTGTCGCCGAAATAGACGTTGGAAAGGTAGCGAGAGAGTATCTCGTCCTTGGTCAGCCAGGCTTCGAGCCAGAAGGCGATCAGCACTTCCTGGAACTTGCGGCCGAAGGTGCGCTTCGAACTCAGGAACGCGTTCTTCGCGAGCTGCTGGGTGATCGTGCTGCCGCCCTGCGAGCTTCTGCTGGTGAAGACGTTGTTGACGAAGGCGCGCAGGATACCACGCGGGTCGATGCCCCAATGGCTGCGGAAGCGGCGGTCCTCAACCGCGATGAAGGCATCGACGACATGCGCCGGCAGCTTGGTCGCATCGACCGGTTTGCCGACCTCGGCGCCGGTCTTCGCAATCGGCGTGCCCTCAGCCGAAAGCAGCGTGATCGACGGTGGAACCGGCGGTTCGAGCGATTTCGACAGCGGCGCGGTGAAGACCAGCCAGCCGATCGTGATGACGAACAGCACGATGAAGGCGGCAAGCCCGCGCATCGTCCAGCGCCACCAGGGGCGCTGGCGGAGCGGAAGCCGCGGACCGGGCGGCGGAATGTCTCCACCGCCACTCAGGCCACCGAAGGGATCGGAGGGCGGGACCGCGGGCGCGCGCGGATCCGCGACCTCGGGATAAAGTGTGTCGTAGCGCATGGAACCGGACACTGTTTTACCCCGCCACGACAGCGCGTACAAGCACCCGCCACCCAGCACCCTGCAAGGCGGCGGGTGCGTGCCTCATTTGGCCGCCGGTGCTTCGGCCGCGACCTTGGGCGCGGCCTCGGCAAGGCCCGGCACATAGGCTGCGCCTTCGAGCAACTGCAGGCTCGATCCCGCGAAGTCACCGCCGATCGGCTGAGCACGGCCGCCCAGGCATTTCGCGAGGAAGCCTTCGGTGATGCCAAAGAAGCTCAGCCGGTTCTCGGGCCGGACGAAGCCATGCCCCTCATCGGGATAGTTGATGTAGGTGACGGGCAGGTTCTTGGCTTTCATCGCCGCGACGATCTGGTCGCTCTCCGCCTTCACCACGCGCGGGTCGTTGCCGCCTTGTCCGATCAGCAAGGGGCGCGTGATCGCATCCACCCGGCTGATCGGCGATTGTGCCATCATCCGCTTCAGGTCCTCAGGCTTCGAGGGGTCGCCGATATGCTTGTAGAAGGTGCCCTCGAGGACCGGGCGCCAATAGGCTGGGAAACTCTCCATCAGCGTCTTGAGGTTCGACGGACCGACAATGTCGACACCGCAGGCGAAGGTGTCGGGGGTGAAGGTGAGGCCGACCAGCGTCGCATAGCCGCCATAGGAGCCGCCGAAGATCGCGACCTTGTCCTTGGTCGTCACGCCGCCCCGCACCGCCCAGTCGACCGCGTCGAGCAGATCCTGGTGCATCTTGCCCGACCATTCGCCGATCGCGGCGTTGATGAAGCCCTTACCGAAGCCGGTCGACCCGCGATAATTGACCGACAGCACGGCATAGCCGCGGTCGGCGAGCCATTGGTGCGCACTGTTATAGCCATAGGCGTCGCGCGCCCACGGGCCGCCATGGACGTTGAGCACCAGCGGTACCGGCCGGTCGGGCTTGCCGTCGTTGTTGGCGTCCGCGCCGGCGGGGAGGGTCAGATAGCTCACCAGCGTCTTGCCATCGCCCGTAGGAATTTCGACCGGCCACATCGGCTGGAGCTTGTAGGCGGCGAGGTCGGGCCGGGTCTCGTACAGCTTGGTCAGCGTCCTCGCCTTGCGATCGAAGACATAGGCCGTCGCCGGCTTCTCCGCCGCGCTCGCCGCGACGATCAGCTTCGATCCGTCGTCGGTCGCCGAGGTGATCGCGACCTCGCCCGGCAGCTTCGACTTCAGGAAATCGAGATCGGCCTTTGCCGCCGCATTGAGCGGGGTCCACTCGTTCTTGAGATAGTTCACCGAATAAGCGATCGGCTCATAGGTGTCGGGATCGGTGAGCAAGCCCGCGACATCGGCCTTGTCGCTGGCCGCGATCACCTCGGTCTTGAGGCTCGCAACGTCCATCTTCACCAGCGCCGCCTTGTCGCGGCCGCGGCTGTCCGCCCAGTAGAGGAC
>Ga0247822_10001416_pt1 | contig 14684 bp, 13 predicted proteins | sample 13C_Cellulose_Da_FD_192423 | JGI IMG/M metagenome (GOLD analysis project Ga0247822, IMG submission 192423) | Soil microbial communities from agricultural site in Penn Yan, New York, United States - 13C_Cellulose_Day30 | ecosystem: Environmental > Terrestrial > Soil > Agricultural land | place...
AGCAGGACCCGCCCGCCCGGCCCGCTGCGGGCATGCAGCGCCAACCGGCGCCGGCTGGCCTGCGGCACGGCGACGGTCGCCTCGACCTCCGTCTCAATGCCCTCGCGCGCCAGGGTCTGGATCACTACCTCGCGCTTCCACGCCAGATAGGGCTCGTCCGCCCAATGCTGCAGAGGGGCCACGCCGCACTCGGCATAGGTTTCTGAATGGATCGGGCGACGGTCAGGGCTGGCTTCGATCAGGTCGAACGCCTCGACCCGTCCGTCTTTCACCTCGGCCGAGATCACTTCGCCCGGCAGGGCGCCCGGCACGAAGACGAGGCCCGTGGGCGTTTCGGCGATCCCGTCGCCCTGATGGCCCATACGGGCGATGGTCAGCGTTTGCGTCATGGCGCGGCTTCTAACCGGTCCCGCGCCGAATCTGAAACCTGAACGAAGATGAACGGACCGATCAAAAGCCGTTCAGCTTCGCCCCTCTATTTCTGGATGCAACAGACAGCGCAGCGAAGCCGTTCAGCTTCGGAATCTGTCACAGGAACACGAACGATGATCGCTCATCTGTCCAGGAAGGCCTCCGCCGCCGCTGTCGCCGCCCTCGCCGTCGCCGGTTCGCTCATGGTTCCGGGCGTCGTCAGCGCCCAGACCTATGGCTACGGCTATCCGCCCGCCTACAACACCTATGGTTCGCAGGGTCGCTACAACGACCCCTGCGTTGGCGATCAGCGGAACCGGACGACGACGGGCGGCGTGCTCGGCGCCACCATCGGCGCCGTGGCCGGCTCGCAGTTGGCGGCGCGTGGCCGCCGCACCGAAGGCAGCGTCCTGGGCGGCGTGCTCGGTGCAGCCATCGGCGCCGGCGTGGGCAACAGCTCCGCCAACTGCGACAGCCGTTATCGCTCGTCTGGCTACGGCTACAACCAGTCCTATGGCGGAACCTATGTCCCGCCCGCCTACGGCTACGACAACTCGGGCTACGACCGTCGCTACGACGACGGCTATGGCCGCGACTATCGTGAGTACGACTACGACCGCGGCTATACCCCGCCCGCGCCGGACTATCGTTATCAGAACACCGACGAATGCCGCCTCGCCGAGAGCGTCATCCGTCTGCCCGATGGTCGCAGCGAGACGCGCTACGTGCGCACCTGCCCCGACCAGAACGGCCGCTATCGCGTCGTCGATTAAGTTTCAGCCCCCCTGTCGATCGACGACGTGAAGAGAGCCGCCGGTTATCCGGCGGCCCTCTGCATTTTCAGGTTCAGGCTCGCCGCGCCCACATCAGGAATTCAATGTTGCCGTCGCCGCCGGTGATCGGGCTTTCAGCGACCTCCAGAACCTTCCAGCCGACGCTTTCCAACCAGGCTCGCACGCTTTCGACCGCCGCCGCATGGGCGTCCGGGTCCTTGACCACGCCCTTCTTGCCGACGCCCCTGGGGCTATCCGCCTCGAACTGCGGCTTGACCAGAGTGATCAGGTCCGCGTCCGGCGTCGCCAGTACAAGCGCGGCCGGCAGCACCTTCGACAGACCGATGAAGCTGGCGTCGCAGACGACCAGCGACGGCGCCTCGGAAATAATCCCGGGCGTCAGCTCGCGCGCGTCCGTCCGCTCCAGATTGATCACCCGCGGGTCGGCCGCGATCTTGGGATGCATCTGGCCATAGCCCACATCCACCGCGAAGACCTTGGCCGCCCCCCGGTCCAGACAGACCTCGGTGAAGCCCCCCGTCGAGGCGCCGACATCCAGCACCACCCTGCCCTTGACCGCGACCGGCCACAGGTCCAGCGCCCGTTCCAGCTTCAGCGCCCCGCGCCCGACCCAGCGGTGCGCGGCGGCATAGCCGATCTCGACGTCGTCGTTGACCGCCTGCGACGCCGCCTTGGCGGGAGCGCCGTTCACAGTGACGCCGCCCGCCTCGATAGCCGCCCTGGCCTTGGCCCGGCTTTCGGCCAGGCCTCGGGTGACCAGCAACTGATCCAGACGGACCGTCCTCACGCCCCGGCCATCGCGTCCAGACGGGCCAGCGCCGCCTGCAGTCTCGCCTTGCCCTCTTCGGCCTCGGCCAGCTTGGCGCGCTGCTCGTCAACGACTTCCGGCGCGGCGCGCGACACGAAGTTGGGGTTGCCCAGCTTCTTGTTCACGTGGCCGATGTCGCTCTCGAAGACTGCGATCTCCTTCTCCAGACGCGCGCGCTCGGCCGTCAGGTCGATGATCCCGGCCAGCGACAGCGCCGCTGTGGTCCCGCCCGAGACGAAGGTCACGGCCCCGGCGGGCGCGGCCTCGGCCGCAGCGATCTCGGACACGCGGCCCAGGGTCAGCAGAAGGTCGCGGTGACGCGCAATCCGCTCGGCGGTCACGGCGTCCGGCGCAACGAAGGCCAGCGGCGGCTTGGCCGACGGCGGCACGTTCATCTCAGCCCGCAAGGCCCGGATTTCACCGACCAGATCGACCAGCCAGCCGATCTCGGCCTCGGCCGAGGCGTCGACGAAGCTGTCCGGCAGGACCGGCCACCCGGCGCCCATCAGCAGACCGTCGCGCGCCGGACCTTCCTTGCCCAGCTCGGCCCACAGCTCCTCGGTGATGTAAGGCATGACCGGGTGCAGCAGCTTCAACGTCTGGTCGATGGTCCAGGCCGTCATCGCCCGTGTCTCGCCCTTGGCGGCTTCATCGGCGCCATTGAACACCGGCTTGGCCAGTTCCAGGTACCAGTCACAGAAGACGTTCCAGACGAAGCGGTACAGGGCCCCCGCCGCGTCGTCGAAACGACCGCCCTCGATGGCGTCGGACACCTGACGCTCGGCCTTGGTCAGTTCGCCGCGAATCCAGCGGTTGATGGTCTGCTGCACGTTCGCGGGATCGAAACCCTCGACGCGCCTGGCCTCATTCATCTGGCTGAAGCGTGCGGCGTTCCACAGCTTGGTGCCGAAATTACGATACCCTTCAATGCGCTGCTTCGAAAGTTTGATGTCGCGCGTGCCCGACAGGATGGCCATGGTGAAGCGCAGGGGATCGGCGCCCAGCTCGTCGATGATGCCCAGGGGGTCGATGACGTTGCCCTTGGACTTCGACATCTTCTGGCCCTTCTCGTCGCGGACCAGACCGTTGATGATGACGCGCCTGAACGGGACTTCGCCCATGAAGTGCTGGCCCATCATCATCATCCGGGCGACCCAGAAGAAGATGATGTCCGCCGCCGTCACCAGATCGCTGGTCGGATAGAAGCGCTCCAGATCCTCGGTCTTCTCCGGCCAACCCATGGTCGAGAAAGGCCACAGGGCCGAGCTGAACCAGGTGTCCAGAACGTCCTCGTCCTGCGTCAGCACGACCTCGGAATCATAGTCGGCCAGCGCCTGTTCGCGGGCGTCCTCTTCCGTCTCGGCGACATAGATTTCGCCGTTCGGGCCGTACCAGGCCGGGATGCGGTGGCCCCACCACAGTTGGCGACTGATGCACCAGGGCTCGATGTTGCGCAGCCACTCGAAGTAGATCTTCTCATAGCTCCGGGGCTCGAAGACGGTCTCGCCGGCCTCAACCGCCTTCAGCGCCGGCTGGGCCAGGGTGTGGGCGTCAACGTACCACTGATCCGTCAACCACGGCTCGATGACCACGCCCGAGCGGTCGCCGTGCGGGACGACGTGCTTCGTCTTCTCGATCTCGCGCAGCCAGTTCTCTTCCTCGGCGCGGGCGACGATGGCCTTGCGCGCGGCGAAACGGTCCAGACCGACCAGATCGGCGGGGATTTCCGGCACGTCCTCATTGGTGATGCGCGCGAAGGCGTCCATCACGTTCAGCGCCGCCAGACCGGCGCGCTTGCCGACCCCGAAGTCGTTGAAATCGTGCGCCGGGGTGATCTTCACCGCGCCCGAACCCTTGGTCGGGTCGGCGTAGTCGTCGGCGACGATGGGGATGCGACGACCGGTGATGGGCAGGATCACGGCTTTGCCGACCAGACCCTTGTAACGCTCATCCTCGGGGTGAACCGCCACGCCGGTATCGCCCAGCATGGTTTCGGGACGGGTCGTGGCCACGACGATGAAGTCGCGCGTCTCCCATTCCGTCGCCTTGCCGTCCTCGTCGAAGGCGACCGGATGCTCATAGGTGACGCCGTCTGCCAGCGGATAGGCGAAATGCCAGTAGTGGCCGTCCTGTTCGCGCTGTTCGACTTCCAGGTCGGAAATGGCGGTCTGGAAGTGCGGGTCCCAGTTCACCAGACGCTTGTCGCGATAGATCAGGCCGTCCTGATGCAGCTTGACGAAGACCTTGCGGACGGCGGCGTTCAGCCCCTCATCCAGGGTGAAGCGCTCGCGCGACCAGTCGCAGGACGAGCCCAGCCGGCGCAGCTGACGCACGATGGTGCCGCCGGACTCGGCCTTCCACTCCCAGACCTTCTCGATAAAGGCGTCCCGGCCCATGTCGCGCCGTCCGATATTGCCGGCTGCGGCCATCTGACGCTCGACCACCATCTGGGTGGCGATGCCCGCGTGGTCCGTGCCGGGCAGCCACAGCACGGCCTTGCCCTTCATCCGGTGATAGCGGGCCAGAATATCCTGCAGCGTATTGTTCAGCGCGTGACCGATATGCAGCGAGCCCGTCACGTTCGGCGGCGGGATGACGATCGAATAGGCGTCGGCGGCTCCGTCCGTGGGCTTGGCGGCGCGCGGCGCGAACAGGCCGCTCTCTTCCCATTGGGCGTAGAGGCGCGGTTCGGCGGCCTGGGGTTCGAAAGTCTTCTCGAGCATTGTTTTCTCTTTAGGTCCCTACCGCTCCGCACGCGGTGCGTCGCTGCATGAGGGGTGGGTTTCTTGAAATGCGAAAGGGCGGCCCCGCCGGAGCCGCCCTCAATGACTTAGTGTCTGGTGAAGCGAAGGGCTAGCCGGCGTTGCGGGCGATGCGTTCTACTTCCTTGCGTACCTGGGCCTCGACGATGCCCGGCAGGTTGGCGTCCAGCCAGTCCTTCAGCATCGGGCGCAGCATGGCCTGAACCATGGCCTCGACCGTATTGCCGCTGACGAAGGGCATGTCTTGCGGGGCCGCGACCGGCGTTTCCGGCTTCTGGAAGGTGGCGGCCAGACCGGCGAAAGCCGAGGCGGCGCTGGCGGCGGCGCTTTCGCCGACCAGGGAATCATAGACAGGCGCCGCGATCGGCTCAGGCGTCGGATCAGTCGCCGGGAACGGGGCGACATCGGCCACCTCCAGATCGCCGATCGACTCGGCGGCGGGCGCCTCATAACGCTCGGTCAGCTCCAGAACCTCGTCCTCGACCTGGGCAGGTTCCGCAGCTTCGACCACGGGCGCGGGCTCAGGCGCAGGCTCCACGACCGGTTCGGGGGCTGCTGCGGCGGTTTCGGCCGGCGCGTCGTCTTCAGAAATGATCCGGCGGATCGACGCCAGAATTTCTTCCATCGTCGGTTCCTGGGCGGTCTGGTCGGTCATGGCAGAACCTTGGGCGAGCGGGGCTGAACCTGGTAGGGATCGTCGACAAACGCCGGACGGCGCGCGACGATCAGGGGTTGAGCAAACAGACTCGCCCGCCCCCTAACCTGTCGTCGCACCAACGCCCGTCGGAATCAACGGACGTTTTTCGCCTGTCGGGCTAATCCCGACCTAGTTACGCGGCGCCGTACGGACGACTTCGCCCTTCAGCTGGGCGTCGATCGGCGCATCCTCGACGTCGGTCGCCGGCGTGATGGCGGGCGAAGCGACGCGGTCCAGCGCCTCGACCACGCCGTCCCATGGCAGGCCGCCACGGTTGCGCACCGCGTTGTAGTTGGCCTCGGCGTCATAGGCTTCGATGGTCGGATCCAGGTTCGGTCCGCCCAGACGGCCCATAGCGGCCAGAAGCTGGGCCTGAGCCACGTACTGATTGCGATGGGCGCTGGCCAGGGTCACCTGGGCAGAACGCAGCTCCAGCTCCTGGTTCAGCACGTCGAGGGTGGTGCGCAGACCGACCTGGGCTTCCTGACGCACGCCCTCGGCAGCGACCGAGGCGGCGCGGACAGCTTCCTCACCGGCCTGCAGCGTCGATCTTGCCGCCACCGTCTGGGCATAGGTCGAACTGACCGTCTGCAGCACGGTGCGACGCTCGCCTTCGACGCTGATCTGGGCGGCGTTGGCGCGTTCCAGCGACTGCGCCACGCGCGAACGCGTCAAGCCGCCGGTGAACAACGGCACCGAAACAGAGGCGCCGGCGGTGAAGGCCGTGCGATCCGTCAGATCGAACCCTGACAGGTCATTGGCGGTCCCGCCGTAGGACGCCGACAGACGCGCCGACGGCAGATACTCGGACCGCGCAGCCGCCACATTGGCCTCGGCCGCTTGCAAGGCGTAACCGGCCGCCCGAACGCCAGGGTTCTCGACCAGAGCCACATCCAGGGCCCCGTCGAAGTCGGCCGGAAGACCCGGCAAGGCCGGCAGGGCTTCCATATTGGCGGGGGCCTGGCCGACCACGGCGGCATAGGCCGCGCGCGAGACCGACAACTGGGCCTGTGCATTGGCCAGATCGGCGTCCGACTGGGCCAGACGGGCTTCGGACTGGGCGACGTCGGTGCGAGTGATCTCGCCGACTTCAAAGCGGGCGTTGGATTCGTCCAGCTGACGACGCAGGACGGTGATGTTTTCCTGGCGAATGCGCAGGATTTCCATATCGCGCACCACGTCGGCGTAGGCCTGGATGACCGAAGTCATCACCTGCTGCTCGATTTCACGCAGGTTCTCGCGACCGGCGCGGACATTGGCTTCAGCGGCGTCGATACCGCGCGCGGTGCGGCCCGCGGTCCAGATGTTCTGCGACAGGCTGAGGCTGGCGCTGGCGCCGTCGGTTTCGACCACGCCGAGCGCATCGGTGTCCACGCGGCTGTAATCGACACCGGCCGAGGCGCTGATGGTCGGACGCAGACCCGAGCGAGCCTGAACGATAGATTCGTCCAGAGCCCGCTGATTGGCGCGCTGGGCCAGCAGGGTCGGGTTGGTGCGATAGGCCAGACCGATCGCTTCCTGCAGGGTCTCGGCCCCGGCCGGCGCAGCGCCGGCTCCCGTGGCCAGTGCGATGAGGGCGACCGAAGCGAGAGCGCGCGAGCGTTTCAACATGAACCTGTTCCTGCCAGACGCCCCCGACGGCGCGCCCCGTAATGCCTGAATGGCGTAGTTGGAGACTCTGCCCGTCCTGCGCCAGTTAAGTTTTTTTCACGCAGACAGCGCGCGTCTCCGTCGCGCCGCCATCATGCTCAGAGCGCGAAGGCCGGAGCAGGAACCAGTTCGGCCAGTACCGGCGGGGCGCAGTCAAACAACTCCCGGCGCGAAACGCCCTCGCGGCCCCGAACATAAAGCACAGCCTTGCCGACCGGCCCCGAACGCTCGACCACGGCCAGACGACCTCCCGGACGCAGGGCCGCGATCCACGATTCGGGACGCACCGGCGTCGCGGCCTCGCTGACGATCAGGTCATAGCCCTCGCCCTGCGGCTGGCTCAGCGGCGCGACCACAGTCGAAACGCCTTCGTCGGCCAGAGCGGCGCCCGTGACATCGAACACGGCGGCGTCCGAATCCTGCGCAGTGACGGTCAGACCCATGCGCGCCAAAACGGCTGCAGCGTAAGGGCCCGCCAGAACCAGAGCCTTTTCGCCCGCGCGGGCGTCGAGGGCCTGCATCAGCTTGCCCAGATCGCGCGGCAACATCAGGCGGCGATCGCCTGCGACCTCGGGTTCAATATCGGCATAGGCCGAGAAGGCGCGATCGGGCGCGCAGAATCGTTCGCGCTCGACAGCGCCGAATGCCGCCTGCAGGTCGCGGTCCGTGACGTCGTTCACCCGGACTTGCGAGTCCAGCATGACCTTGCGTGCAGCGACGAAATCCATGGTTCCAGGGTCCTTCGGGTCGGCGTAAGCGAATAAATCTGCGGCGCTTATAGGTCCGTGCGTTGCAGCCGACAATCCGATCTGATAGCTGACGCCCCTCGCGATGGTTTGGGGCTCGGTTTCGAGACTCAATGGCCTGATGGCGGAGTGGTGACGCAGAGGACTGCAAATCCTTGCACCCGGGTTCGATTCCCGGTCAGGCCTCCATCGCGAGCTAACCCTTCACTCCATTCTCCTCCCTGCCCGACCCGCCTGGAGGGCTCCGGCGGTCGTCAGGTGATGCAGCGCCACGGCGCTGGTGGCCGCGACATTCAGGGAATCAAATCCGCCCGACATGCGAATCGCCAGCGCTCGACACCGCGCGATCACCTCAGCTGACAGCCCCGGCCCCTCCGACCCCAGCAGAATCGCCGTTCGCGGCGCGGGCTTGAGCCCGGACAGGGTTTCAGTCGCGGACGGCGTCAGCGCCAAAACCTCGAAACCGCGCGTCTCCAGCGCCTCGACCATAGCCGCTGCCGGAACGCCCGCAACAAAGGGCGCGCGCAACACCGCACCGACGGAAACCCGGATGGCCTTCCGGTAAAAGGGATCGCAGCAGGTTTCGTCCAGCAGCAGCCCCGCCGCTCCAAACGCGGCTGCATTGCGAAACAGGCCGCCCATATTGTCGTGATTGCCGATGCCGCAGGCTCCGACCACCACGGCTCGCTCCGTCAGCCCGTCCAGAAAACGCTCAAGGCCGAGCGGCTCGGGCTTGCGCCCCAGCGCCAGTATGCCCCGATGCAGATGAAAGCCTGCAATCCCGTCCAGCACGTCCTGCGGCGCGGTATGGACCGGCACATGGTCGGGCAGACGCTCCAGCACATCTCGCAGCGCCTCCAGGCGCTTCTCCGCGATCAGAACTGCGACCGGCGTACAACGTGAAGCCGTCGACGCCAGCCCCCGCAACACTACCTCCCCTTCCGCGACAAACAGCCCCTGACGGCCCGTCAGGTCGCGCTCCTTCACGTCACGAAAGGCTGAAATGCGGAGATCGGCGATATCGGAGACAGGGATCAAATTCATGCCGGACCTTGTAGCGCGCGCCTTTGAATAAATTTCGGCGTTTTCTGCACTTTATCCGTTGCATGAATCAAAAAGGCGTTGCTATACAGCGGCCTCCCCCGAGGGGACGTTCCGCGGTAGCTCAGTGGTAGAGCAGCCGACTGTTAATCGGCTGGTCGTAGGTTCGAATCCTACCCGCGGAGCCACTCGGGGGCATTTAGCCCGGTCAAGGCGTTGTCGAGTTCCTTGCTCGCGCCGGACGGCTCGCCCCTTCCAGCTCGCACAATATGTTTGGCGAACAGGCTGCTCGCGTGGCCTGCCCCGCACAAGAAAAGAACCCGACGCATTTCGCGTCGGGCTGAAGTCGTTCGGTGATGGTGGGTGTCCTCGATAGAAAAGAAGACACCGCCTTGATCGACCGGTTTGGTTAATTGGCCGTTAACGATGATCGGCGTCTGGAAACCAGCTCGTCTGTCGCGCCGAAGCTGACAGCAGGCGCGACAGGCGCCACCCCCCGTCTGTCCGCTCGATCTGACCGGAAGCTTCACCGCCAGCAGGCCCCGGATAGGTAAAGGCAGCTCCGCCCGCCACGATGTCCACCCGCCGATCGCCCACATTGGGCAAAGCCGCCACCCAACGCCCTTCGGCATTGGCGATCGCCTCCACAACCGAGCCGCCGTCAGCCGATACGGAAACCCGCGATCCCGGTCGGGCGCGCCCCGCCGCCACCAGACCCCGACCGTCGCCATCGACCGAATCCAGGGCTGGCCCCGGCGACAACCTCCGACTGGCTCCGCCCTCGATGATCAGGGCCGCCAGCATGCCCGAAGCGACATCAGGGCCGCCCGCCAGAAGAAGTCGCTCCGGGCCCGGCGCGGGAAACTGGCCGATCTGAACCTCCGGCGTCAGCACCATGCCCTCGGGCATGACGCCGACATGCAACTCGAATCGCCCCGACGCGTCTGCGCCGGCGGCGAAAGCGACTTCCTGATCACCGCGCAGCACCACTCGCGCGCCCGGCGGCGCATCGCCGCGGATGACCAGACCGGCGCCCTGACGCACGACGGCGCCGATCCGCGGGGCCGCCGCCCAGCCTCCGTCCTGAGGGGCTTCCTCTCCCCTGGAACGTTCAACGGGCGCTGTGCATCCCGCCAGCACCATAGCGACGCCGACCCCTGCAGCGACAATCCGACGTTTCATCCTGACCCGTGTAGCGATATGCCTGTTTCTCTCAGATAGCGCGGCCGACGCCGCCCTGTCTCCCTTCCAGTATCGAGGCCTCATGTCTTTGCCGTCCGCCACCATTGCTCCCTTTGACGGCCGCTCGGTCTGCCTGTTCTGCGGTTCGTCCGACGGGGCTGATCCGCAGTACGTCCAGGCCGCCAGCGCCTTCGGCAAGGCGACGGCCGAGGCAGGCTGGCGCCTGGTCTATGGCGGCGGCGGCGTAGGTCTGATGGGCGCCTCGGCCCGCGCGGCGCACGAAGCGGGCGGCCGTGTTGTCGGAATCATGCCGGCCTTCCTGCGCAGCCGCGAACGCCTGTTTGACGACGTCGAAACCGTGGTCGTCACCTCGATGCACGAGCGCAAGCAGCTGATGTACGATCAATCCGATGTCTTCGTCGTGGCGCCGGGCGGCATCGGCACGCTGGAAGAAGCCATCGAGCTGCTGTCGTGGAAACGTCTGGATCTGCACGCCAAGCCGGTCATCTTCCTGAACCTGAACGGCTTCTGGGAAAACTACTTCGCTCTGATCCGCCACAGCGTGCAGGAAGGCATGACGCCTGCCAGCTTCCTCGACGCCTATATCAGCGTCGACACGGTCGAGGACGCCGTGATCGCCATGAAAAAGGCCGATGACACGCCGCACTTGAAACATGATCATCGGTAAGTAAACGTGGGTCACTAAACGCCGATCCGTTATCTCGAAACCGCATTGACAGTTTCAAAAGAAAACGGACTATGGCGTCATGAGGGCGTGCGCCCTGCCCATACCGGAGACCTGTCCATGCGTGCTCTTCTCGCCGCCGCGGCCCTGTTCGTCGCAGCCCCTGCCTTCGCCGCCGATGCCCCGGCCACCAGCCTGACGCTCGCTGACGCGGCCAAGGCCCCGGCCGGTCGCGTCATCGTCGACGGCGCCGCCTGGCGCTGTGAAGGCGCGTCCTGCACCGCCACAGGCGGCAGCAGCCAGCCCGCCGCTCGCGCCTGCCGCCGCGTGGTGGCCAAGCTCGGCCCGGTCACGGCCTTCAGCTACAAGGGCGAAGCTCTGGACGAGCAAGCCCTGGCGACCTGCAACGCCGGCTGATCCCGCCGCATCGCAGAAACCAAAAAGGCCGCCTTCGCGAGAAGGCGGCCTTTCTTGTATCCGCCTGCCTGAAGGCTCAGCCTGCTTCGCCCCCGAGGCGACGCACGATGGCTTCGCGGCCGATCAGGGGGGCCATGGCCGCCATGTCCGGCCCGTGCGCCTGTCCGGTCAGGGCCAGACGCAGCGGCATGAACAGACCCTTGCCCTTGGCGCCGGTCTTCTCCTTCACCGCCGCCGTCCACGCCGACCACGCGTCCGCGTCGATCACGTCGGGAAGGACTTCCAGCGCCGCAGCGGCGAATGCGGCGTCCTCGATCACCGGCGTGACCGGGCCGGTGACGATCCTGGCCATGTCAGCCACGTCGGCGAACTTGTTCAGGTTGCCCCGCACCGTGTTCCAGAACTCCTCCCCCAGATCGGCGCCCAGCGCCGCCAGTCGCGGTTGCGCCTCGGTGTAGGTCAGGCCATGCAAGGCCTGTGCGTTGAGACGGTCCAGGTCGGCCGTGTCATAGCGCGCCGGCGAGCGGCCCATCTTGGAGAAGGCGAAAGCCTGACCCAGAGCCTCGACCGAGGCGGCGATCTCCAGATTGTCCGAAGTGCCGATCTTGCCCAGGTGGCTGGTGATGGCGATCGGCTCATAGCCCTGATCGCGCATGTCGCTGATCGACAGCGAGCCCAGACGCTTGGACAGGGCCGCACCGTCCGCGCCGACCAGCAGCGGCATGTGGGCGAAGCCCGGAACCTTGGCGTCCAGCGCTTCGAAGATCTCGATCTGCGCCCCGGTGTTGGTGACGTGGTCCTCACCGCGGATGATGTGGGTGATATCCATGTCGATATCGTCGACGACCGACGGCAGCGTGTAGAGGAACAGACCGTCCTCGCGGATCAGCACAGGGTCCGACATCGAGGCGGTGTCCACCTCGGCGTGACCGCGCGCCAGATCTTCCCAGGCGACGCGCTTGCCCTCCAGCTTGAAGCGCCAGTGCGGACGACGGCCCTCCGCCTCATAGGCGGCCTTCTCGGCCTCGGTCAGTTCCAGAGCGGCTCGGTCATAGATCGGCGGCAGGCCGCGCGACAGTTGCACCTTGCGGCGACGGTCCAGCTCTTCGGAAGTTTCATAGCAGGCGTAGAGCCGACCCGAGGCCTTCAGGCGCGCGGCGGCCTCTTCATAGCGGTCGAACCGTTTGGACTGGTTGTAGCGCTCGTCCCAGGTCAGGCCCAGCCAGGTCAGGTCGGTCTCGATGCCGTCCTCGAACTCTTGCGTCGAGCGCGCCAGATCGGTGTCGTCGATCCGCAGTACGAACGAGCCGCCCTGCCCCTTGGCGAACAGCCAGTTCACCAGAGCGGTGCGGACATTGCCGACGTGCAGCTTACCCGTAGGCGACGGGGCGAAACGAACCTTGACGGACATGGGGGATCAACGACCTCGATAGGAAGGCGGCTTGGTCGCGCCGCCGCCCTCTCAAGTCAAGTCGATCCGCCCAATCAGTCGCCAAACCCGGCGATCAGTCGTCGCGATGAACCCGTTCGCGGCGCTCGTGCCGCTCCTGGGCCTCGACCGACAGCGTTGCTGTAGGTCGCGCTTCCAGTCGGCCCAGGCCGATCGGTTCGCCGGTGTCTTCGCAGTAGCCGTAGGAACCGTCTTCGATCCGACGCAGCGCATCCTCGATCTTGGAGATCAGCTTGCGTTGCCGGTCGCGGGTCCGAAGCTCCAGCGCCCGATCGGACTCCGAAGAGGCCCGGTCCACCAGATCCGGATGATTCTCGGTCTCGGCCTTGAGATTTACGACAGTGCCCTTGGACTCGCGAAGGATGTCATCCTTCCACGCCAAGAGCTTGGCCTTGAAGTAGGCCAGCTGCCGCTCGTTCATAAACGGCTCGTCGTCGGTGGGACGGTACTGGACCTTATCCCCCTCGATCACAGACGCTAATGCGTTCATCGCACTCACGCTCATCTATCTGCGCCCCCCTGCGGCGCAATGGCCGTATAGGCAAGCGCGAGAGTCGCGGCAATGGCGTTCACGAGTCCGCGTTCTTGTTAAGCTGCATTAACGTTGGGTCAGTGTGGCAAATTGCCCTCACTTACCGTTGAAAACCTGACTTTTCGCCAGTGTTTCCAGCGGCTTCTAGGCGCGAGCCCGCGCCGCTTCCGCCTTGGCCATTTCAACCGCCGCGCGCAGGTCAATCTGGTCCAGCACGCCCTTCAGAGCGGGATCGGCGTCGTCAGGCCGCTCTTCACGCAGGCTGCGAGCCAGCCGTTCAAGCGCAGGCGTCCCGTCCTGGCCGTTCAGCATGGCCAGTTTCAGCTCATCCAGCCGATCCAGCAGACCGCCGCCGCGCCGGATCGCCCGACGCCGACGTTCAGTCGCATCCTCGACCCCCTGCAGGGCCATCAGGGCGGAAACCCCGGCCACGCTGGACGCCGCGCTGGTTGCGGCGGCCGGCGCCGGACCAGACGCCCCGCCGCTGGCCGGCAGGCTGAAGCCGCCTGCTGCGCGAGCGGGCCGTGAACCCTGCGATGATGTAGCGCCCGAGGGGCCGGTGACCTTCATGATCAATGCTCCCGATCAGTCTGGACCATCGGTCACGACCGTCACCGCTTGGTTAACGCCCCGGCAGAATCTGCCGCCACCTCCCCCGCCATTCGGAATGAATCGCTGAAATTTCACAGGATTTTTGGCGGCACAAAGTTCGCATGGTTAATCGCGAACGCCTCAACAGGACGTCTGTCGTATGCAGAAGTTGCTCACCGCCCTCATCGCCTCCGCTTCCGCCGCCCTGATTCTGGCGACGGCGCCGACTGCGGCCGAGGCCCAGTCGCGCATCAAGGACATCGTCTCCATCGAGGGCGTCCGCTCCAACCAGCTGGTCGGCTACGGCCTGGTCGTCGGCCTGAACGGCACGGGCGACAGCCTTCGCAACTCGCCCTTCACCCGCCAGTCGCTGGAAGGGATGATGGAGCGTCAGGGCGTCAACATTCGCGGTGCCAACCTGAACACCAAGAATGTCGCCGCGGTCATGATCACCGCCGACCTCCCGCCCTTCGCCACGCCCGGCTCACGTCTCGACGTCGCGGTCTCGGCCATGGGCGACGCCAAGAGCCTGCTGGGCGGCACGCTTCTGGTCACGGCCCTGCAAGGCGCGGACGGCGAAATCTACGCCGTGGCCCAAGGCTCGGTTCAGACCGGCGCCGTCTCGGCCTCGGGCGGCTCGGGCTCTTCGGTGACGCGCGGCGTGCCGACCGCCGGTCGCATCGCCTCGGGCGGCGTGGTCGAGCGCGAGACCGGCTTTGACCTGTCGGCCATGCCCATCGTGCGCCTGACGCTGCGCAACCCCGACTTCACCACGGCCCAGCGCGTCGCCGCCGCCATCAACCAGTCCTATCCCAACAGCGCCTTCGCCGAGAACGGCACCGTGGTCGCCATCCGCGCGCCCCAGACCATGGGCATGGCGGGCTTCGTCAGCCAGGTCGAGAACCTGCCCGTGCGCGT
>Ga0247822_10001417_pt1 | contig 14682 bp, 13 predicted proteins | sample 13C_Cellulose_Da_FD_192423 | JGI IMG/M metagenome (GOLD analysis project Ga0247822, IMG submission 192423) | Soil microbial communities from agricultural site in Penn Yan, New York, United States - 13C_Cellulose_Day30 | ecosystem: Environmental > Terrestrial > Soil > Agricultural land | place...
GTATGCGAGAGCGCCCGTCCCGGCGCTGAGCCATACGAAGTTCGCAGGGGGTTCTCGAACTTCGTATGCGAGAGCGCCCGTCCGGGCGCTGAGCCATACGAAGTTCGCAGGGGGTTCTGGGGCTGGGTCAGTCGGTCTCGCTGGTGAAGGTGATCTGGGGCGGGTCGAAGGAGTCGGCGGTGGCCTGGTCGAGGCCGACGGGCTCGGCGTCGATGCCCAGCTCGTAGCGGAGGAACGCCACGCTGAAGTGGTCGATGGCGGCGAAGGCGTCGGCCGGGTCGGTCTTGTCGGGCTCGCAGCCGTCGCTGGCCAGGCGCAGCAGGTCGTCGGGCAGGTCCAGCCCGGCCTCCTTGGTGAGCTGGACGAGACCGCCCTGGTCCTTGCCGATGAGGCAGATGTCGGAGAACACCAGGTGTCCGGCCCCCTCGATCTCCACGAGGTACTTGGGCGGCTGCATCCCGTCGTAGACCTCGACGCTCCGCTCGGGCTCGATGATGCCGTCGGCCGTGCCGAGCATCACCATGCCGGGGACGTCGGGCACCGGGCGCTCGGCGACCTTGCCCGACTCGTCGGGTCGGCCGGTGCCGACCGAGTACGAGATGAACGCCTTGACCCGGTCGTCGGACGAGGCGGTGAGGTAGGCGGCGGAGGCGCCGGCGGAGTGGCCGGTGACGGCGACCTCGTCGAGGTCCATCAGGTCGTGCAGCGGCGAGTCGTCGGCTTCGGCGTCGGCGATGGCGGCGTCGAGCGAGGCCGACAGGACATCGGGGTCCTCCCGCTTCTCGACGCCCTGGGACGCGGTGCCGAGCAGGCCGCTGAGGCTGCGCTCGACGTGGTCCGGGGCGATGACCACGAAGCCCCAGGACGCGAGGTGCGTCACCAGGTCGGCGGACTGCTCCGGGAAGCCCGCGTAGCCGTGGCTGAACAGCACGACCGGGTACGGGCCGTCCGTGGCCGGGTCCGCACCGATGTGGGCGTCGATCTCGTACTTCGGGCGGAGGTCGGCGTCGATCTTCCCCTGGAGCTCGGGCGACAGCAGGCTGGCGATGTCGAAGATCTCGGGCGGGGTGTCCGCCGCGGACGCAGCTGCCGGGTACCAGATGACGACCCGCCGGCCGTCGTCGAGGGCGATGGTGCGGCTGCCCACCGGGTTCGGGCCGAGCTCCGCGTACGCCGGGTCGGCCGCGCCCTCCGCCACCGTGGTGGTGGTGCTGGCACCGGGCGCCTTCGTGTCCTTGGTGGCGTCGGACCCGCCGTCGCTCGAGCTGCACGCTCCGGCGAACAGCGCCAGGGCAGTGACGGTGACGGCGAGGGCACGGCGGGTGGTCAGCACGGCGCCGACCGTACCGGTCCGGCGGGGCGCCTGCTCGGAAGACCGGCAGGTCAGGGCATCCACTCGAGGACGGTGAAGGCACCGGGCCCGGTGGGGTCCAGGAGCGCCTCGGCCTCGGTGATCCGGCTGCGGCCGGCGATGGCCTCGAGCCCGCCCGCGAGGCCGAGCCGCTCCCAGGTCGCGCGACCCTCGGCCACGAGGTCGTCGAGGCCGTGGGCCCGCAGGAACTCGGCCTGGGTCCGGATGGCGGCGGGCGGCTCGATGAGGGCGAGCTGGTCGATGGCGACGTCGCAGGTGATGTCGCTGCGCCCGGGGCTGTCGTAGGGGGTCCCGCCGGTGCCGTGCGCGGTGTAGGTCCGCAGCCACTGCTGGGGGGCGACGGCCGCCATCTCGGCGGTGGTACGGGCGTAGTCGATGACGACGAGGCGGCCGCCGACCGCCAGCTCGAGCGCGTCGCGGAGCCACGCGGCGGCATCGGCCTGGGCCGGGATGCGGGCGCCGACGGCGGCCTCGGGGGCCCGGGCCGTGCACCACCCGACCTGCACCGGCTCGAGCGGGCGCCGGCCCTCGACGAGGCGGCCGTCGGCCACGTCGACCACCACCTCGTCCCAGCCCTCGGCGGTGCGCTCGAGGATGGCGACCGGGAGGTTGTCGAGCAGCTCGTTGGCGAGGACGACCACCGGGCCGTCGAGCTCGCGGGGCGCCGGCAGGTCGGCCCGGCTCGTGGTCCCCTCCGGATGGGTGGCCCACTGGAGCTCGCCGACCTCGACGAGCGTGCACCGGAGGGCCGGCGCGCAGCGGGGCGACGCGGCCAGGATCGAGCGGGTGAGCCCGCCCGGCCCGGCGCCGGCGTCGACGAGGTGGAGGCGGTCGGGCTGGCCGAGGTCGTCCCACCACGCGTCGAGCGCTCGGGCCAGCACCGCCCCGAAGAGCGGGCCGATCTCGGGGCTGGTCAGGAAGTCGCGGCGGCGGCCTGCTCCCCCGCCCCGCTGGTAGAAGCCCAGCCCGGGCGCGTAGAGGACGTGGTTCTGGTACTCGTCGAAGCCGATCGGGCCGTTGGCGGTGATGTGGGCGACGAGCAGCTGCTCGAGCTCACCCATGGCGCCGGGCTCAGCTCCCGGGCAAGAAGGCGAGCGTGGCCCCTTCGGCCAGGTCGCTGATCAGGCTCGGGAAGACGCCGACCGCCAGGGTGAACACCACGGCCGCCCCGACGACCACGCCGAGCGTGACCGGGACCCGGATCGGCGTCACGTCGCCGTCGGGCACGTCGTCCATGAACATCACCCGCATCAGCGACAGGTAGTACCCGAGCGCGATGACCGAGTTCACGGCCATGACCACGCCCATGGCGTAGCCCGCGTAGGTGCTGCTCGACACGACGGCGGTGAAGGCCTGGAACTTGGCGAACCAGCCGGCTGCGATCGGGATGCCGCCGAGGGCGAACAGGAACGCCGCCATCGAGACCGCGAGCGCCGGGGCGTAGCTGAACAGGCCACCCCAGGACGCGATCTCCCCGGTGCCGGTGCGGCGGCTGACCGCGATGATCACGGCGAAGGCGCCGAGGTTCACGACCGTGTAGATGATCACGTAGGTGACCACGGCGATGAGGGCATCGCGCGAGGTGCGGGGGCTCTCGCCGAAGACCGCGAGCGGCGCCAGGATGAAGCCGGCCTGGGCGACCGACGAGTAGGCGAACAGCCGCACCACGTTGGTCTGGCGGAGGGCGATCACGTTGCCGATGGTCATCGTGAGCACGGCGATGATGAAGAGGAACGGCCGGATGATGTCGGCCTGGCCGGCGAAGCCGACGTAGATCAGCGAGAGGATGGCCACGAAGCCCGCCGTCTTCGACGCCACCGAGAGGAACGCGGTGACCGGCGTGGGAGCACCTTCGTAGGTGTCCGGTGCCCAGTGCTGGAACGGCACGGCCGAGATCTTGAAGGCGAACCCGATGAGCACGAAGATGATGCCCAGCGCGGCGACCGGCTGGTCCATGAAGTCGGCGTTCACCTTGTCGCCGATCTCGGCGAGGATCGTGCTGCCGGTGCCGCCGAAGATCAGCGACATGCCGTAGAGCATCACGCCCGAGGCGAAGACGCCCATCAGGTAGTACTTCATGCCGGCCTCGTTGCCGGTGAGCGTGCGCTTGCGCCAGCCCGCCATGAGGTACGCCGGGATCGAGAGCATCTCCAGGGCGATGAAGATGGTGATGAGGTCTCGGGCCGAGGCCATGATGACCATGCCGAACACGGCCGACAGCAGCATCAGGTAGTACTCGCCCTCGGCGTAGTCCCCCTCCGCGATGTAGTTCGTGGACAGCAGGATCGTCAGGTAGCCGGCGACCAGGAACAGGCCGCTCAGGACCAGGGCGAAGTCGTCGACCACGAACGCCCCGCCGAACAGCACCCGGTCGGTGTTGTCGTAGGCGAGGGTGAAGATCGGCACCAGGGCGGCGAGCATGCCGATGCCGGCGATGGACGAGGCCGTCCACCGGCTCTGCTCGGTGGTGAACACGTCGACCAGCAGGCACAGCGCGATCGTCCCGACGAGCACGATCGCGGGCGCGAGCGCGTGCCAGTCGAAGTGCGGCCGGACGAAGTCCGACGACGCGGCGAGCAGGGTGGCCAGCACGTCAGCCCCCGATGCCGGCGAGGGCGTGGACGACGGCCTGGTTGGTGACCTTGAAGATCAGGCCCGGGAAGATGCCCAGCACGACGATCAGGACGACCATCGGGGTCCAGGCGATGTAGTCGGTGAGGTGCATGTCGTGGATGTGCTCGTCCTCGAACTCCTCGGTGGGCGTGCCGAAGGCGACCCGCTGGAGCAGCCAGAGGAGGTAGCCGGCGGCGAACACCGTGCCGAGGGCGGCGATGACCATGAACACCCGGAAGAGGGCCACGTTCAGGCCCTCGGCCGGCTGGTACGCCGAGAGGATGGCCGGGAACTCGCCCCAGAACCCGGCGAGGCCGGGCAGGCCGAGCGAGGCCATCACGGAGAAGCCGAGCAGCCAGCCCATGCGGGGGGCCTGCAGGAGCAGGCCGCCGAGGCGCTTGATCTCGAGGGTGTGGAACCGGTCCTTCACCGAACCGGCGATGAAGAAGAGCATGCCGGTGATGAGGCCGTGGGCGACCATGCCGAAGATGGCGGCGTTGGTGCCGAACGGGGTGAGCGTGGCGATGCCGAGCATCACGTAGCCCATGTGGGCCACCGACGAGAAGGCGATGAGGCGCTTCATGTCGGTCTGGGCCAGACAGCCGAGGGCGCCGTAGATGATGCCGATGACGGCGAGGCCGCCGATGACCGGTGCCCACTTCTCCGCCCCCTCGGGGAGGATCGGGATGGCGATGCGGACGAAGCCGTAGGTGCCGAGCTTCAGGAGGACGGCGGCCAGGATGACCGAGCCCTGGGTGGGCGCCTGGGTGTGGGCGTCTGGGAGCCAGGTGTGGAACGGGAACATCGGGACCTTGATGCCGAAGCCCATGAAGAAGCCGCCGAACACGACGAGCGCCGTGGTCTTGGCGAGCCCGGCGCCGCCCCACTCGGAGAGGTACGGGATCGAGAAGCTGTGCATCCCGGCCTGGGCGCCGCTGGTGATCTCCGGCGACAGGAAGTACACGGCGAGGATCGAGACGATCATCAGTGCCGAGCCGAAGGCCGTGTAGAGGAAGAACTTCAGCGACGCGTACTTGCGCTGCTCACCGCCCCAGACGCCGATCATGAAGTACATCGGGAGCAGGACGAGCTCGAAGAAGACGAAGAACAGGAGCAGGTCCTGGGCGGCGAACGTGCCGATCATGCCGGTCTCGAGGACCAGGATCAGCATCAGGAACGCCTTGGGGTTGTGGGGCTCCGGGAAGTGGTCCCACGAGTAGATGATGACCAGCGGCACCACCAGCACGGTGAGGGCGAGCAGCGGCAGCGAGATGCCGTCGAGGCCGACCTGGTAGCGGGCGTTGATCAGCTCGATCCACGACTTGTCCTGGGCGTACTGCAGCACGGCGGTGTGGTCGTAGTCGAAGTCCCACAGCAGGGCGGCTCCGACGACGAACACGGCCAGGCTGGTGACCAGGGCCACCACCTTGTGCAGGGTCTCCTCCGACTTGGGGATCGCCAGCATCACCAGCGCTCCCACCAGGGGCAGGAACACGGCGGCGGTGATACCCCAGCCGTTGAGCAGGTCCTTCACGGTTTCGACTCCCTCGTCCTCAACTAGCGACTACAACGAAGATGGCGGCCAGGATGGTGGCGCCAAGGAACAGATAGGCGGCGTAGGCCTGGACCTTGCCGGTTTGGAACTTGCTGGCCCCCTGGCCAGTCAGCTCGGCGCCGCTACCCGACGCGTTGACCACCGTGTCGACCACCCCTTGGTCGATGCGGTTGTAGACGAACCCACCGACCTGGCGGGCACCCTTGCCGACGGCGTTGACGATGCCGTCGAGGATGTTCTGGTTGAACCAGTTGGTGGCTCGAGCGAACGGGCCCTTGATGAACCCGACGATGACGTCGGTGTAGAGCCAGTCCAGGTAGTACTTGTTCTCGAGCACCTTGTAGCCGCCGCGGGCCAGCTTGTTGCGCTGGGTGATGCCGTGGGGGCCCTTGCCCTTCCAGTACCAGAGGTACGCCGAGCCGGCGCCGATGATGATGGCGAGGGCGGACACGAGGGCGATCCACGGGACGAACTCGGGGTGGCTGAAGTTGTTGTCGGCGCTCGGGAAGTACACGCCGGTGGGCTCGATGAAGTGCTCGAACCGCAGCGACAGGGACTCCGGCACGCCGATGCCGAACACCTTCTCGGGGAGGTTGGCGTAGCCGACCACGATGGAGCCGGCGGCCAGGATCATGAGCGGCACGGTGATGCGGGGGCCGTTCTCGTGGAGCTCGTGCTCCGCCGACTTCCCGCGGGGCTCGCCCATGAAGACGTAGTAGTAGGCCCGGGTCATGTAGGCGCAGGTGCACACGGCGCCGAGCAGGCCCATGATGACGGCGAACTTGTAGCCCCCGTCGCCGCCCAGCATGTGGGCGCCAGCCAGGATCTCGTCCTTGGACCAGAAGCCGGCGGTGATGAGCGGGAAGCCCATCAGGGCGAGGGTGCCGATCACGAAGGTGGCGTGGGTGATGGGCATGCGCTTGCGCATCCCGCCCATGTCCTTCTTCATGTCGAACGAGTGGATGTGGTGCGCCAGCGAGCCGGACCCGAGGAACAGGCAGGCCTTGAAGATGGCGTGGGTGAAGAGGTGGAAGATCGCCGCGGTCCAGGCGCCGACGCCGAGGGCGGCGACCATGTAGCCCAGCTGCGACACCGTCGAGTACGCCAGCACCTTCTTGATGTCGGTCTGGACGAACGCCAGGAACGCACCGAAGAGGAGGGTGACGCAGCCCACGACGGCGAGGGCGTTCACGTTGGCCGTGCCGATGGACAGGCCGTTGAAGAACACGCCGTAGTTGCGGGCGACGAGGTAGATGCCGGCGACGACCATGGTGGCGGCGTGGATGAGCGCCGAGACGGGCGTCGGGCCGGCCATGGCGTCGGGCAGCCAGGTGTGGAGGATGAACTGGCCCGACTTCGACATGACCGCGGTGATCAGGCACAGCGAGCCGATGAGCAGCAGGCTGTGGCGGATCTCGCCGGCGTTGGCCATCGTGTTGAGCTTGAGCACGTCGAACGAGTGCCCGGCGGCGAAGTACAGGATCGACACGCCGATGAGCAGGCCGATGTCGCCCACGCGGTTGGTGAGGAAGGCCTTGAGGGCGGCGTCGGAGTTGTTCTTCTCCTCCCACCAGTGCCCGATGAGGCCGAACGAACAGAGGCCGACGAGCTCCCAGCCCACCACCATCTGCAACGTGTTGTCGGAGATGACGTAGAAGAGCATCGCCGCCGTGAACAGGCTCAAGAAGGCGAAGTAGTGGGTCTCGCGGCGGTCGCCGCCGACGTAGTCGGTGGAGAAGACGTGCACGAGCAGCGAGATGAACGTGACGATCACGAGCATCAGGGCGCTGAGGCCGTCGACGAGGGTGCCGGCCTTGATGGTGACGTCGCCGGTCTCGAACCAGGTGACGTTGCGCTGCACCGGCGGCGTGACGTGGTGCTCCTCTTCGCCTTCGGCGTGCTCCTCGCCGCCCGCGGCGGCCTCGCCGTGGTCGCCCTCCGAGGTGGCCTCGGTGCCGTGGCCCTCGTCCTCGGTGGCGCCGGCCTCGCCGGATGCCTCGTGGGCGTCCTCGGTGGCGTGGGCGTCCTCGGACGCGGTGGCCTCGGTGGCGTGGTCGTCCTCGGTGGTGGCCTGGTCGGTGGCGTCGGCCGGGGTGTGGTCGGCTTCGGCGGTGGCCTCGGCCTCGTGGCCCTCGAGGGTGGCGGCGGCTTCGCCGTGGGCCGACTCCGGCGGGTGGTTGACCCGGTTGATCCAGCCGATGCCCGTGGTGACGGCCAGGACGAGGCAGATCGCGACGGACGCGATGCCGATCTCGGAGCCCTTCTTGGGCAGCTTCTTGCCGAACGCGAGGATCGCGACGAACGAGAGGGCAGGGATGAGCGGGATGATCCAGACGTGGGTCAGCACGAGGCGTCAGCCCTTCATGAGGTCGACCTGATCCAGGTCGACCGTCTTGTAGTTGCGGAAGATCGCCAGCACGATGGCGAGGCCGACACCGACCTCGGCGGCGGCGACCGCGATGACGAACAGGGCGAACACCTGGCCCGAGATCGCACCGTTGACGGTGCTGAAGGCCACCAGGTTGATGTTCACGGCGTTGAGGATGAGCTCGATGGACATGAGCACCATCACGCCGTTCTTGCGGGCGATGACGCCGTAGACGCCGATGCAGAAGAGCGCGGCGGCGAGCATCAGGAACTGGTTCAGGAACATCGGTCAGTCCCTCCGTGCGATCACGATGGCGCCGACGAGCGCAGCGAGCAGGAGCAGCGACACGACCTCGAACGGGACGAGGTACTGGCCGAAGATGGCGTCGGACAGGGCCCCGGTGCTGGTGGGCTGGAGGTCGGCGGGGATCTTGTCCCGGCCGAAGCCGTCCCAGAGCGTGTAGCCGAGCAGCACCAGGAGCACGAAGCCGCTGAGGCCGGCCATGGCCCAGTTGTCGCGGCTCGGGGCCTCGGTCCCCTCCATGGGTGCTCGGGTGAGCATGATGCCGAAGAGGAACAGCACGACGATGGCGCCGATGTAGACGAGCACCTGGGTGATGGCCACGAACTCGGCGCCCAGCAGGATGAACAGGGCGGCGACGCCGGCGAGCACGACCACCAGGAAGGCGGCGGCGTGCACGACGTTGGCGGCGGTGACGACGCGGACGGCCGAGACGATCATCAGCGTGGCGATGATGCCGAAGGCGATGTTCTGCGCCACCAGCACGGGGGCGTCGGCGTTCTGGGTGGCTGCGAGGAGGGCGCCGATCACCGCGGCACCTTCTTCACCTTGGCGGACGAGCCGGCCTCGTAGGCCTCGAAGTCCGGGACGGTCTCCATCCACTCGCCCAGGCGGGTCTTGTCGTGGAGGAGGTCGGCGATGCGGGGCTCGGAGTACTCGAACTCCGGGCTCCAGAAGAGGGCCTCGAACGGGCAGACCTCGACGCAGATGCCGCAGTACATGCAGAGCGCGTAGTCGATGTCGAAGCGGTCGAGCGCGGAGACGGTGCGCTCCTTGCCACCGGGACGGCGCGGCGGCGCCTTCTCCTTGTGGCCCTCGATGTAGATGCACCAGTCCGGGCAGCTGCGGGCGCAGAGCATGCAGACCGTGCAGTTGTCTTCCTTGAGGGCGATGACGCCGCGAGCCCGCGTGGGCGGGGTCTCCTTCTCGTGCGGGTACTGCACGGTGGCCGCGCCCTTGGCGGGCGACGGGGCCTGCATGAACCGCTTGGCCCCTTCGCCGGGCCAGATGGTCTGCGTCATCTCGTTGAAGGTGACGCCCATGCCCTTGAGCAGGCCGGGGACCTTCGGCTTGGGAGGCTTCTTCGGCATCAGAAGACCACCTTCAGGATGGTGGTGACGAGGATGTTCGCCAGCGAGATCGGGATGAGCACGGTCCACGCCAGCTTCTGGAGCTGGTCCTCACGGAAGCGGGGGAAGGTGAACCGCACGAAGAAGATGAGGCCGCCGAGGATCATCATCTTGGTGAGCATGATGATGGGCCCGAGCAGGTTGAAGATCGCGCTGTCGAGGTCGGCCCAGGCGGAGGGCACGGCCCAGCCGCCGAGGAAGAGGGTGGCGGCCACGGCGGCGAAGGCACCGGCCGAGGCGAACTCGCCGATGAAGAACAGCAGGAACCGGAGGCCCGAGTACTCGGTGATGTAGCCGGTGACGAGCTCCGATTCGGCGATCGGCATGTCGAAGGGCGTCTGCCCCAGCTCGGCCTGCACGGCGATCATGAAGATCACGAAGGCGATGATCTGGGTGAGGAGGAACGGGTTGCCGATGCCGTCGAACCCGAAGATCGAGCCGTCGGCCTGGGCCATCACGATGCCCTGCATGTTGAGCGTGCCGGCCTGGATGACCACGCCGATGACGGCGAGGACCATGGGCAGCTCGTAGGCGATGAGCTGGCCGGCGGCACGGAGGCCGCCGATGAGGGAGTACTTGTTGGCCGACGACCAGCCGGCGAGCAGCACGCCGAGGGCGGAGATCGACGAGACGGCGAGGACGTAGAAGATGCCCCCGTCGAAGTTCGTCACGAACGTCATCTCGGGTCCGAACGGCACCGCCAGGTAGACGAGCAGCACGGTGCTGACCACGAGGTACGGCGCCAGCTTGAACAGCTTGCGGTCCGCACGCTCGGGGACGATGTCCTCCTTCTGGAGGAACTTGCCGACCTCGGCGAGCAGCTGCATCGACCCGAAGGGACCGGCCTCCATGGGGCCGAGCCGGCTCTGCATGAACGACACCATCTTGAACAGGAAGAGGTAGACGAACGTGCCCGCGGGCAACAGGACGGCGGCGAGGATGCCGACGGACCGGAGGACGGTCTCCTGCCAGTAGGAGAGCTCGATGCCGAAGATGGGGGCGCTCACCGGTCGATGTCTCCGAGGATGAAGTACAGGGACGCGAGGATCGTCACGACGTCGGGCACGTACACGCCGCGGGTGACCCACGGGATGACGGCGACGTTGTTGAACGAGGCGGTGCGGATCTTCACCCGGAACGGGCCGAGGTCGCCCTTGGAGACGACGTAGTAGCCCATCTCGCCGAGCGGGTTCTCGGTGGCCACCCAGGCTTCGCCCTCGGGCACCTTGATGATGCGCGGGACCTTGGCCATGATCGGGCCGGCCGGCAGGCCGTCGAGCAGCTGGTCGACGATCTTCGTGCTCTCCCGGATCTCCTGGAGGCGCACCCAGAAGCGGGCGAACGAGTCGCCGTCGGGGTGGGTGATGACGTTCCAGTCGCACTCGTTCCACGCCAGGCCCACGGGCTCGTCGCGGCGGAGGTCCCAGTCGACGCCGCTGGCGCGGAGGTTGGCGCCCGAGAGGCCGTAGGCCAGGGCGACGTCGGCGGGGATGACGCCGATGCCACGGGTCCGGGCCTGGAAGATCTCGTTGCCCTCGACGAGCGTCTCCATCTCGTCGCAGAAGTCCCGGATCTTCTCCATCGTGGCCTTGGTGTCGGCGATCCAGCCCTTGGGCAGGTCGTCCTTGAGGCCGCCGATGCGGTCGAAGTTCGGGTGGAAGCGGCCACCGGTGGCCGCCTCGATCTGGTTGAGGACGTACTCGCGGTCGCGGAAGGCGTAGAAGGCGGCGCTGATGGCGCCGATGTGCAGCGCCATGTCGCCGACGAACAGCGAGATGTTGGCGATGCGGGAGAGCTCGAAGAGGACCGTGCGGATCCACTGGGCCCGAGGCGGGGCCTCGATGTCCATGAGCTTCTCGGCGGCGAGGATGAACGGCACCTCGTTGGCGAAGCTCCCGAGCCAGTCGATGCGGTTGATGAGCGTCGTGACCTGCGGGTACGTGCGCACCTCGGTGAGCTTCTCGTAGCCCCGGTGCATGTAGCCCATGATCGGCTCGCAGGAGATGACCTCCTCGCCGTCGAGCTTGACGACGATGCGCAGGGTGCCGTGGGTGGCCGGGTGCTGCGGGCCCATGTTGAGGGTCATGCCCTCGTCGGTCTCGAACTCGAGGTTCACCCGGCCGTCGGCGGCCTGGGCGTTCGCGTACGCCAGCTGCTGGCGCTCGGTGAGGGCGGTCATTCTGCGGCCTCCTCGGTCTCGGCTTCGGCTTCGTCGTCGGACGCCGGCATGGGCTCCACGTCGACGATGCCGGGCCACGGCTTCACGAAGCGGGCCAGCAGCGGGAAGTCCTTGCGGAGGGGGTGGCCCTCGAACTCGCCCGGCAGGTACAGGTTCTGCAGGTACGGGTGCCCGGCGAAGGTGATGCCGAACATCTCGTGGACCTCGCGCTCGTGCCAGTTGACGCCGGCGAAGACCGGGAGCCACGTGGTGAGCGACAGGTCGTCGTCGGGGAGGTCGACCTTCAGGTTGAGGCCGAGCTTCTGCGTGAGCGAGTGCACCCGGGCGAACACCTGGAAGCGGGTGTCGCCGCCGGCGTAGCCGGTGACGATCTCGGTGTTGGGCTCGGGCCGCGGGTCGGTGGGCGCGTCCTCGTTCTTGCCGTACGGGTTCGGCAGCCAGTCGATGGCCGAGAGGAACTCGAAGTAGCGGAAGTTGAGGTGGTCGCGGACCACGAGGCCGGCGGTGCGCCAGGCGTCGCGGGTGACCCGCACCCAGACGTCGTCGCCGGGGCGGATGTGGTGCTCGACGACGGCGTCACCGAGCTCCTCGGCGAGCTTGTCGACCAGCGCCTGGCGGGCCTCGTCGACCTGCGGCGCCTCGGGGGTCTCCTCCACCGTGTCAGCTGACGACAATGGGATCACCCTTCCAGCGGGCCGCCATGTCTTCCTTGCCGATGCGCTCCTGGAGCAGCACGATGCCCTCGAGCAGGGCCTCGGGCCGCGGCGGGCAGCCAGGCACGTAGACGTCGACGGGGATGACCTGGTCGATGCCCTTGGTGACCGAGTAGCTGTCCCAGTAGGGGCCGCCGCAGTTGGCGCACGAGCCCATGGAGATCACGTACTTCGGGTCGGGCATCTGGTCGTAGAGGCGGCGGATGGCCGGGACCATCTTGTCGGTGACCGTGCCGGAGATGCAGACGAGATCGGCCTGCCGAGGGCTGGCCGGCAGCGGGATCACGCCGAGGCGCATGACGTCGTAGCGGGGTGCGCCCAGGGCGGCACCCATCTCGATGGCGCAGCAGGCCAGGCCCCACTGGAAGATCCAGAGCGAGTACTTGCGCGACGTGTTGAGGAGAGAGGTGAGCGGCTTGGGGAGCTTGCCGCTCTCGACGAGGCCCATCAGGCTCCCTGCAGTGCGGTCAGGGCGATCAGATCCACTGGAGGACCTTCTTTCGCCAGGCGTAGAGGAGGCCGAGCGCCAGCAGCACGATGAAGACGATCATCTCGATGGCGCCGAACCAGCCGTACGCCTCGAGCCGGGTGGCCCACGGGAAGATGAACACGGCCTCGACGTCGAACATCACGAAGAGCAGGGCGAACACGTAGTAGCGGATGGGCGTCTGCGCCCAGCCGTCTCCCACCGGGTCCACACCGGACTCGTAGCTGACGTACTTCTCAGCCTGCGGACGGACCGGTCGGACCAACTTGCCGAGGCTGAGAACAGCCGCCAGCAGACCGAACGCGATCCCCATGAAGATCGCGACGGTGAGGTAGTTGCGATAGAACTCCGACACGGCTTCGAACCTTAGTGATGTGCCTCACGAGGGGCCAAAGGGAGCCGATTTGCAACGCGGAGGCCGCGTCGCGGTGGTTCAGCTCCCCGCGGAGACCTCGATCGGGGCAGCCGCCGGGGCAGGCTGCGGGTGGGTGAGGGCGACCGCCGTGCGGGTCACGTGGGCCAGCGGCTCGGGCACGAGGCCCACGCCGATGGTGACCACGAGGGCGATGATGATGGCGGCCCGGGCGCCGAGCGGGACCCGCAGCTTCGGGCCCGTGACCTCGGTGTCCCGGTCGTACATGGCGAGCACGATCCGCAGGTAGACGAAGGCGGAGATCACCGACGTCAACATGGCGATGAGGGCCAGCCAGAACGAGCGGGCCTCGACCGCGGCGCCGATGACGCCGAACTTGGCCAGGAAGCCCGAGGTGAACGGCACGCCGGCCTGGCCGAGCAGGAACACCAGGAAGGCGAACGCCAGCAGCGGCGAGCGCTTGGCGAGGCCGTTGTAGGCCGAGAGGTCGTGGGCGTTGTCGCCGGTGCGGCCGACGATGGTGACCACGCCGAAGCTGCCGGCCGCCATGAACGTGTAGGTGGCCAGGTAGAACAGCGCCGCCCGGGTGCCCTGGGTGCTGGCCGCCTGGATGCCCAGCAGGATGAAGCCGGCGTGGCTGATCGACGAGTACGCCAGCATGCGCTTGACGTTGGTCTGGCTCACCGCGAACAGCGAGCCGACCACCAGCGTGGCCACCGCCAGCGCGTAGATCATCGGCTGCCAGTCGGTGGCGTAGGTGGAGAACGTGTAGGTGAAGACCCGGATGAGTCCGGCGAAGCCGGCGACCTTCACACCCGAGGCCATGTAGGCCACGATCGGGCTCGGCGAGCCCTCGTACACGTCGGGGGTCCAGGCGTGGAACGGCACCGCCGCCACCTTGAACCCGAGGCCCACCAGCAGCAGGGCGAAGCCGGCCAGGAGCATCACGTTGTTCGTCAGCACGTTGGTGGCGAGGAACGCACCGATCTTGGTGAAGTTCGTGCTGCCGGTGGCGCCGTAGACCATGGCGATGCCGTAGAGGAAGAACGCAGAGGAGAAGGCGCCCAGCACGAAGTACTTGAGGGCGGCCTCGCCGGAGCGGGCCCGGCGCACGTGGATGCCGGCGAGCACGTAGACGGCGATCGACAGGATCTCGAGGCCGAGGAACAGCACCAGCAGGTCGTTGGCGCCGGCCATCACCAGGCCGCCAGCGGCGGACAGCAGCATCAACACGTAGGCGTCGGCGCCCTCGAGCCGCTCGCGCTGGAGGTAGCCGTGCGTGAGCAGGGCGGCCAGCACGACCGAGCAGAGGATGGCGAAGCCCAGGTAGAGGCTCAGCCCGTCGACCACGACGGCGTCGGCGACGGCCGAGATGGGCCCGTCGTCGCGCACCCGCCACCACAGGAAGACGGTGGAGACCATGGCGCCGACGGCCACCGCGACGGTGAACCCGGCGTGCCACGGGTACTTGGTGCGGCGGGGCGTCAGCGCGCCCGCCACCATGAGGACGACCGCGCCGCCCAGGAGGATGAGGACGGGCAGCAGGACCGACCACGCCACCTGCGGGGTGGCCAGGCGCTCGACTTCGGCCA
>Ga0247822_10001418_pt1 | contig 14678 bp, 16 predicted proteins | sample 13C_Cellulose_Da_FD_192423 | JGI IMG/M metagenome (GOLD analysis project Ga0247822, IMG submission 192423) | Soil microbial communities from agricultural site in Penn Yan, New York, United States - 13C_Cellulose_Day30 | ecosystem: Environmental > Terrestrial > Soil > Agricultural land | place...
CTATTGGGCCGCAAATCGGCTCGTTGGAGCGCGGCGCTCATATTGTGGTGGGTACGCCGGGGCGTATTGTTGATCACATCAGCAAAGGAACTTTAAAACTCGACAGCATAAATCAACTGGTGTTGGACGAAGCTGACCGTATGTTGGAAATGGGCTTTGCAGAAGATATTGATACAGTGCTCGCGGCCTGTAATGAAAATCGCCAAACCTTATTATTCTCTGCGACCTATCCGGATGACATAAAAAAAATCAGCGCACGTTGCCAGCGCGATCCGCAAATGGTGAGCGTGGAATCCATCCACACTGAAACCAATATCGAACAACACTTTTACGAGTTGCGCGCAGACGATGAAACATATGCTGCTGTGTTACATGTGTTAGCACATTTTCGTCCGGAGACTTCAATCGCATTTTGTAACACTAAAGTGGCCTGCGATGAATTGTTGGAATATTTGCGCGATCAGGATGTCGATGCATTAGCCTTGCATGGTGATTTGGAACAGCGCGAACGCGATCAAGTGCTGGTGCGTTTTTCCAATAAAAGCTGTTCTGTATTAATTGCCACCGATGTTGCGGCGCGCGGGATTGATATTAAAGGATTGGATGCCGTAATTAATGTGGATTTGGCGCGCGACAGTGAAGTGCATGTGCATCGCATTGGCCGTACCGGCCGTGCGGGTGCTTCTGGTTTGGCATTGAATCTAGTTGTGCAAAAAGAGGTGCATAAAATAAATCGCCTCGAAGATTACATGAAACAAACTATCACGCTGGAGCCATTGCCGCAGGGCGATAAGAAAAACTTGCCATCACCTTCAATGGTAACTTTGAATATCGACGGTGGAAAAAAAGATAAATTGCGCCCCGGCGATATTATTGGTGCGCTCACTAAAGATGCCGGACTTCCATTTGAAAAAATTGGCAAGATCGATATGTTTGATTTCACCGCATACGTGGCGGTCGATAAAAGTATCGCGCGCGCTGCATTAAAACAGTTGTCTGATGGAAAGTTAAAAGGGCGTAAGTTTCGCGCAAGAAAACTTTAATCAAATACTGTAGTTAAAAACCAACACCTGCAATATGCAAAAATAAGTAAATTGATGCAGGTGTTTTGATCCTTATGAATTAGTTTTACCGCACTCATGCCAAGTGCGATCAAGATAGAGCGCGGCACTTTTCCGGGACACACAGTCGGCGACTCGCCGTAAATACACCCATGTAGGCTCGAATGCAGCATCCATGCTGCATACGGTCACCGACCGTGTGTCTTGGAAAAATACCGATCTCGACCTTATTGCCATCCAGTGAAAAAATTAACAAAAACTAAAAGAAGGGCGAACCATGGCCATAGCTGCAGTTGTTATTGCAATCCTGATATTGGTGGTGCTGATCACCGGTCTGAAACTAAATCCATTCCTTGCTTTTTTGGTCTCCGCCATTTCCGCAGCGATTATGTTGGGCATTCCGCTCGATCAAATTCCCGGTACTATTGAAGCCGGTATTGGCGGCATGCTTGGCTCTCTGGCAATTATTTTATGCCTCGGTGCCATGTTCGGAAAATTGGTTGCCGAATCGGGCGCAGCGCAACAAATTAGTCGCAGCCTCATGAGTTGGTGCGGGCCGAAATATATTACCTGGGCATTAATGTTGACCGGTTTTATTGTAGGCATCCCATTATTTTACAATGTCGGTTTTGTGCTGCTGGTGCCATTAGTGTTTTCGGTGATGTATCAAACCAAATTGCCTGCCGTTTATTTAGGTATTCCACTGCTTGCCGCACTTTCGGTTACCCACGGATTTCTGCCTCCACATCCATCACCTGTTGCGCTCATCCCGCAATTCGGTGCGAGTATGGGCACTACGTTATTTTACGGATTACTGGTGGCAATCCCCACCATGATTATTGCGGGACCTGTTTTTTCATCGACATTAAAATCGATTAAAAGCACGCCGCTCGCTACCTTCAAGCCAACCGATTTGCCCGAGAGTGAATTACCCGGTATCGCCAATAGTTTTATTACAGCATTACTGCCGGTGATGTTAATCGCGCTTAGCAGCATTGCAATTTATTGTATGCCGAGTGCAATTGCCGAAGCACCAGTAGCGAAATTTCTAAGTAACTCGATGATAGTGCTAATGATTGCCTTGGCTATTGCCACTGTTAGCCTTGGTCTCAAGCGCGGCATGAGTATCGGCAAAGTGATGAATATTTACAGCGATGCAATTAAAGATATCGCAGTGATATTGTTAATTGTTGCAGGTGCCGGCGCGCTTAAACAAGTGATGGTGGTGAGCGGTGTTAGCGAGCAGTTAGCGCACTCATTGGAAAATATTGCGCTCAATCCGTTAGTGCTGGCGTGGTTAATTGCAACAGTGATTCGTATCGCGTTGGGCTCTGCAACTGTGGCCGGTTTAACCGCAGCCGGTATTGTTGCGCCGATTATTCCACTGACAGGTGCAGATCCAAACTTGATGGTGTTGGCAATTGGTGCTGGTAGTTTGATGTGTTCCCACGTTAATGATTCAGGTTTTTGGATGTATAAGGAATATTTTAACCTGAGTCTGAAGGACACCTTTAAATCATGGTCGCTAATGGAAACAATAGTGGGTGTGGTGGGGTTGTTAGGCGTGTTGGTGTTGGATATTTTTATTTAATGAATGCCGTCTCAATGAGACGGCATTAAAACTATCTGCTTAGTGTGCAGTGGCAAGCTTACGTGATTCTAACAGTCGGTTCACGCGGCCCACTAAAAAAATACACATAATAAAAATGGCGATGGCAATGTAACCGAGCCAATCAAAATGTTGCAGCGGGCTATGGGCATTCTGCTGCACAATCACTAAACCTGCGACAAAAGCACCTACGCCGCCTGCCATCTGTTGTAATGAACTGGATATCTACATGTAAGCTCCGCGATCTTCCGGTTTTGCGACCATCGAGTTGAGAGCCATCGCAGGTGTCATGCGGCTGAGGATGCAGACAAATAATAAGACGTTAACCACTATCACTAACCAGAGCGGAGTTACTGATAAGTTGGTATACACAAACACCATTATCACTGCGCCGATTGAACCAATGGTAAAAAGTTTGAAGCGATCATAGCTATCGGAAAATTTTCCCATCAGCGGCATCATCACTAATGATAGTAATCCGGTGCTCAAATAAATCAGCGGCAATTGCGCTGCGGTGACCTGCACATTGTTAATTAAAAAGGGCGCAGTGAAGGGCATGATCATAAATCCGCCGATTGCCAGAAACATAACAGCGGCAAATCCTTTTTGGTAATCAGTGTTGGATAACACTTTCAAAAAATGTGCGAAGGGATTTTTATCATGCTGTTGGCTTAAGTGCGCAGTCACTGGCTGCAAGATTAATCCGATCGCTAACAGAATCCCCAGCGCTAAAATTACAATAGCGATAAAGCTGGATTCCCAACCTAAATGGGTCGCGATGTAAATACTAAGTGGAATCCCCACTACTTGGCTGACTCCAAAACCCATCTGCACTACGCCCATTGCGCGGCCGCGTTGCTGCGGTGCAAATATATCGATTACCAAGGTAAATAATGCAGCGCTGGAAACTCCAGCGAAAATACCTGTCACAATTCGGGCGAGCATCAGTTGCACATAATTATGACTAAGTGCACAGGCGAGTGTGCCAATAATAAAACCGCTGAAAAACCAGACGAGTAATTTCTTGCGATCAAACTTATCCATAAAGCCTGCTGCAACTATACCGGCGATTGCCGCACTAAATGCGTAGGCCGACACTACCAAACCAAATTCGGTAGTGCCGATGGACAGGGTTTTCATAAGGATATCCCCGATAGGGGAGATGATCATAAAATCCAGGATGATACTGAACTGGATAAATGCCAGTAACAGTAAAACGCGCTTTTGATAGGCGCTAAAAGGTTGTGAACTAGCTTGGCTCATACATAGCTCAATATAAAGGGAATAGTGTTAGTTAGTGCAATACATTTCCGCCCAATAATTTGCGTACTTCATCGGCGGCAAAATGGTAATGCTGGTTGCAGAATTGGCAATCGATATCAATGCTGCCCTGCTCAATTAGCAGCGCTTCTACATCTTCTTTGCCAATCGATAAAAGTGCGCTTGCACTGCGCTCGCGCGAGCAGCTGCAAGCGAAACGTAAAGCTTTGGGTTCAAACAAACGCAGAGGATGTTCGTTGAACAAACGGTAGAGAACAGTTGGATGATCCAGTTGCAAAAGCTCTTCTGGTTTTACTGTATCCGCGAGCGTAGTGATGGTTTCCCATTTGTCGCGATTGTCTTCTTCATTGGTAATCAACTGTTGCGGTAATGCCTGGATTAAAAAGCCGGTAACGCTTTCCTGATCCGCAGCAAACCACATTTTGGTGGCGAGCTGCTCGGATTGTTCGAAATAATGTTCAAGGCAGCCCTCAAGATTTTCTGCATCCATAGGTACAATACCTTGATGGCGCTCAATGGTGCCGCTGAAACTTTCGCTGCGCTGTGGTTCGATAGTAATTACCAGTACGCCATTGCCAAGCAATTGTTGCAAATTGCCATTGAGCGCATGTTCTTCACTCAATTCCACTTCGCTGTTTAAGCGCACAATGCCTCTTAAATTGTTGTGATGATTGCACTCCGCCATAATGGTGGAAATTGCACCATCGCCACGGGCTTGCAAAATAATTTTCCCATCAAACTTTAAGGTGCTGGATAACAATCCTACTGCCGCGAGAAACTCGCCCAATAAGCGATGAATGGCGGGCGGATGCGGATTGTGGCTGAGCACTTCACGATAGCTATCGCCGAGGGTAACTATTTCACCGCGAATATCGCAGTCATCAAATAAAAAGCGGTGCAGTAAATCATTGCTTGGCATGTTTGGATCTCTTGATAATGCATACTGAATAAATTGTTAGTAGGGCACTGGCAATTTATTGTTAATCTGTATCGCCCAATAAATTAATCCGTTGAAAGCGGTGAATATGGCGGCGTTCTTTTTTGCTCGGGCGATGGTCGCTGATAATGTAACTGCCCAACCCGGCTTTGCGTTCAGCGCTGCGTTTTTCGCGCAGGGCTTTGCTCTCCTCCGTTTCTTCGTACAGTAACGCTGCTTCCGGTGCGCCACGGCGCTGGGCGGATAAGGCTTTTACGACCACAGTTTTTTCATCCAGATCCTGCCGGATAGTTAATACCAATCCCACAGTGACTTCTTTGCTGGGTTTGATGCGCTGACCATCGCAGTGAATCTTGCCACCATCAATTGCCTGCTTGGAAAGGCTGCGTGTCTTATAAAAGCGTGCGGCCCACAGCCATTTGTCGATGCGGATTTTATCGTCATCGTCGTCGTGTTCAATTTTTTGTTTGCTCATGCGTTGTTCACCGGCGGCATGATTTCATCAAAATTATGAATGGCAGGATATTGCTCCATGCGCCGCTCAATTTTGCTGTCGGGTTGATGGATGCCGAGTAAATGTTTAATACCAAATAATTTGGCCGAATCGAGAATGCGTACAGTGTCATCAATAAACAAGGTGCGCGCAGGATCAAATTGCTCGCGCGCCTGCAGGTCTTGCCAGAATTTTTGCGATTCTTTCGGCTCTTTAAATTCATGTGATGAAATAACGACATCCAGCCACTGATCAATTTTTGTGACCTGCATTTTCAGCGACAAGCTTTGCGGATGTGCATTAGTCACCAGCAATACTTTTTTCCCCTGCGCACGTAAACGCTGCAGAAATTCGCCAACGTGAGGGCGAATCTGGATTTTGTGTTTCACTTCTTCTTTCAGTGCGGAAATATCCAGGTCAAGTGACTGGGACCAAAATTCAAGGCAATACCATTGCAGGGTGCCTTCGTGCTGGCGGATATCGCTGCTCAATTTTTGATGAGCGGCCGCGATATCGACATTGTGAATTTGCGCATAGCGCTGTGGCAGGTGATCCAGCCAAAAATAATTATCGAAATGCAGATCCAACAAGGTACCATCCATATCCAGCATGACAGTATCTATTAAGTCCCAATTGATCATAAAATTGTCTCTACCACTTTCTGCGAACTGCATTTAACGACCTATGCCTAACAAGCCCAGTATTTTGAAGCGCGCAACCGTAGCGCGCAGTCGCCTGTTTCGTGCCGATGAGATTCACCTGCGGTTTAGCAATGGTGAAGAGCGCACCTACGAGAAACTCTGCTCCGGCGGGCCGGGGGCGGTGCTCATTGTACCCTTGCTCGACGAGAATACGGTGCTTCTGGTGCGTGAATATGGGGCCGGAATTGAGGATTACCACCTCGCCCTGCCGAAAGGTGCGATTGACCAGGGTGAGGTTTTGTTGGACGCCGCGAACCGCGAATTGAAAGAAGAGGTGGGCTACGGTGCGCGCAAGCTGCAGTTCCTCAAGAAGATCAGTCTGTCGCCTTCTTATATGGAGCACGGTATCAATGTGGTGGTGGCTTGGGATCTCTATCCCGAGCGGCTGGTGGGCGACGAGCCGGAACCCATCGAGGTGGTGCCTTATCCACTGTCTGACCTGATACAACTGATCAGCCGCGCCGACGTCTGCGAAGGGCGCAGTATCGCCGCCCTGTTTATGGTGCGCGAGTGGCTGGCGGGCAATTTTACCGCACCTGAGCCGGTGCTGGATTTATCTTAATGTGCGAGGCGAAGCATGACTAATCATCCCATTAGCCCCGAGCTCATCGAACAACTGGTTGACCTCAGCCGGCGCGCCGGCGATGCAATCATGGCGATATACAGCAATAAAGACTCATATCAAATCGAACACAAGGGCGACGAGTCGCCACTGACTGCCGCTGACCTTGCCGCGCATCGCTTGATCAGTGCGGGATTGCCTGAATTACTGCCGCTGCCGATTATCTCGGAAGAGGGCGAGTTGCCGGAGTTCGCCGACCGCCATTTGTGGGAAAACTATTGGCTGGTTGATCCGCTGGATGGCACCAAGGAATTTATTGCGGGCAACGGCCAATTCACCGTGAACATCGCCTTGGTACAGCGCGGGCGACCGCTGCTGGGCATAGTGCATGTGCCGGCAACCGACATCACCTATGTGGGCGTGTTGGATGCGCGCGAGCAAAGTAGTCTGGGTGCATTCAAATATACGCAGGGCACACATCGCCAGGCGATTGCGGTGCGCTCACTAGCCGAGCGTTTTGCGCAGCGACAATCCTTTACGGTCCTGCTCAGTCATCGCCACGGCACTCAGGCAACGGTTGATTTGATGTCGGCAATCACCCGTCATTGGCCGGGCGAAATTGAGACCACCAATGCTGGCAGCTCGCTCAAGTTTTGTGTGATCGCCGAGGGCAATGCCGATTTTTATCCACGCCTTGCGCCCACCTCGGAATGGGATACTGCAGCCGCACAAGCAGTGCTGGAAGCTGCGGGTGGCCGCGTGGTTCATGCGACGCCCGAGTTGGACCCGCTGGTGTATAACAGCAGCGAGGACATCCTCAATCCGCACTTTTACGCATTGGGCGATAAAAATTTCGGTTGGGATAAATTGTTATCTGCTGATGCCCTTTCGCGTTAAATTGTTGCCGTCACCTCTCTGGATGAGTGGGGCGGCAATCCCGCTGGTTTTATAACCAAAATTTAATGGTCCCGATAAGAAAACGGTCTAAGTTCAGGGTGGTCATTTGTTGAGCTTCTGGGCTAGTCTTCACTTGAGATTCCAGAATTCATTTACTGGCGCAATTCCAGCGAATTATTCTGAAAAATTCTGCAAGTTTTATTCTTAGGGAGTGTTATTGATGAGAAGAGAAAGCAAAAACTTAAAAGCTGATTTCAACACCAGTCGTTCAGATTTGTTGCGCGATAAACTTTTACGCGAAATTTCTGACTACGAGCGTCAGCTCGCCGAACTGAAACTCAATGGTGCACAGGTGAATTTCACCATGATCCAAACCTACAAGGAATTGATCAATGCACGTCAAGCTATGTTGAAACGTTTGCCCGTGCATTATTAGCGCGGGTTATGCCGAGCGACTATTGCTTACCGGTAATAATGTAAAGCGCGGATCAAAAACGTCTTTCGATGTACGTTCTTTCGAGGTACATTCTATCGGTGTACAAAGGGCTGTTGCCAGACAGGATTGAGCAGAATGCTGCATCAGCTCCTCGTTGGCGGCGGCCTTTATTTTTTTGTTGCTACCAGTGCGTGCCGTAAAATTATTAATTGCAGTTGGCTGGCTATTCGCACGCGGTTGCACGCGTTGTTGCAGCCAATTGTCGGCATCGGTAAACGGCATTGGGCGATGGATAAAATATCCTTGCACCTGATCGCAACCCAATTCACGCAAGCTGCCAATCTGTTCAAATTCTTCCGCACCTTCTGCTACCACTGCCAAACCCAAGGCGTGGGCGATAGAGACAATTCCCTTGGTGATATCCCAATCCACTTTGTTGCCCGGCAAGTCGGCGACAAAAGAGCGATCAATTTTAATAATATCGAGTGGTAAACGTTTAATGTACGTCAGCGACGCGTAGCCAGTACCAAAATCATCCACCGCCATGCGTGCACCCAAATCGCGACAGCGCAACATAATACGTTTGGCGCGTTCAAGATCTTCGAGCATTGCGGTTTCAGTAATTTCAATTATCAATGAATCGCCAAATCCCTGCTGCTGCTCACACAGGTTTTGTAATTCCAATAAAAAAGAGGGATGTAAAAAATGACGCGGCGAAATATTGATATGGATATCAGGCCTGAGCGAATTTTTATTCCACAATTGCATTTGTCGCGCGGCCTCACGCAATACCCAGTTGCCCAAGCGAAATTCCAGATCGCCCCGCGCTGTTTCAAATGCCTGGATAATAGGCCCAGCACTAATGACCTCTCCGTCCGGTTTGCACCAGCGTAATAGCGCTTCAAAACCTATTACCGATAAATCATGCAGCTGACAAATAGGTTGATACCAAAGTTGCAGCTCGTTGCGCTCCAGTGCACCTTCAACATCCACCACCGAAATTAATTGTTCCTGACGCTGTTCGGCTTTAACCGATGCGCGCTGGAATTTGTCGCCGCCCTGACTCTTGACGATGTACATGGCTGCGTCGGCTTTGCGCAACAAATTAATTTCATCAACACCATCTTGCGGTGCCAACACAATACCTATGCTGCCACTCAAGCGCCCGCGCTTGCGGCCCACGCCGAAGGGCACGCGCAGTGCCTGCAAAAAACGATTGGCGAGAATATCGATATGGGATTCGTCGCACTCGGCCACTATTAAAAATTCATCACCGCCCAAGCGGCCGATTTGATCGCCTTTGCGCACCACATCGGATAATCGTTGGGCTACATCGCGCAGCAAAATATCGCCGGTTTCATGGCCCCAGTGATCATTGGCGGATTTAAGTCCGTCAATATCAATAAAAAATAACGCAAAGCTGCGGTTGTAACGATTTAACTTTTCAAGGCTGTCGTCGAGGCAATTCAAAATACCGCGCCGATTTAATAACTTCGTCAGTGGATCAATGGTCGCGAGTTCGCGCAGCTGTGTTTCCAACTTTTCACGGTGGCAAGCAACGGCAATCTGGCTGGCGATACGTTCAGCAAGTGTGAGCAATTGTGGGGATATATCGGCGACCGAACCTGTGTGTGCAAACCAGGAAGAGGCGAGCACACCAAATACTTTATCGGATGAAATCAGCGGGATAACCAAATTGGATTGTAAACCTGCCTCGACTAATTGCGGCATGGCATCCGGGGCGGTGGGGTAATCGCGCGTAAAAATACTGGTTTTGCTGGTGAGCACGCGCCCGGAAATTCCCGTCGCGGCCGAAAAACGAAAACCTTTAAATGCATTGAGCAGATGCTGCTGCTCACCTTCGAATAATTTATATTCAAACGTTTGGGTTTCTTCATCGAGCAAAATTAATGCAGTGCCGTCGGCACCCAATAAATTGCGCACCGCCGCGGCAGCTTTTTTGAAGAAAATTTGAAAATCCGGTTCGAGTGTCAACGCGTCCATGGCGGCCAATAGTGATGGCACCGCTGTGTGTAACAGTAAAGAGTGATTCATGGAGGCGTGCTCACAAGTACATCAAAACACCTTGGTAAGGCATGGCCTGAAGTTTTGCAATTAGCTTGCCATGAGCATTTGTCTTTGTATTTCTTAATAAAAGAACTGCATCTTGTGGTTCTGCGGCGCTGCATCCACAAGGCATTTGTGTTTTAGCGGCGCCATAAAATCAAAAATCACCAAATTGCAGCAGGGAATATTTTGCGTGCATGCTGCTGGTGCAACAGCCTGTGGCGGTTGCACCAAAGCGAGCTTTGTTTCATTATATATTTATGTATATATCGGGCATGGGGTTGCCCATCCAAACGGGGTTGCTATGAGTAAAATTGTGAAATTGCGGGCTGGCGTTGGTTGCCTGTTGTTATTGTTGCAGCTATTCATTGCCGGCAGCGTGCAGGCGGCGGATGTGCGGGTTTCGGCCGCTGCCAGCCTTACTGATGTTATTACCGAGTTGAGTCGTGCTTATGAAAAGGCGCACGCTAATGTGCTGATCAAAACGTCTTTTGCCGGCTCGTCGACGCTGGCTAAACAAATTGAGAATGGCGCGCCCGCCGATATTTTTATCTCCGCTGATAAAGATTGGGCCGATTATCTGGTGCAGCGCAATTTATTGAACAAAAGCACGCGCATCGATTTGCTGCGTAACGAGTTGGTATTGATTGCCCCGAATGGTCGTGTGCCTTCAGTAACTATCGCAAAAGATGCCGATTTACTCGCAGCGTTCACCGGCAAATTGTGTACAGGTGATACCGCTTCTGTTCCTGTAGGCAAATATGCAAAACAGGCGCTGAGTTATTATGGTTGGTGGGATGGTATTCAACCGCGTTTGGTGGGTACGGAAGATGTACGTACTGCATTGGCATTTGTAGAGCGCGGTGAATGCACTTTGGGTATTGTGTATAAAACCGATGCTTTGATGAGTAAAAAAGTAAGCCTGGTTGCGACATTTCCGGCTGAAAGCCATTTGCCAATTGTGTATCCCGGTGGATTAACAAAAAGTGCAACAGCAGAGGCGCGCGCATTTTGGCAGTTCTTGCAATCGCCGGTGGCCGCTGAAGTATTTGTCCGTTACGGATTCAAGTTCGCCCAATAACTACTGATATTTTTAAACTCATGATCTTGACTGAAGCCGAATGGCAAGTGTTGTCGCTGTCCGCGCAAGTGGGAATTTGCGCTACGCTGCTGTGCGCAATTCCTGGCATTTTTTTTGGCTGGTTGCTCGCACGCAAAGATTTTTTTGCCAAGCCGGCATTGGAAGCCATTTTATTTATGCCGATGGTGTTGCCCCCCACAGTGCCGGGTTATTTGTTATTGGTGGTGTTTGGATCGCAGGGTGTTGCAGGGCAATGGTTAAAAGAAAATTTCGGCATTGAATTGGCTTTTAATTGGAAGGGGGCAGTCTTGGCTGCTGCAGTGATTGCATTTCCGTTGATGGTACAGGCGGCAAAATTATCAGTGCAGATGATTGATCGCCGGCTCGAATCCACCGCCAGCACTCTCGGTGCAAGCCCTTTTAAAGTGTGGTGCAGTGTGACTCTGCCGTTAATGTTACCGGGGATTTTAATTGGTTCCATTATGGTATTTAGTCGCTCGCTTGGTGAATTCGGTGCGACCATTACTTTTGTCGGCAATATCGCCGGTGAAACCCGTACCTTACCGCTCGCTATTTATTCTGCAACACATCAAATCGACGGCGATGCAATGGCCTTGCGCCTGATTTGTATTTGCCTTGCGCTCGCCTTTTTTTCACTCTTCTTAAATAATTTGTTAACACGCCGCACTGAAAAATGGCTGGGAGTGCGCCGTGCTTGAGTTGGATTTTGAATTTAAACGCGCTGAATTTTCGCTGTCAGCCAAGCACACTTTTGATGCGCCAATTACCGGCGTGCTAGGCGCATCAGGCAGTGGCAAGAGTACATTGCTGGCGTTGATCGCGGGATTATTGAAACCGCAACAGGGTTCGATAAAACTGAATGGCGAATTGATGTGTAATTGCGCTGCAAAAATATGGTTGCCACCACACAAGCGTCATATAGGTCTGGTTTTTCAGGATGGGCAGTTGCTGCCGCATTTGTCAGTGCGTAAAAATTTACTTTACGGCTACAACAATATCAGCGCGTCACAGCGGCGCTTCCAGCTGGATGCAGTTGTCGAGCTGTTGGAAATCGGCAATTTGCTTGAACGTCGCCCAGGCACTTTATCTGGCGGGGAAAAGCAGCGCGTCGCGCTCGGGCGTGCTGTCTTGTATTCACCGGAATTATTATTGTTGGATGAGCCGCTGTCAGCATTGGATGAGCGCTTGAAGCAACAGATATTGCCGTTCTTCTTGCGCATTTATTCTGAGTGCAAAATTCCGATGGTATACGTAACTCATGCGCGCAGTGAATTGGATTATTTAACTGCGCATTACTTTTATGTGCAGGACGGGAAATTACAGCCTGCCGAATGATCTGTTATGACGTAGAAGGCACCGGCTTTTTGCGCAGTAATGGTTTGAATTCCGGAAAATGTTTTTCGCTCAATTCCCGAATATCATTTTGCAATTGTTTATATCGCTCCAGCACCTGTATTCCAAGTGGCGTCAGGCGCGTGCCACCGCCGTGGGTTCCACCAGTTGCAGTTTCGACTAATGGCTGTTGGAAGCAGCGATTCATCGCATCCACCAAGAGCCATGCGCGGCGATAACTCATTCCTAAATATTTCCCCGCAGCAGAGATAGAGCCAGTCGTTTCTATGGCTGCTAATAACTCTGCCTTACCTGGGCCAAAAGCAATTTCATCATCCAGCATCAGGCGCGTTTGAATTTTAAAACGTGCGCCCGTCAATTTTTTTTCGCCAGTGTCGCTCATAGCTTGCTCGTTGTTATCGTAAATATTATTTGATGCTGAGTTGACCAACAAAGTTGCAGGGCCTTTGGCGGCTATCTAACTGCTCTTTAATTATTTTTTCCCACGCCGTTGTGCAGGCACCGGTTGAACCCGGCAGACAAAAAATCAAGGTGCGATTGGCAAATCCGGCAGTCGCCCGCGATTGGATTGTGGATGTACCAATTTCCTCGTAAGACACCTGGCGAAATAACTCACCGAATCCCACCACGGTTTTATCAAATAAAGGTGTAACTGCTTCGACAGTTGAATCGCGTCCGGCAAAACCGGTGCCGCCGGTGATCAGTACTACTTGTGCTTGCGCATCGACAATCCAATTGGAAAGCACGGCGCGAATTTGGTAAATATCATCAATCACTAATTTGCGGTCATGCAATTTGTGGCCAGCAGAGGCCAACAAATCTTGCAGTTTTTGCCCCGAGGTATCGGTATCCAAATTGCGCGTATCGGAAACAGTAAGCACGCAAATATTTAATGGTTCAAATTCTTTTTGGGATGACATAAATTTTCCAGTAAAAATAAACCCCCTCCTCTTTTGAAGGGCGAGGGTTGGGGAAGGGTTTTAGTGCTTAACCGCCGGTCATATTCATAAACCGCACAATTTGCGGTTCATTATCTAAATCAAAGGTGTGTTTTTCCGGTTTGTGCTGCATGGCGTTGATGATGCGTGCGCGCACTTCGGTGTGCGGATTTTCGCTCATGCGCAATGCCTCGCGTAAATCCACGCTGTTTTCTTGCCCGAGGCACAATAACAAACGGCCGGTTGCGGTGACGCGTACGCGATTGCAGCTGCTGCAAAAATTATTGGAGTGGGGCGAAATAAAACCGATACGCGAATCGTAGCCGCTTGCTTTCCAATAGCGCGCAGGGCCGGCATCGGAATCGGCTTTGTCTGCCTCTCTTTTCTCAAATAGGGGCTGCAACGAATGCTGCTTGTTGATAGCGCTGCGTAATTCGCTGCTGCTGACAAATTCGGCTGCGCGCCCGTGCTCATCGATGCGTCCGAGCGGCATCTCTTCAATGAAGCTGATGTCCAGACCTTCATCCAGCGCGAATTGCACCAGTGCGGGCACTTCATCGGCATTGTAATGTTTGAGTGCAACACAATTGAGTTTGATGCGTTTAAAGCCGGCTGCTTGCGCCGCTTTAATGCCGTTTAATACTTGGTTGATATCGCCAAAGCGGGTGAGTTGGCGGAAGCGCTCGGGGTTGAGGCTGTCGAGGCTGATGTTGATCCGGTCTACGCCTGCATCTTTAATGGCCTGCGCGTATTGCGGCAGGTGGGTGCCGTTGGTGGTGAGGCAGAGTTCTTTTAAGCCGGGTAATTGCCCCAGGCGTTCGAGTAGGTCGATAGTGCCGCGCCTTACCAATGGCTCGCCGCCGGTGATGCGCAACTTGGTAACGCCCAGCCCGACAAAGGTTTCCCCCAGGGTCGCCAGCTCTTCAATGCTCAATACTTCGGCGCGCGGCAGGAAGGTCATATCCTCCGCCATACAATAGACGCAGCGCAGGTCACAGCGGTCAGTGACTGACAGGCGCACGTAATTGATGGTTCGGCCGAAACTATCGATCAACATATATAGAGAGTATTCCTGCGTGGATAGGCCACTCTAGCGATGCTCCGCTCGTGGCTCAAGGTGTTTCGCGTTCTTTCGTCCCAATCCTTAGCAAGTCTGTTGCCAAGCTTTTGTGGCGAATAGCCAGAAATAACGGTCGCCTGGAAAAGCTTGATCCAAAATGGTGATTTTCTGAATTTTACAC
>Ga0247822_10001422_pt1 | contig 14660 bp, 16 predicted proteins | sample 13C_Cellulose_Da_FD_192423 | JGI IMG/M metagenome (GOLD analysis project Ga0247822, IMG submission 192423) | Soil microbial communities from agricultural site in Penn Yan, New York, United States - 13C_Cellulose_Day30 | ecosystem: Environmental > Terrestrial > Soil > Agricultural land | place...
GGCTGCGAGCTCGTGTGCGGCGCACTCGCCGAGGCCGCGAGCCGCGGCGCGACGGTGGTGGTGTTCGCGCGCGACCCGTCGCTGCGCGCGATCGCCGAGCGCCACAGCTGGCGCCAGCTCGGCATGGTCGACGGCCTGCTGCGCCCGCTCGGCGAGATCGAGCTGGACGGCCGCACGATCGAGGAGATCCTCGTCGGCATCGAGTCGGCGCCGACGACGATGCGCCCCGATCCGGCGATCCCCAACGTCATCCCGTTCCCGATCACCGCGCGCACGGCAGGTGCCCGATGAAGATGCGAACCCTTCGCCGCCTCCGCGCGCAGGCGCCGCGTCACGTGCGCCGCCGCGACTTCGATCTCAGCGACGCGACGATGGAGCCGGATCCCGGCCCGCCGCCCGAGGCCGTGTTCGACCGCGTGACCGGTCCCTATGATCGCAGGAGCGCGGTCGTGGGCCCCGGCGCGTTCGACGAGGAGACGTGATCTCCAGGTTCGATCCCGACTGCTCCGGCGCACGCCGCTTCGCCTCGTCGGTGTGGTCGGCGCTGCGGCGCACGGCGCGGATCGCGCTGGAGCGCCCGCGCGCCGCGCTGTGGACGATGCTCGCGCTCACCTGCGCGCTGTTCGCCGTCGGCGTGGCCGCGGTGGCCGCGGACAACGTCGATCGCTGGGCCTCGCATCCCGGCAGCAGCGCGAGCATGGTCGTCTACCTCGGCGAGGGCGTCGACGAGGCGCAGGCGCAGCGCCTGGTCGGCGAGCTGCGCGGGCTCGCCGGCGTCGAGCACGCGGAGCTGGTCGGCCCCGAGGAGTCCGCGCGCCGGCTGCAGCAAGCGCTCGGCGGTGACGCCGCGCTGCTCGACGGCGTCGATGTCGCGACGCTGCCCGCGTCCGTCGAGGTCACGCTCGCGCCCGGCGTGCGCGACGTGGTGACGATGAGTCCGACCGTGCGCGCGTTGCGCGGTGCCCCGGGCGTCGACGACGTGATCGTCGAGAGCGGCGGTGACGATCGCATGCTGGGTGCGCTGTACGCGATCCGCTACGGCGCGTGGGGCGGCGCGGCGCTGTTCGCCGGCCTCGCGCTCATCATCGTGCTCGCCGCGATCCGGGTCCGCCTCGATCGCTCGCGCGACGAGCTCGCGGTCGCGCAGCTGCTCGGCGCCGGTCCGTCGTTCCTCGTGATCCCGACGGCGCTCGCCGGTGCGGTGCAGGGCGCCGCCGCGGCGCTGCTCGCGACCACGGCGCTGTGGGCGGCGCTGTCGGCGTATGGCGCCGCGATCACCGCGCGCATCACCAGCGCGCTCGGTGAGGTGGCGCTCGTGGCGCCGTCGGCGATCCACGTCGCGCTGTTCGTCGCCGTCGGCGCGGGCCTCGGGCTCGTCGGCGGGGCGCTCGCCGGAGCGTCACGTGTCACGCGCTAGCCTGCTCGCGCTGCTCGTCTGCGTGGCCACCGCGAGTGCCAACGGCCGTCGCGCGCAGCTCGCGACCCAGCTCGCCGACGAGGCCGCGGTGATCGACAAGACGCTCGCGACCGTCGGCGACAAGGTTCGCGAGGCCGAGGGCGTGCGCGCCCAGCGCCTGCGCGCCGCCTATCGCGTGCTGCGCGCTCCGCTGCCGCACGGAGCGAGCCCTGCCGATCGCATGGCCGCCGCCCGCCGGCGGGCCGCCGCGCGCATGCTCGTCGATCGCGACGCCCACGAGCGCGCGCTGCTCGTCGACGAGTCCGCTCTGCTGCGCGCGGCCGCCGAGCGCACCGTCACCGCCGCCGCGAAGCTGCCGGAGATCGCGCTCCCCGATCGCCTCGTGCGCCCCGTCCGCGGCTCGATCGCGCGCAAGTTCGGCACCCTCGTGCACGAGCGCTCGAAGGCCACGCTGGCGCGCCGCGGCCTCGACTTCGACGTCGACCTGCGCGCCACCGTGTCGGCGCCCGCCGCCGGCACCGTTCGCTACGCCGGGCCGATCCGCGGGCTCGACAACGGCATCGTCCTCGACCACGGCGACTACTTCACGGTGATCGCCAAGCTCGGCGAGCTGACCGTCCCGCTCGGCGCCGAGCTGCAGGCGGGCGACCGCCTCGGCCGGGCGGCGCGCGAGCGCGTGTACCTGGAGCTGCGCGTGCGCATCGGCCCCGGTGGCATCCCGATCGATCCCGAGCCGCTGCTCGCGTCTCCCGACGACGATTGATCCACGTTAGGCTGGGCGCCATGTCTCGCGCCACCCACGCCGCCGCGTTCGTCGCCGGCGCGCTGCTCGCCACGGCGATCACCGCGCGCGCTCTCCCTCGCGACGTCGCGCGATTCAAGACGCTCGACACGTTCGCGCAGACGCTGTCGATGGTGCAGACGAGCTACGTCGATGCCGTCGACGAGAAGCGCCTGCTCTACGACGCCGCCCGCGGGATGCTGCACAACCTCGATCCGCACTCGTCGTTCCTGCCGCCGAACCGCTACAAGAATCTGCGGCAGGACACCGAGGGAGAGTTCGGCTCCGTCGGGATCGCGCTGTTCCCCGGCGAGATCGACGAGGCGCGCCCGCGCGTCCCGCCGTATCCGAGCATCGACGAGGTGCACGAGGGCTCGCCCGCGGACGTCGCCGGCCTGCAGGTCGACGATCGCGTGACCTCGGTCGACGGCGCGCCGACGGCCGAGCCCGGCCGCGAGCTCAGGGACGCGGGCGCGTGGGAGAACAAGCTGCGCGGTGCCTCGGGCACCCGCGTCACGCTCGGCATCCTGCGCGTCGGGTGGAAGGAGCCGCGCACGTTCACGCTCGTGCGCGCGCAGGTGAAGCAGCCGACGGTGAAGCAGAAGGTCCTCGGCAAGGGGCTCGGCTACCTCGCGATCACGCGGTTCTCCGAGTCGACGTCGTCGGACGTCGCGCTCGCGCTCGGCCAGCTGCGCCAGCAAGCGGCGCTCGAGGCGCTCGTCCTCGATCTCCGCAACGATCCGGGCGGTCTGGTCGACCAGGCGATCCTCGTCGCGGATCAGTTCCTCGACGCCGGGACCATCGTGTCGATCCGCGGACGCTCGGGCACCGAGACGCAGAGCGCACATAAAGGAGGGCTCGCGACCGCGGTGCCGGTGACGATCCTCGTCGATCAAGGCACCGCGTCCGCCGCCGAGATCCTCGCGGCCGCGCTGCGCGACCACGGGCGCGCCAAGCTCGTCGGCCTGCCCACCTACGGCAAGGGCACCGTGCAGACGTTCTTCGATCTCGCCGACGGTGCGGGGCTCAAGCTGACGACCGCGCGCTACTACACGCCGAAGGGCAACTCGTTGGAATCTAAGGGCCTCGTCCCGGACGTAAAGGTCGACACGTTCGCTCCCGAGAGCATCGTGGTGGGCGGCGGAAACGGCAGTGGCGCGACCGCAGGCACTGGTGCCACAATCAGCGAATCGACTTCCGACGATCCACAGCTCGCCGCCGCTGTAAAGCTCGCTCGTCAGGGGCTGCGGGGCAGCAGCAAGTAGTCGGCCCGCTGTTGTTTTGATCGAGCTTGGACTGATACAACCGTTGAAGCCTCGGTGTCCCGGACACTGATGCACCACAGAGCGAACCAGGCGGGGTCACACCGACGATGTTCAAGCTAGTGATCCAGGACGACGAGGGGAAGACAACGGTCGTTCCCTTGATCCGTGACGAGATCACCATCGGTCGCAAGGAGGGCAACACGATCCGCCTCACCGAGCGGAACGTGTCTCGTCGCCACGCCCGCATCCTGCGCTCCAACAACGAAGTCCAGATCGAGGACCTCGGCAGCTACAACGGCATCCGCGTCAACAACTCGCGGATCGCCGAGCGTGTCGCGCTGCGCGTCAGCGACCAGGTCCAGATCGGCGACTACAAGCTCTACCTCAAGGCCGAGGGGGTCGAGCAGGTCGACGAGCAGCGCACGGTTCCGATCGAGCGCATCGATGGCGTCCTCCCCGGCGGCGGCGCGCCGACGGACGTCATCCCCGTGCCGCAGGCGGTGCCGGTCGTGGCGCAGGGCACCCAGCCGCCGGCGCCGCAGACCTCGGGCCTGGCTCCGGCGAACCTCGTCGGCGCTCCGAACCGCACGCAGGTCGCGGTCGCGGACACCGACCCGGCCGGCCGCCCTGTCGCGAGCGCCGCGCAGGTCGCCGCGCTCACCGCGCCTGCCGGCTACGGCAAGCTCGTCTGCGTCTCGGCCAACTTCGCCGGCCGCGAGTTCGAGCTGACGCGGCCGCAGATGATCATCGGCCGCACCGACGAGAACGACATCGTCATCAACCACCGCTCGATCAGCCGCAACCACGCCAAGCTGGTCCGCGAGCCGGACACCGGGCGCTACACGGTCAGCGACCTGCAGTCGTCCAACGGCGTCCGGGTGAACGGCCAGGACTACGGCAAGGTCGAGCTCCGGCGCGGCGACTACGTCGACCTCGGCCACGTGCGGCTGCGGTTCGTCGAGCCCGGCGAGGACTTCGTGTTCTCGCGCGACGCCGTCATCACCAACGTCCCCGAGGCGGGCGGCAGCAAGCGCGGTTTGCTCGTCGCGCTCGCCCTCGGCGTCGTCGTCGTCGGCGGCATCGGCGCGATCATGGCGATGAAGGGCGGCGGCGAGAAGAAGCCCGAGGTCGGCAGCGGCACGGGCTCGACGAACAACACCGGTGGCACCACCCCCGGTAGCAACGATGTCGTCGCCTCGAACAACACGACGAACAACACCACCGGCAGCAACGACGTCGTCGCCCCGACGCCCGACGCTGCCCCGGTCGCGACGACGAACACCAACGACGATATCAAGCTCGAGTGCCTGCGCCTCAAGGCCGCCAAGAACTGGACGGGCCTCGAGGAGTGCACCACCCGCCTCGCCGCGACCGACGCGGCGACCGCCAAGGGGCTGCGCGCGACGGCGATCAGCGAGAACAAGGCCGAGACGACGCTGCGCAACCTGAACGACGCGCTGAAGAAGGTCGACATCAAGGCGGCGAGGACGGCGTTCAACGCGATCGGCGAGGACTCCGTCTACAAGCAAGAGGCGAAGGAGGCGTTCCTCCCCGCCGAGGCGCAGCTGGTCAACGACTACGAGGAGCGCGCGAGGTCCGCGGCGGCCGACAAGAACTGCAAGCAGGTCGACAAGATCGTCGCCGAGGCGCGCAAGCTCGGGGTCGAGGCCAAGGCCAGGGCCGTCAAGTGCACCCCGGAAACGGCGACGTCGAAGCCGTCGGGCGGGAACACGGGCGGCGGCACCACGACGAACAACGGTGGAAGCTCGACGAGCTCGCCGCCCGACTCCAAGTGCGACGCCGAGGCCCTCGAGGCCAAGGGCCAGGATCTGCTGCAGACCGGCATGGATGCGGCGGCGCTGAACCAGCTCGAGGCCGCGTACCGCTGCAAGCCGAACGCGAACCTGCTCAAGCTGTCGTTCCTCGCCTCGTGCCGCTCGAAGAACGCCGCGAAGGCCAAGCTCTACTACAGCAAGATCCCGAACGCGCCTGCGAGCATCACGCAGATCTGCATCCGCAATGGCATCCAGATTCCGTAAGCGCAGATCCTTAATGTTCGCGCTTATTTGACCGCGCTAGCCGACCTGGTGTAACGAGGGTTTAGACCGGGCGTTACCCAACGCTCGGCGGTTCCTCGGAGGCGACATGTTCCGGTCTGCTTGTGCTGTTTCCCTCGTCGCGACGCTCGGTGTTGCTGTCGTCGGCGGATCCACGGCCCACGCGCAGCCCGCGGGTAACATCGATCTCAGCGGGTTTCGTCCTGCGATCGACTCGCGCGGCTACCTGACCGTCAACGCGTCGCAGGTGCTCGGGCACAAGGAGTTCTCCTTCGGCCTCGGCTCGCTCGACTGGGGCTACAAGCTCCTGACGTTCGAGAACGGCACCTCCACGTACTCGATCGACAACATCATCACGGCGACGCTGATCGCGGCGTTCGGCGTGAAGATCGGCCCCGCCGAGCTCGAGTTCGGTGCGTCGGCCCCGCTGCGGATCATGAACGGTGATCGCGGCCCGGACTTCGAAGGCAACGCCAGCGATCCGAACGACAACGAGCAGTTCAAGCTCGACGGCCAGGGCCTCGGCAACGTCGGCATCCACCTGAAGACGCGCTTCCTCAACACGAGCAAGGCGCCCATCGGCCTCGGCGTGATCGCGAGCCTCTACCTGCCCACGACGAACCCGAAGAATCGGTTTCTCGGGGAGGAGAAGCTGACGCCGCAGATCATGGCGATCGTCGACAAGGAGTTCGGCCGCCAGCGCCGGCTCCGCGTCGCGCTCAACGGTGGCGTGCGCATCCGGCAGACGTCGTCGTTCACGCAGAACGACTCGACCAACCCGAGCCCCCAGCCGGCCCCGGTGACCAACCAGACGATCACGGCGTCGACGGAGATCCCGTTCGGCGTCGCCATCGCGTACGCGATCTCGAAGCAGAAGTTCGACGTGGTCGCCGAGCTGATCGGCGCGGTGCCCGTCGGTGACAAGGAGAACTATCAGCCGCTCGAGGCGATCGGCGGCGTGAAGGTCTACCTCGCGCGCAACTCGTTCCTCTCGCTCGGCGCCGGCCGCGGCCTGCTCGCCGACAAAGGCGCGAACCCCGACTTCCGCGCCTTCATCGGCATCGTGTTCGAGCCGAACATCGGCGACCGCGACGGCGACGGCCTCAAGGACGACGTGGACAAGTGCCCGGACGATCCGGAGGACTTCGACGACTTCGAGGACGAGGACGGGTGCCCCGAGCCGGATAACGATCGCGATGGCATCCTCGACGAGGATGACGAGTGCCCGCTGATTCCCGAGGACAAGGACGGGTTCCAGGACGAGGACGGCTGCCCCGAAGGTGACAAGAACGATCGCGACGGCGACGGCATCCTCGACAACGTCGACAAGTGCCCGGACGACCCCGAGGACTTCGACAACTTCGAGGACGAGGACGGCTGCCCGGATCCGGACAACGACATGGACGGCATCCTCGACGTCGACGACCTGTGCCCGAACGACCCCGAGGACAAGGATGGCTTCGAGGACGAGGACGGCTGCCCCGATCTCGACAACGACAAGGACCGCATCCTCGACGTCGACGACAAGTGCCCGAACGAGCCCGAGACCTACAACGGCACGGATGACGAGGACGGCTGCCCGGATCGCGGCCGCGTCGTCGTGACCGACACGTCGATCGAGATCCTCGACATGGTGTACTTCGAGTACAACAAGGCCGTCATCAAGTCGCAGTCGTTCCCGATCCTCGACGCGGTCGCGGCGACGCTGAACGGCAACCCGAGCATCCAGCTCGTCGAGGTCCAGGGGCACACGGACGAGCGCGGCAACGACGCGTACAACCTCGACCTGTCCGACAAGCGCGCCGCCGCGGTCAAGAAGTACCTCATCGACAAGGGCGTCGACGCGGACCGCCTCGAGTCGCAGGGCTACGGTGAGACCCAGCCGATCGATCGCCGCAGCAACGAGGCTGCTTGGGCGAAGAACCGCCGCGTGGCGTTCCTCATCCTCAAGCGCGCCTCGGACTGAGCGGACGAACTGGCACCGGCGAGGCTAGCTGGTAGGCTGACGCCGTGATCAAGCTGCTGATCTACCTGGCGCTCGCCGCGGGCCTCGCGTACTGCGGCGCGACCGTCAAGCTCGGCAAGCGCACGTTCTTTGGCCACGTGCGTGCGATCTGGGCCACGGAAGAGGTCCAGGATCTCAAGCAGGGCGTCGAAGAGAAGGCGGGGCCGGCGATGCAGCGGGTCAAGCGTGGGGTCGAAGCCGGGCTGTCCGACGAGGCGGGATCGGGATCGGCGGTTGGCTCGGCGGCCCGACCATGAAGTTCCCGCTGACGGAGCAGCTGATCGAGGAGGCCCGCCGGTTCGAGCTGCGGTCGGCGTGCCGTCACTGCTTCTTCTGGAGCGAGCGGCGCGGCGCGTGCTGGCACGAGTGGCCGGACGAGGGGCAGCGCCGGTGGCCCCTGGATGCGCAAGACCCGGTCACCGGGGAGCGGCCGACCGAGGTCGCGTTCTGCAAGGAATTCGAGCTGGCGTGATGTCTTGAGTCCGGCGACTCGATACCATGGGAATCGTTGAGTCCGATCACGTCGACCAATGCGGAGCTCGAGCTCCCATGGAACAAGGTGCGGTCGCGGGTACCCCGCCGATACCCGCACCTCGTGCTCGCGTGGTCGCTCGACGAGCCTGAGCGCATCGGCGAGGCGTTGCCGATCGAGCGCGCGACGAGCATCGGGCGCGGCGGCCCGCTCGACGATGATCCTGCGCCACGCACGTCCCTGCACCGGATCCGGCCGTTCAGCTTCGTCGAGGGGCCGCCGATCGGCAGCGCGCGAATCTCGCGACGCCAGTTGATCGCGGAGCCGGTGGGCGAGGACGAGGTTCGGCTGCGCTCGGTCGGGCGCGCGCTCATGCGGATCGGCGGCAAGCCGGTGACCGAGGCCTCGGTGCGCGCCGGCGACGTCGTCGAGATCCACAACGCGGCCGTGTTCCTCGTCGCGAGCCGACCGCTCGAGCTGCCGGCGAGCCCGCCCCTCGAGTTCCCGTTCGGGGCGCCGGATCCGTTCGGCATCGTCGGCGAGAGCGAGAACGCGTGGAGCCTGCGTGCCCAGCTCGCGTTCGCGGCCTCGACCGATCGCCACGTGCTGATCGTCGGCGAGAGCGGCGTCGGCAAGGAGCTCTCCGCGCGAGCGATCCACGGGCTGTCGTCGCGCCGCGCGAGCACGTTCGTCGCGCGCAATGCGGCGACGATGCCCGAGTCGCTGATCGACGCCGAGCTGTTCGGCAACGTGAAGAACTATCCGAACCCCGGGATGCCGGAGCGGCCGGGGCTGATCGGCGAGGCCGATGGCTCGACGTTGTTCCTCGACGAGATCGGTGACCTGCCCGAGAAGTGCCAGGTGCACCTGTTGCGCGTGCTCGACGATGGAGGTGAGTACCAGCGGCTCGGCGAGGCCAAGACGCGGCGCTCGTCGTTCCGCCTGGTCGCGGCGACGAATCGCCCGCTCGAGATGCTCAAGCACGACTTCCTCGCGCGGTTCACGCATCGCATCGCGCTGCCCGGGCTTCCGGATCGCCGCGACGACGTGCCGCTCGTGCTCGCCGAGATCCTGCGCCGCACCGCGCGCAACAACCCGACGATCGCGGCGCGGTTCTTCGAGCGGCGCTCCGGTCAGGTCGCGGAGCCGCGGCTCGCGCCGGAGCTCGTGGTGCGGCTCCTGCGGCACCCGTTCACCCATCACGTGCGCGAGCTCGAGCGCATCGTGTGGCTCGCGCTCGGCACCGCCGAGGCGGACTACATCGGCATCACGCCGGCGGTCGAGGCCGAGCTCCGCGACTCGGCCGAGTCCGCGAGCGAGAGCGTCGAGCTCGACCGCGAGACGCTGGCCCAGGCGCTCGCCGCGAATGGCCGCAGCCCGACGCGCGCGGCCAAGGCGCTGGGGCTGAAGAATCGGTTCGTGCTGCTGCGCCTGCTCAAGAAGCACGGCCTCTCGGTCGATGCGGAGCATGACGGATGAGCGACGCGCGCGTGCTGCGAGAGACGCTCGAGATCGTGCTCGCGAATGACGACACGTTCCCGCGCCGGTTCTACGAGGTGCTGTTCGAGCGTCACCCGCAAGCGCAGGCGCTGTTTCACCGCAGCAGCCACACCGCACAGAACAAGATGTTCGCGAAGAAGCTGACGGCGCTCGTCGATCACGTCGAGGATCCGGCGTGGCTCGAGCGCGAGCTCACGACGCTCGCTGCGAATCACGTCGGCTACGGTGTGACCCCGGAGATGTATCCGTGGGTCGGCGAGGCGCTGCTCGCGACGCTGCGCGAGGCCTGCGGCGCCGCGTGGACCGCCGACGCGGAGCGTGCGTGGACGGACACGTACGCGGCGATGACGCGCGCGATTCTGTCCTCGACGTGACGACGGCCGGCAGGACGGGCAACGAGCACCGGATCGCGCTCGCGCGCTGCATGGGGCTGGGCGCGCTGCTGATCCCGCTCTACTACGTCCTCGACGTGTTCGTCGGCTACACGCTGTACGGCACCGGGCACCTCGCGGTGGTCATCGCGGTGCGCGCTGCCGCCATCGTGATCGCGGCGGCAGCGTGGTGGATCGCGCGCGATGCGAGGTTCTCGGACCGGACGGCGCGGGTGTCCCATGCGATCGGCCTCGGCCTCGTCGCTGCGGCGATGAGCGTGCTCGCGTATCTGCACGGTGGGCTGGTCAGTCCGTACATCCAGGGGCTCACCGTCATGATCATGGTGCGCAGCGCGACCGTCCCTGCACCGTGGCGCGAGTCGGTGCCGCACGGCGTGCTCGTCGTGATGATGTATCCGGCGGTGTTCGCGCTGATCTACGCGAGCGATCCGGCCGCGCACGCGGCATGGCTGACGCAGGACGCGCTCGCGTTGTTTCTCGCCAACTGGCTCATCGTCGTCGGTGCGATCTTCTGCGGCTCGCTCGGCAGCCACGCGACCTGGGTGTGGAAGCGGCAGCTGTTCCAGGCGCGCAAGCTCGGGCGCTATCGGCTGCAGGCGCCGATCGGCAAGGGCGGCATGCGCGGCACGCCCGCGTACATGGCGCCCGAGGTGTGCCGCGGCGGCGACGCGGGCCCGGGCGCCGACCTCTACGGCCTCGGTGCGACGCTGTATCACCTGCTCGCGGGCGCGCCGCCGTTCACCGGGCAAGACGCCGAGATCATCGCGAAGCACCTCGACGCGACGCCCGAGCCGCTGCTCACGCGCGCACCCGTCGACGCCGACCTGGAGGCCGTGATCCTGCGCTGCCTCGCCAAGGCACCCGGCGAGCGCTACGCCGACGCCGCGGCGTTACGTCGCGCCCTCGAGCAATGCGCCGCCGCCGGCGCCTGGACCCCCGAGCACGCGACCCGATTCTGGCGCGATGAGCGCCAGAGCGCCCTCGCGCGGTGGGAGGCCGAGACCCTCCCTTGATATAACTCGGGGATGAAGCTGGTCATCGCGCCCGAGGTCGAAGCGGCCCGCGGTAAGGGCGAGCCGATCGTCGCCCTCGAGTCGACCATCGTCGCGCACGGCCTGCCGTGGCCCGAGAACCTCGAGATCGCCAGGGAGCTCGAGGACACCGTGCGCGCCGCTGGCGCCACCCCCGCCACCGTCGCCATCATCGACGGCACGCCACGCGTCGGGCTCGACGCCCCGACCCTCGAGCGCCTCGCCCGCGACGGCGCGCAGCTCGCCAAGGCCACCACCACGGACATCGCGGTGCACCTCGTGCGCGGCACCTCCGCGGCGACGACCGTGAGCGCCACCTCGATGCTCGCGGCGCGCGCGCAGATCCGCGCGTTCGCCACCGGGGGCATCGGCGGCGTGCATCGCGGCGATCACGGCGACGTCTCCCACGACCTCGTCGCGCTCGCGCGCACGCCGATCGCCGTCGTCTCCGCGGGCGCCAAGGCGATCCTCGACCTCCCGAAGACGCTCGAGACGCTCGAGACCTACGGCGTCCTCGTCATCGGCTATCAGACCAGCGAGCTGCCCGCGTTCTACACGCGCACCTCGGGCCTCGCGCTCGATCATCGCGTCGACTCCATCCCCGAGCTCGCGACCATCGCGCGCATGCACTGGGAGTGCGGCGGCGGCGGCCTTCTCGTCTGCAACCCGATCCCCGAGGACGCCGAGCTCGATCACGCGATGATCGGCGGCGTCATCGAAGCGGCGATCGCCGAGGCCGATGCGCGCGACGTCACCGGCAAGCGCCTCACGCCCTTCCTCCTCGAGCGCCTGGCGACCGCCACCGGCGGCGCGTCGATCCGCGCCAACCGCGCGCTCGCCGTCCACGACGCCCGCGTCGCGGCCGAGCTCGCCGTCGCGCTCGCGATCGCCGAGCGCGCGAAGCGCTGAGCTCAGGACTTCAGGCGCGCGAGCTCGGCGCGCAGGCGCTCCACCTCGGCCTCCAGGAGGTTCGCGCGACGAGCCTCCTCGGCTGCTCGGCTGGCCTCGTCGGAAGCACGGCGTGTCTCATCGAGGGCTCGACGCTCCGTCTCACGCAGCAACCCTTCCAGTCGTGTGATCAACTCTTCGCTCTCGAGCAACACGGCGGTGCCTGCCAGGAATCGCAGCCGTCCGCCCTCGATCTGGACGTCGAGGCCGAGCACGCTCGATGGATAGCGGCCATTCACCGGCTCGATGCGCTCGTACACGCGAGCGTCGGGCGCCGGCAAGCGGTAGGCGAGCAAGTGCTCGCGGCCAGCGTCGTACAGGAAGTACTCGGGGATCCCGACGCGGGCATAGCGCTCGACGTCGAGCTCCGCGTCCTTCTTGCGGTCGCCGCCGACGTGGACCTCGAGCACCCAATCGAGACCTTTGCCCTCGGCGCTCACGACGTACTTGTCGCGTTCGCGATCCTCGACGTCGAACACGACGAGAAGATCGGGCGCGAACCGTGGCTCCGCCGGGTAATAGATCGGCAGCTCGTTGGCGACGTAGAGCCTTCGCCCCTGCCGCTCGAAGTACCCGCGCAGCGCGGCGACCGGCCGGGTCTTGGCCTTGAAGTGCCGATCGCCTTCGGGCATCGCGATCTCGGCGTCGGTCACCTCGCCGGGGAGCGCCTTGTAGACCTCGTCGCGCTCCGCCGGTGACAGCGCATCCCACTCCTCCTGGCTAGGCGCCATGGGGAACCCCGCCGGACTCGTACGAATCGCCGCCATCACGGATCAGCGTGGCGGCATACGGGATGGAGGTCAAGGGTCGCGCGGCGGGCGGCTCGTCGGAGAAATCGCACATGCGCGCGCGCCGTTGCATCGTGCGCGCCTGCGCAATCGCGCGAGATCCGACGAGCAACTCGGTGTTGTCCGGCCGGAGCTCGGACGAGCGTTCGAGTTTCGGCCACTCGCCGGACATCGGAGTCGAGTTGCGCGCGCCCACGTGGGTGCCGCGGACGTGGTCACCCCACGCGGTTCACCGGCGACGCGTGAGGATCGCTCGAGCTCCGGCGTGCCATGCTCGTGGCGTGACACGAACGCAGTTGCAACGGCTCGGCTGGATCGCCGCCGCGGTCGCTTTGGTGGCGATCCTCGCCTGGCAGCGGTTCGGTGGACGCGCGCCCGAGCCGTCGCAGCCACCAGCGCAGCACACCGAGGCGAATCGAGCGCCGGAAGCCACGCGGCGCGCCGAGCCATCGCCGTCGCGAGAGGTGCCGCGCTCCGTCGAGCCGGCGAAACCGATCGATGGCGCGCGTGCGCCGGACGGTCCGCAGTCGCGCGTGCCGCAAGCGCCGGACGCGAAGTGGCGCGAGGGTGCCAAGCGCGTCGGGCCGCTCAACCTCCCCCCGGAAGCGCAGCAGACGCTCGCTGCGATCAAGGCGGGCGGGCCGTTCCCGTATCGCCAGGACGGCGGCGTGTTCCACAATCGCGAAGGGCTGCTGCCCGGGCAGCCGCGTGGGTACTACCGCGAGTACACGGTGCGCACGCCGGGCTCGCGTGATCGCGGTGCGCGACGCATCGTCACCGGCGGCGATCCGCCGACCGAGTACTTCTACACCGGCGACCACTACCGCAGCTTCCAGCGCTTCGAGGTGCAGCCATGATCGAGCGCGTCGCCCTGCGAGCGCGCCTCGCCGATCCGCGGCGCAACGAGGTCGAGCGCGTCGAGGAGCACGAGGTCGAGGCGGTGAAGGCGGCGGCGGGTGAGCTCGGGTTCGCCGCGGTCGAGCTCGACGTGACCGGCGCCGACAAGCCGGCCGTACTCGACCGGTTCGCCGACGCGCTGCAGTTTCCGGCCTGGTTCGGCCGCAACTGGGACGCGCTCTACGACTGCCTCGTCGATCTGTCGTGGCTCGCGGCGCCCGGCTACGCCGTCATCCTGCGCGGGTTCGCAGACCTCCGCGCGCGCCTGCCGGCCGACGCCGAGGTCGTGCGCGAGATCCTCGACGAGGCGGTCGCGCAGCACGCCAAGCACGGCGTGGCGATGACGGTGTTCCTCGTCGCCGCGTAGCTACTGGGGCTGATACAGCGTCAGGCTGCGCGCGCCGCGCTCGGGGCCGGACAGCCGCTCGAGCAGCCAGAACTGATCGCCGACGACGCCGAAGCGATGGCGGAGCTGGTGCGCCAGCACGCGGCTCTTGCGCGCCGCCTTGCCGTCGGCGGTCACGCGGAAGATGTCCAGATACTCGGGGTCCGCCTTCTTGCGCGCGACGGCGTCGACGTTGACGGGATCGACCTTGAGCGCGAGCCAACCACTGCCGTCGGGCGATGCGATGATCCCCTGGAGCGACGCCGGGTCGTAGTTGGTGATCGGCTGATCGAGGCTGACCGTGTGCAGCTTGCCGCCGGTCCACCACTCGATCGCGCTGTTGTCCCAGGTCATGCGGATGAGATCGAGGCGCGGCTGACCCGCGAGCGCCTGGAAGCGCTTCCGCTGCTCCACGAGGTCCACGATCTTCTTCTTGTCGTAGACCTTGCCGGTCACGAGGTCATACGCGGCCTCGACGTCCGGATCGCGCTCGTTCTCCTTCCGGTTCCACTCGCCGGCCTTGGTGCCATGCACGCGCGTGAAACCGTCACTCCAGTGGTTGACCGTCAGCTCGAGCTTGGCGTGGTGCTGCTTGGCATCGAGGTCGAACGGCTTGCCCTTCGCGACGCGCTTGCCGGTCTCGATCGCGACGAGCTCGACCTGGTGCCGCGTGCCGGTCGCCGTGGTGGCGACCTGGTGCACGGCGACCGGCACGCGGCACC
>Ga0247822_10001423_pt1 | contig 14656 bp, 8 predicted proteins | sample 13C_Cellulose_Da_FD_192423 | JGI IMG/M metagenome (GOLD analysis project Ga0247822, IMG submission 192423) | Soil microbial communities from agricultural site in Penn Yan, New York, United States - 13C_Cellulose_Day30 | ecosystem: Environmental > Terrestrial > Soil > Agricultural land | place...
CAGTCGCCCATGCCGGGCGTACCAAGCAGCCGGCGTGTCCAGTCGATCAGGTCGTTGAAGTCCGCGACTCCGGCGGTTCGCTTCGCCCGGGCATATGCTCCGGCAAATGCCTGCCCGGCGCGAAGCCCGGCGGCCATGTCCTTAGCGAGCCGCGCGCCGTTCTGGACCTCGAGCAGCTCGCCGATGAGCACGGCAAGGCGGCCGGCATGAGATTCATAATGCGGCTCGGCCTTCGACTGGCCCGCCGAGACGCGCAGCGTGCCTTTCTCCGTCAGCACTACCTTCCGCAATTCAGGAAGCGCGGCGGCGCGCTCAATCGGCGTCAGCGCGAGCCAATTTCCGATCTTCTCCGCATGACTAAGCCCGGTCTGCGCGCCCCACCTGCGGTTCGCATTCGCGATCGCTTCCAACAAGTCGCAGTCGAACTGCTGCTCATGGCAATGGTGGGCAAGAAACTCTTCGACCGACTCGTCCGGCAGTTCCATCGCCTGACGAAGCTTCGGTTCGATCAGCTCCGGGAGACCGAGGCCAGCCATCGCTTCCGAGGAATGTGCGCAGCGCATGAGGTAGGACGCGGCTCCCTCCTCCCCCAAGCGAAGGCTCAGACACTGCACGTCTGCGATCAGGCTTTCATCGCCCCGCGCCTCGGCATCGGCGAGCAGATTGGCGAGAGTCGTCCGGGCCAGCTCCTGTTCTGCCCGGCCCTCGATCGGCGTAAAGCCCGGCGTGATTTCGGCCTCGGCAGGAAAGGAGGCGAGCAAAGCATGCGCGAAACTGTGGATGGTTTGGATGCGGAGCCCGCCGGGCGCTTCGAGCACTGTGGCAAAGAGCCGGCGAGCTCGCTGAAGCGCCTCCGGATCGTTCCGCTCACCAAGCCCGTGCAGTTCCTTGCGCAGAAGCGGGTCGGACAAGCGTACCCAGGCCGCAAGCCGCGCGCCGACCCGGTTTGCCATCTCTGCGGCACCAGCCTTGGTGAAAGTCAGGCAGAGGATTGTCTCTGGCCTTGCTCCGTTCAGAAGAAGCCTGAGGACCCTTCCCGTCAGGACCTGCGTCTTTCCCGATCCTGCGGATGCTGACACGGAGGCATGGACGTTTGGATCGACAGCCGCCGCCTGCGCTCCTTCCAGGACCGGCAAGGGCTTGAACTTTCGCGCCATCAGCGCAGCGCTTCCAAAGTCACGCTCGCGCTCATAGATGTGCCGCGAACCGACTGTTCCAGGGGAGTGAGATGGCCGACGACAACGACAAGGACGACGCCAGCGAGAAGCGCCGGCAGAAGCTCGTCAAGGCCGGGGTCGCGGTCGGCATCGGATCCGCGGCGATCGTCGCAGCGCTCCTCTACGCATCCAAGGTCAAGAAGAAGCCTCGCCGCTAGCCGCTTCATCGGCGGCCGTACCATTCTTCGAGCCGCATAAGCTGATCATAGTCCCCGTAGGGCGCGTAGGCCGGGTTCAGCTTGGCCGTGAATTCCTCGTCCCCCGTCAGCCACCTGCGCGCGGCTTCGATAAAGTTGCGACGCGCATGATCGAGAAACTCGTCCGGCCCCATCTTCTTGTCGGGGCTGACGCACCTGCCGAACTGGTCGCCATATTTGCTGAGCGACCAATATTCGTGGGCCCTTGAGCGCCCGGAAATACCCTCGAACCCGCCTGCTTCCGCGATGAGTCCGAGCAGTCCGAGCTGAAGGGAAAATCCCGCCTCGACGGCCTTCTGTGCGGGCGCCTTCCCGGTTTTGTAATCGACGATCGCGATCCCGCCGACTTCGAAGCGGTCGATGCGGTCCGCCTTTCCGTGCAGGGTCACCCCATCGATGACCGCCTCGCCCTTCTTCTCAGCCGCGACCGGACGGCGGCCCGCGGCCTGATTCTCGGTCTCCCGGCCCTCGATCCAGCGGATTGCCTCCATCAGCCGCGGCTGCCAGAGCGCGCGGAGCATCGGATGGATGGTTGCGCTTGCGAGAAGCGTCTGCGCCCGCGGCACCAGCTTTTCCGGATCGCAATCGTCGTCGCGCAGCCACTCTTCGAGCACGGCGTGGACCGCAGTGCCCTTCCAGGCCGCGCTATGATCCGCATCTACGGGGTCCAGCCTTCTCAGCCTGAGGATCTGCTGCGCGTAGAATGCGAAGGGGTCCGCCTTCAAACGGTCGACGGACGTGACCGAGATCTTTGTCGGACGCTGATCGCGAGGAGGCCTCGGTGCAGGTCGGTCTGCGGGCTTCATCCCGCCTGGTTCGTCCAGGCTTAGCGCCAGGCGTTCCAGCCTCGTGTCGTGCGCGAGACCGCCGGTCATCGCCTGCAGTCGCAGCCATAATCGCGACGCGACGGTCGGTGAGCGGCTGTCACGCCTGGCACGCGTGATAAGTACCTGCGGAGCTCCCAACGCGCTGGCGAAGTCGTGCGCTGAAAGACCGACGCGGAACTCCAGACCGGGCAGACCGAGGTTGGCCCTGATCCTGGGCGCAAGCCATGGATCGGGTGAAGGCAGCGCAGGCCAGACGCCTTCGTTCAAGCCGCCGAGGATCATGAGGTCGGCCTGCTGAAGCCGCGCCTCCAGAAGACCCCAGATGAAAACGCGCGGGTGTCCGCCATAAGGTGGGCGAATGCGAACGCCCTCAAGCAATTGCCGAAGGATGGGCGCGGCATCCGAGGGCATCAGCGAGAGGTCGGCACTCACCATGCCCTGGACGCGGCTGATCAGGTCGGCGGCAGCTCGACCAGCAGGGCCGGACCATGCGCGATCACCGGCGATCGCCTCCGCCGCAACAGCAATCGCCTGCGCCATGTCGCTGAGTGAAGTTGTCGAGGCCAAAGCATCGAGTTGCTCAAGGCTTGGTCGAATTCGCCGCCACGCAAGCTCCGCGCCCGCCTTGTCGACCAGATGTGCGTCGATTCCCGCCAATCCCGCGGCGGGGCGCGGACCTCTCAGCGCGAGGTCGAGCAAGCGAACGTCGTCCATCCACTTCCGGCGCGCATTTCCTTCGCCCCCGACCAGCGGGTGCTTCAGCAATGCCATGATCGGGACGGGCGCGAGGCTTTCTGCGGCAGCCGAAGCGATGGCCAGAAGCAATGTGCCGGGCGCAAGCTCCGCAAGCGACCGGCCTGCGCTGTCGTCGGCCTCTATTCCCCATCTACCGAGCAGCGCCGAGACGCGCTGAGCCAGCAGCCGGTCAGGAGTGACCAGCGCAGCCGTTCGGCCAGGCGTCTCAAGAGCTTCGCGGATGCCCAGGGCGATGGCCTGCGCCTCGGCCGCCGGATCAGGCAGCTCGGCCGCTCGAATCCCGGTCAGCCGCCGCTCGGCGGGCCTCAGCGCATTCCATTTGTCGCTGAAGTCGGCGGCAGTCATCGCGTGCGCGATCGCGCGGGTCCTGACCGCCGGCGAGGCCGCCCTCCCTGCCGACGGCCAGAGCTGCACTTCACCGCGTGCGACACCGATCCGGTCAAGCAGGACCTTTAGGTGAAATTGCGGATGAGTGTCCTCTGCACGGCCGCGTTCGTCGGGCCCGAGCGCCTCCCATTCCTCGTCCGGCAGCGACCCGGCGAGACTCAGCCCAGGAAGTACCACCATCCCCTGCGGCATACGTGCGACGCGGGAGAGAAGTGCAGCGATAGCCGGTGCTGCGGTCGTAATGCCGGCTGCCACCGTGAAGCCTGTCGGCGGGCGGCCCGCCCAGCGATCGGCAGTGCTGCGCAACAGCCGATTGCGGCGGTCAGTCAGGTCGATTCGGCCTCGTCCGGCAAGAATTGAGGGCCAGCGATCGAGGACCGCGGAGAAGCGCTCCAGGGCCTTCTCCCAGTGCGCCGCCAGTTCCGGCGCGTCCGCGGCGGCGTCGGCAAGCCGCGTCGGGTCGACCTCCTCGATGATCAGGGCATCGATCGTGCGGGCCAGCTCAGCTGCCAGGCGAAGCGCTTCGGCGGCCGATTCTTCTGGCTTTCGCACGAGCGCAGCCAATAGCGCCATACGCTCCAGGGGCTCGATCGCGGGCGGGACGGGGTCGTCATCATCGGCGGGATCGAGTGCGCCGCCCACCCGCTCATCGAGCTCCGGATCGCCGATGGGTATCAGCCGGGGAAGCAGCAGCCCGGTGCCGCTCCCCCGGACGAAGGCGTCGGTGACGGCACGCACCGCGCGATTGTTCGGCAGAAGGATGCGCCCCGACGCGAGGCTGAGCGGATCGCCTCCGAACCGGGCCATCAACCCGCTGGCGAGTGAGTCCGCGAACGAGCGGTGGGTCGGGATAGTGTAGACCGCCGGATGCTCGGCGCGGCCGTCAGACATTCTGCAGGAAGGCTTCCGTCTCGCCGATGGCCTTCGGCGTTCCGACGTCGAACCAAAGGCCTTGATGAACGGCGCCGAAGCATCGGCCGGCCTCAATGGCCCGGTCCCACAAAATGTTCGTCGAGAACGGCCCATCAGGCGCGCCTTCGAGAAGCGCCTTCGAAACCATCTGGATTCCGGTGAACACGAAAGGCGCGACGCGCGAACGCTCTCGACGGCGGAGGCGGCCCTGCCGATCCATGTGAAAGTCGCCCAAACCGCGGTGGTTCTGCGCACGGGCGTGCGGGACCAGCAGAAGGAGCGCGTCCATCTTCGCGCTGTCCCAGTGGGAAGCCAAAAGCTTCAGCGTGTCCGCCGGCCCGTCGATCCACAGGTTGTCGCTGTTCACGGCCAGAAACGGGTCGGCATCGATCATCGGGGCGGCCTTCACCATCCCGCCCCCGGTTTCTAGCAATTGCTCGCGCTCGTCGGAGATGGTCACGTTGAGACCATGCGGCTTGGCAGCGAGATGCGCTTCGATCGGGCCGGGCAGATAGTGGACGTTGACGACGATATTCTCGACACCCGAAACGCGTAGGCGCTCCAGCACGTGATCGAGAAGCGAGCGGCCCGCAACCTCGATCAAGGGTTTAGGACGGGTCGCCGTCAGCGGCCGCATCCTTTTTCCAAGGCCGGCAGCCATGACCATCGCCGTCTTCGGCACTTCCGCCGAAACCTCGGCGCGAAGCCGGAGCGCTCGACGGGCGGCAGTCACGCGGCTTCCTTCCAGGGGGCAACGCGATAGTCCGGGCCGACATTAGCATCGAACCATTCGCGGACCGGCTCCAGGCCCGGTCGAGCGAGGTCGCGTTCGAGCAGACCCCACATGCGGGGCTGGAATTGCGTGTAGTGCGCTTTGTTGTCCCGCTTCCAAAGGCGCGTGAAGACGCCGAGAATCCGCGTGTTGCGCTGCGCCGCCAAGGCCCAATAAGCTCGCTTGAACGCCTCGCCCTTGCCGGTCGCTGCGACATAGCGTTCGAGCATCGCGCGCTCGATCTCGGGTGAAACGTCGCGGCGGGCGTCTTCCAGGACCGATGCTAAGTCGTACGCCGGGTGGCCGGCAAGGGCGTCCTGGAAATCCAGCAGGCCGAAGTGCGCCACGCCCTCGCGGCCCTTCACCAGCATCACGTTCTCGGCGTGATAATCGCGAAGCACGGTGACCGGCCCAAGACCGTCGGCCGCAACCGGCTGGAGCACCTTCGCCCAGGCATCCCGATAGCTCTCGCACTCCACCGAAAGCCCGACTGCCGGGCAATACCAATCCGTGAAGAGCTTCAGTTCCTCCAGCCATTGATCGAGACCGTGGGGCGGCAGACCCGGCATGGGATCGTGCTGGTGCAGGTGGATGAGGACATCGGTGGCGAGTTCATACAGCTCGCTCTCACGCGAGGGATCGTCGTCAAGAATTTCGCGAAGCCGCCAGTCCCCGAAGTCACCGAGAAGAAGCAGGCCTTGCTCCATGTCCCTTGCGAGGATCTCCGGCGCAGTCAGGCCCGCCGCCGCGAGCCACTCGGCGACGGCGACGAAGGGCCGCACATCCTCGTGCTTCGGCGGCGCATCCATAAGAACGGCCGTCCGGTCGCCATGGACTACGCGGAAGTAGCGCCTGAAGGACGCATCGCCGGCAAGCGGCAGGATCTGTGCGCCTTCCCATCCGCACGATGCGAGAAAAGCGGGCGCGTGATCGGGCGGAATCATCTTGGAGGCCATCGCGACTGCCATGAAGGCGGGACCCTCGCTGTCAAGCGCCTCGCGTCGCCTTCCGCAAATTCCAGGGTGAGTCCAAGCGCTTGCGGCCAGGCTGCAACGCCGGCTTTTTCAGGCCATTCGACCAGCAGCACCCCCACCGCCGCGGCGTCGAGGCCGAGCTCTTCCAGTTCTCCGACGTCCTCGATGCGGAAGAGGTCGACATGCCAGACGGGCAATTCCAGCTCATCATAGGGCTGGATGATCGCGAAGCTCGGACTGGGAACCTCGCCTTCGTGACCGAGCGCACTGAGAACTCCGCGCGCCAAGGCGGTCTTCCCGACCCCCAACGGCCCGGAAAGCGCGACGATGTCGCCCGCGCGCAAGGCCGTCGCGATTCGTCTCCCAAGGTCCTCGGTCGCCTGCTCGTCAGCGAGGATCATTTCGTTCCGCGCGGAATGGACAGGATCACCGATGTGCCCTTCCCTTTCTTCGAGTCGAGCTCGACCGTGCCGCCGTGAGCCTCCACGAACTGCCGGGTAAGCGGGAGGCCAAGCCCAAGAGCCGCCTCGCCACGTACACCCGCTTCGTTGATGCGGTCGAAGCGCTCGAAGACGCGCGGCAGGTCCTGCTTCGAAATGCCGATGCCGTTGTCGATGATCCGGACCGTCGCTTTCTCGTCGTCGCCGGATGCCTCGACGCGAATGCGGCCCTTTCGGTCGGTGTAGGCGATGGCGTTGTCGAGCACATGCTCGATCGACTCCCGGAGCAGGCGCACGTCACCGAAAACGAAACCGGATGAAGGAGCCAGGTCCACTTCGACCTTCTGCTCTTTCTCGGCCGCCCTCCCCTGCATGGCTTCGATCGCCATCCGGCAAAGGCCTGCGAGATCGATTCGCTCGCGCTCCATAGGCGTCGTGCTGGCTTCACCCTGGGTCAGCGCAAGGACGTCGTCGATCAGCTTCGAAAGGCGGGCGACAGCTTCCAGTATCGCATCGACGTAATCGGCCGCGGCCGGCGCCAGCTTGCCGGCGTAGCCGCCTGCCAGCATCTCCGCGAAGCCTCCGATCGAGGTAAGCGGGGTCCGGAGTTCGTAGCTGACGTTGGCGACAAAGTCGGTCTTGATCCGGTCCGCCTGTTCCAGCGCAGTGGCGCGCTCGCGTAACGCCTCCTGGATGCGCGTCGAATCCGTGACGTCGACCATGGTGAAAAGCGCATTGCCGTCGGGAAGCGGGACCGCAGCGAACTCGAAATGGCGCCCGTCGGTCAGGGAGATGCGTCCATTGGCCGGCTGGCGTTCATTGGTCGTGTGGCGGACCATCTCCCGGATCTGCGCCGCGGCGGTGGGATTAACGAGCTTCCTTGCCATGGCAGGAACGAGCTCATCGACCCTCGGATGCTCGGTCAGCCTCTCTTCCTCGATGTCCCAAACGTCCCGGAAGCGCCGGTTCCACAGGTAAAGCCGGCCATCGCTGGCAAAGACGCTGATCGCTTCGAAAAGATTGTCAAAAGTCGCGGCGCGGACGCGGAGGAGAGTGTCACGCGCAGAGGCCAGGCGGACCTGTTCCGTGCGGTCCTCAAGGAACATGCGCAGGCCGCCGTCCGGCAACGGCTGGGCCACCATGCGCAGATGATCGCCGTCGGCGAGGATCCAATCTTCCTCGATCACCTCCTGAGGGCTGGTGAACCATTCTCGCCGCTCGGCCTTCCAGACAGGGAAGTCGCGGACTTCCGGCAGTCGATTCCGCTCCCGCATGCGCTCCAGCACGCGGTCGAACTCGGGACCTTCGGCGAGCCATTCGGGATCGAGCTGGGCCATCACCGCGAAGGGCTGGTTGAAGAAGCTGAGATTGCGGTCGGCATCGAACTGCGCGGTTCCCGCTGTCATGCGGTCGGCAAGGTCTCGCTGCGACTGCATGTGGCGCGACAGCTCTGCCCGCGCTTCTTCCTGCTCCTGCACGTCGATCGCGAAGCCTGCCACAGCGCCCGTGGGCAAAGGGACGTTGACGATGCGCATCATTCGCCGCTCGCCACGGATGGTGGCGGGCTGCATCTGCGAAAAGAATTTTCCGCTTTCGAGCGCGACCTCCGCAGCCGCTCGCGCGCTTCCCGGTCCGCTTGCGTCAATCAGCTCGGTAGACCTCGAAATGACGTCCGCGGCATCGCGCGCCTCAACCGCCTCGACGAACGCGCGGTTGACGAGGCCGAGCTGCAGGTCGGGTCCGCGATACCACATCGGGAAAGGGGCAGCCTCGATCAGGTGAGTCAGGGAATCGAGGGCCGCTTCCGTCTGACGGATTCGGTGCGCGAGCTTCGATCGCTCCGCTTCCGCCGAGCTTGTGTCCGAGAACCAGAGCAGGACCGTGCCGGCGGGTTCCGGTGCAGGCGCGGGTCCGCCGCGGACCTCGAAAATACGGTTGGAGCCTGCTGCCCTCACCTGCCGCTCAATCGAGGTTCCGGACATAGCAGCCGCCTGGACCGCATTTCGCAGATCGGAGACGTCGTCCTCGACCAGGCCGTTGCCCTCATCCGAAAGGTCAGCCCACGCCTTGGCAGGCGCTTTCAAGCTCAGCTCGCGCAGGAGCCGCTCATCGGCTTCGACCGATCCGTCGGGCCGGACCAACAGCGGCCTGGATGGTGCCACCTCGAGAAGGGAGGCCATGGAGGTCGCTGCGGCAACGACGGAATTCGCGTCTCGAATCCGGCGTCCAGCGAGGACGAGCAGGGCAGCCGCAATCCCGAGCCAAAGGCCCGCGATCAGCAGAATCAGCCATGCCGAGCCCCCCAGCTCCCCCATTCAATTCCCTGACTTGTTCAGCAGCATCTCGACTTTAGCCACTGGGCCGCAGTTGCAAAGGAAAGAAAGCCCTCCTGCCCGAGCGGCACGCGCCGGGCAAAAAAAAGACGGGCGGGATTTCTCCCGCCCGTCAAGTTGTTCGCTGACTTGGACCTTAGAAGATCTTCGCCTGCGCGTTGATGAAGAACGTACGACCGTAGGGGTCGAAGCCGCCCTGCAGCGGAACGTTCGACGTCGTGTTCACGAACGGATCCAGCGAAGAGATCTTCGGCGGGTCCTTGTCGAACAGGTTCCGGATACCGGCAGTCAGGCTGTAACGTTCGGTCTCGTACCGGGCCGACAGAGTGTGAAGCCAGTAGTTCGGCACACTGAAGTCGTACTGGGCCGGATCGAAATCAACGAGACCGTCATCATCCGTATCCTCGGCCGCGCCGTTGTCCGACGTGCCCTTGATGTACTCGGTACCCCAGCGGAAGTACCACGGACCGGTCTTGTACCCGAGGTGGGCCGTGCCGGCCCATTTCGGATTGCCGATCAGCCCGTCCTGGTGGAACGGATCAGCACTATCCAGGCCCTGGAAGATGCGATCGATCATGTAGACCGCCTGGACACCGATATCGAGCTTACCCGGTCCGATATCGCGGTCGTACCGAGCCACGAAGTCGATGCCCTTCGCAATGTCGGTAGCGACGTTGATGTAACCGGTGGTGACCGTGAGATCCTGTCCAACGGCACCCGTCGGTCCGGGCTGACGATCAACGAACTGGCAGAACTCCGGATTGGTGCCCTGGTAACAGCCCTGAAGGATGGTCAGGTGGCTGAGCTGGGACACGCCGTTGTTCACCTCGACGCGGAAGAAGTCCACGGCGAGCGACAGGTTGCCGAACTCCGGACCGAAGCTCGGCTGGATCACCGTGCCGAAGGTCAGGTTCTTCGACGTCTCGGCTTCCAGCCCGGTCTCCGCGCCACCCCGCTGGATGACGGTGATACCGCTGTTGTTCTTGAAGCCCGGCGAAAGGCCGTCCGTCGTCGTACAACGCTGGAAGACCGGAGGCGGCGTGTTGGCAGCGCTCAGCGTATCGCACGGATCCTGCGAGCCCGGCTGGAAGCCGGTGGTTTCCGCAAGGAACTGCTCGAATAGCGCCGGAGCACGGTAGGACGTGCCGTAGCTGCCGCGGAACGACAGCCAGCGGGTCGGCGCGTACAGACCGCCCACCTTGTAGGTCGTGTCCGAACCGTAGGACTCATAGTCCGTGTAACGGCCGGAAACGTTGAAGGTGAGATCTTCCGCGAACGGAACGTTGCGCAGGACCGGGAACTCGAGCTCGGTGAATGCTTCCCAGACACTGTCCGACCCCTTCGTGATCGTCGACGAGGTGAAGCCCTGGAAGTTACCGCGCTGAGCGTCGGCCGACGGCACGTCGTTGATCCGCGAGTTGCGATACTCGAGACCGACCACGGCCTGGGCAGTGCCGCCCGGGAGGCTGAACAGCGGACCGTCGAAGGTCGCTGCCGTCGTCCACTCGCGGAACTTCGTGTGACCGGTCACCGCTTCGGTGACATAGTCGAACCACGCAGGCGCGATGGTGCGGAAATTACCGCCTACGATGCCCGGGGTTAGAGCCGGAGCAGGAACGCAGTCAGGCGACGGGCTGGCGCACCGGAACGTACCGTTGGCGTTCTGAATGATATCCAGGCTCTGCGCCAGCCGGTCGGCCAGCTTCGCGTCGAAGGTGTACGAACCGTCCGACCAGCTCTTCGCTCCGAAGAAGTCGTAGCGCCAGCTGGAAAGGAACGGCAGATCGCCGCGGAAACCGCCGGTCAGACGGACGAAATCGCTCGTCTGATGGCTGTCGTAAATGCCGAAGTCGGCAAAGACACGAGTGGCGACCGAACCCGTGAGCGGGTGAGCCCTCAGACCCGCTGGAACGAGCGGGTTGGGGATCTGCGTTCCGGTCGGGCTCGCAGTCGTCGGCGCGGTGCGCGCGAAACGCGGATAATCGATCGTCAGCTGAAGCTGGCCGTTCTGCTGCGACTTACGACGGGTCACCAGCAGGTCGGCATAGAGCTGACCGTTGCCGAAGAAGTCCGTGTCGTAAGTGCCAGCCACGTAGCCCGTGTAGTTCCGCGTCGGCGAGATGAAATCCTGCTGAAGCGTCGCCGGTGAGAAGGTGTCACGATATTCCAGGCTGCTGGCGAAACCGTTGTTACGCGGATCGTTGCGGCCGAAATACTGGTAGATGAGACCCGTAACGCACTCGAAGCCCGGCAGGCCCGGCGTCGTCGCCGACGCATTCGGACGGAAGCGATAGCAATAGACATTGTACGCGGGAGCGCCGGGAGCTGCGGTCGGAACCTCCCCAGCGAACCCGGGCGCCACCGAACCGGCCAAGTCGGCGTTGTCGATGAAGGTCAGGCCCGTACCGACCGTGTTGATCGAGACGCCGCCCTCATCCAGCGGGAAGCACTTGGCCTTGCCCGTGGCGGGATCGATGAAGTCGCCCGTCGGGCTACCCAGGGGACCGCGATAGCGGGTGGTCGGGCAGCGCGCCCAAGGCACGTCGCCCAGGGTGATGCGGTTACGGTCGAACAGTTCGAACGAGCCGAGGAGCGAGAAACGGTCGCCCGACTTGCCGAAGGTGACTGCAAAGCGCTTCTCGGCGCCTGCGCCCATCTCCGGAATGCTGAGGTTGGCTTCGATGCCAAGTCCATCATACTTCGGACGGGTCACGATGTTCACGACGCCGGCAACGGCGTCAGAACCGTAGACCGACGAAGCGCCGGTGTTAAGGATTTCGACGCGATCCACGATGGCGTTCGGAAGAACGGTAAGGTCGGTCGCGCCGACCTGGCCGCGCGTACCCGACGGGGCGATGCGGCGACCGTTCAGGAGGATCAGGGTGCGGGTCGCGCCAAGGCCGCGCAGCGACAGCGTGTTCGCGCCGGGACCGCCTTCGGTGACGAAGCCGCCGAACGTGTCGTTGATCTGCGCCGTACCGCCGGTGACGCCGACGCTCTGCAGCATTTCGGCCGTCGAGGTGAAGCCCGCGTCAACCGCTGCATCGCGATTGATCACGGTCACGGGATCGGCAGTGTTGAAGCGGTCGCGACGGATGCGCGAACCGACGACGACAACGCCTTCGCCTTCCGGCGTAACCTGCGCACCCTGCGAAACGGCTTCGCCGGCCGGAGTGTCGGCGGGCGGGCAGCTGATGCTCGGATCGCGCTGGTCGGCCGGAGCCTGGCACGGGTCCCCGCCGGGAACGACGGGCTCTGGAGTCTGCGCGTTCGCAGGCGCCGCAATCGCGAGCGCTGCGAAGGACGCAGACGTGAGAAACGCATAGTGTAATGAGCGCATGACTAAAGGATCCCCTCGGAATAGGTCAAAAGTTCCCCGGCGGTGGGATTACGAAACCCACGCCGAAAAGAAAGCTTAGAGAGGGGGTTGTTAGAAATTCGGCAGGGTCCTGTAGCATTAATGCAACATGACTGGTTAGGGGCGCACCGAGCACCGAGGAGCACCCGTCGGAAGGCGGCCGCAGCCTCTGTCGGGGGAAGTAAATCCAGACAGGGAAGTCGGCGTCAGTAAGAGAGCGGCCGGACTTCCGGATCGAAGGTAATCTTGTCGACAATCTCGGGGCTGCTGGGCCCGATGGTCCTCGGGCATTTGACACCGGGCATAAGCTCGACGGCGAACAGCTCCTCGACCGTGCCAGCGAGTTTCAGCCACTCGACGGTCTCGCCCGTCTTGAGATCGATGACCAGCACTCCGCACTCCGGAACTGCAGAGCGCTTCTTCATCTCGGCATCGATCGGGAGGCCCTCGAAGGAGCCGTACCGCGGCTTTGACACCGTCACGAGCGCATAATTGCCTTTGATCGACAGACCCCGAAGCCAACCGGGGCAAAAGGCCAGGTCAGTGACCTTTCCTGTTTCGGGGTCGATCTGGACAAGAAACCCGCGGCCGCTGTCGAGCGCATAGATCTTGCCGTCCACGACCCTCGGAGAATGCGGCATCGAAAGATTGTCGGTCACGACCCTGTCGGTTTCGACGTCGATCAGCACACCCTTGGGAAGCGGCTTTCCGTGCCAGCCGTCCGCTTTGTCCGACTGCGCAACCGCAGTGACGTATTTGGGCCTGCCGTCCAGCATAGCCAGGCCGTTGAGGTGGCAACGGTCCTCCGGGACCAGTTCGGAGATGAACGTCGGCTTCCAGATGGGCCGGAAGCTGTGAACCGGGTCCAGCGTCGCGAGGCACGAATAAGCGCTGTTCACCAAAACAGGACGCCCCTCGTTGTCGATCGCTACTTCGTGGCTGTCGATATTGCCGGTGATGTGCCCGCTGCGCGCTAGCAGCACCGCATCGAACTGGCCGTCGGCGAGCTCGCCCGGCGCAAGGATGTTTGCCAGCCGCCAGAGTTGGACGCGGGAGGCCAGGTAAAGCTGGTTGGAAGACCAGCACAGGCCCATTACTCGGGCGAACGACTGCTGATGGATCGAAACGGTTTCGTTGGGGAGAACACCTACGAGGAAGAGCCTGCCCGTCTGGTAGGAGCTCAGCGCGAAACTCGTTTCATTGGCTGTGAGCCAGGCTGCAAGACCACGAGAGACACTGACGGTCGGCTCGCCGGCAGGCGCCTGTGGCGTCGTCGGCACGAAAGTTCCTGTAAGGGAGTTTCCGGCCGGAGCGAGGTTCGCTGACCTTTGATCTGTCATGGCTGAATGCAATCTTCCCACCGGGGACTAATGATGCGGGGGCCTCTAGCCGCCCCGCGACCGCACGCCAAGTAGCGTGCAAATCATTGCGCCGCAGTCATATTCGTTGCGGCTGCAGTGTCGGGCCTATGCGCGCTCGGATATCTTATCGCCCGCACAAGCACCGTGCTTTTCCACGAACTCCCTCGCCCGTTGATTGGCACGTTCGACGATCGGCCAGATGGCCTCGATGACAGGCTCGATCCGCCGCCACTTTTCGGACGCCGGCTGGGAAACAGTCGTCTTCGAAAGGGGCAATGTCGGGCCGAGCTTACGGTCCCAGGACAGACCGACAGCCTCCGCAATCCGCTCCATCTCAGCCTGCGGTGATGAGAGGAAGGTGCGATAGTCGACCACCTCGACGCGTGCGGGGTCCAGCTGCTCCAGATCGTTCAGCAGCGTTTCGGTTGTGATCGCCCACTGATGCGCGGCAACTTGCGGCATGTTCAGCCCATTAAGACGCTGCCACCCCGGCACGAGAAGAAGCGACCAGGGCGCGCCACGCCAGGCGGGCAGATTAGGATAGGTGCGAAACCCTCCTGAGTGCCAGGCTTCCATCATGCTGTAGAGGGTGTCCCTGACGTCGCGGTAGAGATAGATGAACTTCGCATCGGGCCAGATCGCGTCGAAGAAGGGCACTCGCAGAGCGTTCTTCGGGGTCTTCTCCAGCATCCGCACACGGCCCTCGGGAGGTCGACCGTCACGGTCCGTCAAACTGCGATAGAAGGCGTCCGCCAATTGTTCGGCGCGTTCAGCGGTGGCGTCTTCGCCGGTCAAGCGGTTCGAGGACCAGCCACGAGCCTGCGGCGAGAGCCCCGGTATATTCTCGATGAGCCAATGGCTCTCGTTTCCGCTCGTATAGAGACCCGGGGCTTGCTCCAGAGTTTCGTACAACAGCGTCGAACCGGAGCGCGGAGTGCTGACGATGAAGATGGGGCGGTCGAACCGGTCCTGGTAAGGCTCATCCTCAGGCAAACACTCTTCGGCGATCACGCTGGCCGACCCGGTAGAGGCTCCCGGCGGGGGCAAGGCCACCTGAAAGATCAATTCATCGAGAATGCGCTGAAGCTGCACATAGTTCGGCAACTCGAGCCGATTGACACC
>Ga0247822_10001429_pt1 | contig 14625 bp, 15 predicted proteins | sample 13C_Cellulose_Da_FD_192423 | JGI IMG/M metagenome (GOLD analysis project Ga0247822, IMG submission 192423) | Soil microbial communities from agricultural site in Penn Yan, New York, United States - 13C_Cellulose_Day30 | ecosystem: Environmental > Terrestrial > Soil > Agricultural land | place...
CACCGAAGTTGTACGTCAGTGTCGCCACAAGGCTGTGTGACCGGAACTTCGCATCGAGGTCAGTGAAGACGTCACCGTTGATCGTCTGAATGACGTTCACTGGCACGCCACCAGGCGGCGTAACCTGCGCTCCCCTTTGGAAGGTGAACGAGTTAACCGCGACGTCACTGTCACCAAAGTGCAAATTCCCGGACGAGAAATATTTGTACCTCATGCCCAGGTCGAGATTTGGGCTGAGCGCATAGTTCAGACCGAGAATGGCCTGCCATGCCCAAGCGCCATCTTTCTCATCGATGAATTTGACCTTGTTCCAACCGAAGCCAAGACCGGCCTGGAAAGAAACGCCATCTTGATCACCAAAGTCGGCCAGACCGTTCAACATGAACGCGAGAGATCCGACCGCTTGGTCTACTTCGAAGTCTGAATCGACCAGATCGGCGTCATCGGGATCAAGCCCATTGAAGTTGTCGAGCAAATCTCCGTCGACCTCAAGGTCGCCCAGATTGGCGTGCTTCCAGTCAATTTCACCCTCGAGGCGGAACCCACCGAAGTCGTATCCACCAAATATGCCGATGTCGTAACCCATGTGGTTATCGAGGCTGAAGGCATTGTTGAATGAAGCGTCAGCAGGTGCCGGCGCCAAAGGAAGGGTCGGGGAGCCTGATTGTGTCGTCGTGAAATCGACGAAAACGTCGGCGTCCTGTCCCTTTACCCACGCTACACCGGCTTCGATGCCAGCGTAGCCTTGGCCGTCTCGGGCCAACGCGGGCGTTGCGATCGCAGCGGCCCCCACTGCAGCAAGTAGATACTTTTTCATCGGAAGTTACCCCTTGTTGTTGCCGCGTCGAACGGCCGAATAGAGATTGGCGGTCGCTATTCTGACTCGGCAATTCAATTGCATTCATCACTCCTGCCCACGTCGAACCGGCAAGGATTTCGCCGGCCAAACCCGTGAGCCTCGCGACATTTGACGAGGGCACTGCACAGAGAAATCGGGGTTAGTCCCGATACGCCGCGCCCGGATTCGGGGTTTCCATGGATGTCTTACGAGAGGGCGCCGGAGAATGTTCGCCCCTCACGAAGGAGCGCGACATGGTCTGGGGATGGCGAAAAATCATACTTGTTGTAACCGCGACACAGTTGGCGCTTACCGGATGTTCAACTCCGCAGCGACTGCCGGCAGTTCCCATCGGTCAAGTGACACATGCCCAGCCTGACATCGGTCCCGTCCGGTTCCTGGTGACTCGTGAAACCGAGACCTTCGCAACCGAAGCGAAGGCCGCACTCGATCGAGAGAAGCAGTGGCTGGCCAGCCAGGGGAAGAGCGGTGAGCTGCCCCCAGTCTACTTCCTCGCCATCTCGGGCGGCGGAGACAATGGAGCCTATGGCGCGGGCTTCCTCAATGGTTGGACGGAAACGGGGACCAGACCCCAGTTCAAGGTCGTCACCGGGATCAGCACTGGCGCTTTGATAGCACCCTTCGCCTTTCTCGGGCCCAAGTACGACTACGTCCTTCGTCGCGTTTACACAGAGGTCAGCCAGAAGGACATCTTCAAGAAGCGCGGCATCGTGAAGGGCCTGTTCGGCGAAGCGATGGCCGATACCCGTCCGCTGGCGAGCATCATCTCCGTCTACGTGAACCGCCAATTGCTCGACGCAATCGCGGCTGAATATGCGAAGGGCAGGGTGCTCCTGGTCGGGACCGCGAACCTGGACTCTCTCGAGCCGGTGATCTGGAACATGGGGGCAATTGCCTCGAGCAAGGATCCAGAAGCCATCAAGCTATTTGGCCAGGTTCTTCTCGCGTCTGCATCGATCCCGGGCGCCTTTCCTCCGGTGATGATCGACGTGAACGCGGACGGCGCCAAGTATCAGGAGATGCATGTCGACGGCGGGACCATGGCGCAGGTCTTTCTTTACCCGCCTTCGCTGCAACTGGCCGATCAGGAGAAGCGCAAACGCGTCCTGTATATCATTCGAAACGCGCGGCTCGATGCGGACTGGGCGAGCGTTGAACGGCGTACATTCAGCATAGCAACTCGCGCGATCGCGTCGTTGACCAGAATGCAGGGCGTGGGCGATCTCTACCGTATCTATGCGACGGCAGAGCGCGACGGTCTAGACTTCAACCTCACCTACATCCCGCGGACCTTCAACACGCCGCATGAGGAGGAGTTCGACACCAACTATATGCGGTCGCTGTACGACGTCGGGCTGCAGACAGCCAAGACGGGTGGGCACTGGTATAAATTTCCGCCCGGCTATCAGGCCATCACCACCGGAAAGGCGACCGCAGAAGCCGTACCGGCGCAGTGAAGCAATTCGAAAGTTCCTCGGCCATCACGTCCCGCGCTACGGGTTTGTCCTGATAGAGCAAGCGGTTGGCGGGTGCGAGGATTCCAGCGAATTCCAACGTGCTTTTATGTGAGATCTCGCAATGATTTCTTCTCTTTCCCGTCTCGCACTTTCCGCCGTCGTCCTGACGACAGCCTCGCCACTACTGGCGCAGACAAAGGATCATGCGCCGACCTCGCTGCAATCTGCGCGGAGGATGGCCCAGGACAAGCCTGGCACGGAATCGTGGACTTACGTTCAGCCCAAGGAGCGGTTTGCGAAGTATCGTACGGTTATCGTTGAGCCGACGGTCGTCTATCGCGGGCCGGATGCACAGTTCGACGGGATCGAGCCCGCCGATCGCGCCAAATATGCAACGATGATCACGGACGCGCTGCGGGAAGAAATTGGAAAGAGCTTCCCCGCTCCTGCAAAAGCCCAGGCTGACACGCTGCGTCTGCGGGTCACCCTGATTGGCGCGAATAAGACAAAAGGCGGAATCGCTACCGCTACGCGCGTAACGCCACTCGGCTTCGCCAGCAGCGCACTCAAGAGTGCAATGGGCAAGACGGGCAGCTTCACGGGGTCGCTGCTCTATGCCGTCGAACTCTACGATGCGCGGACGAACGAATTGCTGCTGGGCGCGGTCCGGCGCCGGACCCCGGATCCGCTGGACGTTCCGGCAACCCTGTCGACCACGGACACGGTCAAGTCGGTGGCTCGCGAATTTGCGGACGGAGCGCGTAAGCGGCTTGAAGATTTGACGGGCGTGCGCTGAAGTCATCCGGCTGGAGTTGCGTATGGACGGATGTAATCGTTCGACGATCGCCGATTTCGACCGGTTCGCTTTCGTTGTCGGGGCACCAAGGTGCGGCACGACGACACTCTCGCACTTCCTTCGCCACCACCCGTCGGTGTCTTTCCCGATCGTGAAAGAGCCGCACTACTTTGCTCAATATGATCTGCGCTTGGAGCCGCAGGACCGGCTGATCGAGCATGTCGAAGAGCAATATCTTCGCCGTTTCTTCCGCAGCGATCCGGCGCGCCGAGTAGGCGCCGACGCTTCAGTCACCTATCTCTACCGGCCGGAGCTGCTCGGGCCGGCCTTGCGACTGTGGCCAGAATCGAAGTTCGTGGTGGCACTTCGCGACCCTCTCGAAATGCTGCCGTCACTGCATCGGCGGCTGATATACAACGGCGACGAGACGATCACGGATTTCGCGGAGGCCTGGGCCGCGTCGGCGGATCGCGCAGCGGGACGCCGCATACCGCGTCGTTGCGCAGAACCGCGCTGGCTGCGCTACGACGAAGCCGGCCGATACGCGACCTATCTGGAGCGATTATTCGCCACGGTCGGGCGGGAGAAATGCCACGTCGTACTGTTCGACGATTTGTCTCGGAATCCCGGCGCAGAATATCGAAGCTTCTTCGAATTCCTGGAGCTTGAACCTCAGGCCGACCCGGATCTGCAGCCCAAGCGCTCGGGTGCCGAAGTTCGCATTCAGTGGCTTCAGCGTCTGCTCAAGAGACCTCCAACGGCGCTGCGCGACCACCTGGCCGGCGAGATGTTCAATAGCCGGGTGCGCGACCTCAATGGTGGCACTGCCTCGTCTTCAAGCAAGGTCTTGTCCTTGCGGAAGCGCCTGCTGCGCTGGAACCGTATCCCTCCTCGAGCATCGATCTTGTCCCCTGAACTGCAGGCTGAAATCCGGCAAACGTTCAAAGAAGAGATCGATCGACTGGGCGAATTGATCGGCCGCGATCTCGCAGGCTGGCTCCGACCAGGGCTTGGTACGAGCGAGCGATCGACCCCAAGCAAATCCGGGCCAAAGGCGAGCGTCCAAGCGCAAAGGCTTGAAGCCTAAGGACAAGTCGCGACCCGGGCGCGTCACGAAAATCGCACGAGCACGTCAAATTCTGCGTGTCAGAAGAACAGCCAATGGTTCGGTGCTTGTAAGGCGAACTGCGGGTATTTCCTGACTCGGGTCTTCCACTAACAGATGTTATAAAGACACCTGCTCGGCTGTAGGCGTATTTCTGGAGCATTATTCATGGGGCTCACGTATGGGGACGTGCCTGCAAAGGGATTTCGCGACTGCTGATGGTGGGCTTGCGCCTGGCGCATCTGTCAGTCCGCTCTTCGATTTCGATCGATCCGTAGAAATGCCGACGGCGCAGCCGGGGATGGAGCGCCTGGTCTCCGCTATCGATTTCGAGCGCCGACGTCTCGGACAGGAATTGCACGATTCAACCGGCCAATTGCTGGCCTGTCTCCAACTGAGCATCGCCCGGCTCGAAATCGAAGATCCGGGACACTCCGGACTCATTCACGAAATTCAGGCGATCGCGCAGGAAATTAGCCACGAAATCCGTTCGCTCGCCTTCCTCCATTATCCGATCGAGTTGAGCGATCGGGGATTGCCGTCGGCGCTGGCTTGCCTGTCGCGGGGATTCTCATCGCGAACCAGCATCACGGTCGATTACAGCGGGGACGACGACGTGTCCGAACTCGGGGATGCAGGGGCGTTGGCTCTACTGCGCATCGCCCAGGAGGCGCTGGTCAACGTCTATCGGCATTCCAAGGCGTCATGTGCGAAGGTCTCGCTGCGTCGCCGCGGCCGCTCGGTGGAACTGACCATCACCGACAATGGAATCGGCCTGTCAGAATCGTCCAAGGCTTCCTCAGGTGTCGGAAAGCAAAGCATGCGTCACCGCGTGGAGGCGCTTGGCGGGAACTTCCGCCTCGTCAATTTGAAGCAGGGCGCAAAGGTCTTCGCGAGCGTTCCGATCGCGGCGTGAGCCGCTTGATTATGCCTGGATGAGCTGGTTGCGCACTGCGTAACGCACGAGGTCGGCTGTCGTTTTCAGCTTCAGCTTGCGCATTGCACTGGCGCGGTGCGTTTCAACGGTTTTGACGCTGATGTTGAGCCGCTGCGCGATTTCCTTGTTGATGCGGCCTTCAGCGACCTGCTGAACGACTTCGCGTTCGCGGTGCGTCAGGCTGCTCGCGAGGGGATGCGGTTTGCTGTCCAGAAACTGGTCGAGCAGCGTGTCGGAGATTGCGCCCGAGAAATACGGGCGCCGGATCGACAAAGCGTCGAGCGCGGCGATGAGATGCTTCTCCGCATCGGATTTCAGAACGAAGCCCCGCACACCCGCCCTGAGCACTTCGACGATGATCTCTTCGCGATCGTGCATCGTGTAGAGCAGGATTTCGATCCGCGGCAGTTCCCGCTTCAGCGCGTGTGAAAGGTCGAGCCCGTTCAACTCGGGAATCGAGTAATCGAGGATGGCGATGTCGGGCCGCGTTTCCTTCGCGAGCTCCAATCCCGCTCGGCCGTCCGAGGCCTCACCGACGATCTGATAATAGGGTTTCGATTCCAGGAGCTGGCGAACCCCACGACGGATTGCGTCATGATCGTCGACAATGATGATCCGTCGAATTGGGGTCGTCATGATTGCATCAGCCCGCTCGTTGCCCTGTTACGCCAATGACTGACGGTCGACACTATTCAGGGATCCCCCAAATAGACCGCCATTAATCGACTGTTCAGCAGGCAATCATCTTTTCCAATTAGGGTAAACCCCACTCCCGTCATGCTTCTGCAGGATGAAGGACTGAGCCCTTAGCTGGCGAGCGCGCTGCGGATTGCCCTAAATTCTCAAGCGTATGACGTGCGGGCACGACCGGCACTGCTCGTATCGACCCCATCAGCAACGTTACCCCTCGCCCGTCAGGGGTTTGCCCGATGATCGCTGCCCGATGCCGTTGCTACCCCGAGGTCAATTCGAGCACATCCGACAGCGGAGAAGGTCGCATGAAGCGCATTCAATCCACCGCCCTCACCTTGGGACTCATCCTGGCGATGAGCAGCGTGCAGGCACAGGCCGCACAAGAACCGCAGCGGTCCGGCATGAGTCCTGTAACCCCGGCGGGCAACGATCCGATCGCAAACGAAGGCGTTATTGAAGACGGCGCCGTCGAAGCGATCAAGGACATGTCCAACTATCTGAAGTCGGCGAACACGCTCGGCATCTCGTCCGTGGGGACCATGGACGCCGTCACGAACGATGGTCAGCGCATCCAGCTGGACGGTACGACGACTTATAAGGTCCGCAAGCCCGGCTTCGTGATCGACTACGCTAGTGACATCAAGAGCCGGCGCTTCATCTACGACGGCAAGAACTTCACCGTCTATTCGCCGAAGCTTGGCTTCTACGCGACGGCTCCGGCGCCCGGCACGAACAAGGAAGTGCTGGACACGATCTATCAGAAGTTCGGCATCGCTCTCCCGCTGGAAGATCTCTTCCGCTGGGGCGACGGGACAAACTCCGATCGAATTGCAGCCCTCAAGTCGGCTTATGAGGTTGGACCGGCGACGATCGACGGAGTCCCGACGGATCACTTTGCGTTCCGCGAGGACGACGTCGATTGGGAAGTCTGGATACAGCAGGGCGATCAGCCGCTTCCCCGGAAGCTCGTAATCGTAGACCGAACCGACCCGTCGCGTCCGACGTTCACGGCCCGCCTGAGCTGGCAGATCAATCCGACATTCACCGATGCTGACTTCGCATTCGTCCCTGACGCCAATGCGAAGAAGATCCAGCTGGCAACCTACAAGGGAGAGTAAGATGCGCGGCAAGCTTCATCGAGTAGCGATGCTCAGCGCCTTTGTGGGGCTGACGGCATTCATGATCCAGGAAGCCGAGGCCCGCGGTGGCCGCGGCGGCGGCGGCGGCGGCCGTGGCGGTGGCGGATTCAGTCGCGGTGGATCGAGCAGCATGAGTCGCGGCGGTGGCGGCGGCTTCAGCCGTGGCAGCAGCAGCATGAGCCGCGGCAGCGTCGGCAGCGGCGGAAGCCGCGGAAGCTACAATCGCGGTGGTAGCGGCATGAGCCGAGGCGGCAGCTACAGCCGTCCCGGTGGTGGCAACTGGAGTCCACCGACTACGGGTCCGGGTGTTCGTAACGCGCCCAGTGCCGGCAATCGCATGGCCAACACTCGCCCAGCCGGAGGTCGCGGCAATGCTGGCCGTCCTGGAGGTGTAGGTGGTGTCGGCGGCGTTGGCGGCGCGGGCAAGCCAGGCGGAGTTGGCGGTGTCGGAGGAGTTGGTGGCGCCGGCGGAGTTGGCGGTGTCGGAGGCGTTGGTGGCGCCGGCGGAGTTGGTGGCGTCGGAGGTGTTGGTGGCGTCGGCGGTGCAGGCAAGCCCGGACGTCCGTCTCAACAGCCGGGCCGGGGCCAGGGGAACCGTGGCAACAACAACAACATCAACACTGGTGATCGCAACACCAACATCGACATCGACAACGATTGGGGTGGCGATTGGAACGGTTGGGGCGATTATCCGCTGGCGGCGGGTATCGCGATCGGCGCGACGGCGGCTTGGGCGACAGCAGTGGCGTATGGGTCCGCCTATTACGCTTTGCCTCCAGCGTGCTCACCTTATCCGTATCGCACGTACACATACTATTCGTGCGGCGGCGCCTACTATCAGCCGCAGTATGAGGGCGACACGGTCGTGTACGTATCCGTTCCGGATCCGAACACGGTGAGCGTGCAGACGACGCCGTAGAGGATTGAAACTGACGGCCGCTCGCACCTCACCGAGGATGCGGGCGGCCTATTTCTTATCAGCAGGGCCGAACCATGACTGCAGCGACTGCTACCGCGACCAACGAAGACTTCCTGCCTGCCGCGCCCAAGGTCTATTCCGACCGCCAGCGGCTGTTCATGCTCTACTTCGTCGGCGCACTGGTCGATCTCGTCGTGCTCGGCCTGTTCGACGAATATTCATCGAAAGTTCGCGTCGACTCCTTCACCACGATGCTACTCGCGGCGGTGCTTCTTCAGTTCCTGCTGAAGGGCACGATCAAGGTGGAACATTGGGTCGCCAGCCACTTCAAAGGCAAGGTCGGAGCGGCATGGAAGACGCTGCGCTTCTTCTGCGCATGGCTCGTCCTGTTCGGATCGAAGTTCGTGATCCTGGAAGCCCTGTCGATCGCTTTTGAGGACAAGGTGAAGTTCGAGGGCGCTTTCCACGGGATCGTCTGGCTGATCATCGTGGTCGTGACGATGGTGATCGCGGAAGAACTGATTGTCCGGCTGTATCGGAAGCTCGCCTAACGGGTCTGTTGCCGAACATGCTCGCTGACCGCTGACTCCTTGGTCGGAAAGAAGCGGTTCTCGGCGAACAGATCGAACAACCCGAAGCGGCGTAACTTGTCCTTCACGGGGTCCTTCAGCTCAGCAAAGTCAAGCTCGATGCCATCCGCTTTGAGCGCGGCGTCAAGCTCCGCCAAAGCGTCTGCGGAAGTGACATCGACACTGGTGATCGGCTCGGCGGCAATGACCACTCGGCGCACCGGCGTGGGGGATGCGGCGACGGCGTCCAGCACACGCTGCTTGAACAATTCCGCATTGGCGAAGAACAAAGGTGCGTCCCAGCGAAAGAGGACCAGGCCGGGCGTGCGGTGAGCCTCGGGATAGCGCGATACATCGTGGTACCCTTCGACCGCTTCAGGACGACCGAGCACCGCATAATGCGGCCGCCAGCCGTCCCATAGAAATTCGATCACTGCCAGCACGATGGCGATCGCAATCCCGGTGATGGCGCCGAATACGGCCACGCCCGCGGTGCAGACGATTGACAGCCAGAATTCCCAATTCTGAATGCGGTAGATTCTACCCAGGTCTGCAAACTCGAACAGGCCGATCGCAGCGGCGATGACCACTGCGGCCAGGGCCGGGTACGGCAGGTTCTGGAACAGCATCGGCGCTGCGACGATGAGCAAGGCTACAATCAGCGCTCCGACCACACCGGTCACCTGCGTTTTTGCGCCCGCAGCTTCCGCGACTGGCGTGCGGGACGAACTGCTGCTGATCGGGAAACCCTGGAAGAAACCGGCGGCAAGGTTGGCGGCGCCGAGTCCGATCATTTCCTGATTTGGATCGACGCGCTGACCGGTCTTCGCAGCGAATGTGCGCGACAGGACGCTCGTATCGGCGAACGAGACGATGGCTACCGCCACTCCGCCGGCAACGATCGTGACAAGATCGGCGGCGCTGAAAAAGGGAATCGTGAAGGATGGCAAACCCTGCGGCACCGGCCCCAGGACGGCGACCTGCCAGCGATCTGCGAGCTGTAGGGATCCCGCGATGACGGTGGCGCCGATCACCGCCACCAATACGCCAGGGATGCGCTTGTTGCCCTTGAGCAACATGATGACGATGAGTGTCGCCAGGCCGAGCGCGGCGCCGGTCCAGTTTGCCTTCCCGTCCAGGATGGCCTCCCCCACGGCCCAAATGTCTCGAAGCGGCCCCGAACTTTCGATCTTGAAGCCGAAGAGCTTGGGCAGCTGGCTGATCAGCACAGCCAGCGCGATGCCGTTCATGTAGCCGTAGCGGATCGGTTTCGACAGAAGCTCGGTGACGAATCCGAGTTTGAACAGCCCGGCCAGGATGCAAACTGCACCGGCGACAATGGCCATCGCGCTGGCGACTGCAATGGCCTTGGCGGGATCACCGGCCGTCGTTGCAATCACGACTCCGAGAATGACCGGGGCAAGCGAAGAGTCCGGCCCGAGAACCAGGATTCTACTCGGTCCCAGCAGTGCATAGACGAGCAGCGGAACGATGGTCGCGTACAGGCCGTAGATTGCCGGCACGCCCGAGGCGACGGCGTAAGCGATGCCAACAGGCACGAGCATGGTCGAGAGAACTATGCCGGCGACCAAATCGTCCTTGAGCCACGCCGATTTATACTCGCGCAGGACCTGCAGGCCCGGCACCCAATGAGCCCAGCTACTACTCGGTCCCGGGCTTATTGATTTGTCGCGGTCCGAGGCTTGGTTCGCCGTCGCCATCGATCACACGCTGAAGGCCGGTAGTGGCTTAAGCTTGCCGAACCTCTCCTTGCTCGCCTTGCCCTTCAGCGGCTTCATCTTGGGCGGGTTACCGGGTCTCTTCTTGTCCGGAACGCGATCGAGAAAGTCGCGCAACAGTGTCAGCCGCCCCGTCTTCTGATCGTTGAAATCCACGATAGACCACGGCGCATGCTTCGTATGCGTTGCCTTGATCATGTCGTCGCGGGCGTCTGTGTAAGCGTCGTATTTATCGCGTGACTGAAGATCGACGGGCGACAGTTTCCACTGTTTGAGCGGGTCGGCCAGACGCTCGGCAAACCTCTTTTCCTGTTGCTTCTGGTCGCAAGTCAGGAAGTATTTGAAGAGACGGATCCCGTCGGCCGTCAGCGCGCGTTCGAACCCGGGCGTCAGGCGAAAGAAGTCTTCGACGTCCTTTTCGCTACAATAACCCATGACGCGCTCGACACCTGCACGATTGTACCAACTCCGGTCGAACAGCACGATTTCGCCCGCCGCGGGCAGGTAAGAAACGTAGCGCTGGAAATACCATTGCGTTCTTTCGCGTTCCGTCGGCTTTGGAAGTGCAACAACATGACACATGCGGGGACTAAGCCGGTCCGAGATCGTACGGATTGCGCCGCCCTTGCCCGCAGTGTCTCGCCCTTCAAAGATGACCAGGATGCGCTGTCCAGTCTCCTGCACCCACCGAGCTAGTGAATTCAGCTCGACCTGAAGCTCGTGCAGGTGCGCTTCGTATTGCTCGCGTGGTAGTTTGGCCATGTCCGTTCCCAGCTAGCGGCAAAGGGCGAACGGTATCAGCAGCCTCGCGAGCGACCCATCACAACAAACCCGCATCCCGCCGGGTGAATATCCCCGAACACCTTCAGATGCGCGGAGCCTCCGTGCGCGGAGCTTTGAACTTCGCGACCAGGCGGTCCCGGTCCCAAAGCTCGGACCGCACCTCTACCCGGCGTGCGCGCGCAGACAGGATGGCTTCATTGTCCGAACGCCCTTCGATGACGTCGGCGCGAATGAACTTGCGGCCCGGATCGAGGTAACGAAGCCGATATTTGCGCATGACGATTTCATGACACGGGCTGGCGACCCGCAGCATCAAGAACGTCCCCCACTTTGAGGTCAGGCTAACCCTGCCGCGTTTCTGCGGACCTAGCACATACCCCGATACCCGCCGGTCCCCGATAGCCATAGGCGCAAGATCCGCAAGTTCCGTGTGGCGGTGTCCCTGGGAGAGACCGGATGATTGGTGCGTTCATTCTTGGAACACTGCTGCTGGCAGGACCCTATGACACGGGCCCGAACTGCAAGGTGATGTACCAGGGTTCACCCGACGATTGGCGCTTCGTGAAGGTGTACGAAGTCTCGACCGGGCAGATTGTCTTGCAGACGGTGATCCGGGGCGGCTCGACCAGCGACGTCTATGTCGCAAGCCCCAGTATCCGCATCTATTCGAAATGGGCGGGCGACCTCGACTACAAGCCGGGTCAACCCGTGCAGTGCGAGAACGGAGCGACCGTTAAATTCTAGCATCGGGATTCTCCCCAATAGTCCCGCGACCGCCCTCACCTAAGGTTTTCCGGTAGCTGGAATCCGGCTGGAACAGGTGGAGGTTGCAGGATGGCGGACGGTGCAAAGATCGACCCTATGCACCAGTTCACGATCGAGCCGCTGGTTCCGCTGCATATCGGCGGCGTCGACGTCAGCTTCACCAACAGCTCCGCCTGGATGCTGATCACGCTGGCCCTGATCTTCGTCTTCGTTCTGCTTGGGTTGAAGCGCGATCTCATCCCCGGCCGCTGGCAGATGGCCGTCGAAAGCATGACCAGCTTCGTCGACAACATGGTGCAGGTGAACATCGGGCCGGAGGGCAAGCCTTACGTTCCGCTGATCTTCTCGCTCTTCATGTTCATCCTGGTTTCAAACGTCCTCGGACTGCTTCCGATCGCGATTATTCCTGGGCTGCACGCGTTTACGACGACGAGCCAGTTCAGCATCACCGGGGTGCTCGCCGTGATGAGCTTCGCCACGGTGCTGGTCGTCGGTTTCTGGCGTCACGGCTTCCACTTCTTCTCCCTGTTCGTGCCGCACGGGACGCCCACGCCGATGGTGCCGCTGATCGCAGCCATCGAATTCATCTCGTTCATGGTCCGGCCGTTCAGCCTCGCGCTCCGACTGTTCGTCGCGATGATTGCGGGACACATCCTGATGGAAGTTTTCGCCAGCTTCATCGTTAGCGGCTCGGGTCCGATGGGCTTCGGCGTAGGTGTCCTAAGCTTCCTGTTCATCGTCTTCGTCGTCGCGCTCGAGCTGCTGATGTGCGCCATCCAGGCCTACGTCTTCGCGCTCCTGACGACGCTCTACCTCAGCGACGCCGTCCATCTGCACTGATAGCCATGCCACAAATCAATCAGCTCCCCGATGTCCTCAACTCGCAGCTCTTCTGGCTGCTGCTGGTGTTCGGCCTCCTCTATTTCGGCATCGCGCGAACGATGGTGCCGAAGGTGCGGTCGGTGATCGACGACCGCGCTCAGCGCATCTCGGACGAGATCGCCAAGGCAGAGGCTGCCCGGGCGTCGGCCGAGAGCGAGAGGATCGCCTGGGAGCTTCAGCTCGAAAAGGCGCGCGCGGATGCAGCAGCGGTTGCAGAGCAGGCGCGACGCGCCGCGGCACGGGAAAGTGAGGCGATGGTCGCCGCTGCCGTTGCGCAGATCAACGCGAGAGTGGCAGCCGCGGAACAGAACATTCGCAATGCTGCATCGGATATTGAGGCGGAGTTGGTCGGTGTCGCTGCCGAGGCTGCGCAGGAACTTGTCCAGCGGCTCACCGGAACCACGGTATCGAAGCAGGACGCGCTCGCTGCCGTGACGGCTGAACTGGAGCGCAGGGCAGGGTCATCGTCCTTCGGTGCAAAAGATCGCGGTGAGGGCGTCGTCCCTTTCCAGACCGCGGCAGCCGGATGAACCGGTGAAAGAGGCAGGCTGATGGAAAAGGGTTTTCTGGGCGATCGCGAAAAAGCGATGGAGGCCGACTATTTCCGCAAGGAGAATGAGAAGCTTCTGGAGAAACTGCGCCAGAACGCAAAGCTGGACGACATCGCCGTCGCGCTCGCGGAGAAGCTGCACCTCGACAATCAGGAATTACTCGATCGAATTCGCGAGCTCGGCATCACACTGGAGACCGCTCCGGCGCTGTTCGCTACGCCCTTGGTTCAGGTCGCTTGGGCGGAAGGCAAGGTCGGTACTCGCGAACGCGAGACTGTCTTGCGCCTGGCTCGGGAGCGCGAAGTCGAAGCGGATACGCCGGCCTATGCGCAACTTGTCGAATGGCTTCGCGTACGTCCGTCGGACGCCATCTTCGATGCGGGCTTGGACGTCCTAAAATTCGGGTTCGCCGTTCTTCCGCCGACGGAGCGCGAAGAGCGCGTTCGGCGCGTCGTCGACGCCTGTCATGAGGTTGCCGCAGCATCGGGCACCGAGCTCGCGAGACTCGTGGGACTGGGCGACGGCGTGTCGAAAGCGGAGTCCCATTTGCTCGACGAGATCAACGTCAAACTACGGGTTGGCCGCGGCTAGTCGGCCTGCAGTCCGGCCGCGCGGAAGATCTCGATCGCTTCGTTGACCTTCGCGTTGCTCGGCGGGTCCGTATCGGCAAGCGCATAGGTCAGGCCGAGACGCTCCCACTTATATTGCCCAAGCTGGTGGAAGGGCAGGATCTCGGCGCGTTCGACCACGCCCAACGAGGCGCCGAATTCCGCTAGCTGCGCCATCTCGTCGGGAATGTCAGTCAGGCCGGGGACGAGGACGTAGCGCAGCCACATCGGCCGCTTCAGGTCGGCAAGTCGGCGAGCGAACGCCAGCACGTCCTTGTTCAACAGGCCGGTGACGCGCTTATGCTGCTCCGGATTGAAGGCCTTCATGTCGAGTATGACGAGATCGATGTTGCTAAGCTCGTCGTCCGACAGGCGCTCACCGAACATGCCATTGGTCTCGATCGCCGTGTGAACGCCCATGCCCTTTACCGCGGCGAACAGGCGCGCGGCGAAACGATCCTGCATCAGCGGCTCGCCGCCGGACAAGGTGAAGCCGCCATGCATGACTTTCAAGCCATGCGAATATTTGCGGATCTCCTCGATCGCCTTCTCAAGCGTCACCGGAATGCCATTGCTGAGCGTCCAGGTGTCCGGGTTATGGCAGTACTGGCAGCGGAACATGCAGGCCGTCGTCCAAGCCACCAATCGGATGCCCGGACCGTCGACCGCCGATCCGGTCGTGAAGCTGTGCAGGAAGCCCATGTCGCCCGTCTTCAATGCCGAGCGGACATCGGTTTCCGGCACGCCTTCACCCAGATGCACACGCATCTCGAATGGCGATTTCGCCTCGAGCGAGACCTTTTCGGGCGCGGCCACGGGCGCC
>Ga0247822_10001430_pt1 | contig 14618 bp, 15 predicted proteins | sample 13C_Cellulose_Da_FD_192423 | JGI IMG/M metagenome (GOLD analysis project Ga0247822, IMG submission 192423) | Soil microbial communities from agricultural site in Penn Yan, New York, United States - 13C_Cellulose_Day30 | ecosystem: Environmental > Terrestrial > Soil > Agricultural land | place...
CTGCAGGGCACCGACGACATCGAGCTCGACGCCAAGTTCGACCTCGGCCTCGGCCTGTCGGGCGTCACCGTCGGGATCACCGCGATCTATCTCAACGGCCTCACCGCGGCGACCGGCGTCGCGGCGGGCGGCCTGCGCTGCGACAACGTCCCCGCGCGGCGGCGCCCGATCGTCGCGCCGGTCGCGCTGCCGGGCGGCGGCGGCCTCGTCACCGCGATGTCGTTCTAAGGCGCTGTATCGCGGAAGCGTGGTGCGGCCGTGACCGAAGCCTGACAAACGTGATGAGATGCATCGACGATGTCAACTCGAGCGCGCGTGACGACGGGGACCGCGATCACCGGAAGCGGCGTCTGGCACCCCGAGCACGTGCTCGAGAACGACGAGCTGTGCGTCGCCTTCAACACGTTCGTCGAGCGTGACAACGCGCGCAACGCCGAGGCGATCGCCGCGGGGACCAAGCAGCCGCTCAAGGCCTCGTCGCCGGAGTTCATCGTCAAGGCGTCGGGCATCCAGCGCCGCTACATCTATGACAAGACGGGCGTGCTCGACCCCGAGCGCATGTGCCCGAACATCGCCGACCGTACCGACGATCAGATCGCCGTCCAGGCCGAGCTCGGCGTGCACGCGGTCCAGCGCGCCCTCGCCGCCGCCGGCCGCACGGGGGAGGACGTCGACCTCGTCGTGTGCGGCGCCTCGATGCTGCAGCGCCAGTATCCGGCGATGGCGATCGAGATCCAGGGTGCGATCGGCGCGCGCGGGATGGGCCTCGATCTCACCGCCGGTTGCGCGTCGGTGACGGCCGCCCTGATGTTCGCGTGCAATGCAGTCCAGACGGGCATGTCGACCTGTGCCGTCGTCGTCGCGCCCGAGCTGATGAGCGCCCACAACAACTGGCGCGAGCGCGACGGCCACTTCATCTTCGGCGACGCGTCGGTCGCGCTCGTCATCGAGCCCGTCGAGCGTGCGCGCGCCGGTGCCTGGGAAGTGCGCTCGATCCGCGCGCAGTCGAAGTGGAGCACGAACATCCGCAACAACTTCGGCTTCCTGAATCGGTGCGATCCGTCGACGCAGCTCGCCGCCGACAAGCTGTTCTATCAGGCCGGCCGCCGCGTCTATAAGGACGTCGTTCCCGCCGCCTCGGTGTTCATCACCGAGCACCTCGCGGCGCACCAGCTCCGCGCGGATCAGATCTCCCGCTACTGGCTCCACCAGGCGAACCAGAACATGAACGACCTGATCGCCGAGCGCATCCTCGGCCGGGCCGCCACGCGCGAGGAGGCGCCCGCGATCCTCGCCGAGTACGGCAACACGGCTTCGGCGGGGGCGCCGATCGCATTCAGCTTGCACTCGGACGACCTACCCACCGGGTCCTACGGGGTGATGTCGGCGTTCGGCGCGGGCTATTCGTTCGGCTCGCTGCTGCTGCAGCGGATGTGACAGGGGCCAGAGTTTTCCTTGGACCGTCGTTGAGCTTCGGCGCGGGAGCGGCGTCGTGCTAAGCATGTCGCGCCCCATGCGGCTTGCCCATTGCTCCGACCTGCACCTGCTGTCGCACGACGGGGCTCGCTGGCTCGACCTCGCGAACAAGCGCTGGATCGGCGCGATGAACCTGCTGTCGACGCGCAGCCGCCACTACCACGTGGCCGCGTTCGAGCACATGGTCGAGGACCTCAACGCGATCGGCGTCGACCACGTGCTGTGCACCGGCGACGTCACGAACCTCGCCCTCCGCCGCGAGTTCGAGTTCGCGCGCGACAAGTTCGACAAGCTCGCGCTCGGCACGCGCGGTGTGACCGTCATCCCGGGCAACCACGACGCCTACGTGGCCGAGGGCGTGCCGTTGTTCGGCGAGCTGTTCGGCGACTTCGCCACCTCCGATCCGGGGTGGGAGTGGTCCGAAGACCAGCGGGGCGATCCCCACGACGACCTGCGCTGGCCGCTCGTGCGCGTGCGCGGCGACCTCGCGCTGATCGGCGTGTCGACCAGCCGCGCCACGCCCTGGTTCACGGCGTACGGCAGAGTCGGGCAGGGCCAGCTCGCGCGCCTCGCCGCCGCGCTGGCGGACGCGCGGCTCGCCGGCAAAGTGCGGCTCGTCGCGATCCACCACCCACCTGCGGGCAAGCGCGCGACGTCCAAGATCCGCGGCCTGCGCGATCATCAGGCGTTCGCCGAGGTGATCGCCGCGCACGGCGCCGAGCTCATCGTCCATGGCCACGAACACCGCGATATGTCCGAGGAGCTCGCCGGCCCCGGCGGCCCCGTTCCGGTGCGTGGGATCTCGTCGGGCACGTATCACCACAACAAACCCGAACGGACCGCCCGTTACCGCATCTTCGAGATCGACGGTGGGCGTATCCATGGTGACCATGTCCGCGTGTGGGATCGCGAGCAGAGCCGGTTCGTCGCCCAGGATTGACTTGGCTTAATCTCGTGAGTTACCCCAGGCCCTTACTCGAGGTACCCCCGAATGGCTGACCGACTGACCGACGCCGATGCGCTCGAAGCCGCCGATCGCGAATACGTGATGCGCCCCTGGACGCACCCCAAGGGAGAGCCCGTCATCATCGCGAAGGCGAAGGGCTGCACGGTCTGGGACGTCCACGGCAAGGAGTACCTCGATCTCACGGCCGGCTACTTCGTGAACAATGCCGGCCACTGCCACCCGCGCATCGCCGAGGCGGCGAGCCGCCAGGTCCACGAAGTCCTTCAGGTCTCCGGCAAGCACGGCACCGTCCCGATGGTCCGGCTCGCCGAGCGCCTCATCAAGCTCGCGCCGAAGTCGGTCAACAAGGCCTTCTTCTCCACGGGCGGCTCCGAGGCCAACGAGTTCGCGCTCAAGCTCGCGCGCCAGTACGAGAAGAAGCAGGACATCGCCTACCTCGAGAACGGCTACCACGGCCTGACCCTTGGCTCGCTCGAGGTCACCGCGAGCGAGAAGTACCGCGAGTCGGCCGGCAAGCCGCTCGGCACCGACAACTACCCCATCCCGACGGCGTACTGCTACCGCTGCAAGTTCGGCCCGGCGAGCAAGTGCAAGGTCGAGTGCCTCGACGGCGTCGAGGCGCAGTTCGACGCGCGGCCCAAGACCGCCGCGATCATCGCCGAGGTGATCCAGGCCGTCGGTGGCCTCGCCCCGCCGCAGAAGTGGTGGGACCGTCTCGATCGCATCCGCAAGCAGCGCGGCATCCTCCTCATCGCCGACGAGATCCAGACCGGCCTCGGCCGCACCGGCAAGATGTTCGCGATCGAGCACTACGGGCTCGAGCCCGAGATCATGACCGGCGGCAAGGGGCTGTCGGGCGGCGTCGGCTCGCTCGGCCTGACCTCCGCGAGCAACGCCATCTGCAAGAACTTCTTCGGCGGCACCACCCCGACCAACGGCGGAAATGCGGTGTCCGCGGCCGCGGGGCTCGCCCTGATCGATACGATCATCGACGAGCGCCTCATCGAGAACGCCGCGAACATGGGTCGTCATTTCACCGAGGCCGCGTGGCGCCTCGACGATCCGTGGATCGGCGACGTCCGGTTCACCGGCCTCCTCGGCGGCATCGAGCTCGTGAAGAACCGCGACACCAAGGAGGTCCTCGGCAAGCCCGAGATCGCCAAGGTGAAGGACGTCCTCCACGACCTGGGCATGCTGATCACCGTCTCGGGCTGGCACGGGAACGTCCTGCGCCTGCAGCCCCCGCTGTCGATCACCGCCGCCCAGATCGACCAGTTCCTTGCCGCGCTGCGCAAGACCCTGGACACCGTCCGAGCCGGCTGACCGCTCGGCTCGTAGTGATAGAGTCCCCCCTCCCAATGGCCAACCTGTTTGCCTTCCGCAAGACCGCCGATCGGGTGCTGCATCCGATCGTCTCCGGGCTCGCCAAGCTTCCGATCCACGCGAACGCGTGGACGCTGCTCGGCGCAGCGATCGGCCTCGTCGGTGGCGTCGTGTTCTTCTACGGCCACTGGTGGCTCGGGTTCGCGCTGCTCATCGGCCGCGGCCTGATCGATCACATCGATGGCTACAAGGCGCGCAACTTCAACCAGCGCTCCACGTTCGGCGCCGTCATGGACGACGTCTGCGATCGGTGGGTGCTCGGCATCATGTACGCCGGCGGCTGCCTCAACCTCAGCTACGACTATCCACACGTGCTCATCGTGTGCGGCTTCGGCATCACGGGCGCGCTGACGAACGTGATCATCAAGCTGTCGATCTACGCCGAGAGCCAGCAGGACATCTGGCGCAGGGAAGGCAAGATCGGCCACCCCGTCGACGTCGTCGGTCTGTTCGGCTCGGCGGAGTTCATCATCTACTACGGCACCGGCGTGTTCTTCACGGCGCTGCTCGACGATCCGCGTCCGGTGCTCGCCGGCTGCTGGGCCGTCGCGATCATGAGCCACGTGTCTCTCGCCCAGCGCGTGCGGTTCGCGTGGAAGCGGTATCGGTTCGTCGACCCGGGGCTCGCTCAGGCCGAGGAGTCGCCGTCGATCCAGTCGTCCGCCGAGGCGAGCTAGCTCGTGACGATGGCTGTCGCGCAGGAAGGCGCCGTCCGCGCGCCGCGCGTGGTATCGCCGATCAACCCGGCAAACGCTGTCACTGCGTCGCGGTTTCTGTGCCTGCCGCCGTTCGTGTGGGCGATGCACAACGGCTATCACCAGTGGGCGACGCTGTTCATCCTGATCTGCGGCCTGCTCGACAAGGTCGACGGACTGGTCGCGAAGATCTTCGACTGCCGCAGCGTGTTCGGTGAGCTGTTCGACGCGATCACCGATGGCATCTGCTACGGCTTCTGCCTGCTCCTCGTCGCGTATTACGGCTGGGCGCCCGTCATCCCGGTCGTGACGATCCTCGCGCTCGGCATCGCGAACACGGTGATGCGCTTCGTCTACGGCAAGCGCGCGGGCCGCGCGATCAACTACAAGTCGTACGCGAACGAGCGGCTCGTCGGCTACACCGGCTTCCTCATCGGCTTCGCGACCAGCGGCATGGAGGTCACGTTCTTCTACTGGGCCTACGTGCCGCTCATGGTGATCACCATCGCCCACGACGCGAAGCGCATGCTCGTCGATCCGGTACCCCCGGCGGAGGCCGCGGCGTGACCACCGAGCTCGTCTCCAACGACGTGTTCCGCGCGTTCCTGTCGGTGCTCACCGGCGGCGTCGCCGGGATCTGGGGCGTCGTCGACATGATCCGCCTCGCGCGCCTGCGCAACGCCGACGGTCGCGATCCCGTCGTGCACGACAAGCGGTTCGGCTACGTGATCGGGGCGTTCGTCGGAGTCATCGGGGTGCTGGGAACGTTGCGCTTCAACGGCGTGATGTAAGGGGGAGGCTCTGACCGTGGGCGAGCACCTCGACCCCCGCGAGCCCACGCGCGAGCGCGATCTTGGCGAGCCGGCGGCGCGGCATGCTCGGCGGGCCCAGCCGCAGATTCACCGTGCCCCAGTGCACGGGCACGAGCGACGTCGCACCGAGGCGTTCGTAGATGTCGAGCGCGCAATCGGGATCGATGTGGATGCCGCGATCGAGCGCGGCGCGCCGCCAGCGGTAGTACCAGACCGGCATCATGCCGCCGATGGGGAGCAGCGCCGCGTCGATCGAGAACCGCTTGCCGATCGCGTCGAACACGGCATGGTCCGAGAAGTCGACGTCCCCCGCGTGGTGGATCGTCGCTCCGCCTCCCGACACCACGTAGCCCAGGGCGATCGGCATCGTGCTCTTGCGCCAGCGACCGTTGTCATGGCGCGTCTCGACCGCCGTGATCTCGAGCCCCGCGATCTGCACTTGATCCCCCGCCTCTACCTCCGTGACCTGTGCGAACCCGAGGTCCGCCACGACATCCCGCGAGCCCTTCGGCACCACGAGGTGGGTCGCACGATCGATGGCCTTCAGGCTCCAGCGATTGAGGTGGTCGACGTGCGAGTGGGTGACCAGCACGGCGTCGACCTTGCCGGCCGCACGCGCGCGGGCGCGGAGCAGCGGATCGAACACGACGCGCGCCGAGCCGAAATCCCCGACGGCCGTCGCGTGCCCGAGCCAGGTGACGCTCGGCCCGCCGGGCGGAAGGACGCGATTGGTCGAACTACCCGGGACGCTTTGAGAAACGCCCCCGCTCGCATCGCTGGCAGCCGGGCTCACGATGCTGCTATAGCACGGGGCACTCCGTGCTGATGTTCCTGCTGATCGGCGTCGCGGCGGGCGCGCTCACCGGCGTCCCGATCGGGCCGGCGAACGTGGCAGTGATCGACGCGGCGTATCGGCACACGCTGCGGCGCGCGCTCGCGGTCGCATCCGGCGCGGCGATCGCCGACGGGCTGTGCGCCCTGGGCAGCGTGCTCGGCGTGAAGCGCCTGCTCGAGGCGTATCCCTCGGTGCCGCCGATCCTGTTCGCGTTCAGCGGCGTCGTGCTGCTCGTCTATGGCTTTCTCACCGCGCGCAGCCAGCCCGTGCAGCCCGCCGCGCAGCCCGAGGTGCGGCCGTCCAACACCGGCATGCTCCGCAAGCAGCTGCGGCGCGAGCTGTGGTCGGGCTTCGCCGTCGGCGTCGCGCTGATCCTGTTCAACCCCGCCGCGATCGTGACCTGGGTCGTGCTCATGAGCAGCCCCATGATCTCGACGACGACGGTCGGCGAAGGTGTCGCGTGCGCACTCGGCGTCATGCTCGGCAGCCTCGGCTGGTTCTCGCTGGTCGCCTACCTCACCCAGCGGGGCAAGAGCGTGCTCGGCGACAAGGCGCAGTGGATCCCGCGCGTCGTCGGCATGGCCCTCATGGTCTACGCCGTGTACTTGCTCGTGAAGGCCGTCCGCTACGTGGCCGCGTAGCTCGCGCCCGATACGTCGTCAAACGCCGCGACGCAGCGAATATTGAAGGTGATTCTTTGACACCGTCATCAGCGGCAAATGCCGGCTGTCCAATGACATAGCTACGGCACATCGGTTGCGTGTGGTCGGACCATGCGCAACGGACTCCTGGTCACCGCCGCGCTCTCTCTGCTCTCCGCACCCGCATGCACGATGACGCGCTCGGGGCGCACCGGCACGATCGCCGCCGGCATCGCGGCGACGATGGTGGGCACGGCCATGGTCACGGACGAGGACGGCGTGAAGGGGCCGCTCGACGACGACTACGCGATGCCGGGCATGATGCTGGTGGCGGCCGGCGCGATGATCGCCGCGGTCGGTCTCGGTAGCACCGTGCGGCAGGAGGCTCCCGCGTCGGACGTGCCTCCACCGGCGCCGACCGCGTACGTGCCCACGTCGTCTGCGCCACCCTCGATGACGATGTCCTTCTCCACGGGCGCCGCGATCGCGCCGCACCGGACGCTGCCCGAGCTGCCCGTCGATCCGGTCACGCTGCGCCTCGCCCAGCAGACGCGCGAGATCATCTCGAGCGGGCAGTGCGAAGCGGCGCGGCCGCTGCTGGTGGACATCTCGGCGCGCGACGAGCGCTATCATCAAGAGCTCGTTGCGAGCGCCGTGCTCGATCCGTGTCCCGCGCTGCGCGCGCCCGCCGCTGCGTGGTAGCCGCTACCGCGTGACGATCACGCGTAGACCGCGTCGACCGCGATCTCGAGGCCGTGGATGCGGATCGTCTCGCCTCCGACCCTGGTGTCGGTGATCCAGTTGCGCCCGTCGCGACGTCGCACTTCGATGCGCCGCTCGTCCTGCGCGACGAGCACGTACTCCTCGAGCGAGTCGAGCTGCTGAAACAGCGCGAACCGCTCGTTGCGGTCGCGCTGCTCGGTCGATCTGGAGAGGACCTCGACCACGACGCGCGGATTCGTGATCGCCTCGCCGAGGCTCTTGCCGTTCTTGTCCTTGGCCCCCCGGGTCAAGATGGCACCGCAGACGATGCTCGCGTCGGCATACGTCGAATGCTGTGCCGTCTCGATGTAAAGCAACGTGTCGGACGAATACACGCGGCAGTCCGCACTCTGAGGCAATGCCCTCACCATCGCCGCGGATAGGCGGCCGTGCTCGGGCGTGCCGCGCGACATGGCGTAGATCAGGCCGTTGATCCACTCGTGCTTGGTATCGCTGTTCGCCTCGAGCGAGAGATACTCGTCGAATGGCGTAAACAGGATGGTCGCAGGCGTCGGCATCTACCTGCGTCCAGTGTACTCCCTCAGTTCTCGATCGCTTCGAGCAATTCTCCGATCGTCTCCTCGACCTTGATCGCGAGCTGCTTGGGGACCGGATTGTTGTTCTCGGCGATCAGGGCCGAGAGGCGGCGCGCGGTGGTCGCGATCGCGCCGCGCAGCTTCTCGCGCTGATCCCGCTTATTCTCGGGGAACACGAGCTCGCCGAACTTCTTCGCGAGCACCGCCTTCTCCGCGCCTTCTTCGAAGGCGACGCGATGGATGCTCTGCAGCGTCTCGGCGTCGGCGTTGCCCTCCTCTGTCGCCTTCTTCACGAACTCGACCGTCGGTAGCGACGGGATCGGCGCGTCGTAGTGATCGGTGCGCGCGCGCTCGATCACCTTGGGCGCGGAGGTCTCGAGGAAGCGGTAGCTGCCGAGCAGCTTCGCCACCGTCGAGCCGCGCAGGTGGAGCTCCTTGCGGCAGTACGCATCGAAGTCGGAGAAGCCCCACTTCTCCCACAGGCGCTTCTCGTTACAGCGGGACAGCGCCTCGGCGAGCTCGAGCCACGTGCGCTTGAAAGCGCGTGCCTTCTGCAGGGTGTCTGCGCGCTCGGGGTCCGCGGAGACCGCGATCATGCGGTCTTCCATCATCTGGTCGGTCTTGGTCAGGATCTTCGAGGCCATCGCGGGGACGGACGCTACGAGATCGGTCTGATCGTCCACGGAAAACTGAGACCTGAACATCAGATCTTCGAGGGTTACGCGCCGGCACGGCCCGTGCTCTTCTCGCCGGGTCCCATGCGGTCCCCGTTCGCGCTCGCCGCCCTCATCCTCGCCCTCGCGGGGTGCCCGAGCCGATCCGCCGACGAGATCACCGGCGGCGTGCCGGGCGAGGACATGGCGCCCCCGTTCGGCTGCACGGTCGATGACGACTGCGTCGCCGCGGCCGCCACCTGTTGCGAATGCCCGGCGTTCGCCGTCGGCGTGGACGATCCGGCGAACCGCGCGTGCACCGGGGTCGTGTGCCCGCCCCAGAGCGCGTGCCCGAACAACGTGCGCGCGGCGTGCGACCAGGGCACGTGCGTGCTCGCGTGCGTCGAGATGGCGTGCCCGACGGCGTGCGCGAACGGCTACCAGCTCGACCCCACCGGCTGCTTGTCGTGCGAGTGCGCCGGCGCCGCGCTCGACGGCTGCACGCTCGACAGCGACTGCGTGCAGACGCGCGCGGACTGCTGCGGCTGCGCGGCCGGCGGCGTCGACACGGCGGTGCTCGCGAGCGAACAGATGGCCTTCGATGCCGCGCTCGGCTGTGAAGCAAGCCCCGCGTGCCCGGGCGTCGACGTCTGCGAGCCCTCTGCGGCGCCGAGGTGCGTGCAGGGGCGATGCGAGCTTCTCGCGATGGACTCGCTACCGGCGCAAGCGTGTGGGCGGGCCGACCTCCCGCCATGCCCGACGGGCACGACATGCGTCGTCAACGCCGACCCGGGCGCCAACGAGCAGGGCCTCGGTGTCTGCAGCCCGCCGTGAGCACCGGCGGCCTGCGTCGGGTCGCGTTATAATGGCGGCCTCATGAGCGCCGACGGACCACCCGGGTCAGGCCCGATGCCCCATGCGCCACCAGCGGCTTCGCTGGTCGGCGAGGTGCTCGATGGCCGGTACCGGATCATCAAGAAGCTGGGTGAAGGCGGCATGGGCGAGGTCTACGCGGCCGAGCACGTGCACATCGCGAAGCGGTACGCGATCAAGCTGCTCCGTTCGGAGATCCTGTCGAACCCCGAAGCGGTGACGCGGTTCAAGCAAGAGGCGCACTCGAGCTCGACGATCGGACATCGCAACATCATCCAGATCGAGGACTTCGGCTTCCTGCAGGACGGCCGGATCTACATGTGCATGGAGCTCCTCAACGGAGCCGCACTGAACGATCTGATCATGCAGCCGCAACCGGTCGAGCGACTGCTCAACATCCTGATCCAGACCGGGCATGGTCTCGCCGCGGCGCACGCGAAGAACATCGTGCACCGCGACATGAAGCCCGAGAACATCTTCGTCACGATCGGGCCGAGCAACGAGGACATCCCGAAGCTCCTCGATTTCGGCATCGCGAAGGTCGCGGGCAACGACGGTCAGAACAACCTGACGCGCACGGGGACGATCTTTGGGACGCCGTTCTACATGGCCCCGGAGCAGGCGCTCGGCAATCCCGTCGACGCGCGCACGGACATCTACGCGGTCGGCGTGATCATGTACGAGGTGTTCAGCGGCTCGCTGCCGTTCCAGGGCGAGTCGTTCATGGGCATCCTCACGCAGCACATCACGACCGAGCCCGAGCCCGTGGCCCAGCGCGCACAGAAGACTGGGCGCACACTGCCGCCCGGCCTCGCCGACGTGATCACGCGGTGCATGCAGAAGAACCCGGCGCACCGGTTCTCCACGATGGACGAGCTCGTGGCGGCGCTGGTCGAGATCTACCGTGGCATCGCGGGCGCGGGCATGAGCACGTATATGGAGGCGTTCCCGGTCAGCTCGGCGCACCCGATCGCGACACCGTCGCCGACCGCAGCGTCGACCGTACCCGGGAAGATGCAGACGCAGATCGCGGGCGGCCCGCCACCGGGCATGCATCCCGCGGCGTCTGCCGCCGGTCCCTCGAGCTCGGGCTCGGCGGCCGTGGGGGCGCTCGCCTCGGGCGCATCGGGCGTCTATGACCCGGGGGCGTCGTTCGTCGCGCCCAAGAAGAGCAAGGCGGGCCTCTACATCGGCATCTTTGCGGTGCTCGCCGTGGGCGGCGGCGTCGCGGCGTTCATGGCGACGCAGCAGGGCACGTCGGGCGAGGGGGCGGGATCGGGCGCTGGCTCGCAGGTCGCGACGACCGGATCCGGATCGGGCTCCTCGGCGACGACGGGCTCCGCGGCAACGGGCGACGGCAGCGGGTCGAGCGTCGCGACGGTCGGGAGCAACGGCTCGGCGACGACGGTCGCCGGCACCCCCGACAAGATGGCCGAGTACGTGGCGAAGATGACCGGCTACGCCGATCAGATGTGCGCGTGCGCGGACAAGGCGTGCGCGGACAAGGTGCAGAACGAGCTCGGCGCGTGGGCCGCGTCGATGGGCGGGACCGTAAAGCCCGACGACGCCTCGGCGAAACAGCTCGCCACCATCAGCGAGCGGCTCTCGAGCTGCGCGTCGAAGCTGATCGCGGCTGCGGGCTCGAACGCAGAGTCATTGCCGCCCGATGCCGGGGTTGCCCCGATCGCGGTCGTCAACGTGGTGGTATCCACGAACGTGGCTGCGTTCGAGATCTGGGAGAACGGCGCGAAGATCGCATCGGGTCCCGACAGCCTCGAAGTGCCCGTAGGCTCCTCGCGCAAGCTGACCATCAAGGCCAGGGGCTACCGTGACAGGGATGTCACGCTCGACTCGAAGTCGAAAAAACAGAAGTTCACACTGTCGAAGGCGCCGTCGACGACGACCACCCCGAACACCAACAACACCTCGAATCCTCCGCCGAAGTGCACCGGCACGAACAAGGACCTGCAGAGCAACACGTGTCGGCCGCTGTATTGCAAGGCCCACCCCGACGAAGTCGCCTGCGACATCGAGTGACGCTCCTCACGCTCGGCGCGAGGGGCAATCGACCCTGACCCACTGCTCGAAAGAAGACCTCTCCATGCGCCAGCGAAGCCCCCACCCGATCCTCCGCTACTTTGTTCTCGCGGCAGCGCTCGTTCTGGCCGCAGTGGTCACAGCCCCGGCGGCGTACGCCGATGATCGCGCCGACGCACGGACGCACTACCAAGCGGGCGTGAAGTACTACAACGGCGCCGACTACCGCAGCGCCATCCGCGAGTTCAGCGCGGCGCACCAGCTCGTTCCGGCCGACCTCAACAACTACAACCTCGCGCTCTGCTACGACAAGCTCGGCGATCCCGAGCCGGCCATCCAGTACTACCGCGCGTATCTCGACAAGGTCCCTTCGACGGACAAGCGTGCGGAGATCGAGGCGAGCATCTCGCGCCTCGACGCGGCGGCGAAGTCGGTCGCGGCGAAGAAGGCCGACGAGGCGCGCAAGGCCGAGGAAGCGCGGATGGCCGAGGAGGCCGCGAAGGCCGAGGCGGCGGCGAAGGCCGAGGCCGCGCGCAAGGCGGAGGAAGCGCGGATCGCCGAGGAGGCGAAGCGCAACCCGCCGGTCGAGACCAACACGAACCTCGATCGGGGAGGCGCCGGCTCGACGGGCACGCCGGCGACCGGCGTGGTCTCGACGGGCGATGCCTCGCTCGACCGCGTCTCGTCGATCGACGTCAATAGCATCCGTGACCAGCGTGTCGGCGCGACCACCAGCGGGTTCGGCGATCCGTATGCGCCGCAGCCGCAGGGCCAGCAGCCGCAGGGCCAGCAGCAGATGACCAACGGCGCGACTCCGCCGCCGCCGCAGGCCGGCGCCGCCAATGGCCAGCAGGCAGCGGCGCAGGGTCAGCAAGTCACCGGTGGTCCGCTCGACCAGCCGGTGGTGAAGCCGCAGCCGGTCTACAAGAAGTGGTGGTTCTGGGCAGTGGTCGCGGTGAGCGCGTACGTCGTCTATCAGATCGCGACCGATGACTCCGCGGGGAGCGCGCGTGCCCGCGAGGTGCTGCCGCTCGGCCCGGCGCCTCAGACGAATCAGGGCGGCGCGACGTTGCTGCGCTGGTAGCGACGCGCGCGCTCGGCCACGAGGTATGCTGCGCCGCGATGGTGCGTAGCTTCCTCGTGGCCGCGCTGCTTTTCGGCTGCGTCGATCAAGGTTCCGGTCCGCTGCCCAAGCGCGTCGACCCGGGCTACGTGCCGAAGCACTTGCTGCAGGCGGCGCCGCCGCTCGATCGCAGCCTCGATGTCGATCTCGGCGGCAAGGTCGTCTACCTCGGTAACACGACGGAGACGCCGCGGATCATCCCGGGCCAGCCGTTCAAGATCACCCACTACTGGAAGGTGATCGCCCCCGTGGGGGACGGGTGGACCGTGTTCTCGATGCTGCGGGGCGCTCCCAACACCGCCGACTTCATGTACCTGCTGCCGACCGACATGCAGCGGGCGCACAAGCCCGAGACCTGGCGCGCCGGCGAGATCATCGAGGACGAGCAGGAGGTCGTGCTGCGCGCCGACTGGAAGTCCAACGAGGCCAACTTGCTCGTCGGCCTGATCGCCGCCGGCGCGCACGGGCAGGGCGATCGCATGGCGGCGAGCGGGCCGAACGTCGTCGATCGCGCGGCCGTCGCGCGCACGTTCGAGGTCGACGTCTCGAAGGCGCCGCCACCTGCGGGCACCGTCCACGTTCCGTACGCGAAGGGACCGATCACCATCGACGGCGTCGCGAACGATCCGGGCTGGGCGGGCGCGGCGCAGTCGTCCGAGTTCGTGGCGGCGACCGGCAGCCCCGAGCCCGTCGGCAAGGCGACCGCGAAGATGACGTGGGACGACCAGAACCTCTACCTGTTCGCGACCGTCACCGACACCGAGGTCTACAGCGAGTTCAAGAACCAGGACGACCCGCTGTGGAAGGGCGACTGCATCGAGATGTTCATCGATGCCGACGGCAACAAGAAGGGCTACATCGAGCTCCAGGTCAGCCCGAACAACGTGACCTTCGACTCGTGGTTCCCGGGCGGGCGCGCCCCCAAGGGCGACGAGGAGTGGGACTCGGGCATGGTCACGGCCGTCGCCGTGCGTGGCACCGCGGATACACTGGGCGACACCGACAACGGGTGGGACGTCGAGGTCGCCATCCCGTGGGCGGCGGTGAAGGGGCGCGATGCCGCGATGGGGATCAACACGCCGCCGCGCGTCGGTGATCGCTGGCGCCTCAACGTCGTGCGCGTCGACCGGCCCAAGAAGGGCGGCAAGGATGCGGCCGCGTCGTGGAATCGGATCTCGTTCTCCGACTGGCACGGGCTCGATCAGATGCTGACGGTCGTGTTCGCAAATACGATCGGGCAGATCACCCCGAATGCGCCGGTGAATCCGATCGGGCCGGCGGAGGGTGCGGCAGCGGGCGCCGGAGCCGGTTCGGCAGCGGGACCTGCAACGGGCTCGGGCTCGGGCTCGGCCTCGGCCGCGGGGTCGGCTGCGGCCGCGGGTTCGGCACCGGGGTCGGCTTCGGCGCCGGGCGTACGCGTCCCATCGGCGGCGGGTTCGGCGTCGGCATCGGACCCGGCGTTGCGCCTCCGCGTTGCGCCGGGCGCGGGGGCGGCCTCGGTTCCGGGAGCGCGCGCCGCGCCAGGTTCGGGTTCGGCGTCTCCCGCGCCGCGCGTGGCGCCGGCGTCGCCTCGTCCGTGATCGCGATGCGGTGGTGGTCGCCGGATTCGGGCGACGCGGATGTGAGGACCGTTGACAAGTTAGGACTCCTAAGTTAGTCCTGAAGTCGTGACCAAGTCGCGGCTGCCGTACTTCGACGACAACACCGATCCGCTTCCGGTCCGCATCGCGGCCGGGCTCAACAAGATCGGGCTCGCCATGAAGCAGCAGACGTGGGAGCTCGCCAACGAGGAGGGGCTCTCGGCCACGCAGGGCCAGATCCTGGC
>Ga0247822_10001434_pt1 | contig 14592 bp, 14 predicted proteins | sample 13C_Cellulose_Da_FD_192423 | JGI IMG/M metagenome (GOLD analysis project Ga0247822, IMG submission 192423) | Soil microbial communities from agricultural site in Penn Yan, New York, United States - 13C_Cellulose_Day30 | ecosystem: Environmental > Terrestrial > Soil > Agricultural land | place...
CAGGTGTACGGATCCCAGAACCAGGTCGAGATGATCGGGTCGTAGCCGGGGTTGTCGTGCTCGGCGATGTAGTACTGCCCGTTGGCCGGGTAGCGGACGACGTCACCGATGCGGTACGCCGTGCCGGCCGCCCACGTGCGGTTACTGCAGGTGCCGCCGCTGCTGTTGCCGCCCGAGCACGAGGTCGGCTCCCAGAACCAGGTCGAGATGGTCGGGTCGTAGCCCGGGTTTTCGTGCACGGCGAGGTAGTACTGGCCGTTGGCCGGGTACCGGACGACGTCGCCGACGCGGTACGGGGTCCCCGCGGCCCACGTGGTCCCAGGGCAGGACAGCTCCTGGTACTCGGTGCCCGATTCGGTTTCGGGCTCGACACACGCGGACATACCGGCGAGCAGAACGGCAGCGACACTCGCTGCGCGGCACAGGATGGCTTTCATGCCCCCACAAGAGCGGTGAGGCCGCGCGATCGGGTCAGGCCACGATCGCAGCTAAAGGTCGATTTTCCGACGGGAATCCAGGCCCCGCGTGGGTGGGGGAATCCCACCCAGCGTGTGCGCTCCCATGCACCGCGACTGCGATCCCGAGCGCATACGCGCGACGCGATCACCGATGCGCACGCACCAGTGGCCACTTTCGCGCAAGCGGCCGGTCCAGGGCTTGCGCCGCGATCGAAATATGATACTCATCATGTATGGCGCGGACCACGATGGCCAAGAAGCAGGAGACCCACGAGACCATCGTCCGCGAGGCCGCCGCCGCGATCCGCGCCCATGGCTACCAGGGCGTCAGCGTCGCCGACATCATGAAGCGGGCCGGGCTGACCCACGGCGGGTTCTACGCCCACTTCGCGTCGCGCGACGCCATGTGCACCGAGGCGATCGAGCGCGCCGGCGCCGAGTCGATCGAGCGGCTGCGGCGGGTGGCCGAGCAGGCGCCGCGCGGTGGCGCGGTCGACGCGATGGTCGAGGCCTACCTGTCGGATCGCCACGTGGCCGAGGCGGCTCGCGGCTGCGCCATCGTCGCGGTGGGCACCGAGACCGCACGGCAGGCACCCGAGGTCCGGCGTGCGGCCACCCGCGGCGTACGCGCGATGGCCGAGGTGTTCGCCGAGCAGGGCGCGACCGACGACGAGGCGCTCGGGATCTTGAGCTGCATGATCGGCGCCATGGTCCTCGCCCGCATGGTCGACGACCCCATGCTGGGCACGGCCATCCGTACCAGCGCCCAGGACCTGATCCGCCGCCGGCCGCGGCGCGGCAAGAAGGCGGCGGGCTGACGGGCCCCCTGCCGGCTCGAGGCTGCTCGGCTCGCCCAAAAATATGATGACTGTCATCTAACTCTGGAGAGGCAGACCATGAAGATCAAGGGTTCTCGTGTCCTCGTCACCGGCGCCAACCGCGGCCTCGGCCTCGCGTTCGTGCGCGCCTTGCTCGCCCGCGGCGCGGCCCGCGTCTACGCCGGTGCCCGCGAGCCGTCGACGATCGCGATCGCCGGCGTGCAGCCGGTCCAGCTCGACGTCACCCGCCCCGAGCAGATCGCCGCCGCGGCCGCCGCGCTCGACGACGTCTCGGTGGTGATCAACAACGCCGGCATCTCGCGCGGCGGTGGGCTGCTCGCCCCCGACGGCGTCGCCGCCCTCGAGGCCGAGCTGGCCACCAACCTGCTCGGCCCGCTGCTGGTCGCGCGCGCGTTCGCCCCGGTGCTCGCCCGCAACGGCGGCGGCGCGCTGGTCGACGTGCTGTCGGCGCTGAGCTGGATCAACCGGCCCGGCGTCGCCACCTACAGCGTGTCCAAGGCGGCGGCGTGGTCGCTGACCAACGGCCTGCGCCAGGCGCTGGCCGCCCAGGGCACCCACGTCGTCGCGGTCCACGTCGGGTACATGGACACCGACATGGCGCGCCACGTGTCGGGCCCCAAGACCTCGCCCGACGACGTCGCCGGCCAGACCCTCGACGCGATCGAGGACGGACGGTTCGAGGTGCTGGCCGACGAGGTCTCGCGCCAGATCAAGGGCGGCCTGTCGGCGCCACAGGCCGCCTACCTGGGCGTCGGCCAGCCGTGAGCGCGCCGCGATCGCCGTGGCGGGTGTTCGGCATCGCCAGCCTCGCCGTGTTCCTGGTGTCGATCGACGCCACCGTCCTCTACGCGGCGTTCCCGGCCCTGCGCCGCAGCTTCCCGGCCGCGTCGGCCGGCGAGCTGTCGTGGGTGCTCAACGGCTACACCGTGGTGTACGCCGCGCTGCTGGTGCCGGCCGGCCGGCTCGCCGACCTGCGCGGCCGCAAGCGCACCTTCGAGCAGGGGCTGGTCGTGTTCCTGCTCGCCTCGCTGGCGTGCGGGCTCGCGCCGTCGGTGCCGATCCTGGTCGCCGCCCGCGTGGTCCAGGCCGTCGGCGCGGCGCTCTTGCTGCCGTCGTCGCTGGCCATCGTGCTGGCCGCGTTCCCGGCGACCCGGCGCGCCGTCGTGGTGTCGCTGTGGGGCGCGGTGTCGGGGCTGGCCGCCGCGATCGGCCCCGGCCTCGGCGCCGCGGTGGTCGAGCACGCCGGCTGGGCGTGGGCGTTCTTCCTCAACCTGCCGCTCGGCGCGTTCGCGTGGTGGCGGGCGCGGCGCACGCTCGACGAGTCGCGCAACCTCGACGCCGGCGCGCCGCTCGACGTGCCGGGCGTGGCGATGATCGTCGTCGGCGTCGCCGCGGTCGCGTTCGCGCTGGTCCACACCGAGGTCGCCGGGTGGGCGTCGCCGCAGGTGCTGGCGCCGCTGGCCGGCGGGTTGCTGCTGCTGGCCGGCTTCGTCGGCTGGGCGCGGCGCGCGCCGGCGCCGGCGATCGATCTGTCGCTGTTCGACGATCGCTCGTACCGCTACGTCAACCTGGCGACGCTGACCTTCGGCATCGGCTTCGCCATGATGTTCTTCTCGTTCTTCGCGTTCATGACCGGGATCTGGGGCTACTCGGTCGCCCTCGCCGGCCTGGCCATGACGCCGGGGCCGGCCGCGGTGGTGCCGTCGTCGATCGTCGGTGGCCGGCTGGCGGCGCGCCTGGGCCACAAGCCGGTGCTGGTGGTCGGCTGTCTGCTGGTCGCCGCCGGCGCGATGTGGGCGTTCGCGGTGCCGGGCGTCGAGCCCGACTTCGTGCGCGCGTGGCTGCCCGGCCAGCTGATCGGCGGCGTCGGCGTCGGGCTGGCCCTGCCGTCGCTGTCGGCGGCCGCGGTCGCGCGCCTGCCGCCGTCGCGGTTCGGGGTCGGCAGCGCGGTCAACCAGGCCACCCGCCAGATCGGCGCGGTGCTCGGCGTCGCGCTCGCGGTCGCCCTCCTGCACGGCACGCCGACGATCGCCGCGTTCGGGCGCGCGTACCTGTGGCAGGCCGCGTTCGCGCTGGCGACCGCGGTGGCGTGCCTGGCCGTCGACACCCGGCCGCGGCAGGTGGCCGAGAGACGCTGAAGGCGTCGCGAGGTCGACCTGCATCCGTGCCCGTGCCCGGTGGTTGGGGTTCCCGGCTCCAATGACCGGTCGCGGGTCGACCCAGCGCGGTGACCGGATGCCCGCGACCTCGTCGAGATCGGGCACGGGCAGGGGCACGGGCAGGGGCACGGGGCCTCACCCGCCCGGCCTGCGGTCCGTCGGGTGACGCTAGGGTGTCGCGGGGGTGTAGAGCTCGATCGTCGCGATCGGCGCGCCGGCGGCATCGACGCCGCCGGCGATCATGATCTGGCCGTTGGCCAGCGGGATCGCCGACGCGTCGGCGCGCGGCACCACCAGCGACACGGTGGCGATCGGCGCCAGGGTCGCGGCGTCGAAGATCTCGGCGTCGGCGACCAGCGCGCCGCCGGCGTCGCGACCGCCGGCGACCACGATGACCCGGCCGTTGCCGCCGACCGCGGCGCCGACCCGCGGCGTGGCCAGCACGTCGGGCCGCGCCTCGACGCCGGCGCCGTTGACCGGATCGAGGACCAGCGCCTCGCGGGTCGGCACGCCGGCGACCTCGCCGCCGATCACGACGACCTTGTCGTCGATGGTCGCGGCCGCGCCGTGGCCGGTGCGCAGCGCGCTGGCCGGGGGCGTCACCGGCTGGGTGACGCCGTCGGCGCCGACGATCACGATGCCGCCGTCGCCGCTGCCGTCGCCGACGAACGCCGCGTAGAACAGGTCGTCGACGGCGACCGAGGTCGCGGTGCCGGCCAGCGCCGGCAGCGTGGTCGCGCCGGTGACGTTGACGGTGCGGCCGTCGATCACCGCCGCCGGCGCGCCGGTGGCGAGGAAGACCTCGGGGCCGACCTGGGTCATGGCGGCGTCGGCGCGGGCGAGCAGCGGATCGCTGTCGAGCTGCTGCCACACGCCGCGCGGATCGACCTGGGTGTCGAACCGCCACAGCGTGCCGGTGGGCTGGCCGTCGCTGCCGTTGCCGCCGTAGACGTAGGCGTAGCCGACATCGCCGGCCGCGGCCGACGGGGCGGTGCGCGGCGCCGGCAGGTCGGCGCCCGGCACCAGCGCGTGGCCGTACAGATCGTAGACGTCGACGGTGTCGAGCACCGCGCCGTCGGCGCCGGTGCCGCCGATCAGCACCGGGCCGAACGAGAACGCGGCCACGCCGAAGTCGCGGCGCGGCGGGTCGAGCGCCTCGCGGGCGGCGGCCAGGCTCTGCGGCGGGGCGACGTAGATCGCGATGGTGGCGTCGACCGCCGCGATCGGCAGCGGCGCCGACCGGCCCCAGCCGACCAGCGCACCGGCGGCGTCGAAGCCCTCGAACACCACGAAGCCGGCCGGGCCGTTGGCCGGGACCTCGAGGTCGAGGTGGAACTTGCCGTCCCCACCGCGGGTCGCCTCGACCTGGCGATACGGCGTGGTCAGGGTCAGCCGCGCCCGAGCGACGCCGTCGAGGACGGTCGATCCCGGGGCGGTGGTCAGCTCGAGCGAGTAGGTGCCGGTCACGCCGCCGCACGCGCCCAGCGCGCCCACCGCGGCCAGCGCCGCCGCCCTCACGTCTGCACCGCCGCGCGCAGCCGCTCGACGTCGACGCCGCGCACCGCGACCGTCTTGCGCCGCGAGGTGTGGCCGGCGGTGATCTCGACCGCGCCGCGGGCCACGCCGAGCGCGCGCGCGACCAGCTCGATCACCGCGGCGTTGGCCTCGCCGTCGACCGGCGGCGCGGTGACCGCCACCTTGATGCGATCGCCGTGGATCGGGCCCAGGCGCGGCCGCGACGCGCGCGGCTGGACCAGGACGTCGAACCGGATGCCGTCGGCGGTCGCCTGTGCCGGGAGGGCGGTCACTTGCCTCCGCGGCCGAGCTCGCGCGAGCGCTTGGTGGCGGTCTCGACCGCGTTGATCAGGGTGGTGCGCAGCCCGCCCTCCTCGAGGGTGTGCAGGCCGGCGATCGCCGTGCCGCCCGGCGAGGTCACCATGTCCTTGAGGCGGCCGGGGTGCTCGTCGGTGTCGAGCAGCAGCTTGGCCGAGCCCATCACGGTCTGGGCGGCCAGCCGCTGGGCGTTGCGGCGCGACAGCCCGACCTTGACCCCGGCGTCGGCCAGCGCCTCGAGGATGAGGAAGATGTAGGCCGGGCCCGAGCCCGACAGGCCGGTGACCGCGTCGAGCTGGCTCTCGTCGAGGGTCACGGTCAGGCCGACCGCGTCGAACACCAGGCGGGCCTCGGCGAGATCGCCGTCGTTCGCGTGGCGGCCGCGGGCGATCGCGGTGGCGCCGGCGCGGACCAGGGCCGGCGTGTTGGGCATCGCCCGCACCACCCGCGCGCCCGACGGCAGGTGGCCCTCGATCGTCGCGGTGTCGACGCCGGCGGCGACCGAGATCACCAGCGCGCCGGCGCGGATGTGGGTGGCCACCTCGCGGAGGACGCGCTCGAGGATCTGCGGCTTGACCGACAGCACGAGGATGTCGCTGTGGCGCGCGACCTCGGTGTTGTCCGCGGTGACCCGCACGCCATAGGTGCGATGCAGCTCGTCCAGGCGCTCGCCGCGGGGCGTCGAAGCGAGGATGCGCTCGGTCGGGACCACCCCGCCGTGGATGAGGCCGCGGATGAGGGCCTCGGCCATGTTCCCGGCCCCCAGGAAGCCGATCGTCTTGTCGAGGTGCGTCGAGGTGGGGGCAGAGGCGGGGGGCACCGCTCCGATCTACCACGGGCCGCGCGTGCGCCGCCGCCACGACGCGCAAGCGCGCGCACCGACCGCACGCCGAAGTGGGCGTCGCACCGTCGCCGCGCGGTCCCGCGCTCGGGGCACGGCGGATGCAAGGGACCCCTAGCATGACCAGCTCGCTCGTCCTGGGCATCATGGGCGCGGTCCCGTTCGCGACCACCGCGCTGTTGGGCCTGCTCATGGCCCGGATCATGGATCCCCGTCGTGAAGACGGAGATCCGCCATGCGAGACGACATCCAGCGAGCCCACACGGGAACCCGGACGCGAGGGCTGAGCGCCGCCGGGGTGCTGCTCGGCCTCGGCCTGGGCGCGATGGTCGAGGGCATCCTGCTCCGCGCCGTGCTCGGCTGGCACCACATGGTGTCGGCCCGGGTGCCGGCGACCGGCGAGGCCGGCCTGGCCGACAACCTGTACTGGGACGGCGTGTTCCTCGCCGGGGCGTGGGTGGTGGTGCTGGTGGGCGTGCTCGCGCTGTTCGCCGCCGGCCGCCGGGCCGACGTGCGATGGGCCAGCCCGGTGCTCGTCGGCGGCATGCTGATCGGCGCCGGCCTGTTCGCCGTCGTCGACGGCGTGGTGAGTCATCTCGTGCTGGGCTGGCACCACGTGCGCGAGGGGATCGACTGGTTCATGTGGGACCTCGTGGCCCTGGCCATCGGCGCGGTGACGATCATGATCGGCGCCGGCCTGGCCCGGACGCCGCGGCCGCTCACCCCCGCGGCGCCGGCCGAGCCGGCCGACGACGACTACCACGACGGCCCGGTCCTCCACGGCGCACCGCCGGCGGGCGCCGGGCCGCGGCTCATCCGAGGTTGAGCGACCGGCGCGCGCGGCTTATCGCTTGCCCGGCCGCGGACCTGGACGCCACGGTTCGCGCCGGAGCAGCTCCTCACCGCGGGCGCGCAGCGCGGGCGACATCCAGCCCCCGCGCGCCGCCCGATAGGCCGCGGCCAGCTCGCCGGCCGAGGCGAAGCGGTCGGCGGGGTCGAACGCGAGCGCGATGCGCAGCACCAGCTCGAGGTCGGCGTCGACGTCGCTGCTGTGGCGAGGATCGAGCACGCCGTCGCGGATCACCTCGAGCACCGTCCCCGGATCGCCACCGACGAACGCCGGCCGGCCCACCACCAGGCGGTACATCACCAGCCCGAGGCTGTAGACGTCGGCGCGCCGATCGATGGTGCGGCCGGCGGCCTGCTCGGGCGCCATGTAGGCCGGCGTCCCGACCACGACGCGCCCGGTGGTGCCGAGGCTCTGGTCGAGCAGCTTGGCGATGCCGAAGTCGACCACCTTCCAGCGGGCACCGTCACCCTGGGTGACGCGGACCAGGTTGCGCGGCTTGATGTCGCGATGGACGACGCCGGCGGCGTGGGCGGCGTCGAGGCCGCGGGCGACGTCGCGGATGAGGGCGTCGAGCTCGGCGCGCGCCATCGGCGCGCGGTCGCGCAGGATCGTGGCCAGGTCCTGGCCGTCGAGGAACTCCATCGCGATGTGCGGGATCTCGCCGTCGAGACCACCGACGTCGTAGACCCGCGCCACCGCGTCGTCGTCGAGCCGGGCCAGCGCGGTCGCCTCGTGGAGGAAGCGCTCGAGGGCGTGACGATCGCCGAGGCGGTCGACCCGCAGCAGCTTCACCGCGGCGCGCCGGCCGGTGTCGACGTGGCTCGCGTCGTAGACCTCGCCCATCCCGCCGCGGCCGACCAGCGGGCCGAGGCGATAGGCGCCGACCCGGTGGCCGGTGAACAGGCCGGGGCCGGGGTCGGCCAGGGTCCGCCCGAGCTGGGACCGCGCCGTGTCGAGCAGCGCCTGCGCGCGCGCGGCCTCGCGCGCGGCGCGATCGGCGGCCGCGATCGCGGCCCGGTAGGCCACGTCGAGCCGGTAGGAGACCGCGAGCGCGCCGATGTAGATGAGCTGGATCGCGGCGAGGGTCACCGCCGCCTCCGCCTGCGTCGCCAGCGGCTCGCGCACCGGATACAGCCCGGCGTCGGGGAGCGCGCCGGCGAGGATCGCCACCCCCACGGCGGTGTGCGCGACGATCACCGCGGCCAGGATGCGCAGCTCGACCCACGGCGCCTGCAGCGCCGGACGGGTGCTGGCGCGGGTGACCACGCCCGCGTGGAGCAGGATGGTCGCCACCACCGCCGCGTAGGCCGAGGTGATCCCGACGAAGTAGGCCGGCCCCACCGACAGCGCGCCGATCAGGATCCACGGCGCGCGCGGCGACGCGTCGATACCGCGGCGCACCCGCAGCAGGATCACGCCGACGAGCGCGACGATCGCCCCCATGCTGGCCAGCGCGATCCACAGCGGCTGCGGGCGCTCGGCCATGAGCACCAGGAAGCCGCCGCCGAGGACGCACAGCGCGAGGATGATCTGGGCGGTGACCGTGACCTTGGCGAGGTATGCCCAGTCCCAGGTGCGGACCGGGACCGGATCGGTCAGCTCCGGCCACGGCAGGGGCGTGGCGACCCGCACCCGCCCGGCCATCGCCGGCGCCGGCGTCGGCGTCGGGCCGTGGTGGGTCCGCGGCGCCGCACGCGTCCGTGGCGCCCGGACGTTGCGCGTCTCGGCGGCCCGGACGTTGGTGGACTGCTCGTCGGGGTCGACCGGCGGCTCGGCCCAGGGCCGCACCGCCAGCAGTCGATCGGCGTGCACCGCCAGGTCCTCGGGGCAGCGGCCGTCGAGCGCGTCGAGCGCCGCGGCCCGGAGCGCCGCGGCGTCGGCGAACCGGTCGTCGGGATCCTTGGCGATCGCGACCGCGAGGACGCGGGCGAACGCGTCACCGCCCGGCAGGTCGGGCCCCGGCGCGACCGGCATCTCGTCGAGGACGGCGGCGACCAGCGCGTCGCGATCGGCGTGGGGGTACGGCGCCCGCCCGCACGCCGCCTCGTACAGGCACAACCCGAACCCGTAGAGGTCGGCGCGCGCCTGCACGGGCTCGCCGCGCAGCAACTCGGGCGCGGCGAAGCGCGGCGTGCCCGCCGACGCCGCGGTGCCGCCGTCACCGGTCGCGTAGGCCACCCCGAAGTCGACCAGCTTCCAGCGCGGGCCACCGTCGACCACGACCCGCATCCAGTTGGCCGGCTTGACGTCGCGGTGCACCAGCCCCGCCTCGTGGACGGCCTCGAGCGCGCGGGTGCCGTGCTCGATCAGCGTGCGCAGCTCGTCGCGTCCGAGGCGGCCGGCGGCGGCGACGTGGCCGCCGAGATCCTCGCCGTCGAGCCGCTCCATCGCGAAGTACGGCAGATCGGGGGCGCCGCCGCCGGCGCCGTACACGGCCGCGACGTACGGGCTCTCGAGCCGCGCGAGGATCGCGGCCTCGCGGCGCAGGCGCTCGGCGGCGGCGGGCTCGGCCAGCCGATCGCCGCGCATCACCTTGATCGCCACCTCGCGGCCGACGTCGTCGACGGCATCGTAGACCTCGCCCATCCCGCCGCGGCCGATGAGCGCACCCAGCCGGAACGAGCCGAGGCGCTGGCCGGCGAACACGCCGTGATCGTCGGCGTGCAGCGCGCGCTGGTGCTCGGCGAACGCCTCGGCGATCAGGGCCTCGCGGCGGATGGCGTCGCGGGTCGCGCGGTTGGCGGCCTCGAGGACCTGGCCGTAGCGGCGGATCGCCGTCACCCCGATCAGGAACGCGGCGAGGTAGAACGCCTGCAGCGCGCCGTGGATCGCGGCCACCTTCCACGGCGGCAGGGTGCCGGGGACGAGGCGATCCAGCGCGCGATCGGGCACGAGCCCGGCCAGCGTGATCGCGACGATCACCGCCTGGCCGGCGGCGATCGAGACGTACGCGGCGGCCGCGTGACGGAACGCGGCCGGCGAGGCGCCCGTCGCCAGGCCGAGCAACACGACCACCGCGGCGAGGAACGCCGCCAGGCCGGAGTGCGCGCCCACGAACATGGCCAGCGCGGCGAGGCCGATCCCGAGCATGGCGTGGCCGGCCAGCCGGGCCGGCGAGGCCTGTGGCGTGCGCTCGTTCGTGACGCGCAGCGCGGCGAGGACCGCGGCCTCGAACAGCAGGCCGGCGGAGGCGAGCTCGACCGGTGCACCGTCGCGCCGCACGAGCCACAGGAGCGGGATCAGGGCCAGCGCCGTCACCGCGAACGGACCGTGGAGCTGCGCCGGCGTCACGGCGCGCGGCGCGTACAAGGTCTCGGTGGTGGGCAGAGCGTTCACGCGCGCGACGCCTGTGACGCCATCGCCGCCCGCGATGATGGGTCGTCACCGTCACCACGGCCCGTCTGCGCTCGGCTCTGTCGCCCGTCGAACATGGCGGCCCCTCCTGGTCGCGTTGCCCCTGCGACCTGATCCTGAACCGGCTCCATTCTATTCCGATCGGGGGCCGGAGCGGAGCGAGGCGACCTAGCCGAGGTTGAAGTCTTCCTTGGCGATGTCGGCCGCGCTGGCGCCGTGGAAGCGGCCGAGCGACGACTGGGCGAACAGCTCGTGGCGCTCGCCGCCGGTCAGGTATTCGGCGTACAGCTCACCGACGACGGGGGCCATATCGTGAGCCGGAGCGGAGCGAGGCGAACGGGCGAACGTGACGCAGGGGGGAGCGTGCGAGGTCTCCCCACTTACCCGAGGTTGAAGTCTTCCTTGGCGATGTCGGCCGCGCTGGCGCCGTGGAAGCGGCCGAGCGACGACTGGGCGAACAGCTCGTGGCGCTCGCCGCCGGTGAGATACTCGGCGTACAGCTCGCCGACGACCGGGGCCATATCGTGAGCCGGAGCGGAGCGAGGCGAACGGGCGAACGTGACGCAGGGGGAGCGCGCGAGGTCCCCCCACTTACCCGAGATTGAAGTCTTCCTTGGCGATGTCGGCCGCGCTGGCGCCGTGGAAGCGGCCGAGCGACGACTGGGCGAACAGCTCGTGGCGCTCGCCGCCGGTGAGATACTCGGCGTACAGCTCGCCCACGACCGGCGCCATCATGAACCCGTGGCCGACGAAGCCGCAGGCGAGGAAGAAGTCGGGCAGCCCGGGCGGGTGGTCGAGGATCGGGTTGCCGTCGGGCGACTGATCGTACGGGCCGGCCCACGCGCGGAGGATCTTCACGTCGCGCAGGACCGGCATCAGCCGGGTCAGGCGGCGGGCGTAGGTGGCGAGGAACTCGAGCGACGACGCCATCGACCGATCGGGGCCGTGGCCGGGCAGGGTCACGCCGCCGACGATCTCGCCGCGCATCGACTGCGAGCAGTACAGGCCCGAGGCCAGCTCGGCGACCATCGGGCGCAGGAACGGCTTGAGCGGCTCCGACGAGCAGATCTCGTGGCGGATCGGCCAGGTCGGGACCTCGACCCCGACCATCCGCGCCACCTCGGGGGTCCACGAGCCGACCGCGCACACGACCCGGCGCGCCGCGATGCGGCCGCGGGGGGTGACGATGGTGAAGCCCGGGCGGCCGCGCTCGATCGCGGTCACCGGCGTGTGGGTGTGGATGCGGACGCCGAGCTCGGCGGCGCGGCGGGCGTAGCCCCACAGGAACGGCCAGGGGAACAGGATGCCGTCGCTCGGGTTGTAGGCGGCGGCGAGGATGCCGGTCGGGTCGAGCTCGGGGACGATGTCCTGCGCGGTGGCGGCGTCGATCAGCCGGGTCTCGACGCCGAGCGCGTTCTGCATGTCGACGTTCTTCTCGAGCCGCTGCACCTCGCGCCGGCTGCGGGCGAGGAACAGGTAGCCGCCCTGGCGGAACCACACGTTGACGCCGAGCTCGGTCGCGAACTCCTTGCACAGGGCGACCGAGCGCTGCATCAAGCGGACGTTCATCGCCGTCGACCACTGCTGGCGGATGCCGCCGCCGTTGCGGCCCGACGCGCCCTCGGCCAGGTAGCCGCGATCGACCACCACGACGTCGGTCAGGCCGCGGCGGGCCAGCTGGTAGGCGATCGACAGGCCGATCACGCCGGCGCCGATGATCACGATCTCGGCCGACGCCGGCAGCGGCTCGTGCGACACCGTGGCCTGGACCGCGCCGCGGTCGGGCTCGAGCGCGTCGCCGTCGCCGTCGATCATGGCGCGTCCTCCTCGTCGGCGAAGTGGTGCGCGGCCGGATCGGCGGCGAACAGCTTGAGCGGGGTCGGCTGCATCGGCGGGCGCGAGGTGAACGGGGCGATCGTCGACGGCGCCGCGCCGGTCAGACGGGCCAGCGCGCAGGCGATCGGGCCGAGGCACTCCTTGCCCTGGCACGGCCCGGTGCCGAACCCGGTGTAGCGCTTGACCTCCTCGAGGTCGGCGTAGCCGCGCGCCACCGCGTGCTCGACGTCGTGCAAGGTCACGTCCTCGCACCGACAGAGGACGATCTTGCCGCTCACGACGGCGTGCCTCCGCGCGGACCGGTGACGTCGACGAGGACCTGACCCAGCTCGCTCGCAGGCGACTTCGGCGCGGGCCGTCGTGAGATCGTCCGGACGCCTTCGGCGTCCTCCCAACAGGGGGGATCGCGTCGCTGCGCGACGCATTGCCCTCCTGTTCGACCCCCCGATCCTCCGCGAGGGTTCTGCGAGTGCATGCCGCGCTGGCGCTCGACCGGGATCACGATGTGCCTCCTCGCAGGTACGCGGTGGCCGCCTCGCCGGCGCGGGCACCGGCGGCGGTGGCCGCGGCGATGCCGGCGTAGCCGCACACGTCGCCGCAGGCGAACACGCCCGGCACCCGCGTGGCGCCGCGCTCGTCGGCGATCACCGCGAAGCCGCCGCGGGCGGGATCGAGGACGACCTCGCAGCCGTGCTGGCGCGGGCCCTCCGACGCCGGCGACGGCACCGCCGCGACCGCGACCGCGTCGCACGCGATCTTGCGGCCGCCGGCGACCACCGCCTTGACCCAGCCGCGGCCGCGCACCGCGGTGACCTCGGCGGCCGCCACGCGCTCGACGGTGGCCCCGGCGGCGGCGAGCGCGCCGGCCAGGGCGGCGGCGTCGTCGGCCATGGCCGGCTCTTCGATCATGCAGATGCGGTCGCCGGCGAGGATGGCGTGGTCGACCAGCAGGCGTCCGACCGCGCGGGCGGCGAAGACGCCGGGACGATCGTTGTCGGGGACCGGCACGTTGACCGCGTAGCTGCCGGTCGCCCACACCCACGCGCGGGCGGTCAGCCGGGTCAGCGCCGACGGCGACGCGGCGATGGCGACGCCGCGCTCGCCCTGCTCGGGGAACCAGCCGACCACGGTGTGGCTCGAGCGGAGCGTCGCGCCGGCGGCGACCGCGGCGGCGACCCGGCGCTCGACCTCGGCGGGGCCGGTGCGGGGATCGACGCGGAGCGAGCCACCGGGCCGGGGCTGCTCGTCGACGAGCACCACCCGCGCGCCGGCGGCGGCCGCGGCGGTGGCCGCGGCGAGGCCGGCCGGACCGGCGCCGACGACGATCACGTCGGCGTCGACCAGCTCGGCCGGCGGCGCCGGCTCGGCGGTGCGCGCCGGCAGGGTGCCGAGGCCCGACAGCTGGCGCACGACCTTGTTGGCGACCAGGTTGAGGACCTTGGAGCCGGTCATCAGGCTGTGGTGGTCCATCCCGCGCGGGAACATGAAGTCGACCGCGCCGAGCAGGTCGAGGTCGGCCGACGGGTACGCGTTCTGGGCGTCGACCTCGAGCCCGGGCGCGCACGCGATCTGGCAGGCGCGCAGGTTGGGCACGCCGCCGATGCGGACCAGGCAGCCGCTGCAGTGACCGTCGAGGCAGAAGAACGAGCGCGGCCGGTGGTACTTGAGGGAGCGGCCCAGCACGCGCTCGCCACCGGCGAACAGCGCGGCGGCCACGCTCTCGCCGGCAAAGGCTTGCACCCGCGCGCCGCTCCCACCGAGCTCCACCGGCGCGCCGCGCTGATCGTCCAGGCAGGGAAGGCGACGCGGCACGGGCGGATGCATAGCAGACGTCGAACGTGATCGGGGCCGCGCTTGTCCTCGGGATCACTGAGGTTCGACGGCGCACCGCGTTGACCCCCGGGCGCCCGGGGGGGTACCGTCCGTGATGCCTCACCGGGAGACATAGATGGCGACACCTACCAGGCCGTGCCCTTACTGCGCCGCGGCCGTTCTGATGACCGCGCCCGCTTGCGGCACGTGTGGACGTCCGATGCCGGCGGTTCCCGCCGCGCCCGCGGGCGGCGCCGCCAAGACGATGTTCGGGTACGCCGCGCCCGTCCTGCCCAAGCAGGGCGCGCCCGCTGCAGGCGGCCCGCCGCCGCCCGGGCCGCGCACGCCGGCCGCGACCCCGCCGCCGGCGATGGCGCCGACCCCGATGGCGCCGCCGCCGGCCGCGCCGCCACCCGCGGCTGCGCCGCTGCCGCAGGCCAAGCCGAACGCGACGATCATGGGCCAGGGCCTGATGATGCCGCCGCCCCAGGCGCCTGGGTTCGGTGGTCCGCCGCCGGCGCAGCCGCCGCCGGGCCAGTTTGGTGGTCCGCCGCCGGCGCAGCCGCCGCCGGGCCAGTTTGGTGGTCCGCCGCCGGGGCCACCCGGGTAC
>Ga0247822_10001435_pt1 | contig 14587 bp, 10 predicted proteins | sample 13C_Cellulose_Da_FD_192423 | JGI IMG/M metagenome (GOLD analysis project Ga0247822, IMG submission 192423) | Soil microbial communities from agricultural site in Penn Yan, New York, United States - 13C_Cellulose_Day30 | ecosystem: Environmental > Terrestrial > Soil > Agricultural land | place...
ACCGTGAGCTGGTCATCAATGCTGGCGACATCATCGCTCCGGGCAATAGCACGGGCACGCTGAACACGGGCGCGCAGACCTGGGGTGGCGGGGGTACGTATCTGTGGGAAATCGCCTCGGTGGATGCCGGCGCGGGGACGGGCTGGGATTTGCTAAATATCACAGGCTCGCTCAGCGTCACGGCGACCAGTGTCACGCCTTTCGAAATCCGCATCACGTCGCTGGGGATCGATCAGTTGCCGGGCTTGCTGGCAGGCTTCGATCAATTTGCCAACTACTCATGGCGCATCACGACGGCTTTGGAGGGGATCGCCGGATTTGACGAGTCACTCTTCGCGCTGAATACGGGCGACTTTGCCAATGTGTATAGCGGGGAGTTCGGCCTTACCGTCTCGGACGGCGATCTGTTCCTGAACTATACCGCCGTTCCTGAACCCGGCACGTGGGCGCTGCTCGCGGTGGCCGCTGTCATTCTCTGGCGCTTCCGCCGCACCTCCTCCGCGCGACGCGGGGAGGCCACCCTTTCCTAACCCAACAACCCTGCACGGGTTTCCTTTCGATGATCCATAAGACATTCCTTGCCACCATCATTTCCGCCGCGGCGGTAGCCACGACCTTCGCCGCGGAGCCGCCGGCCTCCATGAGCTGGCTGCCCTCCGACCCGCTGGCGATCACGCTCGACGGGACGCATAGCTACAACCTGTGGTTGAATCTTGCGAGTGCCGGAAATTCGCAGAGGACGTACATTAACCCGTCGTTCCCATCCTTTCCTTTTCCCTACACGGTGCCGGGAAATCCGGGGTATGGATCGTTCCCGGGGACGGGAAACTGGCCGGGACCGATCTACTCGCAGTTTCAATCGGCTGATGTACTTTCGGGTGATCGCGCAGGATTGATCAAGGTCAGCAATGGCACGGGCGGCGGGCCATTCCCGTCAGGGTCGAGTATGTATTACGGCGGTGCGAGTCCGACACCGAACACGGATGGTGGCACGCTCGGGGTGAAAGGCAATACGATCAGCGGCGCGCAGACGCTGGCCTTCCAGATTTCGATGGGCGAGGCTTATGGTTACTCGTTCTATGATAGCAACGGGGACGGGGTCGGGGAGTTGCCCACGCTGTCGCTGTATGATGTGAATGGGGCTTTCCTCACGACTTTGCAGGCGGAGTACTCCGGCATCATCAAGCAGGTGTACAACGGCAGCCTGGAGATGCCTCCGGGATCGGGTGTGGACGAGGACGTCTATATCAATGTGTATGGGCTGCAGTGGGACCTGAGCACGATCTCGGACTATGCATCGTATCAGATCAACTTCACGGGCGTGCAGCACGCGCAGCTCTACAGCCTGCGCCTGGATCAGTCCACGGCGGCGTACACGGAGTTCATCTTTGACTTGTCCACCCAATGGACCGGGCTGGGCGTGGATAAAGCGTGGAGCAATCCGGCCAACTGGGCAGGCAACGAAGTGCCCTCTTCGGTGAGTAAGGCGATCCTCAGCACGGGCAATCAACTGCTGGTGAGTCAAAATACGAGCATCAACCAGCTCTTGATCAACTCGGACCAGAACTTCACCATCAGCAATGCCAATGGCGCGGAGCTTTCCGTGGATTTGAACATCACGACCGAGGCGAATCCCGCGGCGAGTGGTCTGGTCACGCACACGATCTCGGCTCCGCTGAAATTCACCACGACGACTACGCTGAACGTGGGCGAGGACACCTCGCTGGTGATCTCGGGTCCGATCACGGGCACGGCCTTTTACAAGCGCGGTGACGGGTCCCTCTCGCTGACGGGGAACAATAATTTCACCGGCACGGAGTTGGTCTTCGGCGGCGGCACGACCTACATCAGCGGCGTCAATACGGGGACGAGTGGTGCGAAGTTGAACATCAAGAACTCGCGGGTGGTCCTGCATTGTGGCGACGAGCGATTCGGCGCGGGCTTCTCCGTGAAGCTGGCGGGCACGTCCACACCGGGGCAGACGGCTTACCTCGTACTGGGTGATGAAGAGGGTGAGATCACGCAGACCTTCACCGGGATCGACGCGACACAGCCACAGTACGACGCGACGCTGAACCCTCTCGCTCCGGAGCATCCTCCGGTGTATATCGTGGGCGGCAACGAAAACATCTCCACGCTCATCATCAGCAATGGCGGCGACTATGCCGGCTTTCTGGGTGGCAGCGGCCAGTATGAGAACAACCTCTCGCTCATCAAGCGCGGCGCGGGCACGCAGACGCTCAAGGGGATCAGTACATACGTCGGCGACACGATCATCGAAGGCGGCATCCTGCGCGTGGATCGCGAAGATGCGCTCTCGGCGAATAGCAACCTGATCCTGCGGGGCGGCCTGCTCGGGCTGGGGTCCTACCAATATAACTCGTCCACGGGCCCGGTGACGGAGACGTTCGACACCTTCGACCGGGAGCTCGGTACAGGTGCGGGGCAGGTGCAGTTCCATGGAGATGGCGGCTTTGCGGCGCTGGGCGGGAATCGCTCGGTGAACTTCGGTGGCGCGGGCGCGACAGTGACGTGGGGTCAGGGTGGATTCGTGGGCGATGCTAATAAGCTGATCCTTGCATCCGATAGCGCGACGAAGCTGACTTTCCTGAACGGTATTGACTTCGGTGCGCTCCAGCGGACCATCGAGGTGTCGGCGAACAGCACGGGCGAACTAGCCGGAGTGCTGAGCGGCACCGGTGGCCTGCGTAAGACCGGCAACGGACGTTTGCTCGCGACAGCGGCTAATACCTACACCGGACAGACGCGGATCGAGCAGGGGGTGGTGCAGGTGACAAGCCTAAGGAATGGCGGGCAGACGAGCAGTATCGGAGCTTCCTCCTCGGCGGCGGCGAATCTCGTATTGGCAGGCGGTACGCTTTCTTATGTCGGTACTGAGAATGCGACGACGGATCGTCTTTTCACCCTGTCGGGTACATCGGATAATGCCATCGCGGCGGACGGGACGGGTGCGGTGCACTTCACGAATACGGGTGCGGTGGCCTTTGATAGCACGACGGCGCGGACGCTGGTGCTGCGCGGCATGAGCACGGCGGCGAACCGCTTTGACCTGCAAATCACGAACAACGGAAGCTTGGTGACAAGCCTCACCAAGAGCGGTGACGGCGCGATGGCGGGTGTGGGTGGTCTGTGGATCATTGGCAACGAGAACAACACGTACACGGGCAAGACCTTCATCAATGGTGGTGTGCTCGAAGTGACGAAGCTGGCCAATGGCGGACAGGCGAGCAGCATCGGTGCATCGACGAACGCGGCGGGGAATCTGGCGTTCTTCCGGGCGGGTCTGCGCTATACTGGCGACGGGGACAGCACGGACCGCCTGCTCTCGGTGAGCGCCTATGGAGCTGCCTATGCGGCGAACCGGATCGAGTCGTCGGGTACAGGCGCGCTGAAATTCACGAATACCGGTGCGATCGGCTTGACGACCGGAGCGAGTGGAACGACGGCAGCCATCGGCACGGGCGGTCACTTGACCCTTGGTGGCACGAACACGGATGACAATACCTTTGCCTCGGCCATCGGGGGTTCGTCGGCCACGAACAGCCGCCTGACCAAGGACGGCACGGGCAAGTGGATCCTGACCGGAGCGAATAGCTACAAGGGCGTGACGGAGATCCTCGGCGGTGTCCTAAGCGTTTCCTCGCTGGCGAATGGCGGCGTGAATAGCAACATCGGCTCCTCGACGAATCTCGCGGCGAACCTCATCCTCAATGGTGGCGCGCTCCAGTACACGGGTGCGACGCAGAGCACGGACCGCCGGTTTACGGTGGGTTCGTCGGGCGCGACCTTTGATGCGTCGGGCACGGGTGCATTGACTTACGCCAGTACGGCGGATGTGACCTATGCCTCGGCGAACGTGGCGCGGACGATTACGCTACGCGGTACTAATACGGGCAACAACACGATGGCAGCCAAGGTCACGAATGCCGGCACTGGCGCGGTGACGGTCGTGAAGGAAGACGCGGGCAAATGGGTGCTCACGGGAGACAACACCTACACCGGCGGCACGCAGGTGAAGGCAGGTGTGTTGCAAGTGGCGCATAACAATGCGCTCGGCACTGGCTCGGCGGATGTTTCCAACACTGGCACGCTTCTTATCAACAGCGGCGTGACGGTGAATAATGCGGTCACGGTGTCCGACAGCGGCGTGCTGCTGCTGAACGGTGTGGCGTCGAATGTGACCTTCAACGGCGGCACGCTGGAAGGCTCGGGTACGCTGGATCAGGCAATCACGGTCGGCAGTGGCGCCGGTCAACTCGCGACGCTCTCGCCCGGCAACTGCCTTGGCACGATGACCTTCGGCAACGCGCAGACGTGGTCCGATGGCGGTACCTATGTTTGGGAGGTGAAGGATGTGGATCTCGGAGCGGGTACGGGCTGGGATACGGTGGTGATCACGGGATCGCTGACGATCTCGATCGACGACGAGCCATTCGTCATCGACATCACCTCGCTGACTCTGGCGGATACAGCCGGACAGGTCGCGGACTTCAACGGAAACGTCAACTACTCGTGGACCATCCTGACGGCGAGCGCGGGTATCGTCGGATTCGACGCGGGACAGTTCGACCTGCGCACGACGAACTTCGCCAATGGGCACGCGGGCGTCTTTGAGTTGACCCAGGTGGACAACAGCCTGGTGCTGAACTACTCGGCCGTACCAGAGCCCGGCACCTGGGCGCTGCTGATCGCGGCGGGATGCGTGGTGTTCTTCCTCCGCCGTCGCCGGGTTTCCTAACCCGACGGATAACTTCGCAAATCAACCAGCGCTCGTAAGGGGGCTGGTGGCCTTTCGGACAGGGAGAATTTTATTCCCCTGAAAGTGCGTTTTACTACGATGCGGCGCATGTCCGTCGTGCCGTCGATTTTCAAGGGAGTGTTCGCAGTCTGGATGCTGTCGTTTTTGGCGGGCACGGTGTGGGCGGAACCGATGAAGATCGTGATCCAGGCCGACTCACACCTGGAGCCTGATCGCAAGATGGTGGCGGCCGCCTTGGAAGCGGCGGGGGTTGATTTCACGTTTGAAATGGCTCCGCTGGCCAATGAAAAGCGGCAGTTGCTCATGCTGGAGGCCGGGCAGACGGATATCGATCTCATGCCGGCGACCGGGGAGCGGTTGGGCTCGGTGGAAAAAGGGAAGTCTCTCGTGATCCCCGTCCCGCTGGATCGAGGGTTGCTGGGATATCGTCACTGCCTGCTGCTGGAGTCGAAAAAGGATCTGCTGGCGCAGGTGCAAACGGCTGATGATTTAAGCGCGTTCACGATCGGGCAGGGTGAGGGGTGGATGGATGTGGAGGTTTTCAAAAAGGCCGGTATCCCGGTGAAGTGGGTGCGTGACTGGCGGAAAGGGGAATTCATCAGCCAGATGGAGGCAGGATTCATCGACCTCTTCCCGCTGGGAGCGGAGGAGACGGAGTCTTACTTCCTTCCGCACTATCGGCGGCTCAATCCGAATATCTCGGCGGATTCTCACATCGTGATCCGCTACCCGTGGTTTCGCTTCGTCTGGGTCTCGCCCAAATCGAAAAACGGCCCCGCCATCCATGAGGCGCTGGCGCGCGGCTTCGAGATCATCACGAAGAACGGGAAGTTCCTGGAGATCTGGAATGAGGCAGGGCGGGGACTGCCGGACGAGTTTTTCAAAGGGCGCCGCATCATCGATCTGAACAATCCGCTCTACGGATACGACCTGGTCGGCGAGAAGTATCGTCACCTCGTTCTACTCACTCCTCCGGAGTCGAAGTAATGCCCCGCCCCCGCGCCAGTGTGCTCGATCGGAGGTTCTTCCGAAAATTTTTGCCGCCGGTCATGGCCGTGCTGCTGGCGGTCGCAGCGATCAACGGGTGGGTGGCTTTTCGTCTGGCTCATGCGGAAGCACGCACGGAGGGTGAGAGGCTGCTCTCGCTGTATGCGGCCTCATTGCAAAAGCCGCTGTGGGATGTCGATTCTGAGGCGGTAGGAGGAATCGTCGACGTACTGGGCGCGATTCCGACCGTGCGGGGCGTGGTGCTGAACGATGTCAGTCAAAAGCAGACGTTCGACGCCGGGTTGCCGATCGAGATCGAGTTAGGCGGCATCCTGACGACCGAACTTTCCTATACGGATAATCAGGGGCGCCGGTACCCGCTGGGGCAGATGACGCTTCAACTCCTTCAGCCTGCGCTCTGGCAGACGGTCCTGGCCGGGCTCACGACTTATCTCCCGATGCTGGTAGCGGCTCTCGTCATCACGGTGATCGCTGGGTTGCTGGTGAATCGCCGGTTGGTCACCCGCCCGTTGGAAGTGTTTCGCCGTGTCATCGAGGCAAACAAAGCGGGAGAAGTTCTCGATTTGGCACCTGAGAAGCTGCCCCGGGACGAACTCGGTGACGTCATGCGCGCCTATTTGGAGGAAACCCGCCAGAGGCAGGCGACGGAGTGTGAACTCCGCCAGAGTCGCGAGGACGCGCGCACGATCATCGAGGCCATGGCAGATCCGGTGTTCATTCACCCCTGGTCGGCGGCTCATGAAAATGTGCCAAACTTCACCGAAGTGAATGGCAGTGCGCGGAGGTTTCTCGGAATGACGCGGGAGGAGTTGCTCGCGACGGGGCCGGGCCGACTCGATGAAGACATGTCGCGGGAGCAGGGTGAGCGCATCATCGAAGAAATCGAGCTCAAGGGGAGCACTACTTTCGAGACGGTTTTTCGTCATAAAAGCGGAGAGTACATACCGGTCGAAGTCAGTACGAGCGTGGTCGAAATCTCAGGTCGCCCGACGGCGATCGCCGTGGCGAGGTCCTTGGTCGAGCACAAGCGGCGGGAGCGCGCCTTGGAAGATGCGATCGCCAAGGCGGAGGGGGCAAATGTCGCCAAGAGCGAATTCATCGCCAACATGAGCCATGAAATCCGCACTCCGATGAATGCCATCATCGGGTTTTCCGAAATTCTGGCGGATTCGCTCAATGACTCGAACCATCGGCAGGAGGCCCTCATCATCGCAGAGTCGGGGCGCAACCTCCTCGCTCTGGTGAATGACATTCTGGATCTTTCCAAGATCGAAGCGGGCCGCCTGGAGATCAAACCCTCTCTCGTCGCGCTGAGGGACTTTTTCGAAAACATCCTGCGCTTTTTTCGCACTCAGGCTGAGGACAAGAATTTGCGCTTCGAACTCGAGCTGCCGCCGGCGCTGCCGGATTACATCTGGCTGGATGAGATCCGTCTGCGGCAGATCCTAGTGAACCTGATCGGAAACGCGCTGAAGTTCACCGATCAGGGTGAAGTGATATTGCGGGTGGAGGCGGTGAGGGACCCGGACGATACCGCGAAGTGCCGGCTGGTGGTTTCCGTGATCGACTCGGGACCCGGCGTGCCGGATGCCTTCAAGGAGCGTATCTTTGGGCACTTCGAGCAGGTGCCGGGGCAGGGTAGCGCGATGCATCGGGGTACAGGGCTGGGGCTTTCCATCGCCTCGCACCTGGCCGGGCTGCTCGGGGGATCGGTCGTCGTGCAGGATAATCCGGTCGGTCGGGGGAGTGTTTTCACGCTGGCCCTGCCACAAGTCACCCTGCCAACGGCGGCGAGTCCGGCGAAGCGCCCCTCGCAAAAGGAGGTCGGTGAGCCGGGCAGCACTATCCGCTTTGACGCGCACCCCCTCGTCCTCGTGGCCGATGACATGCGGAACAACCGGGTCCTGCTCCAGGCTTATCTGGAAGCACAGGGATTTCGTGTCGTGCACGCCTCCGATGGGCGGGAGGCGCTGGAGGCAGCGGAAGCGCATCTGCCGGGCTTGATCCTCACGGATATTCGCATGCCGGTGATCGATGGCCGGGAGTTTCTGCGGAGGTTACGCCAGTCTTCGCAGGAGGCCTTGCGCACCGTGCCGGTCATCGCGATCACCGCGTCGGCCATGCCGGGGCAGGTGAACCAAGATCAGACGCTTTTCGACGGGCATCTCGTCAAGCCGGTGTCGCTGCATACGCTCTACGAGGCGATGGCGAAGCTGTTGCCTCATCACTACGAGCGGCCCGCATCGCCGGCCTCGGAGCTTTTACCAGCCTCCTCGCAAGTGGCCGATCCCGTCGGCCTGATCGCGGAGATGGACCGCGAGCTGGAGAAGGAAATTCAGGCCGTGCAGAAACTGATGCGCATCAAGGATGCGGAGGCTCTCGCCGTTCGCTTACGGACGGTTGGGACCCGGTACGGAGCCCCTTTTCTGCTCCAGGCCTCGGAGCAACTCAGGCAAGCCGCCCAATCTTTTCAGGTGGCGGCGATGGCAAAGCACCTGGATGGGGTGCTTGTTTTCGTGAGGGATCTGCGCTCGTCGACAGCGACCTAGGATCAGGCTCTCTCTCCGAGGTGGAGCGAGTGGGACGGAAAGGCGAGCACCGGAGGGTCGAAGGCGAGCGGTTGGGCATCCGTTTGCATGGAGTTTGCCGTGTGTTTTTCTTCGACCGGAGGGGAATTTGCGCTACACCGTTCGTCACAATCTTGACTACCGTTAATCCCACAGCCTTTGTACGGGGCGAAAAGGGCGATAATGGTGTCGACTACCTATGCCGCAACTTCACGACATCTTGATCCAAGCCGCGACGGCCGCCGGGGGTGAGGCGGGAGCGGTGTCTCAAGTCGTGGACGAGGCGTTGCAGCAGCAGCGCTCGCCGATTCATGCGCTGCTGGAGGCCGAAGTCGTGGAAGAGCGGCCGTTTTTACAGAATGTGGCGAAGACGTGCGACCTGCCCTGGTGGCCGGGCCAGCCGACCGGAGCTTCGGCGGAGGTCTTGAAGCGCTTCCCGCTTCGACTCGCTCTCCAGCATCAGCTTCTCGTCGTGGGGGAGAAGGACCAGAGCCTCCAAGTGTTGACCTACGACCCCTTTGACCTGCTGGCGAAGCAACGTATGGCGCAGGCGGTGGGGCAGCCGGTCGAGTGGGCGATGCACACGCGGCGCGATATCCAGCATGCGCTACGCCGCAGCTACGGCATCGGCGCGGATACTTTTGAAGAAATCCTCGAGGGGCGGGAGGAGGAGGAGATCCTCGACCACCTGAAAGACGAGGTCCAGGCCCTGGACGACGGGGAAGACTCCGAGGCGTCGGTGGTGAAATTCGTGAACCAGATCATGCGCGAGGCGCTGCTGGAGCGGGCGACGGATATCCATTTCGAACCGCTGAACGAGGGATTGCGCATTCGCTACCGGGTAGACGGCATGCTGCACGAGGTGCCGGTGCCGACGCAGATCGACAAGCTGCAAGACTCGGTGGTGGCGCGGTTAAAGATCATGTCCCACCTGGACATCGCCGAGCGGCGGTTGCCCCAGGACGGACGCATCGCGCTGGAGTTCGAGGGACAGGCCATCGACGTGCGTGTCGCCACGATCCCGACGGTGACGGGGGAGAGCGTGAGCCTGCGCTTGCTCGGGCAGCAGAAATTTACCTTCGAACGTTTGGGGATCGAAGGGGACAATCGGACGCGGGTGGAAAAGCTTCTGGCCATGCCGAACGGCATCGTCCTCATCACCGGCCCGACGGGCAGTGGTAAGTCCACCTCGCTTTATACCTTCCTGACCGCGCTGAACAATGAGTCGCGCCGCATCGTGACGATCGAGGATCCGGTGGAAAACAAGCTGGAGGGCGTGCTCCAGATCGCGGTGAAGCCCGAGATCGACCTGACTTTTGCCCGCGGACTGCGCGCCATCCTGCGCGGTGATCCCAATGTCGTGATGATCGGTGAGATGCGAGACGTCGAGACCGCGGAGATCGCGATCCGGGCTGCGTTGACGGGCCACCTGGTCTTCAGCACTCTGCATACGAACGACGCGATCGGCGGCATCACGCGTCTGATCGACATGGGCATCGAGCCATTTTTGGTCTCGACCTCGGTGCGAGCCTTCATCGCGCAGCGCCTCGTGCGCCGGCTTTGCGAGGAGTGCAAGGTAGAGGCCGACTATCCCGAGGGGCACCTGGAGCAGATGGGATTTCATCTGCCGGCTGGGCGTAAGATTTACAAAACGGTGGGTTGCGATGCCTGCCGCCAGACGGGGTATCAAGGCCGGACCGCGATATTCGAGATCTGCATGGTCTCGTCGCGCATCCAGGACATGATCGCGAAGAACGGGTCTTATAATGAGATGCAGGCCGTGGCATTGACGGAGGGCATGGAAGTCTTGCGGGAAAACGGCTGGCGCCGCGTGCTCGACGGTGTGACGACGGTCGAGGAAGTGCTGCGCGTGACGGCGGCGGAGGGAGGCCACTAGGAAAACTATGCCGGCCTTCACCTATGAAGCCATCCAGCGAGGCGGCGGTCGCAAGCGCGGCGAGATCGACGCGCGCTCCCGGGCCGATGCCTACGACAAGCTGGAGCGCGACCACCTGCAGCCTCTTTCCCTGGAGCTGAAGCGCGAGAAGAAGGCGCGGCGCGGCGCGGAGCCCGAGGCCAAGGCGGCTTCTGTCGACGGCCCCGTGCCTCTGCCCAAAGGCGGCTTCCGCATGAGCGCGAAGCAGGTGATGCAGTTCACCGAAGAACTGAGCGACCTGCTGGACGCTGGGCTACAACTCGAGCAGGCGCTGCGTATCATGGAGGGGCGCAAGGAAGCGTCCGCGCTGAAACACGTGTCGGCCTATCTCCGGGCGGAGGTGCGCGAGGGTGTGAGCTTTTCCGCCGCGATGCGCAAGGCGTCGCGGAGCTTTGGCGAGCTCTTTTGCAATCTGGTGGCGGCGGGTGAGCAGGGTGGCGCGTTGGGAGCGATCCTGAAGCGCACGCTGGAGTATCAGCGCCTAGTGGCGGAGTTGAAGAGCAAGGTGATCGCGGCGTTGGTCTATCCGGCGTTCATCGCTTTCGCGGGCCTGATGTTGATCGTGCTCTTCGTCACCTACCTGGTGCCGCAGTTGGGCACGTTACTCGGGACGTCGGGCAACAAAATGCCGATCGCGACTGCCGCCCTCATCGGTGCGAGTCACTTTATCGGAGCCTACTGGTGGCTGATTCTCTTGATGCTGGTGGCGCTCGGGCTGATCTTTCGCACGATCATCAACACGCCACCGGGGCGCAAATGGTGGGATCGCGTGCAACTACGCATCCCGCTGGTGGGCGCGATCCTAAGTGCTAAGTTTTTCGCGCAGTTCGCCCAGACCGTGGCCACGCTGACGTCGAATGGCATCGCGCTTTACGGGGCGCTGAAGCTGACGAATGCGGCCACGCCCAATATCTATTTGCAAGGCGTGCTCACTCGCGTGACCGACGATGTGGGTGAGGGTGTTTCCCTCTCCCGAGCCGTCGCGCGGACGGGGGCCTTTCCGTCGGTCTTCGTCGACATGGTCGTGGTGGGAGAGCAGACGGGCAATCTGCCACTGGCCTTGGAGAAGGCCGGATCACGCTACGACAAGGAACTCAATATCGCGATCAACACCCTCACGAGCATGATCCAACCCGCGGTCATTGTCGTGATGGCCGGTGTGGTCGGCATCGTGGCCTACTCGATGATGGGCGGTATCTTCCAGGCCGTCTCGGGTTTGCGCGGCTAGCACCCTTTTCCCCAATACATCCAAATATCATGAAACATCCACTCACCCGCACCTCGCAGACCGGCTACACGCTGGTGGAAATCATGCTCGTGCTGTCCATCATCGTCGTGCTGATGTCGGCGGGCATTTATTACCTCATGGGCAACTTGGAAGTCGCCAAGAGCACCCGTGTGAAGAGCGATCTCGAGGCTCTCTCCACCCAGCTCAAGGTGTACCAGATGCAGAACCTGGACTTTCCCACGACGGCGCAGGGGCTTAACGCCTTGGTGACCGTTCCGACCGCGCCGCCGAAGCCTCGGAACTGGACGCAGTTGCTCAAGCCCGAGGCGCTGACCGATCCGTGGGGCAGCCCTTATCAATATCGCAAACCCGGTAAGCACAATCCGAAGGAATTCGATGTCTGGTCGCTCGGTCCGAACAAAACGGAAGACGATCGGGTGATCGGAAACTGGTAAATGATGGGAGAACGCGCAGGGGAATACGCAGACCGGAATCGACACGACTCGTTCGTGCCGTCGGGTCGCGCCTGCGCGAATGGCTTCACGATCCTGGAGATCGTGATCGTGCTGGCCATCACGGTCACCCTGCTGGGATTGGCCGTGCCGGTGATGACGGGGCTGATCCGGGGTGAGGAACTCAAGGCTCCCGCGCGGACGCTGGAGGCGATGGCGATCACGGCGCGGTGCAATGCGCTGGCCGAACAGCGTCCATACCAGATCGTGCTGGAGCAAAAAGGCTTTCGCCTCGAGCGGGTGGGCGGCGAGGTGCTGAGCGAGTATCAGCTCCCGGGAGGGGTGAACTTCGAGTTGGCGACGTGGCCGGAGGAGAAGTGGGGGCGTCCACGCCGCCATGTGTGGTATTTCGCGAAATCGGGTCTGTGCGAGCCGATCCGGGTGATGTTTCGCAAGGGGGATGGTTATTTTCTCCAGCGATATAGCGCCGTGACGGGCTGGGATCAGGACGAGGAGCTTTTCATTCCATGAAGACTTCGCGCGGATACATGCTTTTGGAGGTGGTGCTGGCGTTGTCGATCTTCATCGTCGCGGTGGTGGGGCTGTTGCAGTGCCTGAATGCCGCATTGGGCGCGGATCGGCGGCAGCAGATCACGACGAGTACACGGCAGAATCTGCAAAGCCTGCTCGACGAGGCTCTGGCCGGCCCGTTGAAGTCGGAAAAGACAGAGGTGCCCGAGGATGTTTTTCACGTGCGGTACCGCCGAGAAATCAAGGAAGAGCGCGTGAAGGCGCCCAACGGCAAGGAGTTGCCGGGGATTGTTAAAATTTCGGTCGTGGCGATGGACACGCAGCGAGAGGATAAAGTGATCGGGGAGTTGTGGACATATGCTTCGCGCTGACCGTATTTCCAGATCCCGCGGCCTGACTCTCATCGAGGTGATGGTCGCCATCGGCGTACTCGTGATCCTCGCCAGCGGCATCTTCTTCGTCGTCCAGACGACGCTTAGCACGGTCATGAAGATCAGTGACCGCTCCAGTCGGGATGATGAAATCACAAACCTCGTGGACATCCTGCGGAGCAACTTTCGTAACCTGCCGCCGCGCTCGGAACTCACGGCGCGGGTTGTCACGGACGGAGGCACACCGATGTTGCTCTTCGTCGTGCGCAATGCGCCGGGTTTTCTCACCTGGCTGAAAGATCCCGAGTCGGAAGATACGATCGTGCTGCTGGCGGCGCGGCAGGACGACGATGCGAAAACGTGGAGGGTGTGCCTGAAGCGCTTCGCCCCGCCCGCGCATTTCAGCAGCGAGGATTTCAAGGCCAAGGACATTCTGCGGATCGGCGAGAAGGTGCCCTGGCTGGAACTGGTCGGGGATTTTCGCGAAGTGGGGATGCGTTTTTTCGATGAGAAAAAGAAGAACTGGGTGACCGAGTGGGTGGAGCCAAAGCGGCGCCCGTCCCTCATCGAGTTGCGGTTGGTTTCTGAAATCACGAAAGATCCGCGGAGCGAGACGACGGTATTATGGATCCCACCAGTGCAGGGGGGAGCATCATGAGGCGGCGAGAAGATCGCGGGCAGGCTCTGCTGCTGGTGCTGTGGGCGATGTTCATCATGAGCTTCTCTATTATCGGCCTCATCCAGCTCCTGCGGGTGAACATCGGGACGGCTTCGGCGATGGAGCGGGTGGCCATCGCGAAGTCACTGGCATTCGCCGGCACGACGATCGGCAAGCAGCAGGACTTTCCCGCCGACGGGAAGGTCGATCATCGCAAGTATCCGGACGGCAAAGTGCTGGACATCGTCGTGGTGAGCGAGAACAGCAAGCTAAACATCAACAGTCTCCTCGAGGTGGAGGATCGCGAGACTCTGCGGTCGCTGCTGCGGCTGTGGCATCTGACCGATGTAGAGGCGGACACCGTGTTGGACTGCCTGCTCGATTACGTACAGCCCGGCAATACACGGCGGCTGAATGGAGCAAAAGCCGAGCAGTATCGTCGCGTAGGCCGCAAGGCGCCGACGGGCAAACCTTTCCGCTCCATCGAGGAAATGACGTCCGTGCTGAATTTCGACATGGTGACACGGCGCAAGCCGGAGTGGCGCGATTACTTCACCATCTATGGCAGCGGCAAGCTGGACCTGATGCACGCCCCGTCCGATCTGGTGAAGGCGGTCTGCCGCGTGGGCGACTCGGGCGTGAAGGCCTTGCAGCGACTCGGGGAGAATGGCGACTTGCCCAAAGAAACGGCCATGGAAGCGGCGCGGGTCGCGATGGGGATGACGGAGAAGGAATTTGGAAACCTGAGCGGGCGCGTTACCATGGGGGGCGAGGTGCGGCGTGTGCGCGCGACCGGGACCTTTGCCCAAGCCCAGCGGACGATCGAGGCGATTTACCGACCTGATGATAAAACCTTTTTGGAGTGGAAAGAATGGTAGCCACTAAGACATCGACAGAGACTGCCGACGGTCCGGGTGAACATCCGGAATCCGCCGCGCCACGGGCGTGGCTTTGGCCCGGCGAGCAGGCGTGGGAAGTCTGGACGGCCGACGGCTCCGGGGGATGGAAGCTTGGCGTGTCCTTGGAGGAAGGAGCCGAGGCTCCGGCGCGGATCGA
>Ga0247822_10001440_pt1 | contig 14562 bp, 14 predicted proteins | sample 13C_Cellulose_Da_FD_192423 | JGI IMG/M metagenome (GOLD analysis project Ga0247822, IMG submission 192423) | Soil microbial communities from agricultural site in Penn Yan, New York, United States - 13C_Cellulose_Day30 | ecosystem: Environmental > Terrestrial > Soil > Agricultural land | place...
GGCCAATGGCATCAAGAGCATCACGGACATGAAGGCCCGCTACGACAAGCTGCAGACGCAGCTGGCGACGGGCGAGAAGGCGACGACGCTCGCCGAGATGGGCTCGGACCGCTATTTCGACCTGGCGCTCCGCCAGCGCCTTGCCCGCATGGATGGCTACCAGCAGTCGATCTCGGTGGTGAACCTCAGGCTGGAAGCGCTCGACTCGGTGATGACCCGGCTCGATACCATCGAGGGCGATGCTCGTGCCGCGGCGCTCTCGGGCGGCGGTGGCACGTCCGGGCTCAACTTCCAGACGGCGCCGACGCTCGCCATGTCGCGCTTCGACGAAGTGCTGACGCTGCTCAACACGGACGTCGCCGGCCGTTTCATGTTCGGCGGCAACAAGACTGACAAGAACCCCGTCGGCATGCCCAAGGACATCATGAACGGCGTCGGCGCGCGGGCGGGCTTCAAGCAGGTCGCCGCCGAGCGCAAGCTTGCCGATCTCGGTCCCGACCAGCAGGGCCGGCTCGACGTCACCGTCGCCACCAACACGGTGACGCTGGCCGAGGAGAACACCGTCTTCGGCATGAAGCTCTCCGGCGTCACCACGACCTCGGCCAACATCTCGGTGACCGCGCCCAGTGGCAGTCCGGCTTCGCTGACCGTGCAGTTCGGCGCCACCCTGCCGACAGCCGGCGAGAAGGTGCAGGTGAACTTCACGCTGCCGGATGGCACCGAGGAGCAGGTCATGCTGGTTGCGACCACCGGCACGCCGGGCCCGGGCGAGTTCCAGATCGGCGCCGATGCGGACGCCACAGCGGCGAGCTTTCAGACCGCGCTCACCGCCTCGGTGAAGGATCTCGCCCAGACCAGGATGGTCTCCGCCTCCGCCTACGCGGCGGCCGAGAACTTCTTCAACGGGCAGGGGACGCCCGTCCAGCGCGTCGATGGCCCGCCCTACGACACGGCGACCGGCACCATCGCCGGCACCAACGCCAACACCATGCTCTGGTACACCGGCGAGGACAGCGCCGATCCGCGCAGTACGGTGACGGCGCGGGTAGGCGAGGGGACCACCGTCAACTACGGCGTCCAGGCCAACGAGCTCGGCTTCGTCAACCTCATCCAGACCCTCGCCGCCCTGGCGGTGCAGGATTTCCCCGACTCCGACCCCACCTCCGCGGTCCGCTACACTTCGATGATGGAACGGCAGGCCACCCGCCTCGCCGACACCAAGGACAACAACCCGGGCTCGCTCGCGGCCATCACGGTCGAGCTCGGCCTTGCGCAGAGCACGACCGGCGCCATCACCGAGCGGCACACCGCCCATTCGGCCCAGTTGAGCAACATGCTCGAGGACATCGAGAACGCGCCGACCGAGACCATCGCCATGGAGATCCTGGCGCTGAAGACGCGGCTCGAGGCCAGCTACCAGACGACGGCGCTGCTCAGCCAGCTCTCCTTGGTCAACTACATCAAGTAGAACCGGAATCCCGGCCGCTCCCGCCTTGACAGTTGCGGGCGCTCGTTGAAGGTAGCTGCCGACATGTCAGCGGCGGCTCGGTTCATCGGCGAAGTTGCATCCGAACGGCCGATCACTCCCCGCTAGACTGAGGTACGTGCACCAGACGGCGGCCGAACCGTCGTCCACAGGGAGGTATACATGATGCGCACCATCAAGGGGCCGGCGATTTTCCTCGCCCAGTTCGCGGGCGACAAGGCCCCGTTCGACACGCTCGACAACATCTGCGCCTGGGCAGCCGGTCTCGGCTACAAGGGCGTGCAGATCCCGACCTGGCTCACACACTTCGTCGATGTCGAAAAGGCCGCGACGTCAAAGACTTACGCCGACGAGGTGAAGGGGACGGTGCAGAGCCACGGACTGGAGATCGCCGAGCTCGCGAGCCATATCATCGGCCAGCTCGTCGCGGTGCATCCGGTCTACGACACGCTGTCGGACGGCTTCGCCATCCCGGCCGTGCGCGGCAACCCCGCGGCGCGGCAGGAATGGGCCGTGCAGCACCTGAAGCATTGCGCTGCTGCTTCCAAGAACCTGGGCCTCAAGGCCCACGCGACCTTCTCGGGCGCGCTCGCCTGGCCGTTCCTCTATCCGTTCCCGCAGCGCCCCGCCGGCCTCGTCGAAGAGGCCTTCGATGAACTCGCCCGCCGCTGGACCCCGATCCTCAACGAATTCGACAAGCACGGCGTCGACGTCTGCTACGAGATTCATCCGAGCGAGGATCTGCACGACGGGGTCACCTACGAGATGTTCCTCGAGCGCGTGAACAACCACCCGCGCGCGAACCTGCTCTACGACCCCAGCCACTTCGTGCTGCAGCAGCTCGACTACCTGCAGTACATCGATTTCTACCACGACCGGATCCGGATGTTCCACGTCAAGGACGCCGAGTTCAATCCGACCGGCAAGCAGGGCGTCTATGGCGGCTTCCAGAGCTGGGTGAACCGGGCTGGGCGCTTCCGCTCGCTCGGCGATGGCCAGGTCGATTTCGCCGGCATCTTTTCGAAGCTCAGCGCCTACGGCTTCGATGGCTGGGCGGTGCTGGAATGGGAATGCGCCATCAAGTCGGCCGAGCAGGGCGCCGCGGAAGGCGCGCCGTTCATCCAGAGCCACATCATCAACGTCACCGAGAAAGCCTTCGACGACTTCGCGTCGTCGGGCACCGACAAGGCGGCCAACCGCAAGATTCTCGGTCTGAGCTAAGGGGGAAGAGATGGCAGAGAACGGCGCACCGCGCATTCGCCTGGGCATGGTCGGCGGCGGGACCGGGGCCTTCATCGGCTACGTCCACCGGGTCGCGGCCCGCATCGATGGCGACTATGAGCTCGTCGCCGGCGCGCTCTCGTCGCGCCCCGACGTGGCGATCGAGTCCGGCAAGAACATCGGGCTCGCCGAGGACCGCATCTACACCTCCTACGAGGAGATGGCGGCCAACGAATCGGCCCGCAAGGACGGCATCCAGGCCGTGGCGATCGTCACGCCCAACCACATGCACTATGGCCCGGCCAAGGCCTTCCTCGAGGCCGGCATCCATGTCATCTGCGACAAGCCGCTGACTTCGACGCTCGAGGACGCGCGGGCGCTGGCGGCGATCAAGCCGAAGAAGGGTGCCAAGTTCCTGCTGACGCACAACTACACCGGCTATCCGCTGGTGCGGCAGGCGCGCGAGTTGGTCAAGTCGGGTGCGCTGGGCAAGATCCGCGTCGTGCAGGTGGAATACCCGCAGGACTGGCTGACCAACGCGGCCGATCCGGGCAACAAGCAGGCCAGCTGGCGCACTGATCCCAAGCGCTCCGGCGCCGGCGGCGCCATCGGTGACATCGGCACCCATGCCTACAACCTCGCGCGCTTCGTCACGGGGCTGAAGACCGAGGCGGTGAGCGCCGAGCTCACCAGCTTCGTCAAGGGCCGGAAGCTCGACGACGACGTGCAGATCAAGCTGCGCTTCGTCGGCGGCGCCAAGGGCATGCTGTGGGCCAGCCAGGTCGCGGTGGGCAACGAGAACGGCCTGCAGCTGCGCGTCTATGGCGAGAAGGGCGGCCTCGAGTGGCGGCAGGACAACCCGAACTACATGTGGTTCACCGAGTTCGGTAAGCCCAAGCAGTTGCTGACCCGCGGCGGCGCCATTTCGGCCGATCCGGCCGCCTCGATGAACGTCCGCATCCCGTCCGGCCATCCTGAGGGCTACCTCGAAGCCTTCGCCACACTCTACAGCCAGTTCGCCCAGGTCATCCGCGGCGAGGGCAAGGATGTGGCAGGACTGCTGCCGAGCCTCGCCGATGGTGTGGAAGGCATGGAGTTCATCATGGCCTCGGTCGCGTCGTCGAAGAACGACGGCAAGTGGACCAAGCTCAGCGAGGTCTAGGCCAACTCAAGCGGGCGGGAGATCATGTCACCAGTGGTCTTCCGCCATCGCGGTTACCGGTTCCAGTTCTACGCCAACGAGGGCAATCCTCGTGAGCCAACGCACATCCACATGGTCTATAATGACGGCTTCGACGCACGGACCATCAGGCAGATGATCCCGATCATCGAGGCGCAACGTGGAACGATCGAAACAGTCTGGAACGACTTCTTTGGTGAAGCCGACTGACATCCGGTTCGAGGGCGACAAGTTCTGGGTGGACTTGTCGGATGGTCGCGTACTTGGCGTGCCCCTCTCCTGGTTCCCGATCCTTGAGGAAGCAACGGCGGAACAGCGTGCACGGTTCTATCTTAGCTCCCGTGGTCTGCACTGGGAGGAGCTCGACGAGGACATCTCGGTCGAGGGACTGCTTGCCGGGCGCGGCGACATGACCAACCGCCGGCGCAAAGTCGCGGCTGCAGAGTAGCAGCCTACACCCAGGCCGCCACCGCGCCCCAGACCAGCACAAGCCCCGATACGGTCAACACCATCAGCACCAGTCGCCGGAACCCGACGGTGCTGAGCTGACGGAATGCAAGCACGCCCATGATGGCGAATGGCACCAGCACCAGTCCGGTCACTGCCAGCGGCGCCGCCATGTCCGCCACGATCCGACCTGACGCGGCGTAGACCGCCAGCGTTCCCGTATGCATTGCGATGTTGAAGCCCTGCAGGATGCCGCGCTGCTCGTCCTTGCTGAGCCCCCTGAGCGTCGCCCACAGCGTCGGCGCCGGCCCTGACAGTCCTGAGAAGCCTCCAAGTACGCCGCCGATCCACCCCACTACCGCGTCGGCGACGCGCCCGCCGGCCGTGATCCGCAGGTCGGGCCGCATGAGCAGCATGGCGGGGCAGTAGATGAGCAGGAACAGCCCCAGCACGAACTTGAACAGGGTAGGGTCCGCCGCCCCCACGAACTGCGCCCCGATGGGAATGCCCACGAGCCCGCCGAGGATGAAGGGCAGGGCCTGCCGCAGGTTGAAGCCGCGCCACACGAAGGGCAGTGTGACGAGCTGGCCGACCAGCGAGCCGAACACGGCCAGCACGGCCGCCAGCACCGGATTGATGCCCCAGGCCCAGACCGACAGCGCCACCAGCGAGAAGGCAAAGCCCGATATGCCCTGGGCAAATCCGGCCGCCGCGGCCCCAAGGCCGATGAGAAGCAGCGTTCCGTCCACTGCTGGCTACCGGCGCGCGCCGTCGATATGCGAGCCGGCTGCGGTGGGCGCATCGATGCGCTCCACCGTGTAGCCCTTGCCTTCGAGCAGGGCCGGCACGCCTTCAGGCCCGACCAGGTGGCCGGCGCCGACGATCACCAGTGAGTTGTCGTTCTCGGCCAACAGCTTTTCAAGCGGCGCGATCCACTTGGCGTTGCGCTCGTCGATCAGCTTGGCATAGGCCGCCTTGTCGCGCGGCGTGATGAACCCATCCATCGCCGCCTTGAGCGCGTCGGTATCGCCGCTCTCCCAGGCGTCGACGAGCGGGGCCAGGTCGGCCAGCATGCCGCTTTCGATGCCCTCGACCGTCGACATCAGTCCTTCGATCTGCTCCTCCCGCGAGCCGCCGGCGAACAGGGCCATCTGCTCCTCGACCGTCTCGAGGCTGCGCTTGCGTTCGGGCTCGATCTCGCTGTCGACGAGCAACTCGACGCCGGCGCTGGCCTTCGGCATTGCCATCTGTCCCAGTGTCAGGGCTGCCAGCCAGGGCTGCATGCGCTCGAGCGACGCCATTTCCAGCCCGACCGAACTCGCGACCTCCGCGAGGCTCGCGTACTCGTCCGTGTCCAGCATGTCGCCCAGCAACTCGCCGTTGGGGAGCGTCCCCTCGGTCATGGTGATGTAGGTGAGGGTCGCATAGGCATCGACGTCCATCACCACCTCGAACACCACGTGGTCGGCCGACTTCAGCAGCGCGTCGAACTGCGGCGTGCGCCAGTTCACCTCGCGCGTGAAGATGTGGACGGAACCGAAGAGGTAGATGTCGCTGTCATCGTCGCTGACCCGCCAAAGGGCAGGGTCAGCCAGCGCCGGCGAGCTGAAGCTGGCCGTGGCAAGAGCGGTCAGGACGAGGCGTCGGAACAAACCCACGCCGCCGGTCCTCAGTGCGTCCAGGGTGTCTTGCGATCGGAGCGGAAGTTGTCCGAGTAGTTGTTCCGCTTCACGGTCGGCTTGTGGTCGGGCATCACCTGGTAGGCGATGCCGTTGCGGTGCGCGTAAGCCTCGGCTTCTTCGAGCGTATCGAAGGTGAGGCGGATCTGCGCGCGGGCATCGCTGGTCGAAGTGTAGCCCATCAGCGGCTCGATCTCGCGCGGCGAGGCGGGCTCGTGGACCAGCACCCACTCGTTGGACTTGCCTCGGCCGGACTGCATGGCATTGGGCGCAGGCCGGAAGATACGTGCCGTCATGATCGCTATCGAGTCCTTGTCGAGTTCGGCTGAACCATAAGGGTCTTTCGGTACCCTTTCGAGTCCTTCTGCCCCCGTGGGTCAACGCCCCGCAATTTGGACAAAAACCGGGAGCGGTCAACCCTTTCTGCTTCGTGGGCAAGAATCCGGTCCGGCCTAGCGCCGCCAGTCGGCAACCAGCACTCGCAGCAGCAGGGCCGCCACCACTACGTGCAGAACGACGACCGGCCACAGCAGGACACCGGTAGCCTCGCCCTGGAAGCCGAGCCAGGCGAGATAGACCGCGACGCCCACTCCATAGACCAGCATCCCCGCGATGGGCGGGCCGGGCCAGCAAGCGATCCCGAGGCCGAGCAGTGCAATCCCGAGGATGCGAGCGACCGGCACGGCGATGCCCGCCAGATTCTCTCCGAGCAGGAGCTGCCCGACCAGAGCGGGAGCGAGCAGCAGCGCGGCGCCGGTGATGATCTCGGCGATGGCGGCGAGGGCCAGGGCTCTGCTCACGGGGCTACTGGATCGGCGCGGCGTAGATTTCGCCCAGCAGCATCAGCATCATCGTGTTGGCAGTCGGCTTGGCATCGAGAGCGAGGGTCAGGTTGGTCCAGACGATCAGCGTCACGTCGTTCTCCGAATCCCGTCCCATGAAGGATTGGTAGGCGGGCATTTCCCCGCCGTGGAAATAGAGCTTGTTTGGACCGACGTTGGTGAACGCGATGCCGTAGCCGTATCGCTGGCCATTGGGTTTGGCCGGGTCCTCGGGCAGGGGACTCTGAAGCCACTTGTCGTGGTACTCGGGGTCAAAGAGCTTGCCGTCCACGAGTGCACTTATCCAGGTCGCGAGATCACTGGCAGTCGAGATGGCGCCGCCAGCGGCGGAGTAGGGCGATGGGTTCTGCCAGGTCACGTCGTTCGGCTTGAGCGTGCCCGCTTTCGCGGCGGCCTGGAGATCGTCGGGGTACGGCGCATCCACCATCGCATAGGAACTCCCGCCGTAGAGGTAGCCATGCGAGAACGGCTCGGGAATCGCGTTCGACGCGGCGGCGGGCAGAGCCGTGTCCTTCATCCCGAGCGGGCGGAACAGGCGATCCTGAAACACGGTGGCGAGCGGCTTGCCTTCGAGCTTTTCGATCACGAGGCCGAGCAGCAGATAGTTGGTGTTGTTGTATTCGTAATCCGCTCCGGGTGCGAAGTTCGGCGGATGCGCGAACGCCAGCTTGAGCACCTCCTGCTGGGTCCACACCTTGTCCGGATCGTTGTCGAGGCTTTCGGAGAGTTCCGGTGCGTCGGTGAAGTTGTAAAGGCCGCTGCGCATGCGGATCAGCTGGTCGATGTCGATGCTCTCCCCGTTGGGGACGCCGGGGACGTACTTCGTGATCGGATCGTCGAAGCCGAGCTTGCCCTCCTGAATGAGCTGCACGATCACCGCGGCCGTCATCGTCTTGGTGTTCGAGCCGGCCCGGAAATGCGTTCTGGCATTGGGGACATCCGACTTGCCCAACTCGGTCGTGCCGTAGCCGATCGCGTAGTCGCCCTGGGGCGTGTGAAGCAGCACCATGGCTCCCGGAAGCAGCAGCTCCCTGGCCAGCGCCGCAACCTTGTCCTCCAGCGCCGCCGGATCGATCTGCTTGAGCGCCGGCGTACTCGCCGCCATGGCGCTGCCGGTCCACCAGACGGCGGCAATCAGCATGCACAGCACTCTCGACATGTCGTCCTCCTCGGTCGGGTGGAACTCGCAGCGGACACTAGGTCCGAGCGCCTCAGCCCGGCCACAGGTCGGTGGGCGTTCGATCTACGAAGGGTGTACGCACCCGGCGCAAGCTGCGCCGAATTAGCCGCTCATTTCCATCCAGGGGCGAGCACGGAAAATCCTTGTGTCTTGTCGTGTCGGCCCCGTCGCCGAACCCCGGGACGCCGCGTATGGTCCTCGGTGCATCGGGAGGGAAGCTGGTGCGATATCACCCTAAGTAGGGGGATCGAGCACCGGGGGCAGGCTGTATGTCGACCAGGTGAACACCGGCTCGGTCGATCAAAACAGGCAGCAGATGACCTCTGACATCAGCACCGGCTCCAGCACGGGGCCCACCGACAACCTCCGCGCCGCGATCGATCGGATCATTCCGCGCGACAGCGACCCCGGAGCCATCGACCTCGGGACCGAGAACTACGTCCGGGCCCAGCTTGCCGGTGACGCCAGCGGGCATGCCGAGGCGATTGCGGCAGGGTTGGCCGGGCTCGATCAGGCCGCGACAGCCCGCTTTGGTGCCGGCTTTGCGTCGCTGACCGAGGCGCAGCGCGACGAACTGCTCGCCGGGTTTGCGGACGAGGGCTGGTTCACGGCCCTCGCCGAACTCGTGGCCGAGGGCTTCTATGCCGATCCCGGCAATGGCGGTAACCGCGATGCCGCCTCGTGGTCGATGATCGGTTACGAGCATCGTCTCCCGGACGGGCCGGACGGACCGACTGTCGGACGGCCGCCGCTGGCCCAGCGACTGGGTCGGGCACAGGATAGCTACGATGTCATCGTCGTCGGCGCCGGCGCCGCCGGCGGCATCATGGCGAAGGCGCTGGCGGAGGCGGGGCTGCGCGTGCTCGTTCTCGAGCGCGGCCCGCACATCGGCTACGAGACGGATGGCCGGCGCGACCACCTGCGCAACCAGCGCCTTGCCCAATATGGCCACAACACCGGACCCGACATCGACCACAACCCGCGCGTCTTCGTCGATGCGCTGGGGATCGAGCGCGTGGTCCGTCCGCATGAGGCGGGCTACCAGAACAACGCGGCGGCCGTCGGCAGCGGGACCGTGGTCTACGGCGCGCAGGCGTGGCGCTTCCTGCCCGACGACTTCCGCATGGCGAGCCTCTATGGCGTCCCGGCCGGCTCGTCGCTGACCGACTGGCCGATCGGCTATGACGAGCTTGCCCCCTTCTATGAGCAGGCGGAGTGGGAGATCGGCGTTGCTGGCCAAAGCGAAGACAATCCGCACAAGGGCGAGCGCGCGAAGGACTATCCCATGCCGCCGGTCTGGCAGCACAGGACCGCGGCGCTCTTGAAGGAAGGCGCGGCGGGGCTCGGGTTCAGGACCCTCGTGCCACCGCTTGCCATCAACACCGTGCCGCGCGACGGCAGGCCCGCCTGCATCGAATGCGGCTCGTGCGTCGGGTTCGCCTGTCCCAGCGATGGCAAGAACGGCACCCAGAACACCGTGCTGCCGCGCGCCATCGCGACCGGCAATTGCGAACTGGTCGCCCACGCCATGGTCGATCAGGTCGATACCGACGCGAGCGGCAAGGTCACAGGCGTCACCTTCATCGACGACAGCGAGGGCCAGCGGGTCCGGCGGACGGTTCGGGCGAAGGCGGTGGTGCTCTCGGCCGGTGCCATCGAGAGCGCCCGTCTGCTGCTATCGTCGCGGTCGCCGCTGCATCCCGACGGGCTGGGCAATGCGCATGACCAGGTGGGGCGGCACCTGCAGGGGCACTACTACGCCTCGGTCTGGGGCGAGTTCGACGAGGAGGTCTACGATCCGCGCGGGCCGGGCGTCACGGTCGCCACCGTGGATTTCAACCACGGCAACCCCGGCGTGATCGGGGGCGGCATGCTGGCCGACGACTTCATCATGCTGCCCGCGATCTTCTGGAAGACGGCGCGGCCGGCGGGTGTCCCGCGCTGGGGTCTGGGCGCCAAGGAGTTCATGCGGCACGGCTACCGGCACATCACGGCGGTGAAGGGACCTGTGCACGAGATCCCGAATCCGGAGAGCCGGGTCCAGCTCGACCCTCGCGTCCGCGACGGCTTCGGCCTCGCCGTGGCGCGACTGTCCGGCGTGGCGCATGAGGAGACGGTGCGGACGACCCGTTTCATGAACGGGAAGGCTGCCGACTGGCTGAGGGCCGCGGGCGCACGCCGGACCTGGAGCCATGATCCCGTGGCCCGGCTCTCGGCCGGGCAGCACCAGGCCGGCACGTGCCGGATGGGCACCGATCCCGAAACGTCGGTGACCGACAAGTGGGGGCGCGTCTGGGGGCACGACAACCTGTTCGTCTCCGACGGTTCGCTCCATCCCACCAATGGCGGCTTCAACCCGGTGCTGACCATCATGGCGCTGGCATTCCGCAACGCGGCCAACATCGCGCGGGAACTATCAGCCGGGTGATGATGACTACTCGCGACGCTCAGCCGAGCGTGATCGAGTCGAAGAGTCCGCGCAGCAGCGAGGCGCTACGCTCCAGCTCGGCATGCTCCGCCTGGTCGAGTTCGGGGAACAGGTCGGCGCTCACTCCCTTGCCACCGACGACGCGGGGGATCGAGAGAGCCACGTCGCGCACGCCCTCGACCTCCGACGTGACGATCGAAACCGAGAGCACGGCCTCTTCGTCCTGGCGGATCGCCGCCACGATCCGCGCGATGCCTGCGCCGATGCCAAAGTAGGTGGAACCCTTGCCCGAGACGATCGTGTAGGCGGCGTTGCGGGTCTGGGCATCGATCTCTTCGCGCACGGCCTGCGTGATGGGCGCACCTATCTGGGCGGCAAAGTCGACGATCGGCACTGTCCCCGCCCGTGAGGACGACCAGGCCAGCACCTGGCTGTCACCGTGTTCGCCAAGCACGTAAGCATCGAGCGAACGCGGGGAAACGTGGAGGTGCCTGCCCAGCAGGCTGCGGAACCGGGCCGTATCGAGGATCGTCCCCGTGCCGATGACGCGTCCGCGGGGCAGCCCGGACAACTGGCACGCCACCTGGGTCATGATGTCCACCGGGTTGGACGCGATGATGAGGATCGCGTCCGGCGCGACCCGCATGAGTTCGCGGATCACGGCCTCGAACACCCGCGCATTCCGACCGAGCAGATCGAGGCGCCTCTCGCCCGGCGCCTGCGCGACGCCTGCCGCAATCACCACGACCTGTGCCCCGCGCAGGTCGTCGTAGTCGCCACTGTGCACCGTCGCTCCCGAAGTGAGCGGCATCGCGTGCTCGATGTCGTTCGCCTGCGCTTCCGCCATCGCCCGGTTGAGGTCGACCAGCACGATCTCGGACGCCACGCCGCCAAGCCCCATGGCATACGCGGCCGTGCTGCCGACCATTCCGGCTCCGACTATTCCCACCTTCATCGAAGAGCCTCTTGTCAGCCAGTCCCTGGATAGGCGAGTTGCGCGGCCCTCAGCCGCCGCACTCGCAACTGCCGGTCCTCATAGGACCTATCCCTTGCGGGGTCGTAATCGAGATTGGCATAGCATCAGGCACTTGTGGGAATTTCCTGGCACCCGGCACTACTCCGTCTGGTTCCTGAGAACGGCCGGTCGCTCGATGACATTGTGGGCCAGCAGCAGGACCATCGCCCCCAGGGTCGCGAGTCCGCCGGCCACCCAGAACAGGTCGAGATACCGGCCCGGCGCCGCCAGAAGCCCGAAGAGGCCGGCAGCCACGATGCCCGAGACGACAAACGTCACGTCGAGCAGGGAGGTCGACAGGCCAACGCGGCCGCGGATGGCCTCCTGCATGTAGCTGATCGGAACGCTTAGCAGCGCGGCGATGGCGATGGAGCACGGGACCTGCAGCCAGTAGACGTCGGTGACGCTGCGCGCCTGGGTCATCAGCCCCATGTACGCGGCAAAGGTCAGCGCCCCGGCGGCGATCAGGGTGGGTTTGCGGAACCGCCGACCGGCCAACCCCCACAGAAGCATCAGGGGGATCTCGAGCAGGGCCCGGATGCCCGACGCGATGCCGACATCTCCCATGCTGCCGCCGAAACTGCCGATCATGGCCAGCGGCGTGACGGTACCGCTGAGGCGGATGGCGACGTTGATCAGCACGACACCGACAATTCCGACGAGCATCGGTGTCGCGATGGGGCTGGTGCCCGGCTCCCGCGGCGTGGGCGCCGGTGGCGCGATCCGTGCGTCAGGTCGCCTGAGCAGCACGAGGGAAATGGCGGCACAGCCGAGATAGGCGGCTGCCGCCACCAGATAGATGTCGAACACACCGGAGGTCACCGCCATCCAGCCCGCCAGAGGCGGGACCAGCACCCATGAGGCGGCATAGACCGACCGCAGAGCCGTGATCCGGAACTCGGCGTCCTTCGAGCCTTGACCGTCATAGTAGACGCGGGCGTAGGCGAAGGTCTGGCTGAACGCGGCGTTGCCGAATGGCAGGATCAGGCAATAGGCGATGGCGAACCCGGCCGGATTGCGCATCAGGTAGACAAGGCCGAAGCCGCAGGCTCCGGCGAGGGCCGTCAGCACGACGAGGATGCGCCGGTCGCCGATTCGATCCGACAGCCAGCCAAGGAACACCGTTGCGACAAGGCCGGCCACTGACGCCACGGTCAGGACGAGGGCGAAGTCGGCGTGGCTGATCCCGAGCGTGTCGATCGCGACGATCGCATCGTAGGGCGCGGTGGAGGCCAGCCCGATTCCGATCGAGAACAGGCTGGCAGAGATCAGCGCCGACATCGGCAGCTGCTGCGGCGCAGGATAGTGCATTGGAAGTCCCCCTGCGCCACCCATACCCCGAGCCATGCCATTGGCAAACCCGGAGAAATGGCGGCGGGGAGGCGCGGACAGACGGCCCCAGATTTCGGCGCTTAGGGCAGGGGCGTGGACGGCGCCCGTCGCGATCGTATGCTTGCTTGGCAGGCTGACCTAAGCTGGACAGTCGGTCAGCTTGCTAGCTGGCTTGGGCGCATTCACCCCAACGGATCTACAAGGTGAGGGTTCAGCCGCCAATCTGATCCGCTATGGCACTCAGCTTGGCGCCAACGCTGTCGAGAACACGCTTGAAGGTCACAAGATCGGCGTCAGGGATGTCTCCGAGCAGTTGCATCGCAAACTGCTCCGTTTCCAGTTGCAGCATCTCCAGCGACATCTGGCCCTGCGGCGTCAGTTCGAGCATCACTGCGCGCCGGTCCGTGGGGTGGGCGGACCGGCGCACAAACCCCGTCGCTTCAAGGGCGTCAATGAGCGCGGTCACGTTACGGGGGGTCACTCGCAGCCTCTGGGCGAGTTCCCGCTGCGTGATGCGGGTGACGTCGCCGAGGATCCACAGCACCTGAGCCCGCGTGAGGGTAAGGCCGCGCTCGGTGAGGCCGCGCTGCATGTCATCGGTCATCAGGGTGGTGACGACGAATAGCTGCGACAGCGCGTCGCGGCGTTTCGATGTATGTCTATCATTGTGTATCATATTCACGATGTGCTCTGTATCCGATCGGATGTCAAACAAGGAGTCATAGCGTGATCGCCGAAAGAACCACACCCGACCAGAACATCGCCATCATGCGCGAAGCCTTCAACGCCCTGCGCGGCAGAGATATCGAGAAGTGCATCAGCTTCATGCCCAGCGATTTCATCATCAACCTGGCCGGCGCGCCACAGCTACGGGGGCATGATGCCTGGCGCAGGAATGCCAAGGTGTTCTTCACGGCTTTCCCCGACTTTCAGCTCGAGGAACAGGACATGTTCGCCGCCGGCGATCGCGTCGCGGTGCGGTTCCGCTTTACCGGTACGCATACCGGACCGTTTCTAGGAGCCGCTCCGACAGGCAGGCCGGTGGACTATCAGAGCTACGAGTTCTACCGCATTGCAAACGGGAAGATCGCAGAAGAATGGATCTGCTCGGACATGCAGACGATCCTGACGCAGATCGGTATCGCACCTCGAGGGCAGATGCTCTCGCTGTGGCTGGCTGGGTACCGCGTGTGGTTCGCTGCGGCGGCAGGCCTTGTGGTGGGGGCCGGCTTAGCGCTCACCCTGCCTTCGCTATTTTCCTGAGCTCGACCCCGCGAGGTTCTCGTCCCTTCTGACGAGTGCGGCCCAGCCGAGACTATGATCTGGTGGTTGCTCCCGAGGGCTTGGGTACTTCTTCGGGAGGGCGAGGCTCCGCCGCTGCCACCCCGGCGTTGAGCCTCGCCACTTCCCGGGGTTTGCTGGTGGTGTAGCGCGCCATCACGCCGCCGCGGCGATTGTCCCCGGGTTCGGCGAACCGTTCCTGACCCCAAAGTAGGCGACAAGGCCACTCTCCGAGCGGGCCCGCGTCCTGGGAGACGTTCCGGAAGACATCTGTGCCCTCACGGATCCCGCAGCCTTCGAAATGGCGCTAGGTGAGCATGTCAGATCGGGTCGTGCGAAGTAACCCAGACGTCGATGAGAGAAGTTCGCGAGGCACTTCGCTCGCAGAGAGCGAGCAGCGAGTAACAGCATCTCCCCAGTGAGTTCGGGTGAGGGGGTAACGCAACCATCACGCGGCTGCGGACATGGTGC
>Ga0247822_10001441_pt1 | contig 14552 bp, 14 predicted proteins | sample 13C_Cellulose_Da_FD_192423 | JGI IMG/M metagenome (GOLD analysis project Ga0247822, IMG submission 192423) | Soil microbial communities from agricultural site in Penn Yan, New York, United States - 13C_Cellulose_Day30 | ecosystem: Environmental > Terrestrial > Soil > Agricultural land | place...
GGATTGACGGCCTTGGCTTCCTTGTCGAGGCGATCCAGCTGCTGGGGCTTCCAGTACAACTCATAGGAGAAGTAGGCGGCCGTACCAAAGATCAGCGCGGTCAACACAAGGATTGTGAGAGCTCGAATGATCATGTCACGCCATTAGAGCCGCTTCCCGCCGACTTGAAAACGCAGAAAATTCCTGACGCTCAAATCAGGCCGCGACGCTTCCATTCGCCCATATTCTCGCCAGCGGAGCGCTGGATCAGGTCCATGGTGAACTTCAAAAGGCAGACTTCCCAGGCGTCATCCACCCCGGTAATGAGGGCGTCGGAGGGATCATCGCGACTGGCGAGATCAGCTTTCAACCGGCCAATGACATCGTCCAGCGGATCGTGCACGACATTGTGCTCGATGTCGGTCTTCCGGAGTTCGAACCCGTAGCGCAGGATCTTAAAAGTGTGGGCGTTTTGCTCGATCACATCGGCATACTCCCGGGCGGACTCGCCAAAACCATCGAGGAGCAGCTTGCTGAAATGATGCGGCGCCATGATACGGGGACGCTCGGCCTCGATCCGTCCGCTGCGCACGCGTACGGTGTTCACCTGATCCATCAACTCGCTCACCAAAAGAAACCGAAAGCTCGTCGAGCCAAAGGTCTCAATGATCCGCTGAGGCTGTACCACCACGCGGGTGTTCTCCAGCGCATAGCGAAAATCATGCTCCTCTATCATTCCAGAATAATACGGAACGCGGGGCCGGGCGCAATACCCGTTATGGGAATGGCACCGGAAGGCGCGCAAGGGTTTGACAACGGGGTATATTCTGCTGCCTTTTAGCAACAACCCATACTCCTTTCCTAATCTGAGCACACCCGCCCCAACCACCACTCCTCCCAAACGTATCAATCTCCGGACCCCGGAGGTCATGACTCGTGTCCAGGCGGAGGTGGAGAGCCACTACCGCAGCGAGATCGTCGAGCGTATCCGGGGGCAGGGTGGAGTGTTGCAGCAGGGACAGACGGTCGTCCGGTTGGCCAAGCAATTCGGCTTCTGCTATGGCGTAGAGAGAGCCATCGATCTGGCCTACGCGGCGCGTAAGGTATTCCCGGAGAACCGCATATCTCTCCTGGGCGAGATCATTCACAATCCAGACGTGAACGCTCAGCTCTCCGGCATGGGCATCCGTCACCTCGATGCCCACCCGAGTGACGCTGACATCTCCGAGCTCAACGCCGACGATGTCGTCATCGTGCCCGCGTTCGGAGCCGAGACCTCGACGGTCAACGCCATCAAGGCACAAAACTGCCAGATCGTGGACACGACCTGCGGCGATGTGATGAGCGTGTGGAAGCGCGTCCGGCAGAATGCCAACGAGCAGGTGACCAGCGTGATCCACGGCAAGGCCGCCCACGAAGAAACCCGCGCCACCGCCTCCCGCGCCCTCGGCCCGGCCGGCAACGGCCAGTATCTCGTCGTTCTCGATATCGCCGAGACCACGATCCTCGGCGACTACATCCGTCACGGCGGGGACAAGGAAGCCTTTCTCCAGCGATTCCAGGGAGCCTTCTCTCCGGGCTTCGATCCCGACATCCACCTCCAGCGTATCGGCGTGGCCAACCAGACCACCATGCTACGCAGTGAGACCGAAGAAATCCAAGGCCGCGTCCGCGACGCCATCAGCGACCGCGACGGAGGCTCGACGGCGAATTTCCGCTACTTCGACACCATCTGCGGAGCGACCCAGGAGCGGCAGGACGCCCTTATGCACCTCCTCGACGAGTCTCTCGACATCCTCATGGTCGTCGGCGGCTACAACAGCTCGAACACCACGCACCTCGTGGAGATTGGGGAGAAAAAAGTCCCGACATGGTTCATCCGAAACGCCGACTGCCTCATTTCCGCGCAGGAGATCCGTCACTTCGACATCCATCAGAAAGAAGAGCTCACCTCCCGCTACTGGCTACCCCTCAAAGGCCCTCTCACTGTAGGCGTGACCGCCGGGGCCAGCTGCCCGAATAATCTCATCGAAGACACGATCCGAACCATTCTCACCCTGCGTGGTGAGTCCACGGAGTTCTCGGAACCCGCCGCGTAATCCGGCAGGAGACTTTTCGGTCAGGCTCGACAGAAGGCCCGCAGTCGCGACTCAACAGCCCTGAAGCTGAGTTCCCGCGAAGCCACCTCCTGGCTCATTGCAAGATGCTTTTGGTAAAGCGCGTTATCACTGAGCAGCCAACTGGCCATCTCCGCCGCCTCCTCCACGGTGTCACCAATATCGGCAGAGAAAGCGATGCGATCCACCGCGCCATTTCCGCCGATGCAAAGCGTGCGCGCCAGGAGCGCATCACCGGCGACCTGGCCAGGCACACAGCTGGCGTCGAGCTGAAAGACGATGCGGTGCCGTGCGATCAGGCGTAGATATTCCCGGTACGGGAGGCGCCGAGAGACAATGTTGATCTCAGGACTGATCGCGCGGAGGAGCTTCTCGCCCGCCCGTCCGTCCACGTTCAGAACGGTGACCGGAGCGTTGAGAGAACAGGCGGTGGCAACGGCCATCAAGTGATTGCGGGAGGGCACGTTAAACTCCCTCGTACCGATGAAAATTCCCTGTCGCTCGCCCACGGGAGCCGAGAGATTCCACGAGGGCGTGTCGACCGGATAGGGTGTGGGAATGAACTCCCCAACCGTACAGCCCGCCGCGCGGTACAGCGGCACCAACTCGGGCGTGCTGGAGACAAAGCCATCCGCCGCCGCGCAAATCTCGCGGAATTTCGCATAGCGCCGGGCATCGGCGAGCGCGGTCGCCACCTGATGGAGGCCGGATTCTTTCCAGGAAATCAACGCCTTGCGCCCCTTTTGACGGACCTTCTTCACCGTCTCCAAGGCGGCAGCCAATCCGTTCCGACGCAGCAGAACGAGAACCGCGCCACCACCCTGCGGGAGGTCGGCATCGCGACGATAAAAGCCTCCACGACAGCAGGCCGCGTAGGCGTGGTAGTTGATCGGAGCATGCCCGGGATCGCCCGGCAGGCCAGCTCCATCGGGGAAGGTCTGATTGGGATCACGGCCCCCAGGGTTTACGACGTCCAGAATAGCACTCACGGACCGTCCTCCCTACAGAGCCGCGGCGGCTCGCTTGTGCTCGTCCCAGAGACGATTCATTTCCTCAGGCGTGGCCTGCTCGATCTTCTGGCCATTCTCAGCCAGGGCGGCTTCCACCGCTTGAAAACGTGCGACGAACTTGCTCGTGGCGGCAGTGAGGGCGGTCTCGCTGTCGACCTTGAGCTTCCGCGCCAGATTCACGACGCTAAAAAGCAGGTCGCCAATTTCCTCCTCGACTGCGCGGACATCGCCCTGCGCGATGGCGTCCTGGACTTCGGCGAGTTCTTCCTCCACTTTCTCGAAAACAGGAGCGGCGGAATCCCAATCGAACCCTACGCGTGCCGCTTTTTTCTGCGCGTTTTGGGCGCGCATCAGGGCCGGCAGCGCCGTTGGCAAACCGGCCAGCACCGAGGCGTCGCCGCCTTTTTCCGCGCGCTTGATCTGCTCCCACTGCTTGAGAACTTCCTGGCTGTTCTCGGCGTTCGTGTCGCCAAAGACATGCGGATGGCGGCGGATGAGCTTCTCACAAACGGTCTCGACAACTTGGTCAAAGGTGAAGGCCTCGCGTTCATTCGCCAGATGTGAATGCATCACGACATGGAGCAGGATGTCGCCGAGCTCTTCCTGAAGGTTAGGGTCGTCCGATTTATTGATCGCCTCGACGACCTCGTAGCACTCCTCGACCAGAGCCGAACGGAGGCTGGAGTGCGTCTGCTCGCGATCCCATGGGCAGCCATCCGGGGCACGCAGGCGGGTTACGATTTCCTGAAGACGGGAGACATCACTCATATACGCCAGAGAGAACTGTTGCCGGAGCCGAACTCGCCGACTTCATCCGAGGCTTTTCGGGAAACATAGATGATGAGGCCGATCACGATGATGAGGGTGCTGAGGTACACGATGCAGGCAAACCACGCCGGCAGGGCATGCACGGAGAGAGATCGGTAAAAAGCTCCCACCGAAGTGATAGGCTCCGTCGCGTGCACGAAGACCTTCATCGTCCACGCCACCAGGATGATGGCGAAGATGAACACGTAATTGCGCTTCAGCCGTCGCCCGACCGCCTCCAGCGCACTGATCTTGAAGGAAGGCAGGATGAGATCCTCGCAGACGAGGCGTCGCCATTCGCCATCCAGGAGATTCTGGCTTTGCGAGATCATCGGCACGAGGAAGTGCGACTCCAGCATGCGGACGCGTCCGCGAAAGGCATCGTAATACCGATACCGCCGCGCTTCGATCCACAGGAGCATCCAGACGAAGGCTAGGTTAAAGAAAAAGACGATGTGCGGGATGTTCGGAAAGGAAAACGCCACCGTGATGATGGAAGTCGTACTCGTGATCGCCCATGTCGTCGTCACGTCCAGGCGCTGCCGCCAGACCATGATGCGCCCCAACTCACCACGATAAAAGTGGATCATCGCCGTGACGTAGCAGCTGTCTTTCAAGCTGGGAATCGGCATGCCCGAGGTATCGGATGTCGGCGGCTTCGGGGCAGGTGTGGGGATCTCGGACATTCGTTATTCCGAGCGCTCCTTCGCCAACAGTTCCGCACGAGCGCGCTCGAGTTTGTCGCGTTCCGCTTTGGTCAGGCTTCCAATGCCCTGCCGTGCAATCTTGTCGAGGATGGGATCGATGGATTCGTAGGCTGAGGAAGGCTCGGCTTTCTTTGGAGCAGCGACGGTCTTCGCACTGCCCGACTCGCGAGGAACGACACGCAGATGGCGCTTTGAGTGGCGAGAGCGCCACCAAGCCAGCGGCGATGGAATGGCAAAAGCCGCAACGGAAGAAATACCCTCGCGGGCCAGCCATAGCGCCGCCACCGCACACTCGCCCCAGAACAACCCAAGATAGGTCCAGCTTTGGTTGGCGAGCAACTGGAGGCTGTACACACCGAAAAGTGCGATACCCAGCCACTTGGCCAGCATGCCAAAGAGCAGGGAGGCATTCGGGTAGATCAACACGAACGCAATAAAGATGGCGAAGTGCGGGGTATCAGAGCCGCTCACCATGCCGAAGAATCCCAGGAAACTGAACACCGTCAGGATCACAGGGCCAGCGAGAATCAAGAGGGCATAAAGCCAGGCGAACGAAACGCGACCGAGGAATTTTTCCACTTCCTGGCCGAACATCGCCAGCATCACCAATTGGAAGGCCGTCAGGATGCTCGGCGGATTGACAAACGCGTAGGTGACAAATCGCCAGACCTGCAAGTCGAACACGCCAGCCTGAGGCGAGAAGCTAAAGGTATCGATCAGCCAGTTCGCACGGCCGGATGCCCCCACGACGGCAAAGAGAATCATGGCCACGCCATGCGCCATGGCTAGAACGGTCGCCAGGTACACCGGCACGCGGCCCATCCATGTGAGGGGCTCGTTGTATCCGAAGTTCCGATTCTCTATCATCACCAGTGTTTCATTTTAATCTCTCTCCCTAGTGACACAAGGAGGAACATTCCCCCTGAAGGGACTGGATGCCTCTTATTTTCAAAAGGGAGAGTCTTCAGTTAAACACGATCGGTCCGGGAGCCTGCGCAAACTCCCAAGCCTGCCTAATATCTCCCGCCGTCGCGCGATGCGGATCGAGTCCGGGGAGATCAGTCACGGGAAAGAACGCGACGGCGGTGCTCTCAATGCTCGTCCGGGCCTCTCCGCCCAGCAGGTCGCAGAGGATGAAGATCTTATAAATAGCGTGGGCATTGCGAGGATAGCCGGCGCGGTCACGGTCGAGCACGGCGGTGATGGCGCGGGCTTTCACCTCGTAGCCGCTTTCCTCGCGGCACTCCTTCTCCACGTTTTCCGCCGGACTGAGATTCACATCTGCCCAGCCACCGGGCAGCGTCCAGAGCCCGGACGAGGCCTCGCGCACGAGCAGAACTTCGTCTCCACGAAAAACCACGGCGCGGACGTCGACCTTCGGCGTGGCATAACCCAACTCAGCGGGCCAGGCAAAATCGGCGACGGGCGAAGAGACCTGGAGCAGCTCACCAGCGATCTCACGCAGACGGGCAAAGCGCTCGGCATCGAAGGGATCCTTCGTGTACGCGGAACCAGCTTGGGCGAGGGCGGCGAGTTCCCGGGAGATTTCCAGAAGCGTGCGCATGATTTGTTAGGTAAGGTCGAAGACGCCCTGCAGGGATTCCTCGACGGGCTCGTCTTCGGTAAAACGCACCCCCGCTCCCAGTAAGCGGACGGCTTTGTCGCTGCGAACATGGGCTTCGCGAAGGAGGGCCTGAAAGGTCTCGCGCGTAGGTTGAGCGCTCACGCATTCCTTGGTAGTGCGGGTGAAGTCGGCGAATTTTAACTTCACGAAGGCTTTCTTGATCAGGCGGTCGGAGGCCTTCAGGCGCAGCTCCTCCTCCAATTCGAGGATCAACTCATCCAAAGCATTGGCGCAGGCCTCGACGGTGGTGAGATTTTCGAGATAGGTGCGCTCGTTGCTCAGGGATTTGCGAATACGGTCAGGCTGCACCTCGCGCTGATCGAGTCCCCGGCAGAGGTCGTAAAGCTCGTCGCCCCACTTGCCAAAGGTGTGCATGAGTTCATGCCGGGCCATCTTTTGCAGGTCGCCACAGGTGTGAATGCCGAGGGTGGCGAATCTTTCACCACTCTTCGGCCCGACACCCCAGATCTTGCGGACCGGGAGGTTGCGCATGAAGTCTTCGACCTTGTCCGGTGTGACGGCGTACTGGCCGTTGGGCTTGCGCCAGTCGCTCGCGATCTTGGCCAGCATTTTATTCGATGCGATCCCGGCGGATCCGGTGAGCTGGGTTTCCTCAAAGATGCGCTGGCGGATTTCCTTCGCGATGTCCCAGGCATAGCGGCCGAGGGCGGTGACATCGAGATAGGCTTCGTCGAGCGAGAGCGGCTCCACCAGCGGCGTGTAGCTGAGCAGGATCTGGCGGATCTTCGCCGAGTCGGCGCGGTAGAGGTCGAACCGCACGGGAAGGAAGACAATGTGCGGACAGAGTTCGCGGGCCTTGAATCCCGGCATGGCCGAGCGCACGCCATACTCGCGGGCCAGGTAGTTGCACGTCGTGACCACACCCCGGCGGCTCCCTCCCCCGACGGCGATGGGTTGGTCCCGTAGTTCCGGCCGCTCCCGCATCTCCACGGCCGCGTAAAAGCAGTCCATATCGAGATGGATGATTTTACGACCGGTATTCACGGGAGGAAAAGTACCTGCGGAATCGCCCAGCGAAACTAGAAAAACCACCCGCGCCCGGGAAAGAATGAGCCTTTCATTTCCCGAAAATTCCGCTCTATTTCCGCGATGCGCTTGTTTCTCTGCTGCCTCGCCGCGGCTCTCCTGACCGGATGTATCACCAAGGAAGACGGCAGCCAGCAATTCCACCCATGGAAAGCGGCCCAAAAGGCCGACGATAATTTCGAGCAGTGGTGGCTATCTAGCCAATAAGAGGCAGCCAAGCGTCGTCGGCCGACGTATCTCCTGGTATGAGCGCACTCAAACCGGGAGACCACGTGGAATGGAAGACTTCCCAAGGGAAAACCACGGGAACGGTGAAAAAGAAGCTCACAGCTCCGCGCAAGATCAAGGGGCACAAGGTCGCGGCCTCGCCCGATCATCCAGAATATCTGGTGGAGAGCGACAAATCCGGTAAACCCGCCGCGCACCAGGCCTCCGGTTTGCGCAAAATAAAAGCCGCACGATAGTGGCGTGATGGACGTCGCCACCAAGCTGGGCATCCTCGCTGATGCCGCGAAGTATGATGCCTCCTGCGCGAGCAGCGGCACGTCCAAGCGCAACGCCCGTGATGGCGGGATCGGCTCGACCACCGGGGCGGGCATCTGCCACAGCTACACGCCGGACGGCCGGTGCGTCTCGCTGCTGAAAATCCTCCTGACGAACTACTGCATCTACGACTGCCTGTACTGCATCAATCGCTCATCGAGCAATGTCCGCCGCGCTCGCTTCACGCCGGACGAGGTCGTCAACCTGACGCTGGATTTCTATCGGCGAAACTACATCGAAGGACTGTTTTTAAGTTCCGGCATCATTCGGAATCCCGACTACACGATGGAGCAGGTCGTGAAGGTCGCGCGGACATTACGCGTGGATCACGGCTTTCACGGTTACATCCATCTGAAAACCATCCCCGAGGCCTCTCAGGAACTCATCGAAGAAGCGGGGCGCTGGGCGGATCGTATCAGCATCAACGTGGAACTCCCGACCGAAGGCGATCTCGAAACCTTGGCTCCCGAGAAAAACATCGGGCGTATCCGCACCACGATGCGCGGGATCGAAAAGCGCATCGTGCAGGCCAAGGCCGAGCGTAAGGAGAGCAAGAAAGCCCTACCCTTCGCCCCCGGCGGCCAAAGCACCCAAATGATCGTGGGAGCCACTCCGACCAGCGATCAAGCCATCTTGCATCAAGCGTCGTCCCTCTATCAAGAGCACCGCCTACGACGGGTTTACTATTCGGCCTTCAGTCCCATCCCCGACGCCTCCAGCAAGCTTCCGCTCGTAGCCCCGCCCCTCGTACGGGAGCATCGTCTCTACCAGGCCGACTGGCTGATCCGCTTCTACGGATTCGACGTTACGGAGATCACTACGCCCGAGGAACCAAACCTGCCCCTCGGCGTCGACCCGAAAACTGCTTGGGCGTCGCGCCATCCCGAGAAATTCCCCGTCGATGTGAACCGCGCCCCGCGCGAAGTCCTTCTGCGCGTGCCTGGTCTCGGTGTGAAGACCGTGGACCGCATTCTTCAAATCCGGCGCTGGCACCGCATATCCCTCGACGACCTTACGCGCCTCCACCTGCCGCTCAAAAAAGCGATGCCCTTCATCATCACGAGCGATTACCGCCCGCGCCTGGTGGGCTTTCAAACAGCCGCCCAGCAGCTCGATCTTTTCGGATCCACGCCACAGAGCTTTCGCGATCACACGTGATGCGACAGATCACTTTTGCGCCGAACTTCCCCGCTTGGCAGAAGGAAGCACGCCGCGCCCTCCAAGCGGGTTGGTCTCCACTCGAAGTCATCTGGGAGGAGTTCCACGCTAATCAACCGCCGCTCGCGCTCTTTGACGAAGGCGAAAGCCCCTCCTCGGAGAATCGCTTCCGCGTGCCGCGGGAATTTCTAAACCTCGCCACGCAGGCCTCCTGCCACCGCGATCCCCGACGCTGGGCGCTGCTCTACGAAACCCTCTGGCGTTTAACACATGGAGAGCCGAAGCTTCTCGAAATCTCCGTCGATCCCACGGTCAACACCCTGCTCGCCATGCAGAAGTCCGTCCGGCACGACATTCACAAGATGCGCGCCTTCGTACGATTCCGCGCCATCCAGCATCAGGGAGACATGTGGTATGTCGCATGGTTCGAGCCGACGCACCACATCGTCGAGGCCAACGCTCCGTTCTTCATCGACCGTTTTGCTAATATGTACTGGTCGATCCTCACGCCCGAGCGCTGCGTGCACTGGGACGGCACGACCGCGACATTCACGGAAGGCGTACCTAAGAGTGAAGCGCCCACCGAGGACGCCGTGGAGGGACTGTGGACCACCTACTACAGCAACATTTTTAACCCGGCCCGCATAAAAACACACGCGATGCAGGCGGAGATGCCGAAGAAATACTGGAGGAATCTCCCTGAAGCAGCGGTGATTAACACCCTCCTACGCGAGGCCCCCCAGCGCGTTGAAAGAATGATTGAAGCGAGTACGATCAAGAGTTCTGACGAATGGCATTCCGCCGAGGTTCCGTCCGGCCACAGCTTGGAGGCGGTGCGGGAAGCAGCGCGAGACTGTACGGCCTGTCCGCTCTATCGCAACGCGACTCAGACAGTCTTTGGCGAAGGTCCGCGCCACGCCACCGTGGTTTTCGTGGGCGAACAACCCGGCGACAGCGAAGATCGTGCCGGCCAGCCCTTCGTCGGACCAGCGGGTCAGTTGTTTAACAAGGCTCTCGGAGAGGCGGGCATCGACCGCACGACGACCTATGTGACCAACGCGGTTAAGCACTTCAAGTGGGAGCCTCGCGGCAAGCGACGCCTCCATCAAAAACCCAGCGCCCGCGACGTTGCGGCCTGCCGACCATGGCTGGAAAAGGAGCTTGAGTTGATCCAGCCAAAAATCATCGTCTGCCTGGGAGCCACCGCCGCCCAAGCCCTCCTCGGCTCGCAAGTCCGTGTGCTGCGTGATCGCGGGAAATTCCTCGAATCGGAGTTCAGCGATCAGACTCTCGTCACGATCCATCCCTCCGCCCTACTACGCGCGCCTACGGACGAAGCGAAAGACGATGGCTACGAGCAATTCGTAGCCGACCTCCGCGAAGTCGCCAAAGCTCTCGCTGCGTAATCTGTCCCCAGGTGGAGTCGAACCACCATCTGAGCTTTAGGAGAGCCCTGCTCTATCCACTTGAGCTATGAGGACGTTGATTATCAGGAGCTTGCAACATCCCTCCCCCTAACCCGAACCGAGTTGAAGCGGGGCTTGAAAGCGAGCACCTCCTAATCCGCTCGTAGTTGTACAGGTCCCTCCACGGATTCGCAAGCTCCAGCGCAGATCAACGGCAACTCAAATGAATTGAGCTATCGAGGCAGTTCCAACCCTCCGGCGCACGCAACCTCCCATGACCAAGGAATATAAAAGGCCATTGCAGGCAAGTTATGAACACCACAAACGGGTGCGTTCCGGTCTGTCGGGAGTTAATTAAGAACGAGCGCATCCTGCGATCACTGTTTTATTAGCTTCACGTTCATCATGATCTCCTTCTCATTTCCCGATTCGTTTCTCTGGGGTAGTGGCAGTTCCTCGTTCCAGATCGAGGGTGCGGCCACGATCGGTGGTAAGGGCGCTAGCGTCTGGGACCGGGCCTGCGAAGTTTTCCCCGAGCGTTTTTCCAAGAACGCCACCCCAGCCGTTGCTGCGGATTTTTACCATCGCTACCGAGACGACATCGCCATGATGAAGGAACTCGGATTGAAATCGTTTCGCCTTTCGATCGCGTGGGCGAGGCTCTTTCCGAGCGGCGACGGAGCGTTGAACCAGGAGGGAGCCGACTTTTATAGCTCCGTGATCGATTGTCTCCTGGCGCACCAGATCGAGCCCTTCGTCGATCTCTATCATTGGGATCTGCCGCAGGCCCTGCAAGACGACGGCGGTTTTGAGAATCCTAAGTTGATCGACCAGTTCACCCGCTATGCCGAGACATGCTTCCGCCTTTACGGAGACCGGGTGAAGCTTTGGAGCACCTTCAACGAGCCGTCTGTCGTGGCGCTAAGCAGCTATTATCACAAGTCCTTCCCTCCGTATAAGGACGATCTAGTCGCGGCTCTGAAGGCCTCGCAAAATCTTCTACTCATGCACTACTCCGCGATCAAAAAATATCGCGAGATGGAGCAGGACGGCAAGATCGGAGCCGTCATCGCCTTCGTTCCGATCTACCCTAAGACCCCGGGCACTCTCGACGACGAAGCCGCCGTCCGCCAGGAAGATATCGTGTGCAATTGGTGGTTGCGCCCCATGTTTCAGGGCAAATATCCAGAAAGCATTATCCAGGATGAAGAGTACATGGTCGCCATGCCGGAGGGATTCGAGGAGGAACTCCTCACCGCCTTTGAGCCAATGGACTTCGTCGGGATCAACTACTACTACCCTGCGCTGACCGCCCACTGCCCCGACTCCCACCTGCGCTCGAAGCCGGTCGAGGTTTATTATGGCCAGAGCGACTATGGCTTTCCGATTTACCCTCCGGGGCTCTACGACTCGCTCCGTTATATTAGCGAGCACTACGGAAACCCCGAGATCTATCTCACGGAAAACGGCCTGGGAAATTTCCGCCTGCAAACCCTGGATGAGGAGATCGAAGACGACAACCGTATCGACTTTCTGCGTGAGCATCTCCGGCAACTCAGCCGCGCCATTCGCTCGGGTTGCAACGTTCGCGGCTATTACTACTGGTCACACTTCGACGACTTCGAGGGCGATGCGGGATACGACATCAACTTCGGCCTTTTACATGTCGACCGGGAGACGCTCGAGCGCACACCGAGAAAAAGCTGGCATTACTACAAGCGCTGTATCGAAAGAAACCGCGGAGATTAACCACTCCGCCGCATCACACGATGTCACGCGCCCCATCGGAGTAGTTTCCATTCGCCCTTTCGACCTCCTTCTGACGATATCAGACCATGACGTTTTTTAATGTAAACGGACGCTTCGGCAGCCCCACCAAGGGCCAGCCCGAGTTTAGAAATGCCGCCGATCACCTCGCCTATCTCGACACTCTCGGCGTAAGCCGCTCCCTGGTTTGGCACACCGCCGCTCTGGAACTCAACCCCACATGGGGAAATCACGAACTGCTGGCGGAGCTCGGGCGCACCCGCGGCGCCGCCGAGCGCCTGGTACCCGCCTTCGTCATCAGCACGGCTAACCGGTGGGAGCGGGGCGGCATGGCGGATCTGAGAGAAACCATGATCCAGCATCAGGTCCGAGCATTGCGCATTTTCCCCGGCCATCTTCACCACACACTACAGGAGATCGAGCCCGTCATTGAACGACTCGCCGACCTTAAGCCCACGCTGCTCTTCGACTGTCGCAGCCTTCCACCCTCGTGCAGTCTGCGTGACTTCGCGAAGCATTTTCCGCAACTCTCGATAGTCTATACAAATGCCTCGTGGCCCCAGATGGCCACGGCCTTCGACCTCCTCGCGCAGACGGAGAATGTCTCGATCGACATCTCCTGGCTCCATACCTGCGGCACGGTGGAGTTGATGGTGCGGGAGTTCGGGGCCGAGCGGGCTGTCTTCGGCCTCGGTCATCGGACGAATCATGGTGCCAGTATCATCGACCTGATGGACGCCGATATTAGCGAGGAAGCCCGCGCCCAGATCGCTCATCGAAATCTCGAAAGAATGCTGGGGCTGCCCGAGTCGTCCCTCCCTCAGCCGCCCAATCAAAAAGGTGCCCTCTGGAACGCGATTAGGGACGGTCGCCCCTGCCCTGTCCCCATCATCGACGCCCATGGACATCTGGGGCCGAATGGCAACTGGATGTTGGCGGAACAACAAGCTGAAAGCCAGACCGGCGACATCCTTCGTCGCATGGATCGCCTGAACATTCAGCAGATGGTCGTCTCCGGCACGCACGCCTTATTCGGCGATCCAGTCTCGGGAAATCAAATGCTAGAGGAGATCGCCCGCCCCTTCCCCGATCGCTTCCTGGGCTACCTTGGCTTCAATCCCCGCTACGCTGCGGAACTCGTCCCCACCTTCGAGGACAGCTTCTCGCGCGACTTTTTCATCGGCTTCAAGCTCCTGCTTAGTTACTGGCAGATCCCCGTGACCGATCCACGTCTGGCCCCGGTTTGGCAGTACGCCCATGACCACCGGCTGCCGATCCTGTTGCATACCTGGGATGATCCTTATGATTTCCCGATGATGCTCGACGAGATCGTCGCACGCTATCCGCAAGCCGCCTTCATCCTCGGTCACTCGGGAGGAGTCGACACCGGCCGCGCCGCTGCTATCGAGCTCGCCTCGAAGCATCCTAACGTCTATCCGGAATGGTGCGGCAGCTATCAAATGACGCTCCCCTTCGAGGAGTTGATTCAGCAAGTCGGCCCAGACCGGATCCTGTTCGGCACGGACGCCGCCCTGCACTCCCCGGCTTGGGAACTCGGGCGCTTCCTGTCCCTCGACCTGCCGGACGAACTCCTCACTCCCGCATTGGGTGCTAATATGCGCCGCCTCCTCGCCGCACGTATTAGGTAACTAATTCTCTCGAAGTTAGACCAATTCTTTTTTCGCCTTATTCCACCAATTACTCGGCGTGTCACCTGACTCTCTCTTAAAGAATCGGCAAAAATAGGTGGAGGACGAAAAACCCAGCGCTCCCGCGATGGAAACGATCTTGTATCCTTCCATCAGGAGGTCCTTGGCTTTCTCCAACCGCTTGCGATTCACAAACTGGTGCACCGGCTCACCCGCATAGCGTGCGAAGAGCCGATGAAAATACACGGACTCATATCCCGCCATGTCGGCCAGCGCCTCCAGCGAAAGCTTCTTCGCGAGATTCGTCTCGATGTAAGCCTGGATCTCATTAATGACATCAGCCTGGTGCTCGCGACACTGCGTGGATACGGCCGGTTGCGCCGCGTACAGGATAGTCTCCATCAGGAGAGAAGTGATTGCGGACTGGAGCTGAAAGAAGCGCATCGGATTTCGTGGATCCTCGTCCATCCGCTGCCAGGCTCGGCAGGCGCTTTGCGCGAAGGACCGTGCATTCGAGAGCAGGTAGAAGGTCTGATCCACCTCATTGCTCTCCTTCTTCCGCGTATTGCGAATGTCATTCGCCCAAAAGGAATAGGGCGCCCGCAGATGCAGCCAGAGGTCGCGGCAGTTCGGCTGGTAAGGCGAGTAGTTGCCATCATGCACCGCTCCTTTGTTTACCATGATCACCGTCCCGGGCGTCACCTTCCACACCTTCCCCTGGAAGCCATAGAAATGCTC
>Ga0247822_10001442_pt1 | contig 14543 bp, 10 predicted proteins | sample 13C_Cellulose_Da_FD_192423 | JGI IMG/M metagenome (GOLD analysis project Ga0247822, IMG submission 192423) | Soil microbial communities from agricultural site in Penn Yan, New York, United States - 13C_Cellulose_Day30 | ecosystem: Environmental > Terrestrial > Soil > Agricultural land | place...
ACCGTATCGACTATCTCGGTGGGGTAATGAATAACCTGCCATACGTGTTGGCGGTGGAAAAACTTGCTGGCATCAAAGTGCCTGCACGTGTTGAAACTATTCGCGTGATGATGGCTGAGTTTTTCCGCATCACCAGCCACCTGTTGTTCCTGGGGACTTATATCCAGGATATCGGTGGTATGACGCCGATTTTCTTCATGTTCACTGACCGTATGAAAGCTTACGATGTAATCGAAGCTATCACCGGTGGACGTATGCACCCGGCTTGGTATCGTATCGGTGGGGTTGCTCACGATCTGCCAAACGGCTGGCAAAAACTGGTTCGTGATTTTGTTGAGTGGATGCCAAAGCGTCTTGCTGAATACGAAAAAGCTGCGCTGAGAAACAGCGTACTGAAATCGCGCACCATTGGTATTGCCCAATACAACTCAAAAGAAGCAATTGAGTGGGGTGTAACAGGTCCAGGTCTGCGTGCAACCGGTATTGATTTCGACTTGCGTAAGGCGCGTCCTTATTCTGGTTACCAAAATTTTGATTTTGATGTCCCGCTTGCGCACAACGGCGATGCTTATGATCGTTGTATCGTTCGCGTTGAAGAAATGCGTCAGAGCTTGCGCATTATCAAGCAATGTTTGGACAACATGCCTGAAGGTCCGTACAAAGCTGACCACCATTTAACTTGTCCTCCGCCGAAAGAAAAAACCTTGCAGCACATCGAGACTTTGATTACTCACTTCCTGAGTGTGTCATGGGGTCCAATCATGCCCGCAGGTGAGGCGAGTCAGTTGATTGAGGCAACCAAAGGTATCAATAGTTATTACCTGACTAGCGACAACTCCACCATGAGTTATCGCACACGTATCCGTACTCCGAGCTTTGCGCATTTGCAGCAAATGCCATCGGTAATTAACGGCAGCATGATTCCCGATTTGATTGCTTACCTGGCCAGTATCGACTTTGTAATGGCCGACGTTGACCGCTAATTATCCAGTAAACCAATTTAATTATTTGTACTGACTATTATGATTATTTGTACTGATAGCAACCGTCCCAATGTCGAGCCCTATGTATTGGCCGATGAAGATCGCGCTGAAATTGAGCATCACGTTCATCACTATGATGATTCACGTGCTGCTTCTATTGATGCATTAAAAGTGATCCAGCGTCGCCATGGTTGGGTGCCTGATGGCGCTATTCAACCAGTGGCAGACTTGCTTGGAATTTCTGCACCGGATTTGGAAGGTGTAGCGACTTTTTACAGTTTGATTTTCCGTCGTCCGGTTGGCCGTAATGTGATTAAAGTGTGCGATAGCATTGCTTGTCACTTGAATGATTTTGAAGTTGTTCAAGACGCAATCATCAAGCACATCAATGTAGGTCTTGGTGAGACTACCGCAGATGACCGTTACACGTTGATCCCGATTTGCTGTTTGGGTACTTGCGATAAAGCACCGGCAATCATGATCAATGATGACACCCACACCAATTTGACTCCCGAGCAGATTCCCGCCTTGTTGGAGAAATACGTATGACGACTCTTTCCAACGAACAATTGGCCAATCTCGGTGAAATCAAACCACTGACGTATCGTATTGTTGATAACAAACCCGTTGTTGACATCAACGAATATGAAGCGCTGGACGGTTACCTGTCTGTGCGTAAAGCCATTCCTGCTATGTCTCCTGCTGACGTTCAAGCTGCAGTAAAAGATGCAAATCTGCGTGGTCGTGGCGGTGCTGGTTTCCCTGCTGGTATTAAGTGGGGTTTGATCCCGATGGGGCCAGATGCTGGAGCTAAATATCTCGTCTGTAATGCAGACGAAATGGAGCCGGGCACATTTAAAGACCGCTTGCTGATGGAGTGTCTACCGCACCAGTTGGTCGAGGGTATGATCGTTGCGGCTTACGCGATCCAGGCAAAGCGTGCGTACATCTTTTTGCGCGGTGAATATGTACTCGCAGCAAAACATTTGAACGAAGCCATTGAGCAAGCCAATGCAAAAGGCTATCTCGGCGAAAATATTTTAGGTTCCGGCTGGAGCCTCGATATGCACGTGCATACCGGGGCAGGGCGTTATATCTGCGGTGAAGAGACTGCATTGATTAACTCACTCGAAGGCCGCCGTGCCAATCCAAGAGCAAAACCACCATTCCCGCAAATTGCAGGTTTATGGGGGCGCCCAACCATCGTTAATAACGTGGAAACCCTAAGCAACTTGCCACACATCATCAATCGTGGTGCTGACTGGTTTAAAGGTTTGTCACAAGGCAAGAGCCCTGATGGCGGAACCAAAATTTATGGCGCTTCCGGCAAGGTGAAAAATCCTGGTCTGTGGGAGTTACCAATCGGTACCACTGCGCGTGAAATCATTTATGAACACGCCGGTGGTATGCGTGATGGTCTCGAGCTGAAAGCTTGGTTGCCGGGCGGTGCTTCTACCGACTTCCTGACTCCGGAACATCTGGATTTGGCAATGGATTTCGACACCATCATGAAAGCAGGCAGCCGTATGGGTACTGGCTTGGTGATGGTTGTTGATCACACCCAAAGCATGGTTTCTGCAGTGCGTAACCTCGAGCAATTCTTCGCGCGCGAGTCCTGTGGTTGGTGTACTCCTTGCCGCGATGGCTTGCCATGGTCGGTAAAAATGCTGTTGGCAATTGAGCGCGGTGAAGGCAAGCCAGAATATCTGGATATTTTGCAACAACTGACTCGTCAGCTTGGTCCAGGTAAAACTTTCTGTGCGCACGCACCGGGAGCTATGGAGCCACTGCAAAGTGCATTGAAATATTTCCGTTCCGAATTTGAACAAGGCATAGCAGCTCCAGCAACCGCTGCAGCTAATGCGTAAGGGCTATATAAGTCATGGCTACGATTCACGTTGATGGTAAACAATTAGAAGTTAACGGCGCAGACAACCTGTTGCAGGCATGTTTGTCGTTGGGCCTCGATATTCCTTACTTCTGCTGGCACCCAGCGCTAGGCAGTGTTGGCGCTTGTCGCCAATGTGCGGTCAAGCAATACGCCAATGCCGATGATAAGCGCGGTCGTTTGGTGATGTCTTGTATGACTCCAGCGACTGACAACACTTTCATCTCGATTGAAGATGAAGAAGCGAAAGAGTTTCGCGCGAGTGTTGTTGAATGGTTGATGACCAACCATCCGCACGATTGCCCGGTGTGTGAAGAGGGTGGTCACTGTCATTTGCAAGATATGACAGTAATGACTGGCCATGATTCCCGTCGCTACGATTTCACCAAACGTACTCACCTGAATCAGGAATTGGGTTCGTTTATCAGCCACGAAATGAACCGTTGTATAGCTTGTTATCGCTGTGTGCGTTATTACAACGATTATGCTGATGGTTCGGATTTGGGTGTATATGGTGCGCACGACAACGTTTATTTCGGTCGTGTTGAAAGTGGTACTTTGGAGAGTGAATTCTCCGGCAACTTGGTAGAGGTATGTCCTACCGGTGTGTTCACCGACAAAACCCACTCCGAGCGTTATAACCGTAAGTGGGATATGCAATTTGCCCCGAGCGTATGCCAAGGTTGTTCCGTTGGCTGCAATATCAGCCCCGGTGAGCGTTACGGTGAATTGCGTCGTATCGAAAACCGTTACAACGGTTCGATCAATCATTATTTCCTGTGTGACAAAGGCCGTTTCGGTTACGGTTATGTCAACAACGAAGATCGTCCGCGCGTTCCATTTTTGCGTGCAGCTAACGGCCTCGGTGCAACCACATTAGATGGTGCATTGGATTGGGCGATTGCCGCACTTAAAAATTCCAAGAAAGTGGTGGGTATTGGTTCGCCACGTGCAAGTATTGAAACCAACTACGCCTTGCGTTCACTAGTTGGTGCTGAAAATTTCAGTGCCGGTTTTGAAGCTGCGGAACAAAAACGCGTTGAATTAGTGTTGGATATTCTGCAAAACAGTGGCCTGCACACGCCACCGGTACGCGATCTTGAAAATAAAGATGCTGTATTTATCCTGGGTGAAGATTTAACCCAAACTGCCGCGCGTATTGCACTGGCATTGCGTCAAGCAGTGAAAGGCAAAGCATACGAAATGGCTGCTGAAAAGCGTGTATCTGAGTGGGCGGCTGAAGCGATTAAAAACATCGGTCAGCATGCCAAGAGTCCATTGTTTATTGCGAGCTTCGAAGCAACTCGCTTGGATGATGCAGCGACTGATACTTATCGCGCAACCGTAGAAAATATTGCGCGTCTTGGTTTTGCAGTAGCAAATATTATCGATAGCAGTGCTCCTGCAGCGAGTGATTTGACTGATGCAGAGCGCGCACTTGCGCAAACAATTGCTGATGCATTACTTGCCGCAAAAGCGCCATTGGTTGTGTCTGGTACTTCAGTTGGTTCTGAGTCTGTTATCAAAGCGGCTGCTAACATTGCGTTGGCATTGAAGTCACGTGAGAAAGATGTAGCAATTACTCTGGTTGTTCCAGAAGTAAATAGCCTTGGTGCTGCATACCTTAAAGGTAAATCAGTAGTTGATGTATTAACTGCATTGAAAGATGGCATTGCGGATACAGTCGTTATTGCTGAAAATGATTTGTATCGTCGCGCACCAAAAGAATTGGTTGATGCTGCATTGTCTGCTGCCAAATCAGTCATTGTTCTTGACCATCAAGTTACCGCGGTGCAAGAAAAAGCTCATTTGGTTCTGTCTGGTGCAAGCTTCGCGGAAGCTGACGGTACCGTAATTAACTGTGAAGGCCGTGCACAGCGTTTCTTCCAGGTTTACGACCCAGCCTTCTACGACGCTAAAGTGCAAGTGAAAGAAGGCTGGCGCTGGTTGCACGCAATCCACACTGCCGTTGAAGACAAGCCTTTCTCCTGGACCCAATTGGATGAAGTGATCGATGCAGTTGTTGCTGAAGTTCCTGCACTTGCAGAGATTCGCGATGCAGCACCGAATGCTGATTTCCGTATCAAAGGTTTGAAGCTTGCGCGTGAACCGCGTCGCTACTCTGGCCGTACGGCAATGCGTGCAAATATCAGTGTACATGAGCCACGTGCATCGCAAGATACTGACTCTGCGTTAGTGCACTCAATGGAAGGTTATGTTGGCCCGGAAAATCCAGCGGCGCTGACCTCATTTGCATGGGCACCGGGTTGGAACTCACCACAAGCTTGGAACAAGTTCCAGGACGAAGTCGGTGGGCATTCACGTAAAGGTGATGCTGGTAAGCGTTTGATTGAAGCAAATGCTGCTGCAAGCTTTAATTATTTTAGTGATGTTCCTGCTGCATTCGTTCCGTCGGATAGCAAACTGCGCGTTGCTCCTCTCTACCACATGTTTGGTAGTGAAGAGATGACCTCAAAAGCCGCAGTTGTTGCAGAAAGAATTCCGGCGCCTTATGTAGCGATTTCTGTTGCTGATGCTGAGCGTATTGGTGTTAAGGATGATGCAACAGTAATTGTTCGTATCGTTAACAGTAACCTGCGTTTGCCAGTAAGAGTTAGTTCAACACTCGCGACTGGTAGCCTCGGTTTGCCGGTTGGTTTGAAAGGTATTCCAACATTTGTTGGTGAGACTTGGGCGCAAGTTATGCAGGAGGCTGTGTAATGTTTGATTGGATTACGCCGGATTTGGCTCAAATCTTTTTCACGGTTTTCCAAGGTGTTGTCATTCTATTGGCTACCGTTTTACTTGCGGCCTATCTCAGTTTGATCGAACGTAAATTGCTTGCGTGGTGGCAAGATCGTTACGGCCCTAACCGTGTTGGTCCATACGGTATGTTTCAAATCGTGGCCGACATGTTCAAGATGTTTTTCAAAGAAGACTGGACGCCGCCATTCGCTGATAAATTAACTTTCCGCCTTGCACCTGCAATTGCAATGGGAACTATTCTGTTGTCGATGGCCGTAGTTCCTGTCACTGCAACTTGGGGTGTAATCGATTTAAATATTGGCCTGTTGTTCTTCTTTGGTATGGCAGGTCTTGCTGTTTACTCAGTAATGTTTGGTGCTTGGTCATCCAATAACAAATACGCATTGCTCGGTGGTCTGCGTGCCGCTGCGCAAACCGTAAGTTATGAAGTGTTTATGGGGCTGGCGCTTATGGGCGTTGTGATTCAGGCCGGATCATTCAACTTGCGCGACATTGTCGAAGCACAATCTAATATGTGGAATATTATTCCGCAATTCTTTGGCTTCTGTACTTTCCTTATCGCCGGTATCGCAATTACCCACCGCCATCCATTTGACCAACCAGAAGCAGAACAAGAATTAGCCGATGGTTATCACATTGAATATTCCGGTATGAAGTGGGGCATGTTCTTCGTTGCAGAGTACATCGGCGTGCTTGTGGTTTCTGCTCTGATCGTGACGCTGTTTTTTGGTGGCTGGAAGCCTTTGCCATACCTTGAATTCATTCCGTCGTTTATTTGGTTTGCGCTGAAGACATCGTTCTTTATCATGTTGTTTGTATTGGTGCGTGGCTCGTTATACCGCCCTCGTTATGACCACGTAATGAAATTCAGCTGGTTGGTCTGTCTGCCCCTGACGTTGATCAATTTACTTGTAACCGGCGCAGTTGTGCTGCTGAATCAGGGTTAAGGTTAATTATTATGGTCAAAAGTATCATCTCCCTTGTAAAAGGTGCTGGAACGCAAGTGCGCAGTGTGGCGATGGTTTTCAGCCACGGTTTCCGTAAACGTGACACCATTCAATATCCGGAAGAAAAAGTATATCTGCCACCACGTTATCGTGGTCGTATCGTGCTGACTCGCGATCCTGACGGCGAAGAACGTTGTGTAGCTTGTAACCTTTGTGCGGTTGCATGTCCTGTTGGTTGTATTTCGTTGCAAAAAACAGAAGCTGACGATGGCCGTTGGTATCCAGAATTTTTCCGTATCAATTTTTCGCGTTGCATATTCTGCGGAATGTGTGAAGAAGCTTGTCCGACAACCGCTATTCAATTGACTCCGGATTTTGAAATGGCGGAATACAACCGTCAGGATCTGGTTTACGAGAAAGAGCATTTGTTGATTTCTGGCCCGGGTAAAAATCCCGATTACAACTTTTATCGTGTTTCCGGTATGGCAATTGCGGGCAAGCCGAAAGGTACAGCGCAAAACGAAGCCAAGCCTATCGATGTAAAAAGTTTGTTGCCTTAATTCTGGCCCGACTGAAGAGAAGAGACGTTCGATGGAAATTGCATTTTATATTGCCGCCGCAATCGCGATTTATTCAACCTTGCGTGTAATCACTAACACCAATCCGGTTCATGCATTACTGAGTTTGATTGTGTCACTGTTAGCCGTTGCTGCCATATTCTTTATGCTTGGTGCGCCGTTCGCAGGTGCATTGGAAGTTATTGTGTACGCCGGTGCAATTATGGTGTTGTTCGTATTCGTAGTGATGATGCTTAACGTTGGCCCGGCCGTTTCCATGCAGGAGCGCGCGTGGTTAACACCGAAGAGTTGGATTGTTCCAGGCGTTCTCGCTGCAATTCTGTTGGCAGAAATGTTGTTCCTGTTGCGCGATGGTACTTGGAGTCAAGCAGGCCACACGTTAGTAGATGCGAAGCAGGTAGGTGTGTCCCTGTTTGGCCCTTATCTGTTGGTGGTTGAGCTTGCGTCGCTACTGCTACTTGCAGCACTCGTTTCTGCGTACCACTTGGGTAAACGCGACGACCAATAAGGTCGAAAACAATTTAAAAACTAAGCTGTCCGGCATTTCTGTAATGGAACCGGATAAATGGCAAAGCGCGTTGCGCGTAATCGAAAAAGGTGTGCGTAAATGATAGCAATACCTATGGAGCAGGGCCTCGCGGTAGCTGGTGTGCTCTTTGTAATTGGGCTCGTTGGGGTGATGGTTCGCCGCAACATTCTATTTTTGTTGATGTGCCTTGAAGTAATGATGAATGCCGCCGCCTTGGCATTTGTTGTTGCGGGTAGTCGCTGGGGTATGCCGGATGGACAGGTTATGTTCATCCTGATTCTTACCTTGGCAGCAGCTGAAGCAAGTATCGGTTTGGCGATAGTATTGCAATTTTATCGTCGCCATCATTCCTTGGATATTGACGTTGCGAGTGAGATGCGCGGATGAATTTTCTCTACTTAACATTCCTGTTTCCCGCAATCGGCTTTTTATTATTAGCTACGTTGCGTACCCGTCTGTCTGAAAATGTAGCCGCCGCTATTGGTGTTGGCTCATTGGGATTGTCGGCCTTAACGACTGTTTATGTCGGAATCGATTTTTTAAATAATGTAGAGCAGGGCGGTAAATACGTACAAACGCTGTGGACCTGGATGCAGGTCGGCGATTTTGATGCGAGTTTTGGTCTGCATTTGGATGGTTTGTCCTTAACAATGTTGGGTGTAATTACCGGCGTAGGTTTTTTCATCCATCTGTTTGCTTCCTGGTACATGCGCGGTGAAGCAGGTTACGAGCGTTTCTTCTCTTACATGAACCTCTTCGTTGCCAGCATGGTATTGCTGGTATTGGGCGATAACCTTGCTCTGTTGTATCTGGGTTGGGAAGGTGTGGGTCTTTGTAGCTATCTGTTGATTGGTTTCTATTATTCCGATCGCGCCAATGGCGAAGCCGCAATCAAAGCATTCACAGTTACCCGTGTGGGTGACGTGTTTATGGCGATTGGTATCTTCATTATTTTCCAACAGCTTGGCACCTTGAATATTGAGGAGATCCTCGTTCTTGCTCCGCAAAAGTGGAGTGAAGGCGATCCAATGGTTGTTGCTGCTTCATTGATGTTGCTAGGCGGTGCAGTTGGTAAATCAGCACAGTTGCCACTCCAAACCTGGTTGGCAGATGCGATGGCTGGCCCGACTCCAGTTTCTGCGTTGATCCACGCCGCTACCATGGTTACTGCAGGTGTTTACTTGATTGCTCGTACCCACACAGTGTTCGAATTGGCTCCGGATGTGTTGTTGCTGGTAGGTGTGGTTGGTGCGGTTACATTGCTGATTGCCGGTTTTTCTGCCTTGGTGCAAACCGATATCAAACGTGTACTTGCATACTCAACCATGAGTCAGATCGGTTATATGTTCCTTGCATTGGGTGTGAGCGCGTGGGATGCCGCTATTTTCCACCTGATGACTCACGCATTTTTCAAAGCATTGTTGTTCCTCTCGGCGGGTGCAGTAATTATTGCGTGCCACCATGAGCAAAATATTTTCAAGATGGGTGGTCTTTGGAAAAAGATTCCATTTGTCTATGCCTGCTTCCTGGTTGGTGGTGGTGCTCTCGCGGCCTTCCCATTCCTGACTGTCGGCTTCTTCAGTAAGGACGCAATCCTTCTGCAAGCTTACGCCAGCGGTCATACCAATTTGTTCTGGGCTGGCTTGGTGGGTGCGCTCTTCACTTCTATTTATACCTTCCGTTTGATTTTCATCGTATTCCACGGTGAAGAGAAAACCCATGCACATTCAATCCATGGCTTCTCTTACTGGTTGCCATTGGGCGTGTTGCTGGTGCTCTCAACTTTCGTTGGTGCATTCATCCATCAACCGCTTGAAGGTGTGTTGCCAGAATTCACCTCTGCAACTCTTGAAGAGTCCAAGCACTTTGTAGAGATCCTTGCCATAGGCACTGGTTTGATCGGCCTTGCGTTAGCGTTCGTGTTCTTCTGGGGTGAGCGTCGCATTGCCAGAGCAATTGCTGAAAGTGGCTTGGGTCGTTTGTTGTCTCCGATCTTGCGTGATGGTTGTGGTTTCGACTGGCTATACAACTGGTTATTTGTAAAACCATACCTGTTCATTGCGGCTATCAATCGTCAAGATGTTATCGATAAGACGTTTAATTTGATTCCATCTTTGGCAAAACTGGGTAACAGCGCGATGAGCGTGACCGAAAATGGTCGTGTGCGCTGGTACGCCACCAGTATTGCCTTAGGTGCGGTGTTAGTGCTGGGCGCTGTCCTGGTTTTACAAGTTACTTTTACTCATTAAGAAGGATAAGCCAGACCATGACTCTTTCGGCACTGATCCTGATCCCGTTTTTTGGCGGCCTTTTGTGCTGGCTAAGCGAGCGATTAGGCGCAGGCGTCCCACGGTGGATTGCCCTTATTAGTATGTTTCTTGTGCTCGCCATAGGTATAAACCTGTGGGTTACCGGTGACTACACCAGCATTGCTGGTACCGGTGGGCTTAATTGGCAAGTTGAAGAACAATATTCCTGGATTCCTATTTTGGGAGTCAGTATCCATTTCGGTTTGGATGGTTTATCGCTGGTGATGGTATTGCTCACTGGTTTACTGGGTGTTGTTGCTGTTGGTTGTTCATGGAAAGAGATCAAAACCAACATCGGTGCCTTCCACATGAATTTGTTGTGGAGCCTTGCAGGTGTTCTCGGCGTATTTCTCGCGCTGGACATGATGTTGTTTTTCTTCTTCTGGGAAATGATGTTGATCCCGGTATATTTCCTGATTGCGCTTTGGGGGCACTCAGCTCATAACGGTGCAGTGCGCGTGAAAGCTGCAACCAAGTTCTTCATCTACACCCAAGTGGGTGGGCTGGTGATGTTGGTGGGCATCCTTGCGCTTGTATTCGTTAACTTTAATGCGACCCAACAACTTAGTTTCGATTACGGAACTTTGCTCGGCGCGCACAAGCTGATGAGTTCAGAATTGCAGTTCGCGTTGATGATGTGTTTCTTCATTGGCTTTGCGGTCAAGTTGCCAATCGTCCCTGTACATGGATGGTTGCCGGATGCGCATGCCGAAGCGCCTACCGCAGGTAGTGTTGATCTTGCAGGCATTTTGTTGAAGACCGCAGGTTACGGCATGTTGCGTTTCACTTTGCCATTCTTCCCGGATGCATCGCAGGAGTTTGCTAATACCGCAATGTTGCTTGGCTTGGTTGGGATTTTCTACGGTGCTTTCCTAGCATTCGTACAAACCGATATCAAGCGCTTGATCGCCTACACCAGTATTTCCCATATGGGCTTTGTACTTATCGGTATTTACTCGGGTAATTTGTTAACGCTGCAAGGTCTTGTGATACAAATGGCTGCTCACGGTTTGTGTGCTGGTGGTTTGTTCATCCTGGCTGGTCAAATTTACGAGCGCACCGGCACTCGCAACATGCGTGAAATGGGTGGCCTTTGGGCGAAGTTTACTTATCTACCGCCACTGTTGATGTTCTTCGCAGCAGCTCTGCTTGGTATCCCTGGTACCGCTAACTTTATTGGTGAGTTCCTGATTTTACTGGGTGCTTTCAAAGTGGTTCCTGTTATCACCATTATTGCGACTGCTAGCTTGGTGTTAGCTGGTGTTTATTCGCTGATCTTGATTCATCGCACTTTATTTGGCCAACCAGCCTCAGAACAAAAATATGCCGATCTGTCCGTTCGTGAAATCAGTTTGGTGTTGTCTCTGGCGATAATTCTGTTGGTGGTTGGCTTCTATCCACAGCCGCTATTGAATGTGTCTGTGGACGCGATGACTTTTATCCAGCAAACCTATGCACCGGCAGATGTTTCAGTACCTCTGCCAATTGGGGGCGCAGCGTCCCCAGTCGCTCCATGAGGCCACTATGAATTTGACATTCGAATCTTTTTTACCCTTAGCGCCGGTTATTTTACTGAGCCTTACTGCTGTATTAGTAATGCTGGCTGTTTCCATCAAACGTAATCATTGTGTTAGCTATTGGATAACTATTGCCGGCCAAGTGGCGGCATTGATTTCAATTTTTACCCTTGATGGATTTGCTGTTGATCGTGTTGCAACTCCTGTGACTGGTTTGATTTTGATCGATGGCTACGCGTTCTTTTACAGCGCACTGGTGATTTTTTCCTCGCTGGTTTGCACCGTATTCTTGCGCAATTTCCTTGAGAGCTACGGCAACAATAAAGAAGAGGTTTACATGCTGCTGTTGATTGCAGCAGTTGGCGGAATCGTATTGGTTTCAAGCAGCCACATGGCTGGTTTCTTTATTGGTCTGGAATTGCTGTCTGTGCCTGTATACGGCATGGTTGCTTACACTCACGAACGTAGCCGCTCGTTGGAAGCCGGTGTTAAGTATCTGATTTTGTCAGCTGCTGCTTCCGCATTCATGTTGTTTGGTATGGCATTGGTTTACGCCCAGACCGGCACCATGTTGTTTGCAGATCTTGGTGAAAAGTTCGCGGAGCACGGCGGATATCTGGCTGGCTTCGGTGTTGCGATGATTGTTATTGCTATGTGCTTCAAATTGTCTTTGGCTCCCTTTCACTTATGGACTCCAGATGTTTACCAAGGTGCGCCAGCTCCAGTTGGCGCTTTCCTGGCCACCGCAAGTAAATTGGCGATTATCGCTATCTTGATTCGTTTCCTGGGCCAGGTTCCGGGCGAATTGACTAGTGTGTTGCAACCAGTGCTTGCTGTTATCGCGGTGGTATCTATCGCAGTAGGTAACTTCCTGGCGCTGACGCAAACTAACCTGAAGCGTATGTTGGCTTATTCATCCATCGCGCATATGGGTTATTTGTTGATTGCATTAATTGCAGGCAGCTCGATTGATGTAGAGAGCGCTAACGTTTATCTGCTGACTTATGTTGTTACCAGCCTTGCAGCCTTCGGTGCGATTAGTGTGCTGTCTCACGGTGGTAACGCGCTTGATGCTGAAGAAGTTAATCACTACCGCGGATTGTTCTGGCGCCACCCTGCGCTCGCGGTAGCAATGACGTTCGTAATGCTTTCTCTGGCCGGTATTCCATTAACAGCTGGCTTTATCGGTAAGTTCTATATCTTCATGACGGGTGTAACAACTGCTAGTTGGTTCTTGTTGGCTGCGTTGATTATCGGTAGTGGTTTGGGGCTTTACTACTACTTGCGTGTGATGGTTGCGTTGTACGATCGCACCAACAGTAATGCAGAACAGGATCCTCTACCTATTGGTCGTGCCAGCGTAGTAATTGTGATGTTCCTGGTGGTGCTGGTGTTGTGGTTGGGTGTGTATCCACAACCCATGTTGGAATTTATCAATACGCTGCATTAATCGCACTAAAACAGGCTCCTATCGGAGCCTGTTTTGTTTCTGGGGGTTCTATTTTATGGTGCTCTTATTTGCGATCCTGTTATTTACGGTCCTTTCATTTTCTGGTCCCCATCGATTTCTTGCTGATTGGACTCCTGCGTTATAATTCTTATTGATTTAGATTGGCTGATAATTAATTTTTAAGTTTTCTGCGAAAAAAGAACACCTGTTGCTAAACTAAATGTGAACAAACATTGATAAGTAAGGGGAATAAATTGACTGGTCGTAAAAAATCGGCAGATCACAGCTACGATCTTTTGGTAATTGGTTCTGGCCCTGCGGGGGAAAGTGCTGCTATTTCGGCCTCGAAAATCGGTAAACGAGTCGCCGTGGTGGAGAATAGATCCTTGGTAGGGGGCAGTTGCGCGCACAAAGGAACTATTCCATCCAAATCCCTTCGCCATGTGGTTAAGCAAGTTATCCAGTTTAAAAGTAATAGTTTGTTTCGCGAGATCGGCGATAGCCGTCGCCTGACGTTTCCGCGTGTGTTGCAATCTGCTGCCAAAGTTATTCCCAAACAAGTAGAGATGCACACCAATTTTTATGTGCGTAACCGAGTGAACGTGCATATTGGTCAAGCTTCATTCTCTGATGCCAATACGGTCAGTCTTTCCTTATTGGATGGCGGTGTCGAGACTATCCACGCAGAACAAATTGTAATCGCAACTGGTTCAAGACCTTATCGCCCCGCTGATGTCGATTTCAATCATCCGCGTATATACGACAGTGACAGTATTCTGGATATGGAGCACACACCGCGTCATATCATTGTTTATGGTGCTGGTGTTATTGGTTGTGAATACGCATCTATTTTTTCCGGCTTGGGCATGCGCGTTGACCTGATTAATAACCGCGAGCGTTTGCTGTCTTTCCTGGATGATGAAATTTCTGATGCGCTCAGCTACCACTTGCGTGATAGCGGCGTAACGGTTCGTCACGGGGAAGAATACGAAGCAATTGAGGCGAGCGATTGCAGTGTTACGCTATTCCTGAAATCGGGAAAACGCTTAAAAGCTGACGCAATACTCTGGTGTAACGGACGTAGCGGTAATACCGACGGTTTGAATTTGGACGCTGCAGGCTTAAAGGCAGATCATCGCGGTAATTTAAAGGTCGATGATTGCTATCGCACTGAGGTCGATAATATTTACGCCGTGGGGGATGTTATTGGTTGGCCAAGTTTGGCGAGCGCATCCTATGGTCAAGGTCGTGCAGTGACTGGTGGAATTTTCGGTGATCAATGTGAATTGGTACACGATGTTCCCACCGGTATTTATACCTTGCCCGAAATCAGTTCAGTCGGAAAAACCGAGACTGAATTGACCCAGGCAAAAGTACCCTATGAAGTTGGCCGTGCTTTATTTAAAAATACCGCGCGAGGGCAAATCAGCGGTGAAGATGTCGGGATGTTAAAAATTCTGTTCCACGTTGATACTCTGGAAATTCTCGGGGTTCATTGCTTTGGTGCCGAAGCTGCTGAGATCGTTCACATTGGTCAGGCGATTATGAAGCAGTCTGGCGAAGGAAATAATATTTA
>Ga0247822_10001443_pt1 | contig 14540 bp, 10 predicted proteins | sample 13C_Cellulose_Da_FD_192423 | JGI IMG/M metagenome (GOLD analysis project Ga0247822, IMG submission 192423) | Soil microbial communities from agricultural site in Penn Yan, New York, United States - 13C_Cellulose_Day30 | ecosystem: Environmental > Terrestrial > Soil > Agricultural land | place...
AATGATGCACTCAATCGAAGTGACCTGCAAGTAATCTTCCGCAAAATGTTAAAGGCGTTGCATACTGATACTGAAAATCTCGACAGTATCATGGCTGACAGTGCAAAGATGATTGAAAACTATGCGATACATATCAAGTCAGTGTCTGATGTTTTGTTGCACCGACCAAGTCAGATGGCATTGTTGGGACCCGGAGAACAACATCGCATTCCCGTTACAACCCCTACATTGGGAGAGGAGTGTGATACATTGGATGATGTCAGAAACTTGCATTTATTTGGTCTCAGATTATCTTCTGTTTAACAATACATGTGCTGCTTGTTCAAGTGCCTCTGCTGCATCTATGAATTTCATGGGGACATTTTGCCTCCTAAAGTAATCTGGTATTGGTTCGTTCAAATTGACACTATCGCTATAACATTCGACACGATATTTTTGACTAAGCTTTTCAATTTTCCGAACGGTCGAATCCAAACCACGGATCCCCAAAACCAGTTCTCGTACGAAGTGAATGATTCGCAATCGACTACGAAATGGACCAGCTGCGCGTTTGATATAACAAAAAGGGGCAGCTTCACGCAAGCCAGTGGCAGTGCTTGTCTCTGTGTTGTGTGCAATAACGGCTGCGCTCGGATTGGTTGCAATGATCACATTGAATGGCTTTTTTTGGGTCGTGAATGGATGTGTTACAATGACACAATACAAGGGCATTGTTGGATTGGACCAGAACGAATCGTTCCGACCATCAACAGCCATATTGAACAACTGGTTGAAAGAATCGTGCAAGTTGGAATGGTGAAAAAGGACATCCATTCAATTTCTGAATGAGCCCTGTGGCAAGCTTGGCCAGTTTGCCGCTTTGTCGAATGTTCAATAATGAGGTGGGTACATTGGCAAGTTCAAAAAGTTTAGCCTTGGCGCACGCCGCCAGCCATTCATCCTTGAGCCAAATGAATTGTCTGCTGTCAACAATCGGATCGCGTTGTTCATGGTCTGTTGTGAATAAACAAGTCAGAAAGGTGAACATGAGTTTCGGTACGCGACTCTTCTTTGGCCAGTATGGACTCGTCTCCAAATTGGTCAGTGCATAGCGATGGCAGATCCATAAAAAACGATCGCAAAGATTTATATAATAATCGGCTGACATGGGGGATGCGGTTGTAATGCTTGGATGATGTGCCAGTTGTATGCCTCGATAGTGGGTGATAAAGTGTGTGACATAGAGTTGCATATACAATCGATTAGGTAGACCATGACCTCCAAAACGATCGCCATTGTTCAATGGCCAGAGATATGGTTTCACCCTTTCGTCTTCGTCCTCTTTTTTGGTCTTTTTCTTGTTCTTCTTCTTGATGTCCCTTCTCGGTGGCGGGGGCATAATCACTGAATCTGGGGAAAGGGATGGTATCGATTGCATTGGAGCAAATGAGGTGGCAGGTTGTGCATTGAAACATTGGTCTATTTCATTGCCATAGAGTCGAAAGAAATTCTCAATCGGTCTGAAATAATATGTCCAACATTCGTCATCCATTGTAAACTCGCTTGTTGGTATGTTGACCGGTCGGCCTAAACTCACGGTATCAAACGCATCCAAGTCCTTTTCAATACCAGTTGATAATATAGTCGTATCATCATCACCACCATCATCCTCCTGACCAAGATTGCCATTCTCAAAATCAGTCCATGACCTGGCATCCTTTGAATGTGTCTGCCGCTTTGTATTCTCGGATCCATTGTTCAATCGACGTCTCTTGTTCCCCTCTGTTTGTTTGAATGCACGATAGGCTTGTTTGGAATCAACAGATTGGAGTGCCAACTTGTCATAGAGGTCTCCGCGTGCATCCCCTGAAAAATTGGCCGCAGCACGTTGGTCATGCACATAGGTTTGGAGTCGTCTCGAATGTTCCAACATGAGTTGAGTGGCATCACTGTTCTTGGACTGTTTACCCTCACGAATACGCGACACAACATCAGACCGTTGGTTAAAGGATGCGATTTGTACCATGTCGTTCTCATAAAGAACCTTGCCAGACATGGGACAGACAATCATACCATCGGGGGTGTCAACCAAGGGACATGTATCACATTGGTCGGTGGCAATGGGACACAGGTGAGATCGACCACATTCCAAACACCCCAAGAATGTCACTCCCGATTGTATGGCAATCCCTACCTCGACAACATTACCCTCTTCCATCCAGCACATGTGAGTATTGCCATGCCGAGGATTTCGTCCATACAAGAGACAACCCTCTGAGAGTTGTTTCATCCACTCTTGTCGGAGTTCCCAAATGTCCCGTGGTTCGGGACATTGCATGGTTCAATTAAAATGGACAATGGAATGACGATGTTGTTCATTCTCTTTTGACCATGGCAGAATTTGCACTGAGCGACCTCGATCGCAAGATGCTCCAAGTGTTTTCACCCGAACAATTGGCAGCACTGAAGCTTTTTTTCTCATCATACAAGGGAGAGCCCTTCCCGTTCGCAGTGTTTCCCGCAGCAAAGCCCATTCCCTTTCCTGGAACTGGCCAATTTGAGTTTCCGAATGCACAACCGACCACGCCCTTTCCTGGAACGCCGCAGCCTTCCTTTCGCCTTTTTGAACCGCATGTCCCTCTCGCTGATGATTTTAGGTTGCCAAACCAATAAATGTTATCATGGACAGCAACGCTTGCTTGTGCCAAGAGAGGGCGGTCGGGGATTAGTGAACCTTGCTCCTTCTTGTCCCTTGTAATCGATATGTAGTTTTTGTATTCTTAATTCGCTTGGTTGCTCTTGTCCACATTACAACATGATATTAGTTTTACTCGGCTTCCTCCTTCTTCACATCTGCGCGTCTAGTGAAACCCGCAATGCGGAACAGGACTAAAGTCCGGGTTTTAGCCCTCTTGCTCTTTCTAACAATGGTCATAAGTTTCACATTCGTGGGTCTGCTATGGACGCGCCTCAACAAAATGGAAAAAAGCATTGCGGCAATCTCTCATGGTCAATTTGCAATGGTCAACCTCAGTTCCCCATCAGACGTGGTGGGCGTACTCAACGAGACTCATGGCGGTACTGGTGAAACAAACTACAGTAGCGGAGAGCTGCTGATTGGTAACGACGATGGCGGATTGACTGTAAACACATTGACTGGTGGTACAAACATCAACATTACAAATGGAGACGGAACCATCACTATCAACCTCGATGGCACAGTCGATACAGAGAATGGTGGTACTGGCCAATCGTCCTATACGGACGGCGAAATTCTCATTGGTACCAGTGTCGGAAACACGCTCGTCAAGAATACAATCACGGCTGGTGTGGGCATTGTTGTCACCAATGGACCGGGTGAGATTACCATTGGTGCAACAGGAATCAACACGACGATTGAGGGCGGGACGAACATTGATATCGTAACCACCAATGAAAGCATTACCATTGGGCTCACTGGGACAATCGCCACTGCTAATGGCGGTACTGGACAGACGACGTATACCAATGGTCAACTCTTGATTGGTAACGCCGGTGGCAGTCTCAGCAAGAATACCCTAACTGCGGGTACTAACATCGGCATAACAAATGGCAATGGCGCGGTTACAGTGGGACTTACTGGCACTGTTGCGACTGCTAATGGTGGTACTGGGCAAACCACGTATACCAATGGACAGCTCTTGATTGGTAACGCCGGTACGTTGTCGAAAAGTACACTGACGGCGGGGTCTGGCATATCGATTACTAATGGCGCTGGAACAATCACTGTCGCCGCCACTGGCGTGCAGGCAGGTATTAAAATGTGGGCGTTCAATGAACAACTCGCCGAGGGCACTAACGCAGGCCCATGTGTTAGCGGTTTTCAGACCAGAAGACTTAATACCGTGCAATTCGATGGTGGCAGTGATGTCACATTGAATACGACCAACTACAGGATAACATTTGCCCCGGGCACATATTATATGGAAATCTATGCGCCTGCAGTTCACAATAGACATCAACTGCACCTTGTTCAATGGGGTGGTGGTGGTGTATTCATGTATGGCACAAGCGAAGACACGTCGATGGTCGCTACAAATACTTATATACCAACTCGATCGATTTGCTCTGGGTTTCTGACATTCGGTGTTACCGAGACGATCGTGTTACTGCATTACACGGCAGATGCCATAGCATCCGATTATGCGCTTGGTCTATCAGCCGGTTTCGGACCCGAAATCTATTCCAAAGCAATCATCATGAAACTCGCGTGATCGGCCCTTCTGTGTAGACTGTTTTACAATCAATCGGTTAACACTAAAATGTATAAAACATATGCGCCCCTTTATAACGCGTCAGGAACAAGTAAGAATGTATTCAACCAACAATCCCTACCACCTGACTCCCCCAAACACAACCCTCACCACTGCCTTTTGTTCGGGTGTCACCTTGTCAGGTTGATCCAAAGGTAGAAAGAGTGCACGGAAATTTTCAGCGTCCTTCTTGGACTCACTCCCAGCATTGTATCGTTTGACAGTCTTCATGTTGTCCATGGTACATTGGGTTGGTGTCACAAGTGGACCACCTTCGAGAACAGGGCCAACATTGGCATTTGTGGCTTCTGCCATGATCTGGTCGAGGTCAAGCACAATGTCGAGGTCCATTGGATCTTCTTCTTCCATTTTCTCCGCATTGACGTTGGGAGGTACTTCTTGGATACATTGAAACAAGACAGATTGGAGGGTCGTCACCAGCTTTGGCCCATGTGTTGCCATGACTTGAGTCACCGATTGACGGGTGTAGATGGCCAAGAGTTGTTTCACACCATCATCCATAGAAGATGGTCCATCCAAGACAGCCAAGTCCCGGATTGACTGAAATCCAGGAGTGGCCGGGAGGTAGAGACGAACACCAGCATCATAGCCGAGATTTGCTGCAGGGAGTTCGACATTGACATGTTTGTGTTGCTCCTTGGGTTTTCTGGGTTTTCGAGGCTTCTTCACCTTTTCCTTGGGCTCTTCAGGCACCTCCTTCTTTGCCTCGGCTTCAGTCGGAGCAGGAGGAGTGACAGGTGAGACAGGAGCCTTGCGGAGTTGGAGCAAATCCTCTCGTGTGAGTGTTGTCTCCACATAGCCAGTCAACACAATGTCGTTGACATGAAAGTCGAAAGCATAAGCATGAGAGCCAGCTTGGATGGGTCTCTCAGTGAGAATACTCTTGACGGCAGTGTCACCAACTTCATGGTCCCTCACAGCGAGGAGTCGATTGGCAACACATGCAGTAGCAAACAAGATCCTGGCATGTTTGACAACAGGGCCCATCTCAGTAACACACTTGTTGGCCAGAGCAGTGTCCGATGCGGCAACGACAATGTCATGGCGAGTTGCTCCTTGCTCGGTACGGAATTGTTCCGCGCGTGCTGAGGCATTGATGCTGGAGAGGTCGTATTGTTTGGTGGTAAGCCACTTGTTCAATTGGAGCAATGGTGCATGAAAATTGCGTGCTTGAATCAAGAAACATTTGGCCAGATTTCCTCCATCAATAGAAGTTGGTTGATCATTGTCGGGGAAAACAGCGCGTGGATCATATTCAAAGTCGGACTGGAAGAATGTGCCAGAATAATAAGTCTCTGGTTTGGTGGAGGGTGAAATGGTTGACTTTGACAGGAAACCAGATTCAATGGCTTGTTCAACAATCAACTTGGCAGTGTCGAGCTTGGCCACCAATTTCGATGAGAGAAAGTAACGTCGCTTGGGTGGCTTGGGAGGTCTCTTTTCAGATGCCTTGTTTGCCTTCTTGTTGTTGTTATTGGTGGTGGGAGTGGTGGGGATGGATGCATCGGCGACTGTTTGTTTGCGAGTTTGGGCATTCTTTGCCCTGGCTTGATTCGCAGTGACATATCGTGGATCAATGGATATCCATTGATAAGCAATGCCTTTGGCCTCGTGCTCGAGTTCGAGATTGAGTTGATTGAGCTTCAAGAGCTGTGCATCATCTTCACCAAGACCCAATATAATTTCAGCGGGTGTTCGATATTGTGGCGGCACAAAGTGGGTCAACTTGGATGGTGGGATGGATCGAAATCGCTCAGTCAATGAACCATCAACATTGTTGGCAAGAAAACCAAGAATGTTTACATCTTCCTCATTTGTACCATCTGACAAATGGAGAGAGCCAATCACCACACCAAGGGTGGAAATGGCATTTGCCAATGCCACACGAACACTGCTGGGAACAGGTCCATTGTAATCCACAGATTTGGCACGAGGTGGAGTTGGCTTGTTTTCCTTGATAAGGGCGTCGAGGGCTTGTGAAAAGGCTTGTTCGTTTTCATAAAATGGGAAATCCATGGGAAGATCACCTGTGACATATGGGACAACGACCGACTTTAGGTCAGGGATGCGTCCCTTTTTGGCTTTCTTAGCCAAGTCAATGTGACGGGAGAGAAGGACTTGTAGTGGTGTAGTCATGGGTAGGGTGGACAGTCGGACCAAGACAATGAGTGAGTGAGTGAGTGAGGTCAGACAATTGCGATTGGATTGTCCAATGTCAGAGTGGGAAACATTTTATGAGACAATGCAACAACATTTCCCTATCCCGCCCCCCTAAAAAACCGTCTCGGGTGAATTTAGTTCGAGATGGTCAGAAGGGGGAGGGTCATGAGGTCATTGTGCAATCTCGACTCTCCTGGGAGCAAAGAGAAGGGATGTTAGCACAAACAGCATCTCCAGCTGATCTGCAATATCGTGCAAGATATCGTAGAGAGCTTGTCAAAGAGATCATCTATGACAGCACACCCCTTTTTGAAGGAGGGGAAGCAATCGACCAAGTCTTGGGTTCTCAAGGGGTGCACACCTATGCCATTACCCTAGTGGCAGGTGTGCATATGCCTGTTGATGCAATCGATTTGACCGATTTGTATCCCGAAGCGGCGGCTGTTGTATCAACCCTTGCGAATGCAATGCAACACATTCAAAATGGCGGGAAATCGCGATCCAGACTACCTGTCCCAAAAGGCACTCTCCACGGTTCACTGGTCAACCTAAACCTAACTAATCCTAGGCACAAAGGCACATTTTACATTGGCTGATGCAGGGATTCGCTTCGAAGTGAAGCAACATCATGAAGTGCTTCCATCAATCGAACTTAAGACATCTGATGGTGCTGAGTATCGGGCAACATCAGGCCATCGAATCATATGGACTGTCCGAGAACTTGATCACATGGTGGATGGACAATTTGACTCTCCCAATGGAGACATGGCAAATGATGATGGTGGCCGAGGAGGAGGAGGTGGTGGAGATGCGACTGATGAAGATGCTCCTGCGAGATCAGCTGCACCTCGACGTCCAACAAAGGAACAACGCCGAGAGGCAATCCTTGAAGGCATCAGAAACATTGCACGAGCTGCACCCCTGTCCTATGGTCTTTCAAGATCTTTTGAAGAGGCACAAAAAATCACCAATCGTGTCGAAACAATGCGCGCGGATTTCATCAAACAACGCAAGGGCGCATTGAATAGGGATGCGGCATCATATGCGGCTACAATGATCCTGACTCCAAGTGAGGTTCCTTCATTGAAATTTGGTTGTTTTCGCAATGCCATGGAATTCCTCACCAAGGGTGTCCAACCCTTTTTTTCATTGGGTGGTACACCTGGTGCACAACATCCCGGTTGGCCATTGGATGATCCGTTTCAACAATTCCTCCATGTCAAGGAAGGATCCACTGACATGGCACGCTTCCAAGAGAAGATTACATCCATTGTTACGGGTGGACGTCTACCACTCAAAGTGGAAGATTACTATGCACATCCTCTCTCATGGATGCATTTTGACAAGATTTTCTCCTTTGAGCGCAGCTTGTATTACAACTCGCATCTGGCCCATTTTCACATTGAACCAGAGGTACTCAAAATCAAGGCTTACAATCCTAGTGCACGATCAAAACAACCCAACTATGACCTCCCTCGACGTTGGCATTTGGCACAACAGGCCGCCGCTGCTGCAGAGGCCGCACGCCAACAAACCATGGAAGATGTTGTGATGGAGGAGGAAGAGGTGGTTCCTGGTGCAGAGGAACTCTTTGATGAAATGTTTGATACCGAAGACATGCCAGCCGCCATGTCCCTTCCGAGACCTAGAGATCCAACTGTCGAAGCAGTCAATGCCGACTTGATTTCCAATTATGTGGACAAGCTTGGAAATGCTTGGTCCCGAATGCCGTACCGACCGACATTCCCATTTCGTGGGTTGATCTCGGAGGTAAATGCATTGGTGACATCGTCTGAAATGCTCTTTACGACATGCATCTTCCCATTTGCAATGGGGACTAAGCTTCCTCCTGACGATCAACTCCGCACTGGTACATCTCCCCTCGTCAGCAAGCCTGAAAGGAGATGGTTGTCTCAATGTATCAATGCATGTATTCGAATGCGTGAAGCAGAGGTATCACATCGTGCCATTCGCGTTGATCCAGCCTTTGATTTAAATCCATCTGCTCGTGGCAGAAGCCATGCTTCAAGCATTGTCACCATTGGTTTGGAGAGAAATGAAAGAGTGGGTCTCAATACCATCATGGATGAAAGTGCACTCAATCCGGAAAACAGTAATCCCGGAGAGATGGATGATATCCCCCTGACATTGGAACAATGTGACGAAGCTCTGCGACAAGCACAAGCTGTTCGAATGGCATTGAGTTCAGCCAATCAACGGTTCCGTTCCTTGCTCTACACGGACTTGGACTTTAGGAAACAAAGTCGACCCAGTGACTCCAAAGCAGACCTCATGCCTGAAGCTGAGTTCTCTCGGAGGTCTGTTTTGGATGATACCCCAAACATCTCAGCCATTGAACAAGCAACGGCAGTGTTTGCCGAGTTTTGCAAGAACAAAAAGTTTGACTTTACCCCTGAAAACAAGACTGAGATCTTGTCCAGTGCTGATGTACTACCCAAATGGATGACCGAGCGCAATGCATGCCTTTCTCTCCGCATGCCCAATCAACTTCGCATTGCATCGATGCGTGTGCGACAACGCAATGCATTGGCACGTTTGGAGAACAATTTCCAAGGTGAGGAATCACCCGACAATCCAGAGTATGTGGCCTTTATGATGGCATTGGCTACACTCCGTAGGGAGCACACGGCGGAGGTGAATACCTTTTTGATTCACGAATGGAAAAATTTCCATGACCGATTCATGGTGACAAGCGATGGAAGTCCTGCCACTCTGGCCATCCGAGATGCAATCAAAGAATTTGCCAAACCTCAGACAGCAGAGACAAGCCGTCTCTTGCCTTCCAATTTGGATCAAAGGCCGTTTGTTCAATTCCGCATTGCAATGTGTAATGACGTTTACAAGGCTGAACGCACACTCAAACAAAACATGGTCTATTTGGAACGAGGCGAGACATGTGCATTTGGTGCATTTCAATGGTCAGCAGACCGATCTGAGCCTGCGCTGAATTATACTTCGACTGGAGCACCTGGCATTGGAAAGAGTCACTTACTCAAATTGATTAAGCGCTTCATGCCATCGGGTGTCTGTCACCTCGTCAGCCATGAGACACAAAATGTGCACAACATTGACATGGACATTGACAACATGGTTGTCATGTATGAGGAACTGCCCGCTGCGCTTGTAACACCCAACACAAAACTGGATGCGACTCAACAAGAGATTATCAATCGAACCAAGGCTCGTTTCACTGCATTCCAGACCCAATCGCGAGTCTATGAGTTTGACGAAGAAACTGGACAACGCCGCTTCAGAGACTGCTTCTCAAGTCAACACATTGTCACAATCTCTTGTACCAACCAATCCATCACCCATGTGGAGGGAGGCATGGGTCGCCGTTTCATGTTTGACATTCTCCCCACGCGTGTCACTGAAGCAGATGGTGACAAGGCATATCAACAAAATGCGAACCCGCGCAATGCATTGGAAATTGCCAATCTCAACAGACTTCGAACAGCGAAGCAAGAACTTTGTGCAATGTATGCCTATCTGCGAATGGCGTCTCGCGCTGGTATTCGAAAGGACGAGGGTACCGTGAGTCGTCATGGTGTAGCATTTTGTAATGCCATCTTGGACCGTGCCCATCTCAATGGTATTCCAGTGAACAATGGAACACATCGTGCATGGATCCTCGAGATTGCCCAAAGTTTGCAAGATCAATATGCATGCTATATGGGCCTGTTCTCGAACATTGCTGAGGCAGTCTATTCCGATCCTGCCACTGGGCTCACCCGTTGGACACCCGAGTCTGTTTTGAAAATGGTCCTCCCCTTTTCCATGTTGACAAAGGATGCTGTGATCCATGCACTCAGCTTGTTCGACTTTCTCTTTTGTTCCAGAGAGGAGAACCAACTCTTGATGACCATTGCCGAGACACTCTGTCACTTTTCGACTCCCTCTCAATGGAAGTTTAAGCCGAAATTGGGTGCCACCTCTGCTGATGAAGTGGAACATGAGTATCTTGTCTTCAAAGGGCGCACTCTCGCTGACCTGTATTTCCAAATCAAGACTGCACACAAGGATCATGGTGACTATCGAAGAGAGGAGATTGAAGCCTTTTTGAAAAAGTACATGTCTACTACAATCAACTCCTATGGGATTGAACCCATTACTGATGCACAAGGCCGTGTCACTGGTGCAAAGCGTCGAGCACCCTCTGATGATGTTTACCCCATGGATCGTAAACATCTCATGATTGAAGAGCACACTAATGCACCCCCCAAGGAACGGTATTGTATGGCCATTTCAATTGAATTCCTTTGCAATCGCTTCAAGATTGACTTTCCCACCAAACCCAAAAAGATCAAAAAGTCCATGAGAGCACCCGAGTTCAAACTGGACACATCCTTTCTGGATCAACCCGAGTGTATCGATACCATCCGCGAGTGGACGGAATGTCTCGACAGTCGTGCTCCGATTGTCAAGAGTATTCGAGAGGTGTTGAATGGGAAAACACTCGAAGTCTCCGACTATGAACATCCCGACCTCTTCCCACCACCTAAATGGGATTCCCCAATTCTCCAATACAACACGGGTTACTTGCCGGACGATGTCATCCTAACAAGTTCACGACTTGACAGCGCCACTGGTGAATCAGAGATTAGTGTCAAACGCATCCCCGTGGATGGATGCAACTTGCTCATCCGAGGTGAACGTGGGACAAAGTCAACCATCATCGTGGACAATTACTCACGACTCACACCCACTGCAACGCGCACCATGTACCAGGACAATGCCGAACAACTTGCAATTGAGAGGGACAAGAGTCTTGCCTATGGAGTACAGTACGACCGCAACGACCCCGATTACATTGCAGCAGTGGAACAAATGCAAGCCCTTGGTAATCCAGGTATTGATGCATTGCATTGGTATCTTGTTTTTGATATTATTTCCACTCGGAATATGGAACAATTTCCTGATGAAGCAGTCTTCACACAAGAACTCTTTGCTGCCATTCCCGAACTTGATATCAATTCGAACACCCCACTCCCGTATGGATTCCCTCCATTTACCTATCGAATTCAACGACAGATTGACCGTATCAATAAGCTCCAACGAAACAACGACTTTGCCACAAAGAACATGCTTGACCGAATCAAATCGACGGATGTGCGTCGTGAAGCACGAGACACGGACAATGCAAATGGAGCTTTTGCCAAGATGAGCGACATTGAACAATCCAGACGATGTCGTGACATGGCCTTGTTCCAACGTCAAGCTGCATTGAGAGCTGCCAAGCCGACGGAAGCAACGGCAACAAAGAAGAACAAGGCAAACCCGAAGAAACGAGCCCGTGAAGAGCAAGAGCAATCTAATGGTGGGAGTGGAGACGACCTCGATGCACTTGGTCTGGGTGATGGCCCGACAAAAAAGAAGGCTCGAGTCGACGGTAGTCGCAGTAATCAACCCACGTTGGGCATGTTCATGTCGGATGAGGATGAGGATGAAGAGGAAAGGGAAGATGACGGGTCTGCAATGGATATTGATAGGGTTTAGTGAATTTTTATTAAATGGCATCATTCCTCTCCTGTCAACCATTCAAACACATTGTCAGGATCAGCGCCAGTGTCTTTCATTGCATGAGGAGGGGGAGGGGGAATCGGAGGCGGTGGGTTGCTGACAAAGTAGGATGCCTTGTTCTCAGCCCATGAGTGGACATTCGAAGCAGTTGACTTGACTGTGCTAATACCACTTGCTCCGATATACCATATGCCATATAAGAAGGTACCAATGATCAATGCTACAATGGCAACAGCGACGATTACGCATGTCCATTTGCAGCACTGCACACCGTGGAAGCACGTCCTCTTACAGCATCGAAAGCAATCGCAGCACAGTGCATTGCAACAATCCTTGTTCGGGTCACAACAAGAATTGGCTTGTTCTTTCTCCTTCAATGCCTTGATTCGTTTATCAAAGACAAAGCCTAGAAACTCCTCTTGCATGGGGCTTAACTGAGGCATCGTGTTGGGATCCTCGTTCCTCTGAGGCATCGTGTTGGGATCTTGGTCCCTGTGTTCACGTCGATGCTCATGGCGGTGATGTTTCGGCATTTTCCCTTTGTATTTAATGACAAGACAATGAATGGTATCCATGTCAAAACACAACGACATAGAGAAAGTACACCCCCACCGTAACAACAGTCCCCAGTCCGATAAACTTGAGTAAATCACGTCTTGTACTGACGGGGATTGCTTCAGCAGCCACTGAAAAGGTCACCACTTCTTGTTGTCTGCGGAATGTATTGTGCTTGCCATTGACCAGAGGTAGCTCTACGGTTTCACGGGAAGCTTCCCAAAACGGACCCAGCCTCGGACCCACGCTATCCCCGACGGCAATCTCGCTTGCCTCGGTGCAAAAGACGGTGCAATCACGAGAGCGGCGTGATTTGACAATGTCTGCTCTCTCACCGAGAACACGTCTCAAGTTTGCTCGGTGCTGGTCGACTACAGAATCGAGTTGATTGTCTCCGGCTGTGTTGAGTCGGGTTAGGTCGATATGAGACACGGATCGTCGCCGCTGCCTTTGAAACATGACCAGCTACACAAACAAGTGAGTCACTTCCTTTCCATTTGAAAATGTGGTCAGTGACCATTGTGTCACTTTTACTCATTGGCGGGTTGCAACAACTGTCGCTGACCTTGACATTTGACAGCCTGTTGTTTGTCCTTTTGGAAAACCTGAAAATCCCATACAGCACAGTGCTTCTATTTCTATCCCTTGTAACCATTGCACTGGGCATTGTTGCCATTTTCTTGGCTCCGATAATCGATGCCAATCATAATGTCAATATGGTTCTATGGGCATCGGGTTGTTCGCTCATGGCAAGGTCGGGTTGTTTGGCAATGTTGATCATAGAGAGGTCATTTGGAACATGGCATTATGTTGTTCTTACGGTCTTGTACATTTTCAACTTTGTGGCCGATGTGACTTTTGTATCACAACTCATTTCGCTCATTCTGAAACGATACATTGAGGGAACATACAGTACAATCTCCACCAACATCTACCAAGAACGATTCAGTGATCAAGTGTTTGCTGTGCAATATAGTGTTGGCAATATATCTGGTTTCATTGGTGCATTGTGCTATGATACATTTCGCACCTATGCTCCGACTGTCCAAGAAGCCAATGTGGCCACACAAGGCTATGCACTCTTAGTGAATATGGGTATATTGGGATTGCTCCTGGTCAGTCGGACCTTTTTCTTTGCAAGCGAATTGGTCCGACCAGCACCATCATTGACACGACATCTCACCGGGACAAGCCCGACTTCATTGGCACATAAGATATTTGTGACTGCGCCAATTCGATGGATCAAAGGATTTTACTCTGTCCTGGGACAACCATCGTTTCGTCGATATGCAGCATTCAGCTTGGTTTTGTTGGGTGTATCAACCATTTTTCGACACATTGATCAAACGATGCCAATTGTATTACAACGCTTGTACAATCCAAGGATACACTTTGCATTGGTGGAAGGGATCAACGCATTGGGTGTTGGATTGTTGACAGTCCCCATCCAATGGTTGACATCCAAATACCGTAGCTACAATGTAATCATGGTAGGGACAATCATATCAAGCTTGTCTGTATTGATTGTCGTCATACCGAATTCCCATGCATCAAACGCTGATGCATTGTTTGTGGATTACATTCCATATATCCTCTTTGTGGCCGTCTATTCCATTGGGGAGGCAACATGGTCTGGTCGATTGACAAGTTATATGCTCCGATCTGCCCCAAAACAATCCCGAGCCATGTATCAAGCCCTGGCCCATCTCCTTCAACTCGGTGCAAGGCTCATTTCAACATGGCATGCGACATGGTTGGTTGGACATTACTGTCCTTCCAATGTACACTGCGAACCTCAACGCATGTGGGCAATTATATGGGGTGTTGGGGCGATTACACCATTTTTATTGATTGTATTTACACGATGGCTGAGAATGTCGACGCAATAATGATCACTTTCTTGTTCCTCCTCATTTCTGTCTCAACCGAGTAAAAAAAAATGGAAACATACAAACCAGATGAAAGCGCCGAATGGCCCTTCATCCCTACAGG
>Ga0247822_10001445_pt1 | contig 14540 bp, 10 predicted proteins | sample 13C_Cellulose_Da_FD_192423 | JGI IMG/M metagenome (GOLD analysis project Ga0247822, IMG submission 192423) | Soil microbial communities from agricultural site in Penn Yan, New York, United States - 13C_Cellulose_Day30 | ecosystem: Environmental > Terrestrial > Soil > Agricultural land | place...
CTACGGCATCTGAATGCAAAATAACGTTCTGTTGCTAACGATATTAGATGCCTACGGCATCTGAATGCAAAATAACGTTCTGTTGCTAACGATATTAGATGCCTACGGCATCTAAAGGCAACATCAATGCAAATGCCTACGGCATCCAGATGCAAAACGGCATCAATGCAATGAAAAAAAAATACCGGACGCTTTCACACGTCCGGTATTTACTACACACGCGCCGCTTGCTAAACCTTAAAATGCAAACTAAAAATTGGCGCACTACACTTTAAAAATTGGCACTCCGGCACCGGCAAAAAATATTTACTACCAACAACCACTACGAATGGAGTAAAGACCAGTCGTGCCGGAAATGCCATGTCTTAACTATCAGTCTACATTGTCGTGCAGGAATTTATTGTTGCCCAACAAGTTGTTATCATCATTGAGATTGTACTTTGAAATCAGCGGCTCGGAAGAGTGCGGCACGTTGTTCATCTTCACTCCGCGGCGCAGGTATGCCGGAAGGGCCCATTGTTCGGCAACCGTCTTGGCGTTAACCTCGGGCTTTCCGTTTTGAAGGATGCGCTCCTTGCGCTCCTGTCTTTGTATTTCAAGTCTTTCCTGGACGTTTCTAAGTTTCATAGTACCATCATCATCAATTACCTGATCGCCATACCGCTCATTAGCGGGGTCGAAGTCGTCATTATCAAATAGTCCTGCTTCACCCTCATCCTCGTTGCTGGCAAAAATCTTGTCAGGCGTGGGTTTGCTGAAGGGGCCAGTGAAAGTGAATTCGCGTTCACGTGGCTTCTCTTCGGCCGGAGGTATTGAAGGAGGCGTAGGTTGAACAGGCGTTGGTGGCATCTGCGTATACTGCGGAGCAGCAGGAGCCGTAGCCTGTGGAGTTGGAGCCTGAGCTACCGGAGGTTGAGCTGTTACCGAAGGCTGAGCTGTTACCGAAGGCTGAGCTGTTGCCGGAGGTTGTACTGTTACCTGAGGTTGTACTGCCGGTGGCTCGGGTGTCGGCGTATTCACTACCGGTGCAGAAGGAGCCTGAACAAAGTTAGTCGGTTGAGGCACGGCAAACATGGAAGGTGCTCTGAAAGGTTGAGGTGCTGTCTCCTCCTTCATTCTTACCTCCATGTTGTTGTTTTGATTCACCGAGTTGTCAGGTTGAAACAACCATCCCTGAGAACGATCGAGTTCGTGAACCTTGCGCTCGTCTTTAGCTACAGGAGGAATAACTTTGGAATCGCTTGAGAAACCAGTAGCGATTACGGTTACGCGTATACGATCACCAAGATCAGGATCGACACCGTGGCCGAAGATCATTTCGGCGTCTTCGCCAGCCTGATCCTGGATGTATTCGGTGATCTCGGTAAGTTCGTCCATCTGCAGTTCGGCTTCTTCTCCGGATATAATAGAGAGGAGGATACGTTTTGCGCCCATGATGTCGCGGCTGTCGAGCAACGGTGAGGCCAGAGCGCCTTCGGCTGCTTTTTGAGCGCGGTTGTCACCACGTGTTTCGGCAGAACCCATTACCGCTGCTCCGGCGTTCAGCATGACAGTACGAACATCCTGAAAGTCGACGTTGACATATCCGGCGAGTGTGATGATTTCGGCGATGCTCTTGGCAGCTGTTGTCAATATATTGTCTGCCTGCGCAAAGGCGGCACCGATGGATAGGTTGCCAAAGATCTCGCGAAGCTTATCGTTGAGGATGACGAGGACCGTATCGCAGTTCTGGCGGAGCGCATCGAGTCCGAGTCCGGCTTGTGTCATTTTCTTCCGGCCTTCGAATGAAAACGGAGCTGTGACGATGCCGACCGTTAAGATGTCCATGTCCCTGGCGATCTTTGCGATTACAGGAGCTGCACCAGTACCTGTGCCGCCGCCCATACCTGCCGTTACAAACAGCATCTTAGTATCCTGAAGCATCTCACGGATCTGCTCCTTACTTTCGAGTGCAGCGTTCTTGCCGACTTCGGGATTGGCACCGCAGCCTAGCCCCTCCGTGAGGTTCGCTCCGATCTGAAGCTTGTTGGGCACAGGACTTGTGTTGAGCGCCTGATTATCTGTATTACAGACAATGAACTCAACGTCCTTGATGCCTTGCTTGTACATGTGGTTCACGGCGTTGCTCCCGCCACCCCCAACGCCGATGACCTTAATAATTGACTTGTGAGCCAAGGTCTTCGGAATTTCGAACTTGTAAGATCCTGATTCAAACATGAGATGATTTTTTAGTGGTTGCAGGTTTAATAGTCATTTTTCCCATCCAGATCATCAATCAACAAGCTCTTTGTCTTGTTGAGGATTTCGGTAAAAAAGCTTCTGGATGAAGACGGAGGGCGTTTCACTTTCTCTTTCACGATTTCGCGAGCCTCCCTGTAGCGATCTTCCCTTTCATCAAGGGAGCGAAAACCCGAAAGCACCAGACCTACTGCAGTTGCATACATCGGACTTTTTACCATCTCGATCTTGCTCTTGCCCAGATGCTCATTTGGGTAACCGATACGAGTATCCATACCAGTCATGTACTCAACCAACTGTTTGAGGTTTGCCAACTGTGCACCACCACCTGTGATGACGATGCCACCGGCGAGCCGGTTCTCAAACCCTGAACTAATGATCTCCGCGTGTGCCATTTCGATCACCTCTTCCATTCGCGCCTGAATAATATTGGAAAGGTTCTTAACGGAGATCTCTTTTGCCGCGCGATTCCGTATACCTGGAATCGACACGATGTCGTTGGGGCTCGCCTCTTCCGCGATTGCCCGACCAAAGCGTGTCTTCAACTGTTCCGCCTGTTGAGGAAGAACGCCGAGTCCCTGCTTGATATCGTTCGTGATGATGTTTCCTCCGAAGGGAATGACGGCCGTGTGTCTGATAATGTTATCGTAAAAGATTGCAATATCGGTTGTACCGCCACCAATGTCAATAAGACAAATGCCTGCTTCTTTCTCTTCGTCACTTAAAACGGCCAGACTAGACGCCAGCGGCTCGAGTATAAGGTCTGATATCTCGAGGCCACCACGCTTAACGCACTTGTTTACGTTATTGATTGCATTTGTCTGAGCTGTAATGATGTGGAAGTCCGCTTCGAGACGAACACCAGACATACCAACAGGTTCCTTGATGCCTTCTTCATAGTCCACCATATAATCTTGTGGCATCACATGAATTATTTGACTTCCAGGAGGAACAACCATGCGATACATGTCCTGAGTGAGTCGTTCGACATCCTCAATGCCGATCTCTTCGTCTTTCGCTGTGCGCGTTATGCCTCCATGTTGAATAAAGCTTCTGATGTGCTGACCTGCAATGCCTACGTTCACTACGCCGATATCGATGCCTGCCTGATCGCCGGCTTCTTTGATCGCGCGCTCGATAGCAAATACGGTCTTGTCTATATTAAACACGATTCCCTTGACGACACCTTCCGATTCCGCTTTGCCCATGCCAAGGACTTCCAGTTTGCCAAACTCGTTCTTCCGACCGACTATCGCACAGATTTTGGTTGTGCCTATGTCGAGTCCTACTACGATTTTTTCTTGCTCCATTGCTGTAAGGTTTATGAGTGGTTGTTTGTTGTCTCTCTTACTCAGCGACGATTTGGCCTTCGTATTCAAGATTTACGCGAGAATACTTGTTCCATCCCATTCGTGGCAATATTTCTTTATAAAATATCATCAGTTTGTTAAACTTTTGCGTGATGCGCTCCGGTTTACCAAATTCGATACGTTCATTTCCTACCTGAGGTAACATCGTGATGCGCATTTTGCTGTCGATGTTTAGCTGAGCGATCTGCGCACTCCAGAAGTCATCATCACGAATCGTTTCGATCACCTGCATCAGCTCGCGGCCTTCTTCGGTGGTCTTCAGGTTTCTTTGCTTCAGCATGGCGGGCACATAAGATCCTCCGATCAGCACCACGCGCGCCGTGAACTTGTCAGACACGGGCATCACCGTTCCGTCATCGGCAATGTATCCATCGGGTCCGTCGTTTCTCACGATCCGGGCAATGGGCCGGCGCAAAGAAGCACGAACGATAATGTTGCCTTTGAGGTCACTGTACAGCTGTGCATCCTGAACGAAAGGCTGGAGCTTGATCTTCCGTTCCACCTCGCGCATGTTTACCTCCGAAAACCGGGCACCTTTCATGGCCACCCGATCAAAATCCATCAGCGACAGGATATCGTTTTCATCCAGAAAATGATTTTCGTTTACGTTGTCCATCTTTACATGGACGTCGCCGACCACCAGTTCATCCTGCCTGCCCTCGGTAAAGGCAATGATTCCAACCACCGTGACAAGAGCTGCCACTATTTTGAGTTCGCGCTTAAGATTGAATTTAAAATTAAACTTCATACCGGCTCTTCAGCATGTTCTTGATAGGTTCAACAAAAGTATCGATATCGCCCGCTCCCACTGTCGCCACCACTTCAAGCGACGACCTGGTCAACTTCTCCATCAGGTCCGCTTTGTTGCAACGGATCTTCACGGCACTTGTGATATCATTCATCAGCATATCCGAGGTCACACCTGGTATCGGCAACTCGCGGGCTGGATAAATGTCCATGAGGAATAACTCATCGGCCAGGCTAAGGCTTTTTGAGAAGCCTTCAGCAAAGTCGCGCGTACGGGTGAACAGGTGCGGCTGGAATACGACCGTGAGTTTCTTATTCGGATAAAGAGACTTTACGGAACGGAGGAATGCCTCGATCTCTGTCGGATGGTGGGCATAGTCATCCACCTGCACGACCTTGTCACTCTTTATTATATACTCAAAGCGGCGCTTCACCCCGCGGAACGATGCCAGCGCCTTTACAATTGCAGATACTTCAACGCCACAGAGCGACGCCGCGATAGACGCCGCGAGGGCATTTTCGATGTTATGAAATCCGGGGACACCGAGCTTAACATGCTCAACCTTACCAAACCCGTGGAGGTCAAATTCAAAAAATCCTCCCACCGCTTTGATGTTGCCGGCAAAAAACTGCCCCCGGCTCATACTATAAATCTTCTTTGTTACATGTGTTACATCGCGCGCCAGCAGCTCGTCGATCGACTCGTGGACGATGAGCGTTCCACCCTTGTGGATCTGCGCGATAAATTCGCGAAACGACCTGATAACGTTTTCGTGATCGCCATAGATGTCGAGGTGGTCGGCATCAGCTGAGGTAACGATGGCGATATTCGGGAACAGCCTCAGGAACGAGCGGTCAAACTCGTCGGCCTCCACAACCACCAGCGTATCTTTCGTTACCTCGCCCTTCATGACCAGGTTGGTGCCATAGTTAGCTGTGATCCCACCCAGGAAGCCTACCATGTTCTTGCCCGCAACGTGCAGAATATGCGCAACCATCGACGAGGTCGTGGTCTTGCCATGTGTGCCGGCGACGGCCACCGTAAAGTTATCTTTAGTCAGCAGTCCGAGCGCTTCCGAGCGTTTGATGATCGTGTATCCCCGATCCCTGAGGTACGCGTGCTCCTGATGATCCTTCGGTATCGCAGGTGTGTAAATCACGATCGTTTTTGCAGGCTCGTCGATCACTTCGCGTGGAATGAGCGACACCTGATCATCGTAATGAACTGCTATGCCTTCCTTCTCAAGTTCGCGCGTCAACGTCGTGGCCGTACGATCGTACCCCGATACGCGCAACCCCTTCTTCATGAACCAACGTGCAAGAGCGCTCATGCCGATGCCGCCGATGCCGAGAAAGTAGATATTATCGTATTGATTCAATGTCATCCGTTCCTTCTTTTCACTGTCACTGGCACCGGTATCAGCGCCGTTGCATTGAGTTGTTTTCCTATGTTCTGCTCCTGGCCACCACCGGTCCCGGATGTTTTTGCCTCACGTTGTGTTTTCCGGATCATTCCTTCGATCTCATTAACGATGGCGACCGTAGCATCGGGACGCGCGAGCCTGACGATGTTCGCGACCAGGGATTTGCTACGCTCCTGATCTTTCATCAGGTCGAGTGCAGCATCCACAAGTTTGGCTGAAGCTTCGACATCCTTTACCAGGATTGCGGCATCCTTCGATACCAGCGCCTGCGCGTTTTTGGTCTGGTGGTCTTCAGCAACATTCGGTGAAGGCACCAGGATCACTGGCTTGCCGGCGATACAGATCTCCGACACAGCGATAGCGCCGGCACGTGAGATCACGACATCTGCTGCGGCATAGGCGAGATCCATTTCCTTTACAAAGTCCTGTACCCGGATCCGGCTGAGGTCGTATTTTTCAAGTCGTGCCTTATAAGCGTCATAGTATCCTTTGCCTGTTTGCCAGATCAATTGAAAGCCTGAAGCGACAAGTTTGTCGATTCCCTGAATGATGCTCTCATTGATGGTCCTCGCACCGAGACTACCGCCAACGATCAGGAGTGTTCTTACGGCTGGATCGAATCCGAAGTGTGCGAGGGCACGATCGCGCTTGGACGCAACGGTAAGGATATCCTTTCTCACCGGGTTGCCCGTCAGCACGATCTTATCTTTGGGAAAATACCGGTCCATTCCTTCATAGGCGACACAAATACGCGTTGCCTTCGCGGCCACCTGCTTGTTGGTAAGCCCGGCGAATGAATTCTGTTCCTGGATCAGCGACGGTATGCCCTTACGAGTTGCTGCCATCATCATCGGTCCGCTTGCATATCCGCCCGTTCCGATCACGGCGTCGGGACGAAAGTCTTTAATGATACGACGCGCCTTGAAATAGCTGGCGATCACTTTAACCGGGAACAACAAGTTCGACCAGGTGAGTCTTCGCTGCAGTCCACTTATCCACAATCCCACAATTTTATACCCAGCCTCAGGCACACGTGTCATCTCCATCCGTCCTTCTGCACCGACGAAAAGGATCTCCGTATCCGGATATCGCTCTTTGAATTCATTGGCGATGGCGACCGCCGGAAAGATATGACCTCCGGTTCCTCCACCACTGACAATGAGACGATATGGTACACCGCTGATCATGCTGCTTTAGCTGTCGGTACGTTCCTGGATTCTTTCGTGTCGTCCGCAGACTGCTTGCGCTGCTTATCTTTCTCGCCGCGACTTACACTCAGTACAATACCAAGTGAAAGGCCGGTAAACACCATGGATGTTCCTCCCATGGATATCAGGGGCAATGGTTGTCCTGTAATCGGCCCCAACCCTACCACTACTCCCATGTTCACCATCGCCTGACAGACAAGATCGAAGCATAGGCCCGCGGAGAGTAGTCCGCCAAACGCCTTCTCACTATTATAAGATGCCTTCATACCGCGATGCAATAGCAAGAGGTAGAGGGCGAGCACGACTACGCCTCCTACCATTCCGTATTCTTCGATTACGATCGCATAGACGAAATCTGAATAAGGGTGAGGAAGGATGTTTCGCTGGTCGCTGTTGCCGGGACCCTTGCCGGTAACACCGCCGGTAGCCACAGCGATGCGAGCATGTTTCGCCTGGAATGGAAGCTCTGTGCCGTTCACGAAATTCTTGATACGATTCTTCGCCGTTTCTCCGCGCACACCAAACATGATGGCGAGAGATCCACAAAGAAGGCCGACGAAAATCAGTGCTCCGAGATACTTCGTTGGCACCCGACCGATGAACATGATCAGCATGCAGGTGACGAAAAGCAGTACCGCTGTAGATACGTTAGTCAAAGCAATGAGTCCGCAGATGACTCCGCACCAGAACAGGATCGGAAGCAAAGACTCTTTGATATCGGTAATATTCTGCTGCCTTTTGGAAAGCATGCTTGCAAGGTTCACGATCAGGGCAAGGCTTGCGAAATCCGATGGCTGAAACGATCCAATGATCGGCACATGAAGCCACCGCGAAGAATCGTTCAGGGTCACGCCATTGGTGAATGTGTAGATCAGCAAGGGGATACTAACCCAAAGCGCGATCTTGGATATACGTGAATAGTACCGGTAGTCAACGCGATGGGCAAACCACATGGCGGCAAGACCCGCAAACACTGTCAGTGTATGCTTCACAAGGAAACTTTCAGGACTTGCCGTGCGCTTATACGCCAGCGTCCCGATCGAGCTGTACACCACCATGATACTGATCACGGAGAGAGCAAACACAACCGCCCAGATTACCTTATCCCCCTGGAGATTTTTATCGGCCCAGGTCTTCACGCCACTCAAGCTCACTTGTTTAGTCATCGTCATCATATATCCAGTGCTGCGTTAATACCTTCTACTTCATCTTTCAGCTCAAGCACTGCGCGTCTGAACTGGTTACCCCGATCCTCATAGTTCTTAAAAAGATCAAAGCTTGCGCAAGCCGGTGAGAGCAATACGACGTCACCATCGTTGGCGGCATCCAAAGCTTTGTGCACAAGTTCCTGTACGTTTTGCGTTTCAAAGATCTGCGGCACTACTCCTTTAAAATAGTGCTTCAGCTTTGTGTTGTCTTTACCCAGGCAGATCAGCACGCGGACCTTCTGCTTAACCTGGTCGTGGATGATGGAGTAGTCGTTGCCTTTGTCGACGCCGCCGGCAATCCACACGAGTGGTTTTTCAAAGCTTCCCAGTGCATAAACTACCGAGTCGACGTTTGTTGCTTTGGAATCGTTCACGAAGTCGACTCCCTTGATCGTGGCCACGGGCTCGAGGCGGTGCGGTGCATTCTTGAACGACTTCAATCCTGCGCGGATCGCATCCAACGGTACCCCTGCCTGAAATACGGCCGATACTGCGGACATCGTATTGATGAGGTTATGGGGACCCTTTATTGTCGTTTCCAACTGATCGATTTCAAACTTCTGGCCCAGGTCGAAGTGCATGCGTTTGCCGATCGCGTAACATTTCGCGCCGGCAGGGCCGTGCAATGAAACGGGCACAAGTTTCTGCTGAAGATTACGCGACTTCACTTCCGCCGAAATGATCGGATCATCGAGGTAGTAGATAAAGTGCTGCGATGAACTCATGTTGGCTGTGATGCGGAACTTGGAGTTCACATAGTTCTCCATCTTATACTCGTAGCGATCGAGGTGATCGGGCGTAATGTTCAGCAGCACGGCAATCTCGGGCCGGAACTTCTTCGTTCCATCAAGCTGGAAGCTGCTCATTTCGATAACATACCAGTCGTGCAACTCCTGCGCCACCTGACGCGCCATGCTGAACCCGACGTTGCCTGCGAGCGCTACGTTGAAGCCGGCATTCTTCATCAGGTGATAGGTCAACAGCGTCGTTGTAGTCTTTCCGTTGGTTCCTGTGATCGCAATGATTCGGCCGGTGGCATACTGTGATGCGAACTCGATCTCGTCGATCATCTCGATACCGGCCTCCTTAATCTTCACAATGATCGGCGACTTTTCAGGCACGCCCGGACTCTTCACGATCAGGCCGGCATTCAGTATCAGGCTTTCAGTATGTACACCTTCCTCGAAGGCGATCTTTTCACGCGTAAGTTCATTCTTATATTTCTCGCGGATCGCGGCCTGTTCGGACACAAACACGTCGAAGCCTTTCGCCTTCGCGAGCAGCGCCGCGCCGGTTCCGCTTTCGCCTGCACCCAATATGACCACGCGTTTACTCATCTCAGTTTCAGGATTGCCAGGGTTATTATAGCCAACAGTATACCTACGATCCAAAAGCGCGTCACAATCTTCGCTTCAGGAATATTCTTCTTCTGATAGTGATGATGCAGAGGCGACATCAAAAATATCCTGCGCCCTTCACCGTACTTTTTCTTCGTGTATTTGAAATAGGATACCTGAAGGATCACCGACAGATTCTCCACGAGAAATACTCCACATAAGACAGGAATCAACAATTCTTTCCGAACGGCAAATGCCAAAACTGCGATCACGCCACCCAGTGTAAGACTTCCGGTATCGCCCATAAAAACCTGAGCGGGATACGCATTATACCAAAGGAATCCAAGGCACGCACCCACGAAGGCAGTACAGAAGATCACGAGCTCACTTAAGTGAGGGATGTACATGATGTTGAGATAACTACTGAAGTCGATACGGCCGGACACATAGGCGAAAATGGCTATGGTGAGACCGATAATACCGGAGATGCCTGCAGCAAGTCCGTCGATTCCATCCGTGATGTTTGCTCCATTGGAAACGGCGGTAACAATGAGTATCACGACAAGCACATACACTATCCAGGTGTACTCGTTAGGAATAAAGGGCAGGATACCGTAGTCGAATTCGTTGTTCTTGGCGAATGGAATAGTCGTACGGGTAGACTTCACGTCCTTGTATTTATAAGGAATCGCCTCTTCGCCATCAACCTGCGCCACGACCTCCTGGTTATTGGTGCTCGAACGATTGACTTCGCGGACGACGACATCATCGTTGAAATAAAGTGTGAGTCCAACGATGAGGCCGATTCCGATCTGGCCAGCAATCTTGAAGCGGCCAGCGAGGCCTTCCTTATTCTTGCGGAACACTTTGATGTAGTCATCTAGGAATCCGATGAGTCCCAGCCATACCGTTGCAACGACGAGCAGGATCACATAGATATTATCCAGTTTGGCGAACAGCAGTGTAGGGATCAGGATACCGGCAATGATGATGATCCCACCCATCGTCGGCGTGCCTTTCTTTTTCAACTGACCCTCCAGGCCCAGGTCGCGGATGTCTTCTCCTACCTGCTTTCTCCGGAGTATGTTGATGAGGTTCTTGCCGAAAGTAATGGTGATCAGCAGTGAAAGGAATGCTGCCATACCTGCGCGGAAAGAGATGTATTGAAATACACCGGCTCCGACGAGGTCGAACTGTTTGTCCAGATAGTCGAACAGATAGTACAGCATCCTAGTTTTCGAAAAGTTTCATCATTCGTTCCAATACCTCGCGGTCGTCGAAAGGATGTTTCACTCCTTTGATCTCCTGGTAAGTCTCATGGCCCTTGCCTGCCACGAGTATGATATCCTTGTCACGCGCCATCATGCAGGCACTCTTGATCGCCTCTTCGCGGTCGACCATGACAAGCGTTTTGCGCACCTCCGTGGGCGTAACGCCGGCCTGCATTTCATGAATTATTTCCATTGGATCTTCATCCCTTGGATTGTCAGAGGTAAGAATAACCCGGTCACTGAATTTGCAGGCGATAGCCGCCATGAGGGGACGCTTGGTCCTGTCACGGTTTCCACCACATCCTACCACGGTAATTACCTGTTCATTACCGCTGCGGAACAGGGCAATAGTTTCGAGAACATTCTGAAGCGCGTCGGGGGTATGCGCGTAGTCAACGATAGCCGTAAAACGACCACCTGGCTGAACGAGCTGAAAGCGACCGGTCGCGCCGTCCATTGCAGAAAGCTTGGTTAGCACTTCGTCGGAATCGTATCCCAACAGCACTGCGGCACCATAAACTGCGAGCAGGTTGTACGCGTTGAAGTCACCGATCAGTTTGAACCATACGTGCTTCGAGCCGATCTCCAGTTCAAGACCTTCGATGGTGTTCGCCATGATCTTTCCCTTGAAGTCAACCATCTTTTTCAACCCGTAGGTGTACTTGGTTGCCTTCGTGTTCTGAAGCATAACCATGCCACGCTTGTCGTCGGCGTTTACCAAAGCAAATGCATCAGATTGTAACTCGTCGAAGAACTTCTTCTTCGCCGTGATATAATTTTCGAATGTGACGTGATAGTCCAGGTGATCGTGTGTGATGTTGGTGAACAGCGCTCCGGCGAACTTGAGGCCCGCGATCCTGTCCTGATCGATGGCGTGCGAGCTCACCTCCATGAATGCATGTGTGCATCCGGAGTCGACCATCCGGCGCAACAACGCGTTGAGCTGAATCGGATCCGGTGTAGTGTGTGTTGCCGGGATCACCTCATCCTCGATCTTGTTTTCTACCGTTGACAGGAGGCCGCGGCGGATGCCGAGAGAACCGAATAACTTGAAGAGCAGTGTAGCAACAGTAGTCTTACCGTTGGTACCGGTTACGCCGACGATCTTAAGAGACGCCGAAGGGTTGTCAAAAAAGTTTGATGATACGATGCCCAGGGCTGCTGAGCTGTTCTTCACGGCCACGTATGTTACACCGTCTCTCAGCGTTGCTGGTAGTTTCTGACAAATAACTGCGCTTGCGCCGAGGTCGATCGCCTTCTCAATAAAGTCGTGGCCGTCTGAGGTCGATCCCTTCACCGCTACAAACAATGCTCCTTTCGTCGACTTTCTCGAATCGAAGCAGACACTGCTTACCGGCGTGCCCATATCGCCTACGCTGGAGGTAAGCGGAACCTTGTATAATATGTCTTTCAGTTCTGGCACTGCAGTTATCCTAGTTTGATATAAATTCTGTCGCCTTTCACTGCGCGGCCGCCCGCGGTCAGTGATTGACGAACCACCCTTCCGGTTCCCTCATAACTCACCGTTAGTCCGTTGCGTTCGAGGAGATAGATCGCGTCTCTGAATGACATGCCTGTCACATCGGGTACAATCCCCGTATTGGTATTTGCTTTTTTCCAATTCACACTGCTTCCGTCGCGCGCGGTGCGCACCCACTCTTCTTCAGTCTGAGAATGATTTGAGATACCCAGCGTGTTGCATACCAGGGTAAGTTCCTGCTGGTTGCCACCTCTGATCGTAGGAAGCACGTCCTGCATAGCGAACTTCTTGATGTCCATGGGCGCATGGAGGTTAAGGTCGCGTGCGTAAATATTATCAGCAATTTCCTTGAACACGGGCGCAGCCACGCTGCTTCCGTACTGAGCCCATCCGCGAGGATTCTTGATGAGCACGATCGCGCTGTACTTTGGCGCGTGCGCCGGGAAGTACCCAACGAAGGTAGTGATATACTTGCGCGTGTAACGACCATTCTCGAGGATCTGCGCTGTCCCCGTTTTGCCGGCGATGCGATAATGAGTGCCCTTGATGTTCTTTGCCGTTCCATTGTCGACTACACCTTCAAGCAACATGCGTAGTTTGCGGAGCGTCTTATCGGAACAGATACTTGGGTTTAATACCTCGGTCTCGAATGCTTCCTGCTGGCGGTCGGCACGGCTTACTGATCTGACAAATATCGGTTTGATCATGACGCCGTCGTTGGCAACAGCGTTGTACATCGCCAGTGTATGGAGTGGTGTTGTTTCAAATCCATATCCATATGCCATCCACGGAAGGCTGATTCCGCTCCATCCCTTCTGGCCCGGTCTCTTGACCTTAGGTTTGGGCTCTCCAGCGATCTGCAATCCCAATGGCTCTGATTGTTTTAATTTATCCAGATAGTCAACAAACTTCTGAGGACGCAGGCCGAAGTGTTTATCCACTAATTTGGCCATGGCTACGTTGGAAGAATGCTCAAATGCCTTCTGTACAGTAACGGTACCCAAACCGTGCTCTTCATGATCGCGCACCGGTTTGTTATAGAACAAGTATTCGCCGTTGCCCACATCGATGCTGTCGTTTAGTTCAACAGGACTGTCTTCCAGCAAAGCGATCATCGTAAGCAGCTTGAAGGTGGATCCCGGTTCGAACAAGTGACCAGCCGCATAGTTGAATTTCTCTACGAATCCACCGTTGCCGTTAGTGCTCAGGTTTGATATCGCTTTCACTTCTCCGGTCTTCACATCCATTACCACCACCAGACCATCGTCGGCGCGGTGATTCATCATAGCCTTATGCAATGCCGTTTGAGCGACATCCTGCAGGTTGATATCGAGTGTGGTATAGAGGTCGAGACCGTTGATCTCCTTTACATTGTTGGCGTCAAATACGGGTTTCCAATCGCCACCGGCGATCTTTTGATAATATGCATAGCCGTCCTGGCCACCCAGCTGATCATTGAAGCTGTATTCAAGGCCAGCTCCTTTGTCGTTCTCGTTGACATAGCCAATCGTGCGTTGGCTAAGGCTGGTAAATGGATGATAACGAACGTCGGTCTTCTCGAATATTGCTCCGCCCCTCAGTCTTCCTTCACGAAAGATCGGCCAGGAGGTCATCATCTTCTTTTGCTGATAGTTGACTCTTTTACGACTAAGCACGACATACTTTTTACCTGCTGTTCGTGCATCGATAAGCATGCGCTTGTAGTCGGTTCGTGAACGACCGCCGAAGAATCTTGAAAGATGATAAGCGAGAGAGTCAACGCCTTTTTCGAAGACTTCGTCTTTGGGAAGAGTTGCATCGAAGGCAACTTTATAAAATGGCAGTGATGTGGCGAGGAGGCTGCCGTTGTCGGAGTAGATATTTCCGCGCGTAGCCTTCACGCGCTTATAGTCGAAGGTGATGCGTTCACCCATTGCTGCCCATTTTTCGCCTTCCACAAACTGAATGTGTCCCGTCTTCAGCACGATGGCAACGGAGAACAGAACTACGAAAAGGAACGCAATCCGAACGCGAATTAATATGGACTGTTTAATATTCACTTCTCTTCGACGACTACTTTGTACGGTGGTTTCAAACTTTCTTTCAATCCTATTTCGCCGACTTTTCTGGCTACTTCAGATTGTTTACTGGCGAACATCAGATCAGCTTTGAGTGTTGTGTAATCAGCCCTCAGGTCTTCGACTTCTGCCTGCATGGCGCTGATTTTTCTGACAGTCTTCTCTGCGTAGTGCGTATTGCTGATGTAGATCAACGCCAG
>Ga0247822_10001446_pt1 | contig 14539 bp, 21 predicted proteins | sample 13C_Cellulose_Da_FD_192423 | JGI IMG/M metagenome (GOLD analysis project Ga0247822, IMG submission 192423) | Soil microbial communities from agricultural site in Penn Yan, New York, United States - 13C_Cellulose_Day30 | ecosystem: Environmental > Terrestrial > Soil > Agricultural land | place...
GTTTCGGTCGCAGCCGAACGTGTTGCCGGAGTTCCAAAACAACGGTGTGCGCATGCGCAACCGGGCGGGCACGCAATTCGTCTGGCTGAAGAACGACAACAGCATCTCCATGGATAACGGGGTCGCGAAGTTTGACGTGCTGCCGGATGGCACAACCCTGATGCAAAACGGTGCTGGCAGCTTCCAGCTACTGGCAGACGGGTCGTTCCTGATCAACGGACTGAAGATTACGCCAGACGGCGACGTAATCACGGCTACCGGCATTTCCCTCAAAAATCACAGAACGTCCGGTGTTACGCCTGGATCTGGAACAAGTGGAGCGCCAGTTATATGACCGTTCGAAGACTGGACGACAACGGCGACATCGTGACGCGTGGTCAGCAGTTCATCACCGGGCAGTCGGAGGTGGCGCAAACGGTTCTGACCAGGCTTCGCCTGTTCTTGGGCGAGTACTTCCGCGACATCACCGACGGGACGCCGTGGTACGAGCAAATCCTTGGCAAGTTCACCAGCCTGTCGACGGCCGAGGCCGCGATCAGAGCGAGGATCGCCAATACGCCCGGGGTCATCCGCCTCACCAGCTTCTCCGCAAACTTCGACATCAACACCAGAGGCTACAGCGTGACCGCTGGAATTCTCACCGAGTTCGGCCTGGAAGAGGTAACACTGAATGGCTAGCCTGACTTCTACCGGCTACGTGCTCCAAACGCAAAACGAGTGGTTCGCTCAGGAGCGTCAGTTCTACGTGGATATCGATCCGCTGTGGAACCTCGACCCTTCCACGCCCGACGGCTTGAAGATGGCGCACGACTCCGAAATCTTCTACGCCTTGGACGAAACACTTCAGCAGGCCTACAACTCGAAAGACCCGAACAAGGCCAAGGGCAACGACCTGGACATTGTCTGTTCGCTGACAGGCACGATTCGATCCAGCGGTTCGCGATCGAGCGTCCAACTGACTTTCGCGGCGACTCCGGGAACAGTCATCCTTTCCGGCAACCGCTTCGAATCGATTACCACGGGCAGCCGCTGGGCGACGGACCAGACCGTTACGGCGGATTCCTTGGGCGTAGCAACAGTCAATGCGACGTGCACGGTCGTCGGGCCAACCCAGGCCGACGAGGACACCATCACTCGTATCGTTGACGTCGTAGCAGGCCTTGCCTCGGTAACAAACCCAGATCCTGCAACACCAGGTGCGGATGCGCAGCGCGACGAGCAGCTACGTGTAACTCGCGCAACCGCAGTTGGCCGGCCAGGCAACAACCAGATTGACTCGATGGAGGGTGAACTGTTCAGCGTTGCCGGTGTGCGCAGGGTAAAGGTCTACGAGAACGACACGGGGAGCGCCGCAGTATCAGCTGACAACCCACATGGCCTGCCAGCTCATTCGATCGCGCCAGTCATCGACGGCGGTACCGACGACGATGTGGCAATGGCCATTTACTTAAAAAAGAATCCAGGGGCAAAGCTCTACCAAGCCGGCACACCTTTCGAGGTGGAGGTCACTTCACCTAAGTACCCAACCAACAAAAAGGTGATCCGGGCCAGTCGCCCCATCTACGTCGACATGCTCCCTGTCATTCATGTCGTCAATGACGGCTCGCTTCCACCGAACGCTGACCAGCTCATTAAAGAGGCGATGATGGAGTACGCGGCAGGCGACCTGATCCCTGCGGATGTCGGCTTCAAGATCGACGGCTTTGATATCGGCGAGATCGTGCCGTTCAGCACCATCTTCACTCCGGTCAACAAGGTCATCGGCACCTATGGGGATAGCTACGTCGACCTACCATCGTCAAGCCTCAATGGCGGCCAGGCGAATGTCGCCATTGCCTACAACCAGATGTCCAGGTGGACGGAGAGCAACATCACCGTAGTGATCACGTGATGAACATTCCAGATCGGATCTACGCGCAATACAGCGACAAGCCGAAGGCGGTGGACTGGTACGCGATCGCCAGAAAGCTAGGGGGAAGCATCGAAGCAGCGGCTGAAGCGGTCCGCAAGAGCTACGACATCGACAATTCCCTCGGTGAACAACTGAACGTGATCGGTCGGATAGTCGTGGCGCCGCGCAGCTTTGTGGGGTCAATACCCATGAACCCTGGGCTGTTTGATCTGACCGATGGTGATGAGTTCGGCGATGACGACGCCATGTTCAGCGCGCTGACAATCGATCAGGACGGGCAGCTATCTGACGAGCTTTACCGCCTGGTCATCAAGGCCAAGATCATCAAGAACAACGGCGACGCCACGATAGAAAACATCCTCGACGGTATGAATTTCTTGCTTCCGCACGCCGAGGTACTGCGCGTTACGGACGGTGAAGACATGTCCTTCAGCATCGAGTTTTACGGCGCTATCTCAGATCTTGAGCGGTTCGCGCTGCTGAATGCCGGGTTGGTGCCAAAGCCTCAAGCAGTGAGATTTAACGGGTTCCTTGAGGGATTCGAAATGGTCGAGTTCGGCGATATGGATGCCGAGTTCGGTGATGAAGACGCAGAATTTGCAGGATATATAGGGGCGTAACATGTCGCTGAAGCTTAACGAGCGCTACCCGGGTCGGTTCAACAACCCATCCGCCGACTACCCTCAAGGGTCTTTCAAGAACAGAACAAGCCCATCGGCCAAGGACGGCTCTTACCTCGAGCGGGATTGGGCCAACGACAAAGAAGGTTTTTTCCAGTCCCTGCTCGAAGCGGCTGGCGTTGAAGCGAACGGCAGCGTTGACAAGGTTGGGAGCTCGCAGTTTTTCGAATCTCTGCTTCGACTGGGTCAGTCTCAGGCTGGCTTGGCGTTTACCACTTCCGGAGTCGCCCCAGCATTCACGCTAACCCCGACTCCGGCGATTACGGCCTACGCCGCGAATCAGCGTTTCCGAGTGAAGTTCAACGCCGCCGCTTCGGCGAGTGGGACACTGAATGTTTCCGGCCTGGGTGCGAAAAACCTCAAGCAGTATGACTCAAGCGGCAACAAGGTCGCTGCGTCTGTCGTCTCCGGTCAACTCGCGGATGTTGAGTACGACGGCATCGACATGGTGGTACTCGATCCTCTCCCTGTTTCGAGCAACCTCATTGGGTCAGCTACCAATGTAAAGATGACGGTAAGCGTCGCTTCGGCATCCGCTACGTTGACTGCCGATGAGATTATCGTCGGCACCGCCCTGGGTGGGCAGACCTACAGATTGCCTACCTTTAACAAGGCTGTAAATCTGGCGAACACAGGCGCTGGCGGCCGGGATACCGGTGCAGTGCCAGTAAATGGCTATTTGGCGCTCTACGCGATCTACAACCCAGCGACCGATACCTCCGCGCTCTTGGCGGTTAATGCGACGTCGACTATTGCACCGGCAGTGTACGGCGGGGCGAATATGCCAGCCGGCTACACCGCGTCAGCATTGCTAACTGTCGTTCCGACTAATGCCAGTAGCCAGTTCAAGGTGTGCTCGGTAAGAGGTAGAAGTGTTTCCATTACTCTCGCGACCGTGCTGACATCAACGTCAAACGTCGCCGCATCCAACATATCGATCTCAGCGGCAGTCCCGCCGAATGCTGTAAGAATCCTCGGCGAACTCGGCATGTCTTCCAGTTCCGCTTCTAACCTTAGCGTAAGTATTTTCTCTGAAGCCGCAAATAACGTTGGCCAACAGAACGTATCTGGTGCTGTAGCTGCTGCGGGTAACTTGTTTGGTAATTTCTCTGGGGTGTTAATTCTTACGCCGCAGACAGTAGGTGTCTCTGCCAGTACATCCGGCGCTGGGCCAACGTTCAACGTCTATGTAGGGGGTTACGATATATGAGGTATGTTCAATACGTTGATGAAACTGAAACTAAAATCATGCGCGAGTTTGGCGGCCCGCAAGACGTAGAATTGTGGCCGAATCAAGGTGAGGTTGAAGATACAGACCAGCGCTATCTTGATTTCCTTAATCCACCGGAAAACATCTTGGCGTTACAGAGTTCCAAGCTTCAAGTACTTACCCAGCTTGCCACTGCACAGAAGATTGCATTGGTTAATCGAATCAGTACCCTGAACGATGCTGTTGATTTAGAAATCGCCACGGCAGAAGAAGAGTCGGAATTACCTGTCCGTACGGCGCAGCTTAAGGAGTGGAAAACCTATGCTGTATTGCTTGGTCGCGTTACCGCTCAACAAGGTTGGCCATCAGAAGTATCGTGGCCAGTCCAGCCAGCAGAAGGCATGGACCTGATGGTGTCCGCCATAAGTCAAGAATCCGTCTAAACCTGTGCCGATACCGGAACCGATTTTCGCGATGTGATCAGTTTTTTTCCCAGTAGTTTTCCCGCTTTGTGCGTGGGCACTTCGATCGCGATATGGATTGCCCAAGCGATTCCTGTGCTGAAGATGATCTGGGCCAGGAGAGCTCCATATGGATTAGCGCCAAGGCTAACCATGTATGCCATCCCGGTGTATCCAAACGCTGCGTGGCTGGCATACAGTGGGAAACTGATCTGAGAGTAAAAACGGATTATTGGTCCTCCGGTCCATTCTCTTGCGAAGAAATAGAGAAATCCGAAAAGTAGTAGGGTTGAGCCGTACGAAATAGGAACTGCCTCATAGAGGCCTTGAACCTTCGCTGTAATCGTGAAAACACCGTACATAACCGCAGCAATAAGCAGAAGTGCTTTTGTAGAGATGATCCCGCGCAAGTGGTAATTGAAAACTACACCGATGGTCATGTAAAGGATGTACGGCAAGGTCCATATAAAATTTGAGGCTGTGACTGTCGGCTGAATTGTTTGCTCAAATGTTGCTCCATTCGGTGATGCAAGCAGCGCGGCGATGCAAATAGCTACTATTGGGTATAACCTACCTTTACCTATTGCTGACCAGAACAGAAGTACGAAAAGATAGAATTTCGTTTCTATTTCAAGCGTCCAAACTACGCCATCGAACTGAGGCTGCCCCACCCAGTCTCTAAAAAGAGAGATGTTCGAAGCGACTCGGCTGAATGGCATATAAAAGTCAGCTGAGTTGATGTGGCTGTTAAACCAAAGTGCAGTGACACTAATTAAAAGACCAACTGCGTAGGTTGGCCATATCCTTAGTAGCCTGCCGACCATGAAGGCAGCACGCCCATTTTTGTATTTGCCCAAGGACGCGGCGGAGTTAGGAATTACAAGCCCGCTGACTAGAAAAAATAAGGCAACAGCGAATTGCCCTAAATTTATATAGGCGAACGGGAAAGAGTGGTTAATGGTGTTTGCCCATGGGAATGGGTAATCGGTCAGCGGCGGGAAATTTACATAACCTGCTTTAAGCGCGTTAAATACCATCACGTAATGGCAGAGCAAAACAAGAAGTACAGCAACGCCTCGTAGGGAGTTAGCAAACTCAATCTTCGAAGTTTGTGTAATGGCAGTCATGAATTAATCCGTTTAACGTCTAAGCGTCCTGTAGGGCGCAATCTTATACTCAATGATCTAAACAGAACAGCGCCTGCCATCGAGCGGGTATTTTTTTGCCTGGAGAAAAGTGATGCCAGTTACCGAAAAAGACCGCGACATCCTCGCGCGAACGATTTGGGGTGAGGCCCGAGGCGAAACGTCGGTTGGCCAAGTGGCCGTGGCCTGTACGATCCGCAATCGTGTCTTCGATGGTAAGGAGAAGTCGTGGTGGGGCGAGGGCTACGCCGGTGTGTGCCAGAAGCCCTATCAGTTCAGTTGCTGGAACAAGACTGACCCGAACTATCAGTTCCTGATCGGTGTGAAGCAGATCCCGTTCCGCGAACTTGCACAGTGTCGAGTCGTGGCCGACCAGGTTATCGACGGCAAGGTGCCGGATCCCACCGGTGGCGCTACGCATTATTACGCGATCGCCATGAAGACGCCGCCGGCGTGGGCGGCAAAGGCGAAGCAGACGCTGAAACTTGGCGGTCACGTTTTCTTCAAGGACGTGCCATGAAACCTGTCTGGCTGCGAATCCTTCCTTATATAGCTGCGGTGTCGCTGGTGGCCGCTGCACTGTTCGGCGCCTATCACCACGGCATATCGGTCACGGACAGTCGCTGGCAGGCCGAGTGGAATGCCAGAAACGCCAGAGACGCACAGGCTCGGACAGATAACGAAGCCGCCGAGCGCGCCAAAGAGCAAGCCCGCCAACTCTCCATCAACAAGGCGATCCAAGATGGTCAACGCACGATCGATCAAGCAACTGCTGATGCTGTCTCTGCTCGCAATGCTGCTGACATCTTGCGTGGGGCAGCCGACACCCTTGCCGCTCGACTCGCAGCCAGTGAAGCCAGCGGCAATTCCTGTACTGCCGCCGCAAGCAAGGCAGCTACCCGCGCCGCAATGGTGCTTGCCGACGTGCTCAAGCGCGCTGACCAGCGAGCGGGCGACCTGGCTGAAGTTGCTGACCAAGCCAGAGCCCGAGGGGTGACCTGTGAGCAGGCCTATGACGGATTGACCCGTTCGTCTGCGCTTCATTGATCGACGCCAGATCCATTACGATACTGGTTATTTATCCAGTGTCGAGCTGAGCATGTATTTCATCATTACGCGCATGAGAGAGAAGGGTGTCGCCAGGGATTGGAAGGCGATCAAGCAAACGCCCGGGATTCGCGCCGACATCAACATCAGAAACCAGATGTGTGAACAGTTGAACAGGACCAGCGATATCGCCGAGATCAGGCCGCAGGGGATGCCGCTCGATGCGGTACCGATCCCACCGCTGATGGATGCGCGGATTTCAGGGATGGCAACCAACGCTTTCACGTTGAGCGGGCTGGAAGACGTCGACGGCTGTTTGTACGCGCAGTCGTGGTGGTGCAGGGAGGTTTGATTTTCGGCAGAACGCCGGGGAGGGGCGTGACTATTTTCTTATGTCTCGCTCCAGCTCACGAAGTAGCATTGCCTTGCCGATTTTTACCATCACTGACTCTCCCCACTCCCGCATAGCGAGATTCACGGAAAGGCAGACGATCCGGCAATTATCCATCGTGTAGCCAATGCTGGAGTCTTTGCGATCAAGGCTCATGCCAAATGGCGGCGTCTTGCTTGTGCCGACACGATCCAGAGAGAAAGGGATAGAACTGATCTCGCAACGGCCGTCGCACCTCAACATCAATGCCCGTAGTGCCGAGGCATTTAGGTCAGGCCTGCCTTTCGAGGCGACTACAGATGGCTTGTTAATGCGTGCAAGTGTTTTGTTTGCCCAGCTTAGGCGGTCAGCGAATTGCGATTCAACATAGTCCGCCCATTTCTGGCTGGCAAATGTCTCTTTATATCCATCGCTTAGGCGTTCAAGCAGCTTGGTTGCTTCCGCAAGGCTCTTAGTTTTCGCGCTTCGATTGATTCGAACTCCGCCAATTACTTTATCTATGTGCCAGATTCCATTACTTCGTTTCGTTAAGCCCATTGGCTTTACGTCAATCCGATCCAGCGTGGCCATAAATCCCCTCCCAAGTTAGCTATTTTATTTTTTGCGTAATCAGATCGGCCCATTCCTGCATCATTGGGCGGCGCTGCTCCAGATAGGTCGCGTGGTTGTACACGTCACGGATGAAACTGCTGTCTGCGTGAGCTAGCTGGCGCTCGATCCAATCACGGTTATGGCCTCGTCCGTTCATCTCAGTGGAAAACAAGTGCCGGAACCCGTGGGGGGACTGCTTGCCTGTCAGTCCGCAGGCGTCCATCACATTGTTCGCGTAGTTGGTGCCGATCGGCGATGTTGGGTCGCTACGGTTGGTGAAGACGTAACGCAGGTGACCCGTGATGGGGAGCATGCTTTTCAGCAGGTCGACAGCCTGGGTCGATAACGGGACCGAATGGTCACGGCGCATCTTCATCTTGGCTGCAGGTGTCGTCCATGTCGCGGCATCCAGGTCAATCTCCGACCACTCGGCACGCCTGATCTCGCCAGGTCGAGAGGCGGTATAGATCATCAGCATGAGCGCCGCCTTCAACTGTTGGCCGGATGCGCACTCTTGAATGGCGGCCATGGTCTTTGGCATTTCACTGAAATGGAGGAATGGGTGTGGTTTGTGCTGCCCCATCTTTTCCGTGACCGCATGCATCTCGGCGGTCGGATTTACTTCGATCAGGCCGATGGCGATGGCATAGCTGAACACCTGGCCAGTTCGTTGCCGTACTTTCACTGCGGTGGCTACCGAGCCACGCTTCTCGATCTTGCGGATCAAGCTGATGACATCCGCGCGCTTGATGGAGTCGATCTGCCTTGTGCCAAAAACCGGCAACACATCCAACTCCATCAGGTTGCTGATGATCCGGTAAGTCCCTGGCGAAATACTTCCCCTCCTGAATGCCAGCCACTCGTCGTACACGCGGCGAAAGGTTCGGCCCCCGGCCTCGATCATCTCGGCCTTCTTCTCCCTCCTTGAATTGCGCGGGTCAATCCCGTTTGCGATGTCCTCCCGCGCTGCGTCTCGACGTGCGCGCGCTTCCTTTAGGCCTGTGTCCGGGTAAGTCCCGAACGAAATCCGCGCCTGCTTACCAAGCCAAGTGAAACGGAAATGCCAGCTCTTTATGCCGTTGGCAGCTATATATAGGGAAAGTCCAAGCGAGTCTGGAAGGGTATACGCCTTGTCCTTCGGCTTGGCCTGCCTGGCCGCTGTGTCCGTGATTGCCACTAGTACATCCCCTGCTTTCAATTATCAATGTACTGGATGATGTACTAAGTCTGTGCAACTGGGAAGGTATCGCGTGGTACGCGGTGATACGCGAATTCGGCTTGATGCGAGGGTTTCGGGGAGGTTATTGAGACTGAGGGGTTTTTGACGGGAAGCCACCGTGGAATCTTTGAAAATTTCCACGGTGTTACCTGTAAGGCTTGATATGCGGGGATTCTGTGGTTTGGTCAGTCGCTGGTGTACTGATCAATGTACTGATTGATCGTTGCTGGGGGTTACAGCAGTCATCCATTCAGCGATTGATGACTGGCGCCAGGCGACCGAGTTGGGACCTATTCTAACCTGTTTTGGGAATGTGCCCTCCCTGATCCGGCGATAAACCGTATTTCGGCCGAGACCTGTTGTGTGAAGCACCTCGTCGAGGCGCAGGAAGCGATCAATTTTTTCTGCTACTGCCATGATGATGCTCCATGCCGCGCGTGGCGGCAGAAGGTGGTTATTGGGTTTTGGCGGGAAACCACTCGGTGTCGTACTCGAACTCGGTCACGCGCTCGATCTCGATGCTGGGCAGTTCGCGCCGGAAGGTTTCGGTGCCGTAGGGCTTCTTCACGTAGTCCGCCGCCTCTTCCATAAACTTGCTCTTGAAGATGCGCAGCAGATGGTCGGCAGCTTTTTCGTATTGGTCTTCGCGGTAGTTGGCTTCGCAAACACCGCCGCGGCACACGCGCCAAACGATCCGCTTTGGCTGTGCCTCGGCGACCTTGATCTTTTCGTCCATGGCATCGCGGGCGAAGCGGAGCTGGTCGAGTGTCAGCGCAGCCACCCAGTCGGTTGTGCTCACGTGCTGGGTGTGCCCCATGTGGCACTTGATTTCAGGCATGCAGAATTCCTCGCCCGCCGTTCACCGGCAGGCTGGTAGGTGGAAGAGGGGTTAGGCTTTTGCGTTCGAAGCCAGATCGCAGTCAGCAGCCAGCTTCAGCAGGTTGCGGCTGGTCGGGTTGAAGCCTTCCGTGTTGGGGTAATGAGCGAGCTGGTGACCGTGTGGGTATTCCTCAAAAGGACCGTGCCATGGCCAGTTCGACTTCCAGTCGGCCCAGACGGTGTAGGCGTCGCAGCCTTCGCCCCAATAGTCAGTGCCGCCGCCAACAGAAGGAACATGGCTCACTCGAGTGTTTTGCGCATAGGCCAGATCGGACGGCTCATCCTTGTCGATCCAAGAGTTTCGGAAGTAGAGGGAGGGGTACAGTCGAACCAGCCGTTTGCTCAACTTCTTCTCGATACGGGCCTTCATCACCGCGGCCCCTTGTAGCAGTACACGTAGGCGAACCAGGCGAGGGCGATCATGGGGTCACCTGCTTGGCGGCGCGCCGGAGATCGAAAAACATTGCCACCTCTTCCATGCCCGCTTCGACTGCCACAATCTCGCGATCAAAGTAGGCCTGGGCCTGCGTTTCGTTCTCTGGCGGCAGCTCGCCCGGGCCGGCAAGTCCGCTCCATATCCATTGCATGGCTGCATCTGCTCCTTTGCCATGCTGCCACTCGATCACCGAGGAACGCATGCCCAGTAAGTAGCGCCCAAAGAGCAGATCCAGTTCCTTGATCCGCATCCGAGCGTGTTCGTTATCGGCGATCAGGGCGAGGATTGCAGCCGGGGAGGCTGCCACACCGTAATCGTTCAGGGCTTCGTAATCGTGCTGGTCGCGCTTTGCCGCCTCGGCCAGCCGCTTCAACGCTGCGTAATCGTTCATGAGTACACCGCCGATATGGAGAGGTAGAGAGCGCCCCAGATGCAGGCGCTTACGGCCATTACTTTCAGGATCATGGCGTCACCTTCGCACCAGGGAGTTTCGGCACCGGCACTGCCCGGCGGCCCCAGATGCAGACCGGACCATCCTCGGTGTCGTGGATCGAGAGGATGAACCAACCGGGCTCGGCCGGGTGCTGGATCTCCCAGGCCGAGCAATCGCACTGGCCGTCATCCATGTAGGCTTCGAACACTTCGGCGGGAACGTCGCTTTCCATGTAGGAGACTTTGGTTTCCACCTGCTGGCGCAGACACCATTCCTGAAATTGCGCCTCGGTGACTTCGTCGTCGAACTCCGGGAGGTAATCCGGGTGCGACCACCAGCCGTCAATATCGCGCTCGACCGGCAGCGGCTGAATCAAAGCAGTTTCTTCAGGCATGACTTCGTCCTTTGCCGCTATAGCGGCTGACTTTGAAGGGGGATGGAGTTACTGCTGAGGGTGCGATGCGTTCCAGCGTTCGAAGGCTTCTTGCGTCGTAGCAGCTTCGATTTTCTCGTCGCATGTGTAGCAGTGGGCAATGCCGCCGGCCGCGCCGACATCGCGGTGCCCTTGCTTGCACGGGTTCATATGCCAGTCGTCATCCTGTTCCTGTTCAGTCACCTCAACCACCAGGTGCTTACCGCAGGAATGGCAGAAGTGCATGCCGTTTTCTTCCGGCCCATCCTCATGGAATGACCAGGTCTCACCGCACCCACTGTTCCAGATGCCGCTGTCGTCTTCGCGGCGCCACTCGCATTCGCCGCCGGCGAAGTCATCAATCCGCTGATCCGCTGCGTTCAAGCGCAGCTGCAGGGCGTCACGCTCTTTAATGGCCTGTGTATGTTTGTTGCGCCAGTGCAGCACTGAATCCAATTCCTCGGCAGCAGTCACTGTCGGTTGCCCGGTCATGCGGCGCTCAATCATCTGCCAGGCTGGATCGTACTCAGGCCAGTCGCTTTCGATCACGAGGAAGGATCGAGCGGGTGCGCCGGCAATCAGCATTTGCTCATAGAAAGAGCGGCACCGACCCGAGAAATTACGGCGCACATCGTTTGGGAGCTTTTCCATATCGCTGTATTTGATGACGAGGTAGCGGTCTTCGCGTTGAAAGTCACTCATCATGCAATCTCCATCGATACCAGATCATGGGCATTCACGATCGTCATGCCGAGGCGGTGGCCGATTTGAACTTCGAGCTTCGCGCCCTCCGATCTTTCCCAGCCAGGCAGCAGCGCGATCATTCCGCACAGCCCCAGACGCGTCAGGTCGTAGGCCATGTAGTCGGCCCACTCGGCGCCGGGGACAATGCCGTGGTCGGCTGGGTTCTCTACCTGGTAGCCCTGGGCCCGTAGCGCGTCGGCGGCAGCGTTGAAGGCTGGATAGTTGAAGTCCTTCAGTCCTGTCATCGGCCCGGCTACATACACCCGTTTGGCGCGGGCAGTCTTGAGCGTCACGCCAGGCGCAACCACTGCGCTTATCCGGTCAACGGCCCTGTCAATCGGGCCTTGAATGAATGGCGGGATCGGCTCGTTCGCCGGCGGCGTCGTGGATGTTACGGCGGCGATCATCCCGATCAGGGACTCGGTGACGACCGTGCGGATGTTTTCTGTGGGCATGGGGATACCTCGCCAATACTCGGCTAAATTGTTTTGTAAATCGAAGGAGGGGGTAGCGATGGCTTACTCAGACATGACCAAGTACTTCATTTGGTGCGGAGTGTTGCAGTTTGTAGTTATCTGGAATGCGGTCGAACATAAGGCGTGGGACATAGTTTTGCTTGGTCTGCTACCCGTGATTGTGGGGGCATTTTTCATTCGGGAAGCTCGGCGCTGCGACGATCCCAAATGAATTCAAGCGGCTAATTCGGCGGACCTTGTCGGTTTCCTGTGGGCATGGGGCGTCCTATGCCGGGTCATGCCCGGGCGGTGAAGGGGAAGGATTGAATAGAGGGGCGATGCCAACTAATTACGTAAATCGCCCACTAATTACGTATCTCGCCTTTTGTATAGGCAATGTCGGATTAGCATTGGCAGCAACCGGAGGTCCCGGTTCGTACGCGAGGTGCTACGTTGTGATAATCCGACTTGTTGAAAATCTGTTTTATCAACTGCTGGTTGATCAGGTCAGCATGCAGCTTTATCGCGTTGTTGAATGGCTCAACGCGATGCCTTGGCAGATGTGGCTCATGTGACTCATGCGGCAAGTCGCTGATAGAGCTCGATGATGTCTGCGGCATTGGCGCTGACCAAGGCTTCGGCCTCATCCGGACATACACTGTTGCCAATCAGCCGCACTTGGTCCGTTTTATTGATGTCGCGCCATTCTTCGGCACCGGTCACCGCGTCGACGAACAGGCCGCGATCAATGATGTAGTCCTTGTCGAAACCTTGGGCTGCCTTCAGCTCAGGCGGCTGCAGCATACGCAGAGTGATATCGACCAGCACATAGCCACCGACCATGATCAGGTCCGCCGGATCCTTGAAGTGTTCCGGCAGATGTTCGTGCATGAAAGCAGCGCAACGGCGCGCGCCCTCCAACTGCTCGAGCGTCAGGGTGTCCGGCACCTGCACAACCTCGACCAATGCAACGCGGTCCTTGGTCGGCAGGGTGTGCATCGGTTCTGCGAGCGATATGCCGTCCTTCTCGTTGCCGTAGTACTTCACCAGGTAGGCGTTCACCAGCCGCTGGTTGGCGCCAGATTGGCATATGGTCGAGAGAGGCGAATCGGCGGCGCGGCCGTCACCGGCGTAGAAACCGCCATTCGCCTGTTCGAAGAACGCAGCGGATACCGCGTGGTGCCCAGTGCTGGTGGCCACCACGTTGAGCGGGTCCGTCACTTCTGCTCCAACTGAGCCTTTCCGCAAAGTCACCATGTTCGCCGCGGCCAGCGCGAAGTGCCCACCCTTCACCTGGGCAACCTGAGTGCGGAGCGGCTCCTGTGCGCTGAAGTTGCGCTGCGACGAGCCGTTGGCACACTCGGTGAGGAACGGCGCAGCTACCGGTTGTACCAGTGCGTGGTGCGTGCCGCCGGCGCTGATGGTCGACAGTGCCTCGTCGGTGCCGTGGGTGCTGGTGTGCGATTCGGACGTTCCGCGCATCGGGACAATGAAAGGCTTGGCGCTGGTGAGCACGTGCCGCCAGCAGCCCTTGGCCACGCGGCGCATGGTGTTCACTGCCATCGGCTTGTCACGGAAGATCGTGCGGCCGAGGTTGCTCCAGTCGATGCACTCGGCAGCGGTGCGCCAAGGCTGCTGCTTCGCCGTCGGCACTTTGTGGCGCGTGGGTGCTGGCCAGACAATCGGCTTTCCGTCGCTGCGCGCTACCAGGTACAGACGCTTCCGAATTGTCGGGGCGTTTGCGTTTGCCGCGATGCGTTCGCGCCATTCGACGTTGTAGCCTAAACCGCGAACAAGCGCCTCCACTGGAACGAACTCACCGATCGACTCAAGAATCTCCGGCATGTCGGGGTGATCGGCCGGTAGCCCGGTGCTGAGCGCGGCAATAAACGATTTGAAGGTGCGACCGCGCTCGGCCTTGATTGGCTGGCCTTCCTCGTCAACTGGTCCCCAGTCGCAGAACTCTTCGACGTTCTCCAGGAACATCAGGCGCGGCCGGGTTGCGTGCGCCCAGCGGACAACAACCCATGCGAGCCCCCGAACCTTGCGATCACGCGGCGCACCGCCCTTGGCCTTGCTGTGGTGGCGGCAGTCTGGCGATGCCCAGAGAATTCCGACCGGCTGGCCGCCGGTGGCGAGGACAGGGTCGACCTCGAACACGTCCGCAACATAGTGCGCCGTCTGCGGGTGGTTGGCGCGATGCACGGCCAGGGCGATCGGGTTGTGGTTTACCGCGACATCCGGCTCCCGGTATGCCCGTGCGATACCAGTGCTGGCACCGCCGCCGCCCGCAAACAGGTCCACCACCAGTTCTTTTTCGAATGGCAGGCCCATGCTTGGCTGGCGGTTGATGAACTGGGGTAATTTCTGTTCTGCGGACATAGGGGATCCTCGCCGGCTGGCGTGATTCGTAAATAGGGATGATGATTTGTACTCAGCAAAACCTAACGGTGGTTGCGATGAGTGCGAAAACGGATGAAATGGCGATAAGACTGATCGGGGAAGAGGTCGTGCGGCTGCTCAG
>Ga0247822_10001448_pt1 | contig 14529 bp, 19 predicted proteins | sample 13C_Cellulose_Da_FD_192423 | JGI IMG/M metagenome (GOLD analysis project Ga0247822, IMG submission 192423) | Soil microbial communities from agricultural site in Penn Yan, New York, United States - 13C_Cellulose_Day30 | ecosystem: Environmental > Terrestrial > Soil > Agricultural land | place...
AGAAACGAGGAACGCAGCCGATCTTTCTCGGCCGATCCGACCTATGCCCGCCATCGGCATGCCTTTTCATTAGGCAGAAGTCTGGAGGGAAAGGCGGGGGTTCTACGGAGGAAGAAGCGGTCAAGGACAGCTATCTGTCGCAGGATGCGAAGTCCGTGGCGCATATTGTCGCTCGCACGGCATGAAGCATCGGTAGCGGCCTCCGATGAACCGTTACCGATTATTCTTCACCGACGAACTGACCCGGCGGATCCACAGCTCCATTGAGTTTCAGGCGGCGCATGACGACGAGGCGCTGGCCTATGCCGAAGACCGGCGCACCGCCTCGCCGATGGAACTCTGGACCAAAGGAGGGCTCATCAAGCGCTGGGAGTCGATCTCCGCCGGCGATTGATGCGGCAAGATCGGTTATCGTTGACCAAGCGCGCGCGATTGTGGCAATCGGCCCGCGGTTCCGGGTGGGGCGTTGTACGACGCTTTCAGAATGGGACTTGCGGCATTGGGAAGGAGCCATTCGTCCCATACGCAACGCGGGTGTAGCTCAATGGTAGAGCAGAAGCCTTCCAAGCTTACGACGAGGGTTCGATTCCCTTCACCCGCTCCAATTCCGCAGATGGCGCTGCAAACAATCCTTCCTGTCGGTTGACAGTCGAGGGGTCGACCGCCATTTGCGCCAGCGCAGTCTGGAGAGGTGGCCGAGTGGTTAAAGGCAGCAGACTGTAAATCTGCCCGCGCAAGCGTACGCTGGTTCGAATCCAGCCCTCTCCACCACTAGGCCATGTCGGAACGCCGCCAATCACACCGATCTGTTCCGGCCGGCTTCAGGACTTCGGTGTCACCTCTTCCTGCGGTCCGGCCCATGAGTCAGGACGCCACACGCATCACGAAACGTGAATCGCACTCGTCTTTGTGGTAGGTTCTCTTTGCTGAATATGCGTGTGGAGGCGATCGTGAACGCCATCATGTCCGTAGCTATCACAGCGCTCCAAGTTGGCGGCCGGCGCTCGAAGGCTCAATATTCTAAGCCCCCTGCCCAACCCACTCGCTTAGATTCAACTGCCCGAAATCAGGGTCGATAGGGGACGGGACGGCGCTGGCGCTTGGTCGAAGGGTGCGACCCGGGCAAGAAGTGTGGCGCCTCACCCGGGTCGACTTTGCGGGCCGTCGTCCGAGGGTGTCGCTACCCAGGCGACTCGCCCAGTCGCCACATAGTCCCGCCGGCCGCTTTAACAAACGCTAATTTCTGAACGTAAAGCTTTGATGTCATTCAGACTTTGGCAACGCGATCTTGGCAAATGGGGACTCGAGGCCCGTCGGTCCGCTTGGGCAGTCGCTTGCTCGCGCCGGGTGTCGCGGCGGGTCTCACCCTTCCGGCGTCGTTTAGCGTGCAAACTTCCAACAACCGCAAAAAAGCAGTTGCGCGCCGCTACCTAGGTAAACGAGACTTAACGCTGCGGATTTGTTCTATTCGAACAAAACGCCATAAGTGGTCCGGACTCAGGCCTTCACCTGGGTTATGAAGACCGATTGCTCGGAGAATTGCTGGTGAACGCTGCGGCGGTCGGATCGAACGGTCCTGACGAAGTCGAATCCGGAATCGAGGCGAGGATTGCGCGCCTGTCACGCGGGCAACTCGACTGCCTGCTGCTCGTCGACCAGCATCTTTCGTCCAAGGAAATCGCTGCGGAGCTGAAGATCTCGCCGCATACGGTGGATCAGCGCGTTCGCGGCGCCCTCCAAATTCTTGGCGTTGAACGCCGCACCCAGGCCGCGCGCCTAGTGGCTCGTCACCAGGAGCCATATCAACGATTGATACATCAATCGCCGCACATTGAGGATCCATCCGCCCCCGGCCACCAAACAGAGGCGGTCAGCATTCAGATTCGGCACGCTGATCGTGCAGGGGGGACCGGGAGAGAGGGTCTCAATACCGAGCAGAGGCCTGAGTATTTTCGGTCCCCACTGCCTTTGCCGTTCGCAACGAGGAGCCAACCCCGGAATCAGATGAGCGTCGGTCTCCGGCTGCTCTGGATCTTCCTGATTGCGACGGGAGCCGCATTTTCAGCGGGCATGTTCCTCGCTGGGCTCGAAAGTCTCTCCAGGATGCTGCAGGGCTAGCTGCCACCAACGCATGTTCCGGACAAATTCTTGAACTCCGGGCGGCTTCTCCCGCGTCGGAGGAGGAGCAGTCATGCGTAAACAACAGATCGAAAACGCCGCCTACGAAGTCGCAACACAGGTTCGGACCGTCGAAGACACGATCGACGCCGCGCTTGCCGAGATCGCGGAGCTTCAGGCACGCATCATGCGCGCCAATTCCGTGGCGAACGTCGGCTTCGCGACTGCGCATCCCGTGCTCGAAGAACTGGCCGAGGCAATGAAGGGGCTGGTCGTGGCCCGCGGGTCTGTCGTCGGCTGCCATTCCGCCTTGGCCGACGCCAAGACCCGAGTTCCAGGTCTTCGCACGGTGTCGTTCGGAGAGGGCGAAAAGTGCCCCGACCAAAAGACTGGCTTCGGCGACCTTCGCGTGGTCGCTTGACAAGGACAGGCCGGCCCGGCTGCAGGCTGGGCCGGCTGATACCGCCATGCTGAGTCCCACAACCTATTACGCCATCCTTTTCCTGGTCAGCGCCTACGCAATGCTCCGCGGGCGATCCGATGAGCGTATTGCAGTGGCGACCTGCATCGTCGCGACCATCGCGACCAACATCGTCTACACGCCCAAGGGAAGCTTCGTAAGCGTAGAGATGGGCGTGATGCTCGTCGATGTCGGCACGTTCGCAGCTTTCACATTTCTGGCGCTTCGGTCCGATCGGTTCTGGCCGCTTTGGCTTGCCGGATTGCAACTGACGACGGTCATCGCCCATGCGCTGAAGGCCGTGCACCTCGACCTGATGCCGCAGGCCTATGCGGCCGCTGCCCGCTTTTGGGTCTATCCAATCTTTCTGGTCATCGTGATCGGCACATGGCGAACAGCCCGCCGCCGGGTGATGGAACGGCACCAGACGGCGATCGCCTAGCGCCGCTCTTGCGAAGCCGCTTCGGCTCGCCCATTGCCAGCGCATGTCCCGCCGTAAGAAGTCCCATCAAAGCCACGGAACATCCAACCGGCCGCGCTTCTGGGGCAAGCATGCGGTCTCCGCCGCCCTCGATAATCCCGACCGGAAAGTACTTCGCGCCTGGGCTACTCGCGAAGCGTGCGGCTTCATGCAGTTCCCCAAGGACGTCCAGGTCACTCTCGCGGAAGCACCGGATCTGGGTCGCCTCGTGCCGCACGATGCTCCCCATCAGGGGGTAGTGATCGAAGTCGAGCCGCTAGAGGACGCGTGGCTTGACGACGTACTTGGTGAGGCGCCCGAGCGCGCCGTCCTGCTCGTCCTCGACCAGGTCACCGATCCTCACAATGTGGGCGCGATCCTGCGCTCGGCCGCGGCGTTCGGCGCTGTCGGTATCGTCACGCAAGATCGCCACTCGCCCCCGGAGGGTGGCGCGCTCGCTAAGGCGGCATCGGGCGCATTGGAGCGGGTGCCCTGGGTGCGGGTGGTCAATCTCGCTCGCGCGCTAGAGCAAATCGGTGAAGCCGGCTTCTGGCGGATAGGCCTTGCAGGCGAGGCGGATGCCGATCTGAAGTCGGCGCTGGGCCCTGAGCGCGTCGCCTTGGTACTGGGCGCGGAAGGTCCCGGGATGCGTCAGAACACGCGCGAACATTGCGACGCCCTGGCGCGCCTGCCGATCACGGATTCCATCGAAAGCCTGAACGTTTCGAATGCGGCCGCTGTCGCGCTCTACGCGGCGAGCGTCGCCTGATGGTGCGAACGGTCGACACGCTGCACGAGAGCCTTGAGGCGCTTGCGGCAGTCGAGCCAGCGTTCGCTGCGGTCATCGAACAACACGGAAAGCCCGAACCGCGCAACAGCGAGCGCGGGGCGACCACCCTCCTCCGGACAATCGTCGGCCAGCAAGTCAGCGTCGCGGCGGCACGATCGATGTGGACGAAGCTCGAAGCCGCCTATGGGTCTCCGCCCGATCTCTCCAAAATCCTGAAGGCGAGCGACGAGGAGCTGCGGGCCGCGGGCATCTCGCGGCAGAAAGCGGGCTATGCGCGCAGCCTCGCGCAACTTGTGCTCTCCGGCGAATTGGATCTCGAAGCCTTGCCGGAGGATGACGAGGAAGCCATCGAGCTACTGACGCGGATCAAGGGCATCGGCCGCTGGTCCGCCGAGATCTACCTGCTGTTCGCCGAGGGCCGCCGCGACGTGTGGCCCGCCGGCGACCTGGCGGTGCAAATCCAGATCGGCCGCCTGCTCGGTATGGAAGATCGCCCGTCCGAAAAGGCCTTGCGCGAAATTGCCGAGCGGTGGCGGCCGCATCGCGGTGCCGCCGCGGTTCTCGCTTGGCACAGCTACAATTCTGCAGTCCTATAGATTGCTAACGAGGGGAAGCACGAATGAACGCAGCCAATCTGTCCCGGTACGAGCCGATCGTCGCAGGCATTCTTCGCATCATGACGGGGCTCCTTTTCCTGGAGCATGGCTTGCAGAAGTTCGTGTCCTTCCCGCCTGGTGAACGTGCAGGAGCCGGCCTCGCCCTCGACAGCCCTGCTGCTTACGCTGGTATCGTCGAGCTTGTTTGCGGGCTGCTGGTAGCGTTAGGCTGGTTCACGCGCCCGGCGGCGTTCCTTGCATCCGGAACCATGGCCGTTGCCTACTTCCTGGCGCACGCGCCACAGAACTTCTGGCCCGTGAACAATATGGGCGACGCAGCAATCCTCTACTGCTTCGTCTTCCTCTACTTCGTATTCCGGGGGCCGGGAGCATTGAGCGTCGACGGCGACCGTCGCGCCATCGAAGTCACCGAGACCGAGAGGCTCTAGCCTATTTGCGAACGGTGAGGGTGTGCTCGCGCGCACCCAAGCCGCGGAACGCCTTGGGCCCATCGCCAACCTGGAACGGCGCCATCTTCTGGCCGTCCGTGTTGCGCCCGACGATGTAGCTGACCGAGGACTGGCCGTCGCCGCCGCTCCAGCGGTAGTGGGCGTTGAAGCCCACGATCGGCACGAACAAGGAGCGACCCTCGACTTCGAACAAGCGAAGCTGATCGCGCGGCAGCTTCACCCGGTGGCGGAACTCCATCCGCTGCAGCGGCGGGATCATCGGAACACGGTCGCCGGGACCAGCCGGACGACCGAAGAACTGACCGATCACCTCGTCCTGGTCAGTACCCGCATTGAATAGCGAAGCCTCGACGAGGACGTCGCGAGCTGGGGCGCTGCCGGAATTGTAGACGTTGATCTGGAATTCGATCTCGCCCTTCTCCGCATCGACAACAGCCGAAAGCGGCTGGAACTCCAGCTCGAGCCATGGACGAAGGCGGGTAGAGATGATTCCGACCGGCGCGGTCGGCGGTGGCGGCGCAGGTGCAGCCGCAGGAACGGGTGCGCGCGTCATAGGCGGTGGAGCCGGCTGCGCGCGCGGCGGAGCCGGAGGTGCTGCCGAAGGCTGAGGCGACGGGCTGAATTCGAACGCCGAACCGTCGGCGCCAGCGCCAGCGAAAGCATAACCTCCGCCACGCTGACGACGGAAATACCATAGCGCGGCGCCACCTGCTGCGAGCAGCGCGAGCAGCCACGGCCAGTGCGAGAACAGATTCGCCTCGGTCGTGGCGTAAGTATCGACGAGAGGCGTCGACGCGGGCTGCACGGCCGCTTGCGACGTGAAGCCGGCGGACTGGCCAGCAGCAGGCGTCGATGGCGTGAAGTTGAAGCCCGTGTCCGCTCCAGGAGCGACACCTGCGACGGCATTGGCCGGGCGCTGCGTTGCAGCAGCCGGCGACTGCGTCGTGCCGCTAGCGACCGCTGGGGCCGCGCGGGTTTCTGCAGGTGCTGCCTGCACGCGGGAAGTGGTTGCCGGCGCAGGTTGCGGCGATGCGGTCGCCGGCGTTTCGGCACGACGGGTAACGGTGCCGCCCAATGAAAAATCTCGAAGCTGCGCCGGTCCGACCGCGTCGTCCGCGGTGGGAGGCGGAGGCGCGATCGAGATGGGTGCGCTATCGGCAGCGCCCTGGTCTTGAGCCCAGGCAGGCGCAACGAGACCCATTGCGAGCGCAACGGCCGCCGTACCTACACGCAATCCTGACTTCATCCTCACCCGCTTATCTGGCTGGTTACGCCTGCGTCCCACGCGGCGACCTCGCCGCTTTGCCGTCCAATCGCGCGCACTTCAAGCACAGCTACGATGAACGGCAGGCGACCAACGACGAAAAACAGGTGAACTGTATGATTTAGCGGGCGTCGACCAGCACGAGCTCGGCATATTCCTCGGCTTTCACCGTGACCATGGCTTCGCCGGTGATAGCGACTCCGTCGCGCTTCTCTGCGGAAGTCCCGTTCACTTCGACCTTCGCGCTGGGCACGAGATAGAGGTGCCTTGAGGGATCGGCGCTGTACTCCAGTGTCTCGCCTGCCTTCAGGGTCGCGCCGAGGATTCGGGCGTCCGAATTGATCTGCAGTACGCCGTCGTCCTGATTGCCGCTGGCGAGGAGCTGGAACTGGCCCTCGCGGCTCTCCTTCGGGAAAGGCATGGCACCCCAGCTCGGCTGAGCGCCCGGCTTGTCCGTCTCGATCCAAATCTGGAAGAGCGTCGTGTCCTCATCCTCGAGATTATATTCGGCATGCGTCACGCCCGTGCCCGCGCTCATGACCTGCACGTCTCCAGCCCCGGTACGGCCCTTGTTGCCCATCGAGTCCTGGTGCGTGATCGCGCCCGTGCGAACGTAGGTTATGATTTCCATGTCGCGGTGCGGGTGCGGCGGAAAGCCCGACTTCCCGGCGATCTTATCGTCATTCCACACGCGAATACGGCCCCAACCCATGCGGCTCGGGTCGTAATAGTTCGCGAAGGAGAAATGGTGGCGGGCATCGAGCCAGCCATGGTCGGCGTGGCCCAGCGAATCAAATTTGCGGATGTCGATCATGCGACCAAAGTGGCGAGCCGCGAAAAGCCTTCAAGTGTCACCGATGTGACTTTAGTCCGGAGGCGTAACGGGCGGCCTTTTCGGCATAGTGTGCGGCGGACAGGCGCAGCGCGGCCTTCTCGGTATCGGAAAGCGGCCGCACCAGTCGCGCCGGCGCCCCAACGATCAGGCCACCCTCCTCGAACCTCTTGCCCTCGGTGATCAGCGCATTCGCTCCAACAAGGCATTCGGGGCCGAGATACGCTCCGTTGAGGATGCGAGCCCCCATCCCGATCAGGCAATCGTCGGCAACGGTGCAGCCATGCAATATCGCCTGGTGTCCCACCGTCACCCGCGCTCCAATGGTAAGCGGCGCGCCGGGATCCGAATGGCCGATAGCGCCATCCTGAAAGTTCGTCTCTTCTCCGAGAGTGATCGGGGTATTGTCCGCCCGGATGACGGCCCCGAACCAGACACTGGCCCGGGCAGCGAGCCGGACGTCTCCGATCAGGTCAGCGGAAGGAGCGGCCCAAGCGCCCTCGGCAAGCTGCGGGAAAAGACCGTCAATCTCGTACAGCGCCATCAATCCTCCTCGAACGCACCAACGAACGCCTCCTCGCCGGCGACGCCCTCTAGGGCCCGGTCAAGGCCGCGATACTCTACGCCGAACTCGCTCTGGAAAGCGTCGAAGTGCCGTTCCGTCTCCCATCGGTCGATCGTCAGCCACCAGGCGCCTGGCTTGGTGGGCCGAAGCAACACGGTTCCGACGTAGCCCGGCGCCTGCTCGAACAGACGGGCCCAGTGACCTGATCCCGAATAGGCTCGTTGGAATTCGTCCTCGCGGCCGGCGGGCGGCTTGAACTTCCAGACGCGCGCATGGGTCATGGCTACTGCTGTACACGCAGTCCGCACGGGGCCGAAATGATTTAGAAAGTCTTAAGAATTGCAGAGCAGGGTCGACGGCGATGAAAGTCAGTCCCGTCATCGCTGCCATGGCTTTGGCCGTCGCCTTCGTGCCCGCGCACGTCGATGCCGCGGCCTATGTCGCGACCTCGGCCGGCCTGGACGACGTCAATCATCGCATCCTGAGCGCGCATAACGTTGCCCGCGCGGAAGTCGGCTCGGCACCATTGCAATGGGACCCGACCCTCGCCGTCGCCGCGGCGTCCTACGGCCCTGCGCTCTCGCGCATGGGCCGTCTCGTGCACTCGCCGCGTACCGGACGCGAGAACCAGCGCGAAAATCTGTGGATGGGTCAGGTCGGCCGCTTCGGTCCGGAGCAGATGGTCGCCGCCTGGACCGACGAGAAACGCCTGTTCTTTCCGGGCGCATTCCCAAACGTCAGCCGCACCGGCAATTGGGCGGACGTCGCGCACTACACGCAGATGATCTGGAAGGGCACGACGCACGTCGGCTGTGCCATCTATCGCGACGGCGGCTGGGATTATCTGATTTGCCGCTACTCGCCGCCGGGCAATCGCGACGGGAAAGTCGTTCCCTAGTAGAGGAACATCGGCATGCCCTCGACCCGCATCAACTTCGCGCGGTACAGCGAGGGGTCGTAAAGCCCGGAAACGTCGACCGATTTCTCGCCCTCTTCAAGCGTGCCGATCGGGACGTGCCCGTAATTGCCGCTCTTGAGCGCGACCATCCGTCCATCTTCCTTGCGGGCAAGCAGCTGCACGGCAAGGCCGCCGAACGCGAGGCCGACCATGCGGTCCATGGCGTCCGGTTCGCCGGCGCGCATGAGGTAGGCGAGTTCTTGAATGACCGTGCCGATGCCGAGCCGTTCCTTGATCGCCCGGCCTAGTCGGCGGCCAACATTGATCTCCTCACGATCGCTGCCCGGCAGCGAACGCAAACTCGCATCTGCTGCAGCCTCGCCGCTGATCGTGGCGCCTTCGGAGATTACGCACATTGCGTAGTGCGCGCCGCTCTCAAGCCGGTCCCGTTCCAGCAGTGGGAGCAATACATCCAGGTCAGCGGGGATCTCCGCGATGACCGTGCGGTCGACCTGCGCAAGGAATCCGGCGAGCAACGCCGTTTCCCCGCTGCGGCGGCCGAACAGCTCGATGATGCCGATCCGCTCATGGCTTTCGATCGTCGTGCGCAGGGCGTTTATGGATTCGACCGAGCGGCTGACGGCGGTCGAGAAGCCGATGCAATAATCGGTGCCGAAGACATCATTATCCATCGTCTTCGGGATGGAGACGACCGGGAATCCCTGCCGCGAGAGGTGCGCCGAAAAGCGCAAGGTGCCATCGCCGCCCAGCGTGACCATCGCGTCTACGCCGAGCTTTTCGAGCACGTTCAGCACCTGCCCGGTCTTGTCGCCGTCAGGGTGAGTCCGCGGGTCCATCCGCGAGGTATGCAGGATGGTGCCACCCATGCGGTCGATCCCGCGAACGCCATCGCGGGTCAGCGGCCGGCTATTCGCCGCAACAGACTCAGCATCGTCCGGATCGATTTCGAGGACACCCTGCCAGCCGCGCCGGAAGCCGATGACTTCCCAGCCGAGATCGTCCGCGGACAAGGTGATCGAACGGATGCACGGGTTGAGCCCGGGCACATCGCCGCCGCCGGTCAGGATTCCGATCTTCACTTCTGCCCCGCCACTTGCCGAAATTCAGTCCGGCATCCGTTGACCGAGATTGTATCCCATGTCCACACGGCGGTCGCGATTTTGGCTCAAGAGTGGTGCCCAGGAGAGGACTCGAACCTCCACGCCCTTGCGAGCGCCAGCACCTGAAGCTGGTGCGTCTACCAATTCCGCCACCTGGGCACAGGAGCTTGTGATTTCAGCTGGTAGGCGGCGCCATTTGGAGGTGGGCCAATGGCTTGTCAATTCCCGTTCGCTGCCGTGCCGGGCTCATAATCGAGAATGTCGCCCGGCTTGCAGTCGAGCGCATCGCAAATGGCCTCCAGCGTCGAAAAGCGAATGCCCTTCACCTTGCCGGACTTGAGCAGCGAGAGATTGGCCTCAGTGATTCCGACTTCGGCGGCGAGGTCCTTCGACCTCTTCTTGCGCAGGGCGAGCATGACATCGAGGCGGACGACGATGCTCATCAGACGATCTCCCGCATTTCTTCGTCGATCGTGCGAGCACGCTCGAGAAGGCGGGCGACGAGGAAAAGGATCAGCGCGATTCCGACCGTGAGGACGTCGCGGAGTTGAAAGCGGAGCTCGATGTGCCGGGCATCGTCCGGGCCCTCGATCACCGCCGCAGCGATCGGCGCGGCGATCCAGACCAGGGCGACCAGAAGGAGCCAGAAGGCGAACGCCCGGAATGCGGAGACGACACGGGCCGAGAATAGGTCGCCGTCCCCAATGGCGCCAAGCATCCGGCTGAGATGATATAAGGCAATGCTGAGAAGGATTATGGTCGCATCGGCGATGACCATGATCGGGCCCGTGGCTGAATCGTCGACACGCGATCGAACGCGCAGGAAGTCGGTCTCAAGGCCCAGACGACCGAACAGATAGGCCAGCACGATGCCTGCCCAGACGATCCATACCGCCCACCGCAGCCTCTTTGCCGTCCTGCCAATATCAAAATGCATAGTCTCTCTTGACTAGTTTATCGTTTTACAATAATTCGTCGCCGTGAATTGATATGAACATAAAGGGAAACAACATGAAAGGCCAGAAGAGATTCGCGCTTGCGCTGGTTGGACTGGGAGCGGCTGCGGCGCTGTATCCCTGCATCGCATCGGCACAGATCGCGCGACCCGTGGCGACGACAGTACCGGGCGTGCGCGCCGAAGTGCCTTTCGAGCTGTTCCGCGAGAACCGCATCATGCTGAACGGCCGCATCGCGGGGAAAGACACGGCGATGATCCTGGACAGCGGCGCGGGCGTGACCGTCGTCGATACCGATTACGCCAAGACGATCGGCCTGAAGAAAGGCCAGCAGATCATGGCGGAGGGCGTCGGCGGGAAGCAGGCTGCCGAGCTCGTCCAGGACGTGACCGTCGAGGTCGGCAATCTGAAGCTGACCGGGGTCACCGTCGCCGTCATCGACCTGGATGCCGTCGAAAAGGCGATCGGCCGTCCCATCCCGGTCATCCTAGGCCGAGAGCTTTTCATGAGCAGCGTCGTAGGCATCGACTTCGACCGCGAGCTGCTGACCCTCTCGCCATCGAAGAACTTCGCTGCCCCGGCGGGCGCGACCCAAGTAAAGCTGAAGCCCGACGGAACGCTGCACTACTTCCCGATTTCCGTCGACGGCCTGGCACCGGTCGATGCCGCACTCGATCTTGGCAACGGCGGAGCGATTAGTCTGTCTAAAGAGTATCACGACAGCGTCCCGGAGATCGGCAAGCTGCCCTATGCAATCGGCTATGGCGGCGGTGTCGGCGGCCTGCACGAAACGAAGCGAGTCACCCTGCCGACCGTAACGATCGCCGGCTACACGTTCGGCAACGTGCCTGCCGATCTGGGCGCACTGAAGGACGGACCGTATGAGGATCGCGCGAACGCCGGCATTCAGATGTTCAAGCCCTTTTACCTGACGCTGGACCTCGGCAACGACCGGATGTGGTTGAAGCCCACGGGCAAGGCGCCTGTGTTCACCAAGGACCGTGCCGGCGTCTTCGCCATGCTCGAGGGCGACCACCTGAACGTCCTCCACGTCTCGCCCGGGAGCCCGGCGGATCGTGCCGGCCTGAAGAAGGGCGACAAGCTGACCAGCATTGCGGGTGAGCGCGTGGGTCCCGGATTCTATTCTTCCGCAGCGTCCAACTGGTCCCGGGAGGAAATCGGTCGTGAGATCGTGATCGTCAAATCGGATGGCCAGACGGTCAAGGTGACCCTCGCCGACTATTACTGAGTTGAAAAAGGCGGCCGCCGAAGCCGGTGGCCGCCTTGTCAACGCGCCGCGCGAGGAGCTAGTGCGGCGGCATGATCGATCCCAAGCTGGTTACGATATTTGGCGGCGGCGGCTTCATCGGCCGATACGTCTGCGAGCAGCTCTTCGCATACGGCGATAATGTCCGCCTGCGCATCGTAACTCGCGAGCCGCGCCGCGCCCACTACATCCAGCCGATGGCTCAGGTCGGACAATTCGGGATCGTCCGCGGCGACGTCACCAATGCGGACTCCGTTCGGCGTGCGATCGAAGGCGCCTCGGCGGTGATCAACCTGACCGGCGCATTCAAGGGTATGGGCGCCGTCCACGTCACCGGCGCTCGCAGTATTGCGGAAGCCGCGCGCGACGCGGGTGCGTCCTCGCTGGTGCACATCTCGGCCATCGGAGCCGACGCCGAAAGTGAAGCCACCTACGCTCGCACCAAGGGCGAAGGCGAAGAGGCCGTCCGTCAGGCTTTTCCCGGCGCAACGATTGTTCGTCCGTCGATAGTGTTCGGTCCCGAGGACAGTTTCGCAAATCGGCTTGCCGCGATGTCGCGCCTCCCGGCGCTCCCGGTCATTGCACCGAAAGCCAAGTTCCAGCCGGTCTATGTGGAGGATCTAGCCAAGGCGATCGCCCGGGCCGCCATCGAACCCCAGTCCCATGCCGGAAAAACTTATGAGATCGGCGGTCCGCAGGTCCTGACCATGCGCGAGTTCACGATCGAGATCCTCAAGGCAGCAAACCGCGAGACGGACCTGGTCGACGTACCCAACCCGGTTTCGTCGCTGATCGCCTACCTCGGCTTCCTGCCCGGCGCCCCTCTGACGCGGGATCAGTGGCTGATGCTGCAGAACGACAATGTCGCCGGTGAAGGCTCCTCGGGCCTCGAGGCGTTCGGCATCCGGCCGACACCGTTCGGGGCCGTCGCTCCGGAATGGCTCGGCATGTACGGTGGAAGCCGCTTCGCGCGCCGCCGCGTGAACATCACGGCGACGCACTAGAGCCCCGACCCAGTGCCGATCCTCCTGCTCGTCATCATCCTCGGCATCGTCGAGGGCGTCACCGAATATCTGCCCGTCTCCTCGACCGGCCACCTCATCCTCGCCACCGAGCTGCTCGGGTTCAAGGCGGACGAATGGGCGGTGTTCAACATCGCCATCCAGCCCGGCGCGATCCTGGCCATCGTCGTGCTTTACTGGCGGACGTTCTGGGAAGTCTTCACCGGCCTGTTTCAAAAGTCGCCGAGCGCCTGGCGCTTCGTGCGCAACGTCCTGATCGCCTTCGTACCGGCAGTCGTTCTCGGGCTGGCGTTCGGCGACCAGATCGAGCTGCTGCTCGGTAATGCCGTGGTCGTCGCCTGGGCGCTGATCATTGGCGGTGTGGCGATCCTGCTGGTCGAGAAATATGCTCGTCCAGAGCAGTGCGATGGCGTTTCATCCCTGACGCTGAAGCAATCCATCATGGTCGGCCTCGTCCAGTGTCTCGCGATGATCCCGGGCGTGAGCCGCTCAGGCGCAACCATTCTCGGAGCGATGAGCTTCGGCGTCGACCGTAAGACGGCGGCGGAGTTCAGCTTCTTTCTCGCCGTTCCGACGCTGACCGGCGCCACCGCACTTCAACTGTTCAAGCATTGGGACAGCATTCCGGCCGATCAGTTCGCCTGGATCGGGCTCGGCAGCCTCATCTCCTTCATCGTAGCTGTGATCGTGGTGAAGGCTTTTATCGCCATCATCGTCCGCTACGGCTTCAAGCCCTTCGCCTGGTACCGCATCGTCGCCGGAGCAGCCGCGCTTGCGTGGCTTTCGGCGCGATAATTTATCTGGCGTTCATCTACCGCTAAGCCGATTTCCACATAATTAGAGCTGCTTAAACGTTCGGATTCGAACCATGCGCGCAATCTTTCTCGCTTTGCCGATCGCTTTTCTTGCCTCGCCTGCCGCGGCGGAGAAGCCTGCCCCTACGGTCCAGCTCCCACCCGAACTGACCGATCTCAAGTGGGCGGATAGACTGAGCGACGCCATGGCAGCCATGTCCAAGGCGTTTCTCGACATGCCTATCGGCGAGGTCGAGGCGGCGGTCGAAGGCCGACCTGCGACCTTGGCCGACAAGCGCCGTACCGTTCGCAGCGAAACCGGGATGTCGGAGCGGGAGATCCGGGAGCAGGTCCAAGCCGCCAAGCCCGCCATGCAGGCCGGGATGAAGGCGTTGGCCGCGGCGCTTCCCCCGCTGCTGGAAGGCGTATCCAAGGCCCAGGCCGAAGTCGACCGCGCTACTGCGAACGTGCCTCGTCCCGATTATCCGAAGCGCTGACGCTCAGCGCCTAGACGCGGGCGCAGTCCCCGCTAAAGCTGACCGCGATGTGGCAGCTGTTCCAATTCCCGTTGTGTCCCTTTTCCCGCAAGGTCCGGCTCGTACTGGCCGAGAAGGGCATTGCCGCGGAATTGGTACGGGAGAATCCATGGGAGCGGCGCGACGAATTCATCGACCTGAACCCGGCCGGTGAAACCCCGGTCATGGTCGACGCCGACCAGGGCATCACGCTCATCGGGTCGCAGCCGATCGTCGAATATTTCGATGAGACCGTGGACCGAATGCCGATGATTCACGGCAATGCGGCGCTCCGGGCGGAGATCCGGCGGCTCACCGAATGGTTTGATGAGAAGCTTTACCGCGAGGTCGTCGATCCGCTGATGAATGAGCGGATGCGCAAGCGGCTGGTCAGCAAGGAA
>Ga0247822_10001449_pt1 | contig 14523 bp, 16 predicted proteins | sample 13C_Cellulose_Da_FD_192423 | JGI IMG/M metagenome (GOLD analysis project Ga0247822, IMG submission 192423) | Soil microbial communities from agricultural site in Penn Yan, New York, United States - 13C_Cellulose_Day30 | ecosystem: Environmental > Terrestrial > Soil > Agricultural land | place...
ACGCGGAGGAAGCGCACCGCCGCCGGGAACACCCGCGCGGCCGGGTACGCGACGGTCTTGTCAGTCTTCGCCGACGCCGGCGCCGGCGACCCCAGCGCGAGCACGAGCGCGAGCGACAGGCAGCGGATCGACCGGCTCACTGGCGGGAGCGTGACCCGCGCTCGCCTCGGGGTCCAGTTTTCGGGACGCCCACAGCTCGCTGAACGACACGTGCCGGGTCGCCAGCGCGGCCAGGCCGGTGCCGACGTACCAGATCACCTGCAGCGCGTGGATGATGATCGCGTAGGCGAGGACCTGGGCGTAGAGCGGGGTCCCCTTCTCGGCGGCGGCGCGGCCGAGGTCGAGCGACAGGCCGAGCACGGTCAGCCACTGGAACTGGCCGACCAGGCCGGGCGAGTTGGGCAACGAGATGCCGACCGCGACCAGGCCCATCGTCGCCATCGCGCCGAGCAGCGACAGGTCGAGGCCCATGCCGCGGGCGAGCAGCCAGGTCGACACGCCGTTGATGCCCCAGTAGGCCAGGCTCCACGCCGCGAACGCGGCCAGCTGCTTCGGCTGCTTCATCACCGCGAAGCCGCGGATCAGGTCGAGCAGCTTGCCCTCGATGCGCTCGGCCAGCCTGGGCCACACCCACGGCAGCAGCGAGATGCGCAGCGAGGTCCGCACCGTCGCCGCCGGCCAGCGCAGCGCCAGCAGCAGGCCGACCGTCGCGACCGCGAAGATGCCCAGGGCGATGTACGCGGTCGGCATCATCCAGCCCGGCGCCTCGGGCCCGCGCAGCGCGAAGAAGCAGCCGAACACCATCAACGACACGATCAGGCCGTCGATGATCCGCTCGACCGCGACCGTGCCCAGCGCGGCCGCCGCCGACACGTGCCCCTTCTTGCGGATGAGCGCCGGGCGGACGAACTCGCCGAGGCGCGCCGGCACCAGCAGGATCGCCATGAAGCCGACCGACGACACCGCCAGCAAGCGGGCGAAGTCGAGGCGCACGCCGATCGGCTCGAGCAGGTAGTGCCAGCGCCACGACCGGCACACGTGGACGACGCTGAGCAGCGCGAAGTACCCGAGCAGGTACGGGCCGAAGTCGCGCACCGTCAGCTGGTCGATCGCCGCGCGCAGGTACTCGCCGGTCTCGTGGTTGGGCCAGATCAGCCACAGGGACAGCGCGAGCATCGCCACGCTGAGGAACAGATTGATCGCGAGCTTCATCGGAGGATAACCGGCCTAATCCGGCAGCTCGCCGGCGAGGATCGCGCGCGGGCCGTCGTCGAGCAGCCTGGTCACCGCGGCGCGACCGAGGCGCTTCTCGATCCACGCGATGCCCTCGGCGGCGCTGCGCACGTCCTCGAGGGTATGCACATCGGACGCGACCGCGGCGGCCAGCCCGTCCTCGATGAGGCGCCGGGCCGCTTTCTGCTGCTTCTTGCCGTGGTAGCCGGCGACCGCGCCGAGATCGACGACGAAGGCGCAGTGCTGGCGCAGGCGCTCGACCAGCCGCTCGTCGCCCCACAGCGGCTCGTAGCGCTCGGGGTGGGCGAGCACCGGCGTCCGCCCGGCCATGCGCAGCCGGAACAGGTGATCCACCAGGCCGATCGGGAGCTCGTGCGGCCGCAGCTCGACCAGGAACGCGTCGCCGTCGTCGTACGACGGGATCGCGCCGGTCTGCGAGCGCTCGAAGAACACATCATCCCACATGTTCTCGGCGGCCAGCCGCAAGGTCGGGCCGGGCGCAGCCGCGCGGGCCTCGGCGAAGGCGGCGTCGATGGCAGCCCGGCTGGGCATGAACTTGCCCGCGCGTTGATGCGGCGTGGCGTAGACCTCGGAGAACCCCAGCGCGCCCAGGCCCGCGATCATCGCGCGTGTGCTCGCGAGATCGCGCGCGCCGTCGTCCAGACCGGCGAGCACGTGGGAGTGGAGGTCGACGAAACCCACGATGGCGGGATGTAGCGTACGCCGGCAGGGCCGAGCAACGGAATGCGTCGTCTGGATGCAACCTGCCGACATCGCGAGTGTCCGGGTCCACGGCGCCGTTGTCTTGCAGGATCTCGCGTGATAGAGATCGGGTTGGCGCCGGCATCATCACCGCCACACGAGGGAACGAATGGCCCAGCCCGAGAAGCGTGAGAATTCGGTTCTGTTCTCCCTCCGCGAGCTCCGCTCGATCGAGGAGAGCCGGGTCCAGGAGGAAGAGAACGCGGCGAAGGCCGCCGAGGAGGCGCGCATCCGGGCCCGGATGGAGGAGGAGCGTCGCATCCGCGAGGCCGCCGAGGCCAAGGAGCGCGACGCCCTCGAGAAGGCCCGCCTCGAGCAGCAGGCCGCCGAGGCCCGCGTGCGCGAGGAGCAGCTGCGCATCCAGGAGGCCGAGGCCCGCGCCCGCGCCGAGCAGCAGGCGATGCTCGAGGCCCAGCGCCTCCAGCACGAGATGGAGATCCGCAAGACCGAGGCCTCGAAGAAGCGCCCGGTCGCGCTGGTCGTCGCCATGCTGGTGTTCGCCGCGATCACGGTCGGCGCGGTGCTGTTCATGATCCAGCGCTCGAACGAGAAGGCCGAGGCCGACAAGGCGCGCATCGCCGCCGAACAGCAGGCCGAGGCCGACCGCAAGCTCGCCAAGCAGAAGGAGCAGGAGACCGCGGAGCTCAAGGCCCAGGTCGCGGCGATGGACGAGGAGATCAAGAAGCTCGACTCGCAGATGCAGGAGGCCGATCGCCAGCTGGCGGCGGCGACCACCGAGGCCGAGCGCCAGAAGGTCCGCGAGCGCCAGGCGGCGATCAACGCGTCGAAGCGCGCCGCCCAGGAGAAGCTCAACAAGATCAAGGCCGGCGTGAAGCTGAAGTGCCCGCCCGATCAGCCGCTGTGCTGAGCGCGGCCTAGCCCACCGAGATCGTTCCCGGCGCGGCCCCGAGCGGGGCCGCGCGGCGTTTTCGGAGGCGTTTGGGGGCTGGGTCGGCGGGGTGCTCGATCTACACTGGAAGAAGATCAGGAGGTGACCATGCCGTCTGGCTCGGATCCTCGTGGTGACCGTGAGCTTCTCCGGTGCGAGTGCCGGCGCTCGTCGACGTTCGACCGTGGGCTGGTGAAGTGGAGCTTCGCGCTGCTGCTCGTCGGCGCGGCCGCGCTCGACGCGTTCTGGGTCATGCCGGCGCAGCGCGACGCCCAGGCACGGGCCCGCGCCGTCGAGCCGTACCTCCGCAAGTGTCGGGGCTCGGCGGCCGTGCCGGCGCCGCCGCCGGGGCCGACCATCGGCGACGACGGCGACGGCGAGCTGAAGGTCATCGACGTCCAGCTGCTGACGCCACGTCAAGCAGCACGCTGACACGGACCGCGGGACGTACAGTCCGCGAGGTCTGGAGTACAGTCGCGGCCGATGCCAGAGGTCGACCTTCGGTCCGACACCGTCACGCGCCCCACGCCGGCCATGCGCCGGGCGATCGCGGACGCCGAGGTCGGCGACGACGTCTACGGCGAGGACCCGACCGTGCGTCGGCTCGAGGAGACGGTCGCCGAGCTGCTCGGCGTCGAGGCCGCGCTGTTCGTGCCGAGCGGCACGATGGCCAACCAGATCGCGCTGCGCGCGCTGACCCAGCCCGGCGAGGAGGTGCTGATCGGCAAGGACGCGCACTGCTGGCTGTTCGAGTCGGGCGCGCTGGCCGCGCTCGCCGGCGCCCAGACCCAGGTGCTGCCCGGCGACGGCCGGTTCACCGCCGAGGCGGTGCGCGCCGGCTACAAGCCGTCGATCTCGTACATGTCGCCGACCACGGTGGTCGCGGTCGAGAACACCCACAACATGGGCGGCGGTGCGGTGTGGCCGCGCACGCAGATCGACGAGGTACTGGCCGCGACGCGGGCGCTCGGCATGCGCGCCCACCTCGACGGCGCGCGGCTGTGGAACGCGGCGATCGCCACCGGCCAGCCCGAACGCGCGCTGGCCGCCGGGTTCGACACCGTCAGCGTGTGCCTGTCGAAGGGCCTGGGCGCGCCGGCCGGCTCGCTGGTCGCCGGCGGCAAGGACGTGATCGCCCGCTGCCACCGCTTCCGCAAGATGTACGGCGGCGGCATGCGCCAGGCCGGCGTGCTGGCCGCGGCCGGCCTCCACGCCCTCGCCCACCACCGCGCCCGCCTGGCCGACGATCACGCCAACGCGCGCGCGATCGCGACCCGGCTGGCCGAGGTGCCGGGGCTGCGCGTCGATCCGGCCCGGGTCGAGACCAACATCGTCATGGTCGAGGTCGCGCCGCCGCTCGACGCCGCCGTCCTGGTCGCCCGCTGCGCGGCCGAGGGCGTGCGCCTGTCGGCGATCGCCGCCGGTCGCCTGCGCCTGGTCACCCACCTCGACGCCGACCGGGCCGCGTGCGCGCGCGCCGCCGACGTCCTCGCCGCGGCGGCCCGCGCATGAGCCGCGCCGCGCTGCTCGCCGCGGGGCTCGGCCTCGCCGTCGCCGCCTGCTCGGCGCCGGCGCTGCCGTCGGAGCTGGCCCGCGCCTACGATCGCGAGCAGGCCGGCGACGTCGACGGCGCCCTGGCCGCCTACCGCGCCGCCGCGGTCGCGACCTGCGACGTCGCCGCGCCGTCGCGCAAGGAGCGCGAGGACTGCGGGCGGGCGCTGGTCGGCGAGGCCGAGCTGCTCGAGCGCGACGGCCGGACCGAGCCGGCGATCGCGGCCTACGCGGCGATCGCCGAGCGCACCGGCGGCGACCCACCGCCGTCGGCGCTCGGGCTGTTCCGCGCCGGCCGCCTGGCCTACGACCAGGATCACGCCGAGCAGGCCGCCGGCTACCTGTGGCGGGTGGTGGTCGAGTACCCCGACGAGGCGTTCGCCGCCGACGCGATCGAGTTCATCGTCGCGCGCACCCGCGGCCACGACGCCAAGGCGCTGTGGGCGCGGCTGAGCGGGCTGTACCCGCAGGTCGCCGACACCCAGGTCGCCGACAACCTGATGTGGTGGCTGGCCGACGTGTCCGAGCACGAGCTGGCCGACGCGACCACCGCGCGCGCCCTCTACGATCGCCTGCCCACCGAGCACCCCACCAGCGGCCTGCGCGACGATGCCCGCTGGCGGGCGGCGGCGCTGTCGCGCAGCCACGGCGACTTCGAGGGCGCGGTCCGCCGGCTGCGCGGCCTGCTCGCCACCCGCGAGGTGGCGATCGGCGCCGGCTCGTACTTCTCGGTGTGGCTCGACGACGCCCAGCTCACCCTCGGGCGGGTGCTGCGCGACGACCTCCACCGGCTCGACGACGCCGCCGCCGCGTTCGCCCGCCTGCCCGAGGACTACCCGCGGTCGATCCTGGTCGACGACGCGCTCGACGAGCTGGCCACCACCCTCGAGGCCAAGGGCGACCCCGCCGGCGTGTGCCGGGCGGCGGCGCGGCTGCTCGCCCACGACGCCGAGAGCAAGTTCGCGCCGCGCGCCCGCGAGCGCCGCGCCAAGCACGCCTGTCCCGAGGCCCGGCGGTGACCGCGGCGGCCCCGGCCAAGCTCGAGCTGCGCGACGTCAGCGTCCGCTTCGACGGCCGGCTGGTGCTCGATCACGTCGACCTCACCGTCGCCCCCGGCGCCCGCGTCGGCGTGATCGGCCCGGCCGCGTCGGGCAAGAGCGTGCTGGTCAAGGTCATGGCCGGGCTGGTCGCGCCCAGCGAGGGCCGGCTGTTGATCGACGGCCACGACGTGACCGGGTGGAGCGAGGAGCGGATGGCGCCGGTGCGGGCCCGCATCGGCATGCTGTTCCAGAACTACGCGCTCTACGACTTCCTCACCGTCGGCGACAACGTCGGCTTCCCCCTGGTCCGCCGCGGCGAGCCGGAGGGCCAGATCGCCCGCCGGGTCGGCGAGCGCCTGCGCGCGGTCGGCCTGGCCGGCAACGAGGCCAAGCTGCCGTCGCAGCTGTCGGGCGGCATGAAGAAGCGGGTCGGCATCGCGCGGGCGACCATCGCCGCGCCCGAGCTGGTGCTGTACGACGAGCCGACCGCCGGCCTCGATCCGGTCACCACCTCGAAGATGTACGACCTGCTCCGCGACGACCACGACCGCAGCGGCGCCACGGCGATCGCGGTGTCGTCCGACGTCACCGCGCTGCTGACGTTCGTCGAGACCGTCGTGTTCGTCTACCAGGGGCGCGCCCACTACCAGGGGCCGGCGGCGACCCTGGCCGACGCCCCCGACCCGGTCGTGCGGCAGTTCGTCCGCGGCGCCCTCGACGGGCCTCTGGTAGGGTAACGCCCCTTGCTCGGCGAGCGCAGCATCACCAGCCTCGGCGCCCGCGCCGTCGCGGTCAGCCGCGAGCTCGGCGGCATCACGATCCTGTTCGCCCAGGTGCTGCGCGCGCTGGTGCCGCCCCGCCTCGACGGCCGCGAGCTGGTCCGCAACCTGTACAAGATGGGCAACCGGTCGGTGCCGATCGTCGCCCTGACCGCGTTCTTCGCCGGCGGCCTGATGGTCGTGCAGTCGGCGCCGTTCGTGAAGCGGCTCGACGCGACCTCGCTGGCCGGGTGGGCGGCCGGCTACGCGGTGCTGCGCGAGATCGGGCCGATCCTGATCGCGCTGATGTTCTCCGGCCGGGTCGGCGCCAACAACACCGCCGAGCTGGGCACGATGACCGTGACCGAGCAGCTCGACGGCCTGCGCGCGCTGGCCATCGATCCCATCCGCTACCTGATCGTGCCGCGGGTGCTGGCCATGCTGATCATGCTGGTGTGCCTGACCGTGATCGGCGACCTGGTCGCGCTGATCGGCGCGGCGGTGGTCGCCAAGGCGGTGCTCGGCATCGAGTGGGGCATCATGTACGCCAGCTTCACCGAGAACCTGAAGCCCCACGACTTCCTGCACGGGGTCTACAAGTCGATGGCGTTCGGCACCGCGATCGCGGTGACGTCCTGCTACTTCGGGGTCACCGTGCGCGGCGGCGCGGTCGGCGTCGGCCGCGCCGTCAACGCGGCGGTGGTCGCGGCCGCGGTGTCGATCATGTTGCTCGACTTCTTCCTGACCTACGTCAACGCATGAGCGCGCCGGTGTCCCGTCGTCCCGATCCCGTCAGCCGCCTCGGCGCAGGCGGCCTGGGCGGCGTGCGCGCCGGCGTCGAGCTGTGGCTGGTGCTGATCGGCACCATCGCCGGGATCGTCCGCATGTTCCGCCGCGGCGCGGCCCGGCCCAAGGGCGCGATCGTCGAGCAGATGTGGGTGATCGGCAACCGCTCGCTGCTGTTCGTCGCGGTCACGCTGGGGTTCATCGGGATGGTCATGATCTACCAGGCGTGCCTGCAGTTCTCGCGCGCCATCGGCGACCTGTCGCAGGTCGGCACCCAGTTCATCCGCCTGATCGTGTCGGACTTCGGCCCGACCCTGACCGCGATGATGCTGGCGACCCGGGTCGGCGCCGGCATCGCCGCCGAGATCGGCTCGATGAAGGTCACCGAGCAGGTCGACGCGCTCCGCATGTCGGGGGTGCTGCCGATCGACTACCTGCTGGTGCCGCGGTTCCTGGCCTCGGTGGTGATGACCGTGGCCCTGGCCATCGTCGGCGCCGCGATCATGTACGCCGCCGGCGGGCTGACCGCGTACCTGTCGTTCGGCGTCAACCCGCGCATCTTCTACGACCTGCAGATGGTCGAGGGCAAGCACCTGATCCTCGGCCTGCTCAAGGCGGTGTCGTACGGCGCGGCGATCCCGGTGGTCAGCGGCTTCTGCGGCCTGCGCGCGCGCGGCTCGAGCGAGGGCGTCGGCTGGGCGACCACCGCGGCCGTGGTCGGCAGCTCGTTCGCGGTGATCGCGCTCGACTTCGCGCTGTCGGTCGGCGCGCTGTGGTTGCTCGGAGGCGATCTGTGAGCGGTGCCGGCTACATCGAGTTCCGCGAGGTGTTCAAGGCCTTCGACGGCAAGCCGGTGCTGCGCGGCATGACCCTGTCGGTCGGCCGCGGCGAGATCATGTTCATCATCGGCACGTCGGGGGTCGGCAAGTCGGTGACGATCAAGCACCTGGTCGGCTTCCTCAAGGTCGACGCCGGCGAGATCTGGTTCGACGGCCGGCGGGTCGATCAGCTCGACGAGAAGGGCTTCTACCCGGTGCGGCGCCGCATCGGCATGGTGTTCCAGAACGCCACCCTGTTCGACTCGATGACCCTGCTCGAGAACGTCGCCCTGCCCCTGCGCAAGCACAAGCGGCTGCGGCCGTCGGCCGCGCTCGGCCAGGCCATGGGCCTGCTCGAGCGGGTCCACATGGGCGCCTTCGCCGATCGCTTCCCGTCCGAGCTGTCCGACGGCATGCGCAAGCGCGCCGCGATCGCCCGGACCCTGACCATGGATCCCGAGGTGGTGCTGTTCGACGAGCCGACCACCGGCCTCGACCCGGTCAACGCCCGCCGCATCGATGGCCTCATCCAGGAGCTGTCGCGCTCGATGGGCGTGACCGCGGTCGTGGTCAGCCACGACCTGACCTCGATCTTCACCATCGCCGACCGCGTCGCCTTCCTGTACCAGGGCCGCGTCCACGCCGTCGGCACCCCGGCCGAGCTCCAGGCCAGCCCCGACCCGGTGGTGCAGCAGTTCATCACCGGCCAGTCGCACGGCCCGATGGAGACCCCGGGCTTCTGACCCGGGACGAGACCGCGGCCGGCGCCGCCCTTCGACGTCGGGCTCGCTGGCGCTCGCCCTCGCTCAGGGCGAACGGAAGAGGAGCAGGAACTGGAGCTGGAGGTGGAGCTGGGGCTGGAGCTGGAGCTGGAGCTGGAGCTGGGGCTGGAGCTGGAGCTGGAGCTGGAGCCGGAGCTGGGGCTGGAGCTGGAGCTGGGGCTGGAGCTGGGCTGGAGCTGGAGCTGGAGCTGGAGCTGGGGCTGGAGGTGGAGCTGGAGCCGGAGCCGGAGCCGGAGCTGGAGCCGGAGGTGGAGCAGGAGCAGGAGTTGGAGCCGGAGCAGGAGCTGGAGCCGGAGCAGGAGCTGGAGCCGGAGCTGGGCTGCAGCTGGAGCTGGAGCTGGAGCTGGAGCTGGGCTGGAGCTGGAGCTGGAGCTGGGGCTGGAGCTGGAGCTGGAGCTGGAGCTGGAGCTGGAGGAGACGAACCGATTCCCTGCCCCGTTCGCCCTGAGACGTGATGAACCGACGTTCACCAGGCAGGATGAGATCCTGCCGCCGGCGCCCCCCACGTCCGCGCCGGCGCCCCCACTTCCGTTCGGCCTGAGCGAGGCGGAGGGAGCGTAGCGACCGACGCCGACGTCGAAGGGCGGCGCAACCCGTGCACGCCTGTCCGTGTGTCCGGTTCTCGGACGAAGGTTACCGTGGCCGGCGCGGCACCGCGGTCATGTCGTCGGGGCGGCCGATGATGCGCCAGGGGTTGCGCTTGAGGATCTTCCCCAGCTCCTTGGCGTCCTCGGGGAACTCGGGGTCGCGCGACAGCTTCATCAGGCTGCCGTCGCCGCGCTCGATCATCGCCAGCAGGGCCTGGCCGCTGGCGACCACCTGCTCGGCCCGCGCCAGCAGGGTGCGGCCCTGGTCGAGGGCGGCGCGCAGGCGATCGAGCTCGGGGCCGTGCTCGTCGGCGGTGGCGCGCACGCGATCGAGATCGGCGATCAACCGATCGGCGGTCTCGCGCACGCTGGCGACCGCGGCCCGCGCGCGATCGACGGTCGCGGCCGCGCGATCGCGCAGCGCCAGCAGCTCGGCCGGGCTGGCGCCGGCCTGATCGAGCAGCTCGCGCAGCTCGTCGGCCTCGGCGACCAGGCCGCGCAGGCGCAGGGCCAGGTCGACGTACGCGCTCGGCGTCGGCGCGACGGCGTCGATGGTGTCGGCGAGCGCGGTGAGCTGGTCGCGCAGCGCGCGGGCCTCGGGCTCGACCGCCTCGAGGAACGCGCGCGACTGGACCAGGTTGTCCCAGGTCCGCTGCATCGCGCGATCGAGCGACGGCGGATCGACGCCGCGCACCTGCTGGCCGGGGCCGAGCGGCGCGCCCATCGGTGCGCCGTCGCGCGGCGGGCCGACCTCGAGGTAGCGGTCGGACAGCACGCCCTTCGACGAGATGAAGAAGTCGCCGTTGACCGGGACCAGGCGGCGATAGTCGTCGTCGACCCGGATGTGGACGATCGCGCCGCCGGTCGCGGCCAGGACGTGCTCGGGCGGAAGGCCGCCGGCCGGCACCAGCGAGATGCCCTCGACCTTGCCGACCTGACGGCCGGCGACGATCACCGGCGCGCCCTCGCGCAGGGCGCCGACGTGCGCGAACGCGACCTCGGCGCGGATGCCGCCGCCCAGCGCGAGGCGGGGCAGGATCGCGACGACGAACACGCCGGCGACCACGATCAGGACGAGCATGGCCGCCCCGACCCGGCGCTGGGCCTGGGCGTCACCGCCGGGGATCACGCCGGCCCCCGCACGCTACTCCTTCCAGAAGAACTTCCACGGGTTTCGCTTGAGGTCGCGGATCAGCTCGCGGACGTCGACGTAGACGTCGTCCTTGGCGAGCAGCGCGCCGGCGGTGCCCTTGCCCTTGCGCAGGTCGGTGACCATGCCGTCGACGTTGTCGATGAGGCCGCCGGTCTTGTGCACCGCGGTCGCGGCCTTGTCGGCGACCGCGAGCGCGCGCTCCACCCGATCCTCGGTGACCACGCCGGTGACCCGGCGGGCGTCGGTCATCAGCGCGACCGCCTCGGGCGTGACCTTGTCGATCGCCTGCCGGCCCGACACCAGCAGCGCGTCGGCGTCGCTGACCGTCTTCTGGACCATGCGCGGGTCGAGGCCGTCGTTGACCTTGGACAGGGTCTTGGTCGCCTCGGCGGCCAGGCCGCTGGTCGAGGCGATCAGCTGGCCGACCTGCTCGCGGTTGTCGCGCAGCAGCTGATCCATCGAGCCGACCGCGCTGGCGCTGTTCTTGAGCAGGTTCTTGATCGTGTCCTTGTCCTCGGTCAGCACCTGCGACAGCGAGTCGAGCACGTCGTACAGCCGCGACAGCACCAGGTCGGTGCGCGGCGGGTTGCGGCCGACCACCTTGGTGCCGGGGGCCACCGGCGGCTGGTCCCAGTTCCGGCCGGGGACGATCTCGAGGTACTGCTCGCCGAGCACGCCGGCGGTGTTGATGAAGAACTCGGCGTCCTGGCGGATCGAGCTGCGCGCCTTGTCCTCGATCCACGCCTCGACGCGGACGTAGACCCGGCGCCCGGTCTGCGGGTCGAGCTCGCCGCCGAGGAACTGGACATCCTCGATCTTGCCGACCTTGATGCCGGCGACCTTGACCGGCGCGCCCGGCTGGAGGTTGCCGGCGTAGTCGTAGTCGACGTAGACCGTGAAGCCCTTCGACAGCGAGAAGTTGCCGAGGACGAACACGAACCCGGCCAGGATCACCGCGGCGACGATGATGAGGAGGCCGACCTTGAATTCGAGGCCGCGCTCGCGCATGCGGGGAACCTAACGCACCGCGCCGGGCGATGCCATCGCCGAAGCCGCGAAGCCCGACCGCCTCAGGCGTCGGGGGCGGCGTCGACGTCGGCGTCCGGCTCCTCGGCGTCCGGGCTGGCGTCGACCGGCGGCGGTGGCGCGTCGATGCGAGCGTCGGTCACCGCCGCGTCGATCACCGCGGCGTCGACCACCGGCCCGTCGGTGCCGGGCGGACCGTCGGCCTCGGCCGCGTCGATGGGCGGCTCGGCGGCGTCGACCACCACGGTGACGTTGCCGGCGCACACCGCGGGGCTCTGGCCGAGGTCGCAGACCAGACCGTCCGCGCACTCGGACGACGCGACACACTCCTCACCGACCGCCTTGAGCGACGACCCGCCGCACCCGGCCAGCACCGCCCCCCACAGGCCGATGACGACGAGGACTCGACCGCGCATGGCCCCGAGATTACCTCAGGCCCACCGCGCGGTCGGAAAATCTACCCACAACGTGCACGCGCCGTGAGATCGCTGACATCGAGCTAGGGCTGACGCACCAGGTCAGCGGACGCGGTCGAGAAGTTGATCTCGACCGAGATGCCATCGACGAAGCGCGGGCGGCCCTTGTCGTCGAGCGCCTCGGTGCACTGCTTGACCACCCCGCCGACCACCTCGTCGCGGATCTCGGTGCCGTCGCCGTCGATGCACAGGTCGACCACCTTGGTCTCGGGGTCGCCGTCGGCGTCGGTGTCGCAGAACGCCTCGCGGCCGTCGCGATCGACGTCGATGTCGGGCATGCGGCACCCCGGGTACGGGTCGCTCGGGCGCTGGGCCGGCAGCACCAGCAGCGAGCCGAGCACGTTGCCGAAGATCGCGTCGAGCAGCGAGTCCTCGGGCTTGAGCATGATGTCCTCGAACGTCAGGCCGCGGATGGTGTCGGCGGTGCGGGCGTCGATCACGCCGCCGAGCCGGCCGTTCTTGATCACCACCCGGCCGTTCTCCAGCTCGAGGTCGCCCTCGATGGTGGCGCCGGTGATCTTCAGATCCAGGATGATGTCGCGGGTGACCGGGACCGCGATCTGGAACAGCGACGGCCCGGCGGTCAGCTTGAGCTTGCCACCTTCGCTGGTGATCTCACCCGAGGTGAACTGGATGAACGGCGAGCCGTCGGTGTCGAACGAGCGAGGATCGATGGTCACCTCGTCGGGCGTGGCGTCGTAGGGGTTGCAGGCGATGTGGTTGCCCTGCTCGTCCTCGGTGCGGTCGGCGACGCCGTCGCAGTCGTTGTCGTAGCCGTCGCCGCAGATCTCGTCCAGCTCCGGGCTGATCATCGCGTTGGTGTCGTCGCAGTCGCCGGCGGCGAGGCTGACGCCGTCGCCGTCCATGTCGTCCGGGTCGGCCGACGGGGTCTCGCCGTCCTCGTCGGCGAGGCCGTCGCAGTCGTCGTCGATGCGGTTGCCGGGGAGCTCGGGGTTGCCCGGCCGGATCTCGGCCACGTGATCGTTGCAGTCGCCGTCGTTCACGGCGGTGTCGCGGCCGTCCTCGTCGCGGTCGAACGCGTAGAGGCCGAGGTAGAGCGCGAACTTGATGCAGGCGTCGGCGCCGGCGTTCGGCAGGTCGAACATCTCGATCGGGATCATCAGGCTGAAGTCGTTCAGCGCGTCGGTGATGGCGCTGCCGGCGAACGAGCCGACGCCGGCCAGCTTGTTGTCGGGCTTGCCGTCCCCGTCGAGGTCGAAGCCGTCCTCGACCGCGCCGATCTCGAGCGTGTTGATCAGCTGGGTGTGCTGGCCGGCGAACGGCACGATCGAGTCGCCGGCGCACTCGGGCTTGGGCTCGAACAGGGGCGGCAGCTCCTCGGTGGGGTCGTCATCGCCGCCGCACGCGGCGACCAGCGCCACGGCCGCCCACCCCCGCATCAACAAGGCAAAGCTACGCTGCATGAATCCTCCTCGGCGCGGAGGATAGGCACGCTACTGAGTACGGGTCAACGGCCGTTCGAGGGGAGGTCCCGGCGGCGTGCGACCGGTTGCGCTGCGCGGCGACGACGCCAACAATGCCGCGGTGCTCTCGCCGTCCTCCCGCCGCGCGCTCGTCGGCGCCGCCCTGCTCGCCGCCGTCGCCGCCGGCGCCGGCCCCGCCCGGGCCCACGTCGCGCCCGCCGAGGACGTCGACAACCGCTACGTGAAGCTGACGCCGATGGGCGACCGCGTCCGCGTCGCGTACACGATCTGGATCGGCCAGAAGCCGGGCACGGCGCTGCGCCGCCGGCTCGATCGCGATCGCGACGGCCGGATCGGCGACGCCGAGGCCCGCATCTACGGCGAGGACCTGGCCGGCCGGGTCCGCCCGGCGCTGGCCATCACGATCGACGGCCGGCCGGCGCCGATCGCGTGGTCGACGATCGACGTCGGGCTGGGCACGCCTGACGTCGCCGCCGGCGCGTTCTCGATCGATCTGATCGGGTGGATCTGCACCGGCGGCGGCGACCACCGCCTGGTGCTGCGCGACACGTTCGCGCTCGAGCGGCCGGGCGAGACCGAGCTGCGCCTCGAGGAGGTCCACGGCGTGACCCTCGGCGAGCGCCGGCTCGGCGGCGAGCGCCTCGACGCGCTCGACGCCAGGTGGTCGGGTGCCGACGGCCCGCTGGTGACCGCCGGCCTCGAGCTGGCCTGGTCGGCCGGCGGCGAGGCGGTCCGCCCGGCGGACGGCCGTTGCCACGCCGGCGCCACCACCGGCCGCAAGACCTGGCCGTGGATCGCGGGCGGCGCGCTCGCCGCCGCCGCAGCCGCGCTGGTCGCCCGCCGCCGCCGCCCGCGCGCCCGAGGCGCGCAGCCCCCGATCAGAACTTGAACGGGTAGCTGAACGAGCCGCCGTTCTGGGTCTTGGCGAACGTCGCCTTCTGCATCGCGCTCGACACGCACGAGCCGAGGGCGCCGTCGGGGCTCTCCTTCACGGTCACGCTCGACACCGAGCCGTTCGGGGCGACCTTGACCGAGACCTTGACGGTGCCCTTGGCCGACGACTTGGCGCCGCAGCCGTCGACCTTGGCGCGCACCTTGGCGACGCCGGTCGAGATGTCCGACTTGGTCAGGTCCTCGGGCAGGTTGCCGCCGCCGGTGCAGATCCACCCGATCAGATCGATCGAGAACGCGCCGGCGGCGACGTCGGGCGTGCCCAG
>Ga0247822_10001450_pt1 | contig 14517 bp, 14 predicted proteins | sample 13C_Cellulose_Da_FD_192423 | JGI IMG/M metagenome (GOLD analysis project Ga0247822, IMG submission 192423) | Soil microbial communities from agricultural site in Penn Yan, New York, United States - 13C_Cellulose_Day30 | ecosystem: Environmental > Terrestrial > Soil > Agricultural land | place...
CGACGCCAAGCGCGAGCACCTCGTGCTCTCGGCGCACTGGGACCACCTGGGCATCGGCCCCGCCGTCAACGGCGACTCCATCTACAACGGCGCGGTCGACAACGCCTCGGGCACGGCCGTGCTCCTGGCCGTCGCGCGACAGCTCTCGCGCGGCGAACGCACCAAGCGCTCCGTGCTGATCGCCTTCGTGACGGCCGAGGAGAGCGGCCTGCTCGGGTCCGAGTACCTGGCGCGCAACCCGCTCGTGCCGACGCAGGACATCGTCGCGAATCTCAACGTCGACGGCGGCAACGTACTCGGCGAGATGCAGGACCTGACCGTGCTCGGCGACGTGAAGAGTTCGCTCGGGCCGTCGCTCGCGGCGATGATCAAGCCGAGGCAGATGACGCTGTCGCCGGACGCGTATCCCGAGCGTGGCTTCTTCTACCGGTCCGACCACTTCTCGTTCGCCAAGGCCGGCGTGCCCTCCGTGAGCATTGGCGAGGGTGAGAAGTTCGTGGGGCGGACGCTCGAGTGGTCCAAGCAACAGGGTGACGACTACACGACCAACCGCTATCACCAGCCGGGCGACGAGTTCGACGAGAAGTGGGATCTCCGCGGCGCGGTGCAGCTGGGGAACATCGTCGTGGACTTCACGCGCGAACTCGGCAACTCGCGCGAATGGCCCACCTGGAGCGCCGGCGCCGAGTTCAAGCGCGTGCCGCGGAAGCCGGCGATGTGACGGACCGCGATGTGATGGCGCGCGAAACCGCCGGCGGGTCATGGCAGTAGTTCTGGGGAGTCCTGCCACCCGCCAAAAAAACCGGGGCACCATCATGTGGTCACTGCTTCGCACCCTGCTCGTCCAAGGCATCCTCGCGAAGACCGCCCTCCGCTCGTTCGGGTGGCTCGCCTGGCTCCTGCCGCTCGGCTTCCTGCTCAAGTGGGTCGGCTTGCCGATCCTCCTGGTGCTCGGCACCCTCGCGCTGCCGGTGCTGATCCTGCTAGCCGTTATCGGCCTGCCGATCATTGTGGTGCTCTTCTTCGGAGGGGTGCTGCTCTCGATCGTCGGGTTCGTCCTGACGGCGGGATTCGCGCTGGCCAAGGTGCTGATCCCCATCGCGCTCGTCTTCCTGCTGCTGCGATGGATCTGGAGATCGCGCCAACCGGCACCGCTCACCGGCCCCGTCGCGGGACCTACGGAGTGACGTCGCGGGGGACCGAGCGCCCGACGATGATCGTGATGTTGTCGGTGCCGCCCGCCTCCAGCGCCTCCGCCAGCAACTGCTCGCAGGCCTGACGGGACGAGGTCATCGCGCCCAGGCACTCGGCGATCCGCTCGTCCGAGACATGCTTGGTGAGCCCGTCTGTGCAGAGCAGGTGCACGTTGCCCCAGTCGGCTCGCAGCCTCGTCACCACAGGCAACGCTTCCTCGGCGCCGATGGCGCTCGAGAGGATGTTGTTGAAGTTCGTGTGCTGGGCGGTCGTCCGCGTCATCACGCCCTTGTCGACGAGCTCCTGCGCGATCGTCTGGTCGCGGGTCACCTGCGTGAGCTGGCCATCACGGTAGAGGTAGTACCGCGAGTCGCCGACCTGCAGCAGGTAGTACCAGGGCCACACGCCCATGAAGAGCGTGAGGGTGGTGGCCATCGCTCCCTTGCCGCCCTCACGCTTGGCACGCGCGCGCACCGCGGAATGACACCGCATCGCCGCCTGCTCGAGGGTCTCGATGAACTCGCCCTCTGCGGTGTCTGCCGTCCGGTAGTAGCAGTTGGTGCTGCTGACGACGTACTCCGTGGCGACCTCCACCGTCGTGGCGCTGGCCCGCTCGCCTCCGACCCCGCCGCCGACGCCATCGGCGACCATGGCGATATACGCGACGCGCTCATCGGCGAGGGGCAGTCGCTCCGCGTCCGTGAGGCTCGTCTGGATCACCTGTAGGTGCTTGTGCAGCGACGCGAGGAGGAAGTGGTCCTGGTTCTCCTGCCGCACTTTTCCCTTGTGTGACACGCCAAACGTGTCGAGTTCGTCGTCGCGGGGCTTTCGCTCGGTGGTTGGCACGGTTTTCCTCGGGCCGGGGGCCTTCTTCAGTATGCCGTCGCCGGGCCCAGCCAGCCAGCCGGGGGCGGTGGTGGCTCACTGGACCCCTGGCGGGTACCATTCAGGTACCCAGCCCCGGAGGGCACCGATGTCACGCCTGGACGACAAGTCCATCCAGAATCTCGTGAAGAAGATGCAAAAGCAGGCCAAGCCCCGGAACACCGAGGCCAAGACGTACGACGCCACCGCTCCGCAGCGCGTGACGGACGACCAGGATCAGGAACGCGAGAAGATGTTCAAGGAGATGAAGCGCCGGGAGTTCTAGCGCGACCTGGCTCGCGCAGCACCGCGCGCACGGAGTCGACCGACCCCTGCGTGTCAGCGGTCTGCAGCCCGAGCAGTCGCGCCATCAGCGCGTAGAGATGGATGTTCCTGAAGGGCGCGACGACGCTGCCCCGGGCGATGCCCGGGCCCGTCGCGATGAACGTCGCGCCCATCGTGACGAGTTCCGGCGCGTAGCCGTGCGCGCCGCCGCCCGTCCAGCTCGCGGCGCGCCACCGCTCCACCTGCGCGCGCGAGGCGATCGTCCAGCCTTCGTCGGCGACGGCGACGATCGGCGTGATCCGCGGGTTCTCCTTGTCGTTGAACTCCCACCGCGCCGGCAGTTCGCCCTTCCGGAACACCTGCAGCCGCGGATGCTTGCCATGGAGCGCGGCGTACACCCGCTCCTCGTCGCCGGCGCGCGGCGCGATCATCGCCACCGGGGTCCAGTCGACGACGTCGACGGTGGTGAGGTCGACGTAGTCATCGAGCACGATCACGCGGTCCGGGCTCGTCGCGACCATGCCGTGATCGGACACGACGATGACGTTCACGACATCCGTGAGTCCGAGTCGCGCGATGCCGTCCACGAGCGCGCCCACCGCGCTGTCCACCCGCGCGATCGCGATGCCAACGGCCGGCGAGTCCGGGCCGGAGGCGTGGCCCGCATCGTCGACGTCGGGGAAGTACATGGCGATGAGCGCCGGACCCGAGTCGGCGGGCAACGCGAGCCAGTCGAGCACGCGCCGAATGCGTTCCGCGTTCGGCAGGTCGTGCTCATAGCGCGACCACCACGTGGGCTGGACTCCCTGGATCCTCGCCTCTGAACCAGGCCAGAAGAGCGCCGCCGCGCGCCGTCCCTGCTTCTCGGCCGTGACCCAGATGGGCTCGCCGCCCCACCACCGCGGCTCGGCCTGCGCCGCCGGGTCCGAGAGCCTGAAGGTGCCCAGCACCGGGTCCTTCATGGTGTTCGCGACGATGCCGTGCCGCGCGGGCGTCAGCCCCGTCACAATGGAGTAGTGGTTCGGGAAGGTCTTTGACGGAAACACCGGAATGAGGCGCTCGGCGCGAACCCCGCGGGCCGCGAGTTCACGCAACCGCACGGCCTCCGGGCGGTCCACGTAGTCCCAGCGGAAGCCATCGAGCGACACCAGCAGCACGCGCGCGCCCGGAACGAAGCCCGGCGCGGCGACGTCCGCGGCCGGGCGCCTTGCATCCGACTCCGGCGCGGCCCGGAAACAGGCGGCGGTCGCAAGGATCGCCGCGAGAGCGAAGGCAAGATGCCGGTGGTGGAGCTTGTGGTCGCTCATAGGGCAGGTGGTAGATTCCGTGCATGAATACAAACACCATGACGCAGGGCCCGATGCGGGCGCTGCTGGCGCTCCTCGTGCCTGCCGCACTCGCGGCACAGGACGTGAAGCTACCGACCAATGACGCCGCGGTGAAACGCGCGATGGAGACCGTCCGGGCGCAGCAGGCCTGGACGCTCGAGCAGCAGATCTCCATCTGTGAGATTCCCGCACCGCCGTTCAAGGAGCAGGTTCGCGCCGAGGAGTTCAAGAAGCGCCTCGTCTCGTTCGGCTTCGCCGATGCGCGCATCGACAGCGAGGGCAACGTGATCGCCGAACTCGGCTCCGCCACGGCGGGTCCGACGGTGATGATCGCCGGTCACCTCGACACGGTCTTCCCCGAGGGGACCGACGTGAAGACCACGCGCACCGGCAATAGGATCGACGGTCCTGGCATCGGCGACGACTGCCGCGGCCTCGCGGTGGTGCTCACGCTCGCCAAGGTGATGAAGGAGCAGAAGTACACGCCCAAGGGCCGCATCCTCTTCGTCGGCAACGTCGGCGAGGAAGGGCCGGGCAACCTGCGCGGCGTGCGCCACCTGCTCACCAAGGAGTACGCCGGCAAGGTGAACTACTTCATCTCGGTCGACGGTTCGGGCGAGGCGAGCATCGTCTCCCGCGCGGTCGGCAGCCACCGTTACACCATCTCGTTCGAGGGCCCGGGCGGCCACAGCTACGGCGCCTTCGGCATGGCCAACCCGATGCATGCGATGGGCCGCGCGATCGCGCGCATCGCCGACCTGCCGGTGCCAACGAACCCGCGCGTGACGTACAACGTCGGCATCGTGCGCGGCGGCACCAGCGTGAACACCATCACGCCAATGGCGCAGATGGACATCGACATGCGTTCCGAGAGCGCCGAGGCGCTGCGCGACATCGACATGCGCATCCGCGCCGCGGTCGATTCCGGCACCGCCGAGGAACTCGCGCGCTGGCCCAAGTCGCGTGCGACGATCACCGTGAAGTACGACACCATCGGCATCCGCCCGACGGGTGCGCAGGCGGACAACGCGCCGATCGTTCAGACGGCGATGGCGGCGGCGCGCGCCGTGGGCTGGACGCCGCGCACGAGCGCGTCGAGCACCGACTCGAACCTCCCGATCTCGCTGGGCATCCCGGCGATCACGATCGACGGCGGCGGCCGCGGCACGGGCGCGCACGGCACGGAGGAGTGGTACGAGGAGACGCCGGATTCGTACAAGGGTCCGCAGTTCGCGCTCCTGATCATCACCGCACTTACCGGCGGGAGCCGCTGAGGAAGAAAGCAATGGGAGGCAGCATGGAAGACCGCATCGAACGCCGTGATTTCCTGCGCACCACGCTGGGCGCCGCACTCGGCGTCGCCGCGTTCACCGCGACCGGTGCATCCGTGCTCGGCGCGCTGCGTCCGCTCGCACTCGGCGCGCAGGCCGCGCTCCCGGTGATGACGGTCTACAAGAGCGCGTCGTGCGGCTGCTGCACTGCCTGGGTGGAGCACGCTCGGAAGTCGGGTTTCACCGTGAAAACGGTCGATACCGAGGACCTCGGCGGCGTGAAGCGAGAGATGGGGATCCCGTCGCGGCTGCAGTCGTGCCACACCGTCGTCGTCGGGAGCTACGTCGTCGAGGGCCACGTCCCGGCCGCCGACGTCAAGCGGTTGCTCGCCGAGAAGCCGAAGGTGCGCGGGCTCGCCGTGCCGGGCATGCCCGTCGGTTCACCGGGCATGGAGCAGGGCTCGCCGGCGAACTACGACCGGTACGATGTCGTCGCGTTCACGAGCGATGGGAAGCAGAGCGTCTTTGCGACGCACGGGCCGGCGGCAAAGAGCAGGTGAGTTCGAGGTGAGGTGGTGGGAGAACGAGAAGGGGCGGCCCAATGGGCCGCCCCTTCTCGCATCTCATTCTCTCGATACTTACTGGGGCGGTTACTGGGGCGGGAGGACTCGAACCTCCAACCACTCGATTAACAGTCGAGCGCTCTGCCATTGAGCTACACCCCAAGTGCACATGAGACCCGGCTGCCAGGAGCACAGCCCGGGTCTCGTTCGCGCCCTCAATATCACCCAATTGCCGGGCGAATTGCAGTCGTTGGTGCAGGCTCGCCGGGATGCATCGAAGGACGGGTGTGAGAAAGTGAGAGCGCCTACGGTCTCGCGGCCACTCCGGACAACGCTTCCCTCACCTCCACCCCATCGAACCGATCGAGTGCCGTGATGGCCCTTCGACGCAGGGGCGCCAGCTCGGTCGACTGCGCGATCGCGATGAGCTTGTCGCGCGCCGGCCTCGAGCCCTCCTGCCCGAGCGCCGTGATCACCGCGCCGCGCGCGTCGGTGTCGTCGACGGCGTCATACAGAGCGGCGAGTTGCGAACCCGTCGCGCCGGCCCGCTCCGCGAGGGTGATCGCGCGGCGACGAAGGGCAGGCGGCTCATCGCGCTCGCGCGCCACGGCCATCAACCATTGGACGTTCACGCTGCCGCCCACCGCCGATACCGCGGCCAGCGCCGCATCCTTCGACTTCTGTCCGGTGAGCGTCCGGTAGGAGTCACGCAGGAGCTTGGCGTCGGCGCCGGTCGCCATGTCCCCGCCGAGCCCGGCGATGGCCGCGGCGCGCAACTCTTCCGGGAGCTGTTTGTCGTTCACCGCGGATCGCAGGAAGGCGCGTGCGCGCGGGTCTCCGCTGCGCGCGAGCACCCGCGTGGCCTCACGGCCGAGCCACGTGTCGTCTCGATCGCCCGCGAGTTGCGTGAGCGGCGCGACGCCATCGTCCGGCGCGCGCGCCAGCCAGCGGATCGCGCTGCGGCGCGTCTCGCGCGAGCGGTCGATGTCCCTGGCGAGCGCGAGCAGTGCCGCCGAGGGACGCGAGGAATCGGCCAGCACGGCCGGCATGAGCGCGTCGCGAGCCGGACGGCCGTCCGCGCGCGCCGCGACACCGAGCAGCCATGCCGACGCCTCGCGCGCCGGCACGGCGCCGAGGTTCGTTGCGCCGTCGGCGTGCTGCAACGGGCCGACGAACGACTCGAGACGCACTATCTCGCGGTCCTCCGTCGTCACGAGCACGCGGAGCGGCCCGCGCGCGCACTGCGAGCGCATGGCCGGGTCGCTCGTGTTGATGGAGGATCCGTACCACGAATCGTCGCTCGTGCGCATCCAGCGCAGGCCGTCGCCGCACGTGTCCTCGCTGGACGCGAAGTTGAACTCCACGAGCCCGGTCGGCACGCTCGCGATGCGGCGCTCGAGTGTCCCGCCCTGCGCGCAGGCGGTGCCGGCCGCGACGGCCAGCGCGATCGCGCCGGCGGCGACTGAGGTGGTGGCCTGTCTCATTTGTCGATGAGCTCCAGGAGAAGCTTCGTGGTGCGCGGATCCTTCTTGCGACCCAGCGCATTGATGGCGGAGCGGCGGAGCGGCGCATCGGTGCCCGTGCGCACGATGTCGATCAGCTTGTCCGTGGCCTCGGGTTCCTTGCGCTCGCCGAGCGTCGAGACGATCTGCTGGCGCACGGTGCGGCTTCCCGCGTTGTCGTAGAGCCGGCTGAGCGACGCGATCGGCAGCTCGCGTCCGAGTCGCGAGATCACGGTCGCGCGCACGTCCTCGGGCGCCTCGTCGCGCTGGATGAGCGCGGTCAGCCAGGCAAGCGTCGCCTCGTCACCGGAGCGCGCGAGCACCGCGGCGGCGCGTGCCTGGAGCCGCGTGGTCTCGAGCCGCGAGTACACGCCACGGAGCCATGCGGCGTCCTCGGCGGAGAGGCGACGGGCGGGCGACCGCGGTTCCGTCTCGGCAAAAGTGAGCCGCGGGAAGTCGCTCTCACGTTCGAACTCGTTCCCGAATGCCCGCTCGGCCGACGGCACGGCTGCGCCCGGCGCTGCGGCACGGGTCGTCGCCATCGGCGGCCCCGTCCTCGGTGCTCGCTGCGCCGTCGGTGCCGCAGGTACAGCCGGTGGTGCCGGTGTTGTCGGCGCTGTTCTCGGTGCCCTCCGTGCCGTGGATGCCGAGGACGGGAGCAAGCTGATCGCATCGCAGGCCTCGTCCGTGCAGCTCACCATCCACGAGGAGTGTCCGGCGTCGAAGCTCGAGAGGGCTTCGAGCCGCAGCGACTCCCGCGCTTCCCTGCGCTCGATCAACGCCCGGATCGAGGATCGCGCGCGAGCGCTCTCATGTGCGCCGAGCGCCCGCACCGCCGCGCGCTGTACCTGTTCGTCCGCGTCGTCGCGAATCACCTGCTCGAGCGTTCCCACCACGGCGTCGCCGGGCATCCGGGCAAGGAACCGGATGGCGTCCTGGCGGACCAGGCGCGACGGGTCGTTGCGGGCGACCGAGGCGAGCTTCGCTCCGGCAGCGGCGTCAGCGTTGACACCGAGCATCACGACGGCGTTCTTGCGCAGCGGCACCGAGCAATCGTCCGTGCGATCGAGCACGCGGGCCAGCAGCGGCTGTGCGGCTTCCGGATCGGCCTTCAGCAGCGCGCTCAGTGCCGACGAGCGCACGGACAGCTCCTCGGAATCGCAGGATGCACCCGCGGAGCCGGCTGCGCGCGCGACCTGTGCCGCTGCCGCCGCGTCGCCACGAGCGGCCAGTGCGCCGCGGATCCGCGTCGCGAGCGTCGTCGCATCGGCCTCGGAGCGCGCGTCGGGATACTTCGCGCGGCGCGTTTCCAGCGCCGTCAGCGCCTGGCGGAGTTCTGCCGTCCCCCCGATGCGGTAGAGCGCGAACGACTGCCAGTAGAGCGCGTCCGCGGCGTACGCCGACGCCGGCTGGTGGCTGGCGACCTTCGCGAACGCCGCTGCCGCCTTGCGGTACTCGCCCCGGTTCATGAGCTGGCGCGCCTCACGATAGAGCGAGTCGGCCGGGTCCTGCGGAAAGCGCTGGAGCGAGGGACCGAACGTCGCGGATTGGTCGAATCCGGACAACGAGTACGCCATGGGCGGCTCCCCCGGCAGCGCCGCGAACACGCGGACGGACGGCGCGACCGCTGCCACCGGCGCAAGCGGCGCAACGGGAGCCACCGGCGCAACCGGTGCGACCGGACTCGGCGGCCGCTGCGCGCCGAGTGCCGAGGCGAGCGAGAGGATGAGCGTGGCGACGGTGGCCGGGCGGGTCATGCGATAGTCCAGTGACATCTCGACCTCAGTAGTCGGAGTGCGAAAGCGAAGCCGCGGCCGTGCGAAGGCGCGGTACCATGTCGCGTTCGTCCATCGCTTCCGCGATGAACGTCAGATCCTGGGCGCGGGACGCCGCGCGAAGCCGGACCGCCTGTGCCAGCACCAGCTCGAGGTCCTCGAGCACCTCGCGCAGTTGCGGGTCGGAGGCCACGGGGGAATCGAGCAGCACGCGCGTCCTCGTCAGCATCTCGCGTGCATTGGTCACGAAGCTCGGGTCGAGTCCTCGGGAATCCTTGGGGAGCGAGGCGAGCAACACCTCGGCGTCATCGAGGTAGGCCGACGTGGTGCGCTGCAGCGGATCCGCCAGGTTCGACGAGCGCTCGATCGCGGCCGTGGGCACGCCGGCGTCGCCCGCGAGCGAGGGGCCGGCCGCGGCCGTGTAGCGGCCGATGCCGATGCCGACCAGGAGCGTCGCCGCGATGCCGGCCGCGGCCACGAGCCAACGGCGAGCCGGCGATGCACCAAAATGCTCGCGTTCGATGCGCGCCCACATCGCGTCGAACGGCGGGTCCTTCGGCACGCGGTACGAGGCCGCGGCCTCCTTGATCATCTCCTGCAGTCGTTCGTCGGTCATGGTAGTTCCTTATGCGAAGTCAGCGAGGGCGACACGGAGCTTCCCGCGCGCCTCGAAAAGCCTTGCCTTGCTCGTGCCCTCGGCGATGCCCAGCATCTCGCCGATCTCGACATGCGTGTAGCCCTCGACATCGTGCAACAGCACCGTCATCCGGAGGCCCTCCGGCAGCGCGTCGATCGCCGCGTGCAGGCGGACCTTGAGGTCGGGATCCGCCTCGCGGGAGGGCGCCGCGTGCCGGTCCTCCTCGCCGATCGACTCCTCATGCTCCCGGATCCGCTTGACCTTCCGCATCTGGTTGAGTGCGGTCGTGACGGCTATCCGGTGAAGCCAGGTGGTGAAGGCCGCGTCGCCCCGGAACGAGCCGAGTTGCCCGAACGCCCTCACGAACACGTCCTGCGTCAGGTCGCACGCGAGCTCGTCGTCCCCGCAGATGCGGAAGACCACCCGGTGCACGCGCATGGCGTGCCGGTCATAGAGCGTCCGGGCGGACACGCGATCACCCTGAACGGTGCGGGTGATCAGGGTCCACTCGTCCGGCCCCGCGTCCGGGGTTCCTTTCTCGAGGGCGATGGCGGAGGTTGTCATCTGGTTCGGCGGGTTGGACACGCGGGGTTCAGAAACCGTTGGGGCGAGCTAGACTACCGGTGCCGGGAGAAAGGTGACGGAGCACCATCCCGAGCCGTCGTAGAACGCAGGACATGCACCTCGAAATCTCCTCCCCAAGCGCTTGCGGCCCTGGAGCCCCTGAATGCGATCCATTGCACGTATCTCACTTCGCCTGCCCGCGCTGCTCGTCGTTCTCGGGCTGGCGGCCGCCTGTTCGCCACCGGAAGAGGAGGCCGCGCCGGCAATCGGCACGGCCGTTGGGCACTTCTTCCATGATTCCACGTCCGGCGTCATGATCGACCTGCCCAGCAACTGGCAGGGACGGTACCGGGTCGTTGCGGGCACCACGAAGCCGCTGGAAGGACTGCAGCACGAGCTGTCGCTCAACTTCGTGCGCGCCGACTCGTCGGTGGCCACGGAGGCACCGATGCTCGTGGCACTGGTCGTCGAGCGCGAGGCTTGGGCGCGCGCGGCAGCCGACAGCGCCGCCGCGCGGTTCGGAGCCGAGGTCGGCGGCGACCGGACGCACGCGATCATCGTGCGCCGCGCGACCGGCAACCCGTTCACGGTGGGGACCGCGGACGCGGTCGGCTATGACTCGCTGATGGTGGCGCTCTACCAGCGGCCGCTGCGCACCGCGCTGCGACCGCCCGCCACGCCGGTCACGCGCGGTCCCGACGCACCAGCAGCTTCTTCCCCTTGATCGTCGTCGCCGAGAGCGCCGCCACGATGTCATCGGCGAGCGAATCCGGCACCTCGACGATCGAGTGGCGGTCCCAGACGTTGATGGTCCCGATGCGGTTGCCGTCGAGCCCCGTCTCGTTGGCGATCGCGCCGACGATGTCGCCCGGGCGGATCTTGAGCTTGCGGCCGCCCCCGACATAGATCTTCGCGGCCGACTCGCCCTCGCTGCGGGCGCGCTTCTTGGCCGGCGCGCCCTCCTTGGACGCAGCGCGCTCGTACGGCTTGGCCTTGGCGCCGGGCCGGGCGGCTGCCCGGTCCTCGCGTCCCTCGGCGCGCTCCCGCGCCGGGTGCTTCTCCTTGGCGACGGGAATCTCCTCTTCCTTCCCCTCGCTCCCCGCCACGGCGCCCTGCTTCATCGCCGCGGCTGCGATGTCCATCACGTCGAACTCCTCCGCCAGCGCCGCGACGACGCCGCGGTACTCATCGAGCTCGCCAGCCTCGATCACCGCGCGCAAGGCCGCCTGCGCCACCTCGAGCCGGCGCGTGCGCAGGTCGGCGACCGTCGGCACGGGTGCCGTCTCGATCGCCTGCCCCGTCACGCGCTCGATGTTGCGCAGCATCCGCTGCTCGCGCGGCTCGGCGAGCGTGATCGCCGTGCCCGTGCGGCCGGCGCGACCCGTGCGCCCGATGCGGTGCACGTAGGCCTCCGCCGCCGACGGCACGTCGTAGTTCACCACATGTGACACGTGCTCGACGTCGAGCCCGCGCGCGGCGACGTCCGTCGCCACCAGCAGGTCGGCGGTGTTGGCGCGGAACTTCTTCATGACGCGGTCGCGCTGGTCCTGCGTGAGGCCGCCGTGCAGCGCCTGCGCGCGGTAGCCGCGCGCGTTCAGCGTCTCGGCCACCTCGTCCACTTCCGTGCGCGTGCGGCAGAAGACGATCGCCGATTGCGGCTGCTCCACGTCGAGGATGCGCCCCAGCGCCGCCATCTTGTGGGCGCGCTGCACGACGTACGCCACCTGCCGCACCTTCGCCGCCTTGCCCGGCTTCACCTTCTCGCGGTCGATGCGGATGATCTCGGGGTTGCGGAGGTGCGTCTTCGCGATGGCGGAGATGCGCGGCGCGAGCGTCGCCGAGAAGAGCGCGACCTGCTTCTCCTTGGGCGTCGCGGCCAGGATCGCCTCGAGGTCCTCGGCGAAGCCCATGTCGAGCATCTCGTCGGCCTCGTCGAGCACGACCGTGCGGACCGAGGCGAGATGCACCGTCTTGCGGCGGATGTGGTCGAGCGCGCGGCCGGGCGTCGCGATCACGACGTCGACGCCGCGCTTGAGCGAGCGGATCTGCGACTCCATCGATGCGCCGCCGTAGATCGGCAGCGCCACGGCGCCCAATCCCTTGCCGTAGCGGTGGATGGCCTCGGCGACCTGCATCGCCAGCTCGCGCGTGGGCACCAGCACGAGCGCGGTGGTGCGCTCACGCGTGGGCGCGCCGGCGTTCAGGTTGTGGAGGAGCGGCAGCGCGAACGCGGCCGTCTTGCCGGTGCCCGTGGCGGCCTGCGCCATCACGTCACGCCCGGCCAGAAGGGGTGGGATGGCGGCGAGCTGGATGGGGGTTGGCTCCTCGTATCCGAGGGCAGTCAGCACCGAGAGCACGCGCTCGTCGAGGTTGAGCGCGGTGAATCCTGCGGACGTCGTTCCTTTCTCGGTTTGGCGGGCTGGCATGCTCCAATGTAATGGCAGCCGGCCCGAGAAACGTTCCCGCGGGCTAACTCGCCCGCTGAAGTTGCCTGAATTCGCGGAATCCGATCATCCGCTGGGAGTTCTCGTCCCACAGGGTCAGGCGCAGCGTCCGGAGTGCGCTCCAGAGCGTCAGCTCGGGCGCCACGTGGAAGATCGGGTTCTCCTCGTGCGCCGCCTTGAGCCGGTAATTCGGGATCTTCGGGCCGAGATGGTGCACGTGGTGCAGGCCGATGTGGCCCGTGAACCAGTTCAGCAGCCCCGGCATGCGCAGGTGCGAGCTGCCGGTGATGGCGGCCGTCGCGTAGTCCCAGGAGCGGCCGCGCTCCCAGTACGCTTCCTCGAACTGGTGCTGCACGTAGAACAGGTAGATGCCGCCTGCCGCGGCCAGGTAGTACGCGGGCACGTACATCAGGAACACGGCCTTCCAGCCGAACGCCACGAGGCCGATCGCCATCAAGCCGACGAGCGCGATGTTCGTGAGCCAGACGCTCGTGAGCTGGGTCTTGCCGGTCGAGAGGCTCGGCAGGCGGAAGCGCTGCAGGATCATCATGTGCAGGGGGCCGATGCCGAAGAGCACGAACGGATGACGATAGGCGCGGTACTTGAGGCGGCCCCACGCGGAGAGCGCCGAGTACTCGGCCACGGTCAGCGTGGTCACGTCGCCCACGCCGCGCCGGTCCAGGTCGCCCGACGACGCATGGTGCAACGCATGTTCGCGACGCCACTGGTTGAAGGGCGTGAAGGTCAGCACGCCGGTGACGAAGCCGATCGCGTCATTCATGCGCGGCCACGGCAGGAACGAGCCATGCGCGCAGTCATGCATGATCACGAAGGTCCGGATCAACAGCCCCGCCAGCGGCAGGATCAGCAGCGCCGTCGCCCAGGGGGCGCGCGACATCAGCCAGTAACCGAGCACCAGCCCGCCGACCAGCAGCGTGATCGTGACGAACACTTGCCAGAGCGATCGCAGCGTGTCGGGGCCGGTGTAGCGCGCGATGATGCCGCGCCACTCGGCGGGGTCGAAGCTCTTCGCGTCGGGTTCGTTCGTCTTGCCGGACATCGGATATCAGCTCGGGTTCAATGGGTCCACCTCGATACTACGCCGTGCGGACGCCAGGCGCTCAGTTGATGGCAGTAAGTGTCACGGTGTAGACGAGGATGGAGTTGGCGGGGATACCGGACGTGGCTCTCGAACCATAGCCGAGATGCGGCGGGATGATCAGCTGCCGCTGGCCGCCGACGCGCATGCCGCGCAGGCCTTCCTCGTAGCCGGGGATCGAGCCGCCGGATCCGACGGTGAACGAGAAGTCGCCGGTCTGCACGTGGGTCCCGGTGCGCAGGTAGAGCGTGTATGACGTCGCGACGGGGACGTCGCCGGTCGCCGCGACCTCGGCGCCGCCGCCCACGGTGATGTCACGATAGTAGAGTCCGCTCGCCGTCTTCGTGGACGCAGCGAGGTCGACCCCGAGCGCCGGCGCGAAGGTCGTGTCCTCGATCTTCGGCACGAACGGCGAGTCGTCGAGGCACGAGATGGTGAAGGCGCAAAGGACGAGCAGGAGCGGATGGCGGAAGGCGCGTGGCATGGTGGTTCGGTTGAGGTTCGCCGGGTGCAGCTTCAAGATATCGCCGGTGCTCAGAGGAACCGGCGCGGGGGCACGAGCAAGCTGCCGAACAACAGCCCCGCCACGATCGCGATCAACGCGCTCATGACGGCGATCAGCGTGTCGACGCCGACGGTGTAGTCGCGTTCCATCACGAAGCCGATCGCGCGGAAGCTCACGCTGCCGGGAACGAGCAGCATGATGGCCGGCACGCGCACCAGCGTGCCGGGCCGCCGGCGCCACCGGCCGTAGAGGTTCGCCGCGGCCACGGTCAGGAGACTCGAGATGAAGACGCCCGCCGCGAGCGCGCCGGCTTCGGCCGTGAGGAACTCGCCGGCGGCGCGCGTGATCACGTAGCCGGCGGCCGCCGACGTCATCACCAGCGGGATGTCGCGGCGGGCGGTCCGGAAGAGCAGCGCGAACGCGAACGACGCGGCGACGATCGAGATGATCTCGATGCTCAGCGGCAGCGACCGCGCCGTCGCGAGC
>Ga0247822_10001451_pt1 | contig 14503 bp, 15 predicted proteins | sample 13C_Cellulose_Da_FD_192423 | JGI IMG/M metagenome (GOLD analysis project Ga0247822, IMG submission 192423) | Soil microbial communities from agricultural site in Penn Yan, New York, United States - 13C_Cellulose_Day30 | ecosystem: Environmental > Terrestrial > Soil > Agricultural land | place...
CCGCAAGATAGGTGAATGCGCGGCCGGGTAGGGGCACGCGCGGATTCACGCGCCCCGAATGGCTGATGACGGCCACCCAGCTCGACGCCTTTCTGCACTTCAGCGACGCGCAGAGCTTCGTCGGCGCGGCGGGGGCGAGCGGCACGTCGCTGCCCGCGATCCACCGGGCGGTACGCGATCTCGAACAGATCTGCGGCACGACGCTGGTCGAGCGGCGCGGCCGCGGCACGGTGCTGACGTCCGCGGGAAGGGCGATGGCGCGCGGGGTGCGGCTGGCGGCGCACGAGATCGCCGCCGGCATCGCCGAAGCGCATGGCGACGGCACCGACGTCGATCGCATCGCGATCGGTGCGATGCCGCTGAGCCGCGCGCTGCTGCTCCCCCATGCGCTTGCCGCCTGGCTGCACGAGGCGCCGGAGACGGTGGTCGACGTGGTCGAGGGATCGTGGCGCGAGCTGATCGAGCCGCTGCTCGACGGCGTGATCGACCTCACCATCGGTGCGCTGCGCGACGAGGCGCTTGCGGGAATCGAGCAGGTGCCGTTGTTCACCGACCGGCTCGCGATCTTCGGCCGCGCCGGGCATCCGCTGGCCCGAAGCGCGGTGACGCTCGAGCAGCTTGGCGCGCAGCAATGGGTCGTGGGCGCCGCGGGCACGCCGCTGCGCGCGCACTGGGAGGCGCTGTTCGCCGGGCGCGCGCTGCCCGAGGTGCCGGTCGAGTGCGGATCGGTGATGGTCATCCGCGGGATGCTGACGCAGAGCGACCTGCTGACCCTGCTCTCACCCGATCAGGTGGCGCTGGAGGTCGAGGCGGGGATGCTGGTGCGGATCGGCCACGACCTGCCCGGCAGCGTCCGTACGATCGGCATCAGCACGCGTGCCGGCTGGCGCCCCACCGCGCGCCAGCAACGGCTGATCGACCTCATCCACTCGGCATGTGTTGAGACAAGACTTCCGGAAAATCGATAGCTGAAAACCCAATCCGATTGGGCACGGCAACCGCCCCGGCCTAGCCATCAGCCATGGACACAACGTGGAACATGTCGGTGCCGAAGTTGGTGTTTGCCCGGTTCGGACATTCCACGTTCGGGGCGCAATGTCTTGAGCGACGAGCCCCCGGGTGCCGCCCCGCATGACCGGGACGATCGCTTTTGTCGGCTTTGGGGAGGCGGCGCAGGCATTCGCCCGCCCGGGCGACCGCGCCTTCGACCGCAAGACCAGCTATCCGGGCAGCCGCGCCGCCAAACTGGCCGACTATGCGGCGAGCGGGGTCAAGGGGTGCGAGACCGCGCGCTCGGCGCTCGCAGGAGCGGCGGCTGTGCTCTCGCTGGTCACTGCCGATCAGGCGCTGGCCGCTGCGCAGCACGATACGGCGTCGATCGAGCCGGGCGCATTGTGGCTCGACATGAACAGCGTTGCGCCCGGCACCAAGCGCTCGGCGGCTGCGGCGATCGAGGCGGCGGGCGGGCGCTACGCCGATGTCGCGATCATGGCGCCCGTGCATCCGGCGCGCATGGCGGTGCCTTTGCTGGTCGCAGGACCGCATGCGGCGGACGCAGCCAGTGCGCTGACGGCAATCGGCTTCTCCAATATCGCGATCGCCGGGCCGAAGGTGGGTGATGCCTCGGCGATCAAGATGATCCGGTCGGTGATGATCAAGGGCATCGAGGCGCTGACGGCCGAGTGCGCCCTTGCCGCGCACCGCGCGGGTGTGACCGAAGCCGTGATGGCCTCGCTCGATGCGAGCTGGAAGGTGCAGGACTGGCGCGAACGCGCCGACCATCATCTCGACCGGATGCTGGTGCACGGCACGCGCCGCGCGGCGGAGATGGAGGAGGCCGCCGGGATGCTCGGCGAGCTGGGTATCGAACCCGCGATGACGCGGGGGACGATCCTGCTGCAGCGTGCGCTGGGGCAGCTGGGCGCCGGGGTGCCCGAAGGACTCATGGCGAAGCTTGCCGCGATCGGGAGCGGGCAAGGGGAGCACAGCGCGTGATCATCGACTGCCACGGCCACTATACCGTGCTGCCCAAGGCGCATGACGCCTGGCGCGAGGCACAGAAGGCTGCGTTCCAGGCCGGCGTCCCGCCGCCGCCCTATCCGCAGATCAGCGACGCCGAGATCCGCGCGACGATCGAGGCGAACCAGCTGCGCCTGATCAAGGAGCGCGGCGCCGATCTCACGATCTTCTCGCCGCGGGCGTCTGCAATGGCGCCGCATGTCGGCGACGCGGCGGTCGCGAAGGAATGGGCAATGCGCTGCAACGACCTGATCGCGCGCGTCGTCGGGCTGTACCCCGAGACGTTCGCGGGCGTGTGCATGCTGCCGCAGAGTCCCGATGCGGACATGGGCAACTCGATTCTCGAGCTGGAGCGGTGCGTCACCGAACTGGGCTTCATCGGCTGCAACCTGAACCCCGATCCGGGCGGCGGGCATTTCACCCATCCGCCGCTGACCGACCGTTACTGGTACCCGTTCTACGAGAAGATGGTCGAGCTGGACGTCCCGGCGATGATCCACGTCTCCGGCAGCTGCAACCCGGCGATGCATGCGACCGGAGGCTATTACATCGCGGCGGACACGGTGGCGTTCATGCAGCTGCTGGAGGGCGACCTGTTCGCCGATTTCCCGACGCTGCGCTTCATCATTCCGCATGGCGGCGGCGCCGTGCCGTACCATTGGGGGCGCTATCGCGGCCTTGCCGACATGCTCGCCAAGCCGGCGCTCGACACGCACCTGATGCGCAACATCTTCTTCGACACCTGTGTCTATCACCAGCCGGGCATCGATCTGCTGGCCAGCGTGATCGAGAACAGGAACATCCTCTTCGGGTCGGAGATGGTCGGCGCGGTGCGCGGGATCGATCCCGCCACCGGCCATCATTTCGACGACACCAAACGATATGTCGACGCGCTGGAGATCAGCGATGCGGAGCGGCACGCGATCTTCGAGGGCAATGCCCGGCGCGTGTTCCCGCGGCTCGACGCGAAACTCAGGGCACGGGGGCTGTAATGACCTGGATCACCAACGCCTGGTACGTCGCCGGCTGGGACGCGGAGATCGAGTCCGCGCCGCTCGCCCGCACCATCTGCGGCGTTTCGATGCTGTTCTATCGCAAGCTCGACCGAACGGTGGTGGCGATGCGCGATGCCTGTCCGCACCGCATGCTGCCGCTGTCGATGGGCATCCGCGAGGGCGATTCGATCCGCTGCAGATATCATGGCCTGAAACTCGGCGCCGACGGCGTTGCCGAGGAGATGCCGATCCGCACCGAGCGGGTGAACGATCGCATTTGCGTCGAGACCTATGCGGTCGCCGAGCGGCATCGCTTCGTCTGGGTATGGATCGGGGACCGCGCGCTCGCCGACGAGGCGCTCATTCCCGATCTCTGGCCGTGCTCGGCGGACGGCTGGGTGTTCGACGGCGGCTATTATCCGGTCGCGGCCGATTACCGGCTGATGATCGACAACCTGATGGACCTGACGCACGAGACTCATGTCCATGCCGGATCGATCGGGCAGCCCGAGCTCATGGAAGCGCCGATCAACAGCTGGTCGGACGGAGACCGCGCCTATGTCTCGCGCTGGATGCCCGGCGTCGATGCCCCTCCCTTCTGGCGCGGTGCGCTCAAGAAGGACGGGCCGGTCGACCGCTGGCAGATCTGCGAGTTCATTCCGCCGGCCGCGGTGATGATCGATGTCGGGGTGGCGCCCGTCGGCGCCGGCGCCACGCTCGATCGCCACGACCAGGGCGTGCGCGGGATGGTGATCGACTTCATGACCCCCGAGCGCGAGGGCAGCATGCACTATTTCTGGGGCATGGCGCGCAGCTTCGATATCGACGACCCCGGCTTCACCGCGCGCTTCAAGCGGCAACAGGGGGGCGTGTTCGCCGAAGACAGGGAGATACTGGAGGCGCAGCAGGCGGCGATCGGCGTCAATCCCGATCTCAAGTTGCGCGCCTACAGTATCGATCAGGGCGGCGTGCGTGCCCGGCGCATCATCGACCGGCTGATCGGCGGCACCCCGTCCGCGGCGCGCGCCGAATGACCGGCCTTCACGACGACCTCGCCGAGCTGGAGGATATCCCCGGCACGCGCGTGTTCACCGCGGCGCGCGCGCGGCAGGGCTATCACCTCAACCAGTTCGCGATGAGCCTGATGAAGCCGGAGAATCGCGAGCGCTGGAAGGCCGACGAGAAGGCCTATCTGGAGCAATGGCCGCTGTCCGGCGAACAGAAGTCGGCGCTACTGGCCCGCGACTACAACCGGCTGCTCGACCTCGGCGGCAACATCTACTTCCTCTCCAAGGTCTTCTCCACCGACGGCCTCAGCTTCGTGCAGGCGGTGAGCAGCATGACCGGCGTTTCGGTCGAGGACTATCAGGCGATGATGAAGGCCGGGGGACGCTCGCCCGATGGCGTGCGATCGCACAGGGAAAACGCCGGCGGGGCCGGCGGGGAGGGCTGCTGAGATGGCGCGCATCACCGCGGGGGTCGCTTCGAGCCATGTCCCGCTGCTCGGCGTCGCGCATGATCTCGGCAAGGATCGCGACGACTATTTCGGGCCGATCTTCGCCGGGTACGACTGGACCCGCGCATGGGAGAAGGCCGAGAAACCCGACGTCGTCGTGCTGGTCTACAACGACCACGCCTCAGCGTTCGACATGAAGATCATCCCGACCTTCGCGATCGGCTGTGGCGAGCGCTACAAACCCGCCGACGAGGGCTGGGGGCCGCGCCAGGTACCCGATGTGATCGGGCATCCCGACCTGGCCTGGCATATCGCGCAGAGCCTGATCCTCGACGAATTCGACATGACGATCATCAACGAGATGGACGTCGATCACGGCCTGACCGTGCCGCTGAGCATGATGTTCGGGGCCGTCCCCGAATGGCCGTGCCGGGTCATCCCGATCGCCGTCAACGTCGTCACCTATCCGCCGCCTTCGGGCAATCGCTGCTGGGCGCTGGGCGAGGCGATCGCCCGGGCCGTGGCGGGCTTTCCCGAGGACCTGAACGTGCAGGTGTGGGGCACCGGCGGGATGAGCCACCAGCTGCAGGGACCCCGCGCGGGGTTGATCAACCGGGCGTGGGACAACGACTTCCTCGACGGCCTGACCGGCGAGAGCGACCGGCTGCGGCACATCCCGCACATCGAATATCTGCGCGAGACCGGCAGCGAAGGCATCGAGATGGTGATGTGGCTGATCATGCGCGGCGCGCTGGGCAAGCGTACCGCCGCGCTGCACCGCCACTATCACGTGCCGTGCAGCAACACCGCGATCGGGCATCTCGTGCTGCGGCCGGACAATGGCGAGGGGCTCGACATGACGGGCAGCGCCGCCGCCGGGTGACATTCCGACACTGGCCGACACTGGAGAAAGACATGAAGATCGCACTCGCGGGCGCCGGCGCATTCGGCGAAAAGCATCTCGACGGGCTGAAGAACATCGAGGGGGTCGAGGTGGTCTCGGTCGTCGGACGCCGGCTCGAGCCGACTCGGCAGGTCGCCGCGAAATACGGCATCCCGCACGCCACGACCGAGCTGGCCGAGGCGCTGGCGCAGCCCGGGCTGGATGCGGTGATCCTGTGCACCCCGACCCAGATGCACGCAGCGCAGGCGATCCAGTGCATGGCGGCGGGCAAGCATGTGCAGGTGGAGATCCCGCTGTGCGACAGCCTGGCCGATGGCGAGGCGGTGCTGGCCAAGGCGCAGGAGACCGGGCTGACCTGCATGGCCGGGCACACCCGCCGCTTCAACCCGAGCCATCAATATCTGCACGGCAGGATCGCGGCGGGCGACCTCGCCATCCAGCAGATGGACGTGCAGACCTATTTCTTCCGCCGCAAGAACATGAACGCCAGGGGCGAGGCGCGCAGCTGGACCGATCACCTGCTGTGGCATCATGCCGCGCACACGGTGGACCTGTTCGCCTGGCAGGCGGGGCCGATCGTCGCGGCGAATGCGATCGAGGGGCCGTTGCATCCCGAGCTCGGCATCGCAATGGATATGTCTATACAATTGAAGGCCGAAAGCGGGGCGATCTGCACGCTCAGCCTGTCGTTCAACAATGACGGGCCGCTCGGCACCTTCTTCCGCTACATCTGCGACAACGGCACCTGGATCGCGCGCTACGACGATCTGGTGACGGGCACGGAAGCGCCGGTCGACCTGAGCGGGGTGACCGTGACCAGCAACGGCATCGAGCTGCAGGACCGCGAGTTCATCGCCGCGATCCGCGAAGGGCGCGAGCCCAATGCCAGCGTGGCGCAGGTGCTGCCCTGCTATCGCGTGCTCGATGCGCTCGAGAAGCAGCTCGAAGCCGGGCGATGAGGACTGGGGTCGCGATCATCGGCGCGGGTCCGTCGGGACTGCTGCTCGGGCATCTGCTGCGGCAGGCGGGGGTGGACTGCATCGTCGTGGAGCGACAGCCGGCCGATCATGTGCTGGGCCGTATCCGCGCGGGCGTGCTGGAGACGGTGACGACCGGGCTGATGACGAAGCTCGGCATCGATCGGCGGATGAAGGCGGAGGGGCTGATCGAGGAGGGGTTCAACCTCGCGACCCATGATGCGGTGATCCGCATCGACATCGCAGCCCTGACCGGCCGCCACGTCACCGTCTACGGCCAGACCGAGCTGACCCGCGACCTCATGGAGGCGGCGCCGGAGCGGGGCCTCGAGATCGTCTATGCGGCGAAGGAGGTCGCGCTGCACGATGTGGCGAGCGATGCGCCCTTCGTGACCTTTGTGAAGGACGGTAGGGCGCGGCGGATCGACTGCGCGTTCATTGCCGGATGCGACGGCTTCCACGGACCGTCGCGCAAGGCGATCCCGGCAAGCGCGGCGCGGCAATATGCGCGCGAATATCCCTTCGGCTGGCTCGGCATCCTGGCCGACGTGCCGCCGTGCCACCCCGAGCTGATCTATGCCAATACCGAGTCCGGCTTCGCGCTGGCGTCGATGCGCTCGGCGACGCGCAGCCGCTATTATATCCAGGTGCCGTCGACCGACCGGGTCGAGGACTGGAGCGAGGAGCGGCTGTGGGACGAGCTGGCGGCGCGGTTCGATCCGCTGAGCCGGAACGGCGTGACGCGGGGGCCGGCGCTGGAGATGTCGATCGCGCCGCTGCGGTCCTATGTGTTCGAGACAATGCGGCACGGGCGGCTGTTCCTTGCCGGGGACGCCGCGCATATCGTGCCCCCGACCGGGGCCAAGGGGCTGAACCTGGCGGCGTCGGACGTCGCCTATCTGTCGGAGGCCCTGATCGCGTTCTTCAAGGGCGGGGACGAGGCCGGGCTGGCCGGCTACCAGGCGCGGGCGCTGGCGCGGATATGGAAGGCGGAGCGGTTCAGCTGGCAGCTGACCAAGCTGATGCACCGCTTTCCCGAGGACGGCGAGTTCGAGCGCCGCATGCAGATCGCCGAACTCGACTATGTCGCGGGATCGCGGGCGATGCAGACCGCGATCGCGGAGAATTATGTCGGGCTGGCGCTCTAGGGATCGCCGGTCGCGCGTGTCGACTCGCGCTCGATGATCGAGAAGGGGATGTGCACGGTGGCCGCTGCCGTCCCTTCCTCCCTGGGCTGCCGCAGCGCCTCCACCAGGCGCTGGGTCGCGAGGTCGGATATTTCCACGATGGGCTGGCGGACCGTGGTGAGCGGCGGCCAGATCTTCACGGCGATCGGCGTGTCGTCGAACCCCACGACGGACAGTTCGTCGGGAATGACGATGCCGCGGCGATGCGCTTCGGAGACCACCGCTGCCGCGATATCGTCGTTGAACCCGAAGATCGCGGTCGGACGTTGGGGCAGATCGAGCAGGCGCTGAGCTGCGACCAGGCCCGAATCATAGGTGAAATCGCCCTTGGCGATCAGCGACTCGTCTTCCTCGATCCCCGCCGAGGCAAGCGCCGATCGATAACCCGCGAGGCGGGTGGCGCTCGCATAATGCTGAACGGGCCCTTCGATCAGCGCGATGCGCCGATGGCCCAGCGCGATCAGGCGCAGCGTCATCGCGCGCGCCGCTTCATAATCGTCGACGCGAACGCCGGGCATGTGCGAAAGCTCGCGCCCCGACGAGAGCGCCATCATCGGCACGCCGGCCGCCAGCAGTTCCGGCGAGCGATCGACGATCTCGCAGAAGGGCGGGGGCAGAAGCAGCGCGTTGGCGCCGCTGCGGATGAGGCCGTTCAGGGTTGCCGCCGTGGCTTCCTCATTCTCCGCATCGCAGCTGCGGATCAGCAATTGTGCGCCGAGCCGTGCGGATGCGGTAAGCGCGCCGACGAGAACCGCGCTCAGAAAGGCGCTCTGCGGGTTGCGATAGATGAGCCCGAGGCGCAGCTGCGACGCGCTCGCCAGCGCGCGGGCGGCGGCATTGGGGGTGTAGCCCAGCTCCTCGACCGCCTTGTAGACCGCGTCGCGCGTGCTCTCGAGAACCTTCTTGCGGCCGAGCAGCACATTCGAGACGGTCATTGCCGAGACGCCGGCCCGGGCGGCGACCTCGTTGATCGTGACCGCCGAGCTCGACCGGCGCGAACGCTGGCTCATGGGCGCAGCCCTTCACGCCGGGTCACTTTCCACTCCATCCAAATCAATGATCTAGCCCCTGGGTTGACATGGCGGTCCTTTTCGCAGAGTTACCAGCAAAGGCAAGATTTAGCGCTAAACAAGAATCGGGGCCGAAGAACCCGGGCGCAGTTCAGGAGAGGGGCTTCGATGGAGAATATCCATATTCGCCGCTGCCGGAAGGCCGCATGTTCTCCCGTGTCCGCAGGAGCATGGTGATGGCCGGCGCCCCGGACCAGGCAGGCGCCGCCGGATGGCCGTCCGCCGCAAGCGCATGGTATGCCGCCATCATCCTGATGCTGGCCAATACGCTGGCGTTCGTCGACCGGCAGGCGCTGGCGCTGCTCGTCCAGCCGATCAAGAACGACCTTCAGGTCTCCGACACCGCGATGAGCCTGCTCTACGGGCTGAGCTTCACGATCTTCTATGTCGCCGTGGGGATTCCGGTGGCACGGCTCGCCGACCGTTCGAACCGGCGCAACATCGTCGCCTTCTCGGTGTTTCTGTGGAGCGGGATGACCGCGCTGTGCGGTCTCGCGCGTTCCTTCCCGCTGCTGTTCGCCGCGCGGGTCGGCGTCGGCGCGGGCGAGGGCGGGCTGAGCCCCTCGGCCTATTCGCTGCTCGCCGACTATTTCCCGAAGAACAAGCTGCCCGCCGCGATGGGCGTCTATCAGATGGGCATCTATCTCGGCGGCGCCTGCGCGCTGCTGATCGGGGGCCTCATCTCGACGGTGGTGCCGCCCGGCGAGGAAGTGGTGCTGCCGCTGGTCGGCGCGCTCAAGGGCTGGCACATCGTGTTCCTGGCGCTCGGCGTCCCCGGGCTGCTGCTGTCGCTGTTGCTGCTGACGGTGCGCGAGCCCGTGCGGCAGGGGGTGGCGGGGGACGCGCCGAAGGTGCCGATTTCGCACTTCCTGTCGCATCTGGGCGGGCGCAAGCGGGCCTATCTCGGCATCGCGCTCGGCTTTGCGCTGATGATCTTCGTCGGCAACGGGACGGGCGCGTGGATCCCCGCATTCCTCGAGCGCAAATATGGCTGGAGCACCGCGGAGATCGGTGCGTCCTACGGCCTGATCGTCTTCTTCTGCGGTACCAGCGGCGCGCTGGCGGGTGGCTTCTTCGCGAGCTGGCTGCGCGGCCGCGGCTATGAGCGCGCGAACCTCCAGACCGCATTGATCGGCTTTCTGGTCCTGATCCCCGTGACCATCGGCTTTCCGCTGATGCCGAGCGCGGGGCTGGCGCTGGTGCTGATCGGCATCATGAACTTCTTCGCCGGGTTCAATTTCGGCGGCGGACTCGCCGCGCTGCAGGAGCTGACGCCCAACCGGATGCGCGCGCTGCTGTCGGCGCTGTACATGCTGACGATCAACCTGATCGGCGCCGCGCTCGGCCCGACCGCGGTCGCGCTGATCACCGACTTCTGGTTCGGCGATCCGCAGCGCCTGCCCGACGCGCTGGCGATCACCTGCGCCATCGCCTCGCCGCTTGCCGTGCTCGCGCTGCTGATCGGCATGCGCGGCTATTCCGACATCCAGACCGCCCAGGAGCTACAGTGACCCTCGAATCCGCAAGCCCGATGAACGACCCGCTCGCCCTCAGCGTCGAGGACCGCGCCTGGGTCGACCGGCAGCTCGCCACGCTCAGTGTCGAGGACAAGATCGGGCAGCTCTTCATCTTCGCGGCCGAGCAGGACACGCTCGAGGAGATCGCCGGTCTCGCTGCGCTGAAACCCGGCGGGATCCATCGCTTTCCGGGGCATGACCTGGGCAAGGCGTGGGCGGCGACCCGTGCCGCGATCGACAGCGCCGAAACGCCGGTGGTGATCAGCGGCGATATCGAAGGCGGCACGATCTCGTACCGCTTCTCGACCGCGATCCCCAACCAGCTGGGAATCGCCGCGTGCGACGATCTCGACCTGACCGCCGAGCTCGCCCGCGTCGTGGCGGAGGAAAGCGCGGCGCTCGGCTACAACTGGTCGTTCACCCCGGTGATCGACATCAACGCCGCGTGGCGTAACCCGGCGGTGGGAACGCGCTCCTACGGCTCGGACATCGCGCGGATCGGCGATCAGGCGCGCGCCTATATCCAGGCGCTGCAGGCGCGGGGCGTCGCGGCGACGGCCAAGCACTGGCCGGGCGAGGGTTATGACGATCGCGACCAGCATCTCGTCACCACCGTCAATCCGCTCGACATGGCGGCGTGGGAGGCCAGCTTCGGCAGGCTCTATCGCCAGGTGATCGCCGACGGGGTGATGACGGTGATGTCGGCGCATATCGCGCTTCCCGCCTTTGTCCGCTCGCTGCTGCCCGATGCGGGACGCGAGGCGTTCCGCCCGGCATCGGTATCGCATCTGCTCAATCAGGTGCTGCTGCGCGAGCGGCTCGGCTTCAAGGGGCTGATCGTGTCCGACGCGACCGGCATGGGCGGCCTCACCAGCTGGGCCGACCGCGAGGAGCGGGTGCCCGCGGTGATCGAGAATGGCTGCGACATGTTCCTGTTCAGCCGCTCGCCGGCCGAGGATGTCGGCCTGATGATGAAGGGGCTTCGCGAGGGCCGCCTGTCCGAGGCGCGGCTGGAGGCTGCGGTCGAAAAGATCCTGACGTTCAAGGCGAAGCTCGGGCTGCACCGGATGAGCGCCGACGAGCGGCTGCCCCCCATCGAGACCGTCCGCGAGCGGTTGAGCGTTCCCGCGAACCGCAGCGTGGCCGGGCAGGCGGCGGGGCAGGGCATCACCCTGGTCAAGGACACGCAGGGCCTGCTGCCGCTCGACCCGGCGCGCCACCGCCGCGTCGTGGTGATCGCGGATGCGGGCTGGAGCTTCTTCATCGGCGCGCAGCCGCGCGACCTCGACGCGTTCAAGGATGCGTTGCGCGACGAGGGCTTCGAGGTCAGCGACTTCGATCCCGACAACCGCCCGACGCGCGCGGACGCCGACCTGATCGTCTATCTGGCGGGGCAGGAGGCGACGCCGACCATCGGCAACATCTTCCTCGACTGGGGCAAGCTGCACGGCGGATCGCGCAAGGCGATGCATCGCTTCGGGCCGGAGATCCCGACGCTGATGATCTCGCTCGGCCAGCCCTATTATCTGTTCGATGCCCCCGACATGGCGACCTATATCAACGCCTATTGCGGGCTGGAGAGCGTGCAGCGCGCGCTGGTTCCCCGGCTGCTGGGCCGCGAGCCGTTTTCCGGCGTCAGCCCGGTCGACCCGTTCTGCGGGCTGGAGCAGCTCAAATGGTGACGCCGCTGGCCAACGATCAGCAGGCACAGCTGCAGGCGCTCTATGAGGTGATGGCGCCCGAGGGGCTGACGCCGCTCTGGGAAGTGCTGAGCGCGCTGGTGCCGCCGCAGCCCAGCTCGCCGGCGCGGCCGCACGCCTGGTCCTATGCCAATGCGCGCGACTATCTGATGCGCGCGGGCGATCTGATCAGCGCCGCGCAGGCCGAGCGGCGCGTGCTGATCCTCGAGAATCCGGGGCTGGCCGGCCGGTCGTCGATCACCCCCAGCCTCTATGCCGGACTCCAGCTCATCCTGCCGGGCGAGGTCGCGCCGTGCCACCGGCACACGCAATGCGCGCTGCGCTTCGTGATGGAGGGCGAGGGCGCCTATACCACCGTCGATGGCGAGAAGGCGGTGATGCAGCCCTTTGACCTTGTCCTGACCCCGGGCGGCCAGTGGCACGATCATGGCAACCCCAGCGCGCAGCCGATGATCTGGCTCGACGGGCTCGACATCCCGACGGTGCAGCATTTCGACGCGGGCTTCGCCGAGCGGCTGGAGACCGAGGTCCATCCGGAAACCGCCGTGCCGGGCAGCACGCTCGCCCAATATGGGCGCAACCTGCGCCCGTTCCGCGGCAGCGCGGCCGACCGCCGCCCGGCGCATCAGCCGCTGTTCCACTATCGCTATCAGGACTGGCGCGCCTCGCTCGACCAGATGGCGGACGGGGCGACGATCGACCCGCATCTCGGCCATGCGCTGGAGTTCGTGAACCCCGCCGATGGCGGCCCGGTCATGCCGACCATCGCCGCACATGTCCGGCTGCTCCCCGCCGGCTTTGCGACCCGGCCGCGCCGCTCGACCGACGGGACGGTGTTCGTCGTGGTCGAGGGCAGCGGCGAAGCGGTGATCGGCGGGCAAGCCGTGCCGCTGTCGCCGCGGGACATCTTCGTGGTGCCGTCGTGGCACGTGCTGACGCTGCGCGCGGAAACGCCGCTGGTCCTGTTCGGCTATTCGGACAAGGCCGCGCAGCAGAAGCTCAACCTGTTCAGAGAGGAATGCGCGTGAGCGACCTGTTTCAGCCCCAGCCGCCGGTCTATGCCGCGACCAGCGACGGCAACCGCTTCCCGGTGCGCCGGCTGTTCTGCATCGGCCGCAACTATGCCGCGCATGCGCGCGAGATGGGCCGCGACCCCGACCGCGAGCCGCCCTTCTTCTTCACCAAATGGGCTGAGACCGTGGTGCCCGGCGGGGCGACGATCGCCTATCCGCCTGAGACGGCCAACTTCCACTATGAGGCCGAACTGGTCGTCGCGATCGGCAAAGGCGGGCGCAACATTCCCGTGTCCGATGCCGTGTCGCACATCTACGGCTTTGCGACCGGGCTCGACATGACCCGCCGCGACCTCCAGCTCGTCGCGCGCGAGCAGGGGCGGCCATGGGATACCGGCAAGAATGTCGAGCAATCCTCGCCGCTCGGGCTGATCCACCCGATCGCGCAGACCGGGCCGCTCACGGCCGGTGCGATCCGCCTGACCGTCAACGGCGCGGTGAAGCAGGACGCGGACCTGGCCGAGCTGATCTGGCCGGTCGATGAAGTGATCGCCTATGTCTCGCGTTTCTACCGGCTCGAGCCGGGTGACCTCATCTATACCGGCACCCCTGCGGGGGTCGGCGCGGTGGTCGAAGGCGACCGGATCGCCGTGACGATCGATGGCCTGACGCCGTGCGAGATCCTGGTCGGTCCGGCCGCCGCGGCATGAGCGCGATGCGCCTGCACGGCTATTTCCGCTCCACCGCATCCTATCGGGTGCGGATCGCGCTCTACCTGAAGGGGCTGGGCTATGCGCCGGTGTCCCATCACCTGCGCAAGGGCGAGCAGCGGGCGCCGGAGTATCTGGCGATCAATCCCCAGGGGCTGGTGCCGGCGCTGGAGCTTGGCGGCGGCGCGGTGCTCACCCAGTCGCTCGCGATCTGCGAGTATCTCGACGAGATCGTGCCCGACCCTGCGCTTCTGCCCGGCGATCCGGTGGCGCGGGCCCATGTCCGGGCCTTCGCGCAGGCGATCGCGTGCGACATCCATCCGGTCCAGAACCTGAAGGTCCTCGACCGGCTGCGTGCCCTCGGGCTGGATGAGGATGCGGCCACCGGCTGGGCGCGGGCGACGATCGAGGAAGGGCTGGATGCCTGTGACCGGCTGATCGCCGGGGAGGCGGGCCGCTTCTGCTTTGGCGACGCCGTGACGCTCGCCGACATCTGCCTGGTGCCGCAGCTGGTCAATGCGCGCCGCTTCGGTGCCGATCTGCGCTGGCCGCGGCTTCTGGCGATCGAAGCGGCCTGCTTGGCGCTTCCCGCCTTCGCCGATGCCGCGCCGGAGCGGCAGGCGGATGCAGAGTGACGATGTAGCGAGACGGAGAGGTTGATGTCCCGAGTTCGAACCCTGTTCCGCACGACGGCGCTGGTGGCAATCGCCGGACTCGCGCTGACGCCGCTCGCGAGCCTCGAGGCGCGCGAGAAGGGCGGGGCCGCGCAGGAACAGTCCCGCACACCGGCACGCGCCCGGCCCAACGTCCTGCTGATCATGGCGGACGACCTTGCGCCGCGGCTGGGCAATTACGGGGCGCCGGTGCGCACGCCCAATATCGACCGGCTCGCCCGGCAGGGCGTCAGCTTCGACCGCGCCTATTCGCAATTCCCGTGGTGCGCCCCGTAATTGCC
>Ga0247822_10001453_pt1 | contig 14489 bp, 9 predicted proteins | sample 13C_Cellulose_Da_FD_192423 | JGI IMG/M metagenome (GOLD analysis project Ga0247822, IMG submission 192423) | Soil microbial communities from agricultural site in Penn Yan, New York, United States - 13C_Cellulose_Day30 | ecosystem: Environmental > Terrestrial > Soil > Agricultural land | place...
AATCCGCGCGCCCGCCGGGTCCGCTTCATGATCGGCGCGTGGGCGATCGCCGCGACCGCGCTGTTCTGTCTGTCACAGACCAAGTTCCGCCACTACATCTTCCCGGCCACTCCGGCGCTCGCGATCCTGATCGCGATGTGGCTCGACGACCTCCTCGCACGTCGGGTCAAGCCGTCGCTGGTGCTCGGCTTCTTCGGCGCCGGCGTGGTGCTGCTGCTCGCGCGCGACATGATGCACGAGGAGAAGCAGTGGATCGAGATGTTCGTCTACCGCGACGACCGGCCGTGGCCGTCGATGTCGCCGTGGTCGATCGACACCAGCGACGCGTTCCTGGTCATGGGCCTCGGCGGCGCCGCCGCGGTGGTGCTGCTCGGCACCCGGCTGCGCCGGCTGGCGGTGGTCGCGGTCGCGGCCGCCGCGCTCGGCTCGGCGCTGTGGGCGATGCACGTCTACATGCCCATCGCCGGGACCCACTGGGGCATGCGCGACGCGGTCCGCCGCTACTATCAGGACCGCCAGATCTACGGCCAGAAGCTGGTCTATTACACGCCTCGCAGCTTCCACGACGACTGGAGCGGCCGCACCGACCACTGGGACTTCGACACCTTCGTCCCCGATCGCTTCCAGGACGGCCAGCCGATGACGGTGTCGCTCGAGGTCCAGGGCCTGTCGTCGGAGCTGAAGTTCGCGCTGCGCGGCACCGGCCGGGTCATCGGCGATCACACCATCCGCGTCGACCTGCCGCCGGCCGAGGTGGCCAAGGTGCGCGCCCACGCCGCCAAGTACGGCGGCGGCCGCAAGGGCCGGCGGCCGACCCGCGTGGTCGACGCCGATCGCCTGATCGCCTGGCAGCTCTACTGGCGCGGCGAGAACTTCTGGAGCGGCGACGAGATCTGGGGCCCGCTGCCCGAGCTCAAGACCGCGCTCAAGGAGACCGACAACGTCGCGATGAACCGCTACCTCGGCGATCGCACGCTCGCGCCCGAGGGACGCCGCATCTTCGTGGTGACCGAGGCCGGCCGCACCGGCAGCCTCAAGGGCATCCTGCCGACCCAGACCGCGCGCGACACGTTCCAGGTGATCGATACGACCAGCAACAAGTTCTCGCTGGCGACGTTCCAGATGTAGCGACCGGGGTCGCGGCAGCGACGGCGCGCACATGTAGGTGCGTGATCGTCGGGGAAACCGCCGCCGCCCCTGGGTGTCCCTCCCCAGGTGGTGTCAGAGAAGCACGACGGCCTCGCCCGGCCAGACCCTGGCCCCGGCTGGTGCGTGCAATGAAGGTGCTATGCTGGTCGTTAACGGTGCACGGACCGGCCAGGTTTCTTCACCGCCTTGCGATGGGACCGGGCCTCGGCCCGGTTGAGCAGTAGCTAGCCATGGACGTCGCTCCCGACCCCGTCCCCACCCCGGTCGACCTCGGCCGGATCCGGGCCATCGTCGCCCGGGCCCGCACGCGGATCCGGCTCCAGGGTGCCCTCGAGGGCGCCACCACCGCGTCGATCCTCGCCTCGGCGAGCGCGCTCGTCTCGGTGTTCGCGGTCCGCCTCGAGGTCATCGCGCCGGCCACCGGGCTGGGCCTGCTGGCCGCGTCGGGCGCGGTGATCGCCGCCGGCGCCGCGCTGGGCGCGGTCCGCCGCCTCGACGACGAGGACGTCGCCCGCCAGGTCGACCGCGCCTCGGGCCTGGCCGATCGCCTGTCGACCGCGATCGCGTTCGACCGCCTCCTGCGCAGCGGCGGCGTGGCCGCGGCGCCCGGCGACGCCACCGACGGCGACGCCGACGACGACACCCGCGACCTGATGCGCGCGGCGATCCGCGACGCGGTCCAGGCCGCGCCGCGCGCCGACGTCGCCGCCGCCGCGCCCTACCGGCGGCCGCGCGACCTGGTCACCGCGGTCGCGTTCGCGGTGGTGGCCGCGCTGGCGGCCGGGCTGGCGGTGCCCCTGCCCGACCGCGACCCGCGCCTGATCGCCCTCGATCCGCCGGCGGCCAAGGCCGGGGTCGAGGTCACCATCACCGGCGAGCGCCTGTGCGGTCCCGACGCCCGCCCCGAGGAGCCGTGCCGGCTCGACGGCGCCATGGTCTACGTCGGCGACGGCCTCGAGGCCGCGTCGGCGCCCGGCGGCGCCGTGCTCGGCGGCTCGCTGGCCATCGTCGGCGTGCTGGCCGCGTCCGACAGCGCCGCCGTGGCAGCCTCGGTCACGTCGTGGACCGGCGAGGCGATCACGTTCACCGTCCCGGCCGGGGCGCGGATCGGCAAGACCCGCGTCGTGGTGTGGGCGCGCGGCAAGCAGCTGGGGGCGCTGCCGTTCGAGGTGCTGCGCGCCGACGACCCGCGCGCGATGAAGGAGAACACCGTCGCGCTCGACCCCGACGACGAGGCGTACATGCGCGAGCTGGTGGCCGATCTCAAGGCCGCCGGCGACAAGGACGACATCAAGGAGCTCTCCGACTACGCCGCCAAGATCGAGCGGCTGCTCGACCAGGCCGAGCGCGGCGAGCTGACCAAGGAGCAGCTGCTCGAGGAGATGAAGAAGGCGGAAGCAGCGCTCAACGAGCGCGCCGAGCCCGATCAGGCCGAGATCAACAAGGACCTGGCCGAGACCGGCAAGGAGCTGCAGAAGAACGAGCTGACCAAGGAGCTCGGCGAGGCGCTGGCCAAGAACGACCTCGAGAAGGCCAAGCAGGAGCTCGAGAAGCTGGCCGACAAGATGGAGAAGGGCGAGCTCACCGAGCAGCAGCAGCAGCAGCTGGCCAAGACCATGGAGCAGGTCGCCCAGCGGTACGAGCAGAAGCAGCAGCAGCGCCAGGACCAGTCCAAGCAGGCGCTGCAGCAGCAGGAAGACGCGATCCGCAAGCTCGAGAAGGAGCGCGACCAGGCCAAGACCGACGAGGAGCGCCAGGAGGCCGAGCGCCGCCTCGAGAAGAAGAAGCAGGAGCTGCAGGAGCTCAAGAAGAAGCAGGACGAGAAGGAGCAGTCGGCCCAGCGCGAGAGCCTCAAGCGCCTGCACAAGGACATGGACAAGGCCGCCAAGCAGCTCCAGCAGAAGGACCAGGACAAGTCCCAGCAGGACCAGCAGCAAGAGAACCAGAAGCAGGCGTCGCGCACCCTCAAGGACGTCGCCGACGAGACCGGCAAGGTCGACCAGGATCAGCGCAAGCAGGCCGCGCAGAAGAAGGTGTCGTCGCAGATGGACGACCTGCGCGAGGCCATGCGGCGCGCCAAGCAGCGCGGTCAGCGCGGCCCGCAGAACCCGTTCGGCAAGGGCAACAAGGGCGGCAAGAACCAGGACTTCGCCCGCCGCGCCGGCGGTGGCCAGGGCCAGAAGGGCGCGTGGAAGCCCGGCCAGGGTCAGGGCCAGGGCCAGGGCAAGCAGGGCCAGGGCCAGAACGGCGGCCAGGGCAACCAACCGCCCAACGGGCCGTCCGATACCTACGGTGACGGCCACGATCCCAACCTGGTCGGCGACCCGACCGGCAAGAGCGGCAACACCAAGGACGAGGACGTCTCCGGCGTCCACGGCAAGAAGGGCCCGTCCCGCCGCGAGACCATCCTGTCCGCCGCCCAGAAGGGCTTCGCGTCGGCCAAGTACCGCGAGGTCTACGCCGACTACAAGCAGCAGGTCGAGGAGGTCATGCGGTCGGAGAAGGTGCCTTCCAGCTACAAGTACTACGTCAAGAAGTACTTCACGAAGATCAAGCCGCATTCGATGGACTAGGCGTGACCTCCGCTGCGCGTCCTTCCGTCCGTCGTCCTACGACCTGACCCGATCCGCGGCGCCACGCGCGCCGCTCGTCACCACGTTCGTCCCGGGGAGCCCATGACCGCAACCGCCACTGCCAGCCGCGACGTCGAGTCGCACGTCGCCGCGTTCACCACCGACCTGCGCCGCCTGCGCGCCGAGATCGGCAAGATGATCGTCGGCCAGGACGCGATCGTCGAGGGCACGCTGATGTGCCTGCTCGGCGGCGGCCACGCGCTGCTCGAGGGCGTGCCCGGCCTCGGCAAGACCATGCTGGTCCGCACCATGGCCGAGTGCATCCACGCCACGTTCTCGCGCCTGCAGTTCACCCCCGACCTGATGCCCGCCGACATCGTCGGCACCAACGTCATCGTCGAGGAGCCGGGCGGCGGCAAGCGGTTCGAGTTCCAGCGCGGCCCGATCTTCGCCAACATCGTCCTCGCCGACGAGATCAACCGGGCCACGCCCAAGACCCAGTCGGCGCTGCTCGAGGCGATGAGCGAGGGCTCGGTCACGGTCGCCAAGGCGACCCACAAGCTCGAGAAGCCGTTCTTCGTGCTCGCCACCCAGAACCCGCTCGAGATGGAGGGCACCTACCCGCTGCCCGAGGCCCAGCTCGACCGGTTCTTCTTCAAGCTGATCGTCGACTTCCCCAACCGCGACGACCTCCACACCATCCTCGACCGCACCACCTCCGACGAGGTGCCGCGGCTCGAGCCGGTGATGGACAAGGCCCGGGTGGTCGAGCTGCGCGAGCTGGTCCGCAAGGTGCCGCTGGCCCGCGCCGTCCAGGACTACGCGGTGCGGGTGCTGCAGGCGACCCACCCCGAGACCGCCGAGGCGACCGCGACCAGCAAGAAGTACCTGCGCTACGGCGCGTCGCCGCGCGGCCTGCAGGCGATCATCCTGGCCGCCAAGATCCGCGCCCTGCTCGAGGGGCGCTACGCGGTCGCCATCGACGACATCAAGGCGGTCGCCGCGCCGGCCCTGCGCCACCGCCTGATCCTCAACTTCGAGGGCGAGGCCGAGGGGATCAAGCCCGACGCCATCATCGCCGAGATCCTGAAGTCCACCCGCGAGACCGCGTAGTGGCGCTGACCGCGAAGAAGGCGACGGTCGCCACCACCGGGGCCCAGCGCGCCGCCGACCGCTCGCAGCTGTTCGACGAGCGGTTCCTGCGCACGCTCGAGCACCTGCACATGGTGTCGCGCAAGGTGTTCGCCGGGAACCTGCGCGCCGAGCGGCGGACCCGCAAGGTCGGCTCGGGCATCGAGTTCGCCGACCACCGCACCTACGCCCGCGGCGACGACTTCCGCTACATCGACTGGAACCTCTACGGCCGCCTCGACAAGCTGCTGCTGCGCCTGTTCGAGGAGGAGGAGGACCTCCACATCTACATCCTGGTCGACTGCTCCGACTCGATGGCGATCGGCAACCCGCCGAAGATGCACTACGCCATGAAGGTCGGCGCGGCGCTGACCTACGTCGGCCTGGCCAACCTCGACCGGGTGGCGATCCTGCCGTTCGCCGACCGCGTGCTCGGCCGCCTGCCGCCGTCCCGCGGCAAGAACCGCATCTTCCGGGTGTTCGACTTCCTGCGCACCGTCGAGATCGGCGGCAAGACCGACGTCGCGGCGGCGATGAAGACCTTCGTCACCCAGCACAGCCGGCGCGGCCTGGCCGTGCTGATCAGCGACTTCTACGATCCGGCCGGCTTCGAGGAGGGCATCAACACCCTCCGCTACAACAAGTTCGAGCCGTTCGTGCTGCAGGTCTACGACCTCAAGGAGGCGGCGCCCAACCTGCACGGCGACCTCGCCCTGGTCGACTGCGAGACCGGCGAGCTGCGCGAGGTCACGGTGTCGAAGGCGCTGCTCGAGGCCTACGGCCGCGAGCACGAGCGCTACTGCAAGGACCTCGAGGCGTTCTGCACCGCCCGCGCGGTGCCGTTCTTCCGCACCCACACCGGCGTGCCGTTCGACGACCTGGTGCTGCGCATCTTCCGGTCGGGAGGGTTTCTGCGGTGAATTTCGGCCTGCCGATCGTGGCCTCGACGGTGGCGACGGTGGCGGTGGCCGCCGGCGTGCTGGCGGTGCTCGCCTACGTCATCAAGATGCGGCGGCGGCGGTTCGAGGTCCCGTTCTCCACCCTGTGGAAGAAGGTCCTCGACCAGCGCGACGCGAGCTCGCTGTTCAAGCAGCTCAAGCGGCTGCTGTCGCTGCTGCTGATCCTGGTCATCCTCGGCCTGGTCCTGGTCGCGACGCTCGAGCCGACCCTGGGCAGCCGCGACCGACGCGCCCGCTCGGTGGTGATCCTGATCGACGCGTCGGCGTCGATGAAGGCCCAGGACGGCCACCCGACCAAGCCCAAGGTCACCCGGCTCGACGCCGCCAAGGACCGGGCCAAGGACCTGATCGACCAGCTCGGCGGCGGCGACCTCGCCATGATCATGCGCGTCGACGGCCAGGCCACGCCGCTGTCGCGGTTCGACGGCGACCGGCCGATGCTGCGCAAGATCGTCGACGGCATCGTCGCCGCCGACACCCCGGCCGACCTGCCGCGGGCGCTGTCGGCCGCCGCCGACGCGCTGCGCGGCCGGCAGAACCCGATGATCGTGATCGTGTCCGACGGCGCCTATTCGGAGCAGCAGCTGGCCCAGGTGGCGTGGGCGCCGGTCGAGGCCGCGACCCCGGCCCAGGCCCAGCTCGCCAAGGTCGACCTGTCGGGCATCGACGTCCACTACCTCGGCGTCGGCAAGCGGGCCGAGAACGTCGGCATCGTGGCCTTCAACGTGCGCCGCTACATCGCCAACAAGGCCAGCTACGAGGTGTTCATCGAGGTGCAGAACTTCGGCACCGAGCCGGCCCACCGCCAGCTCGCGCTCTACAACGGCGAGACCGCGATCGAGGTCAAGCCGATCGAGCTCGCCCCCGGCCAGCGGGTGCGCGAGATCTACCGGCAGCTGCCCGGCGGCGAGAGCGTGCTGCGGGCGTCGCTGCGGCCGGGCGAGGGCCCGGGCGGCGCCGATCCGTTCCCACTCGACGACCAGGCGTGGGCGCTCTTGCCGGCGCGCAAGAAGCAGAACGTGCTGCTCGTGACCAAGGACAACCTGTACCTCGAGGGCGCGATGCTGGTGTACGACAACATCGAGGTCTACAAGCGGACCCCCGAGGAGTACGACGCCGATCCGGCCGGCGCGGTGCAGAACGCCGACACCGGCAAGCCGTACGACGTCGTCGTGTTCGACGACCACACCCCGGCGGTGGCGCCGCCGGCGCCGATCCACCTCATCTACTTCCACCCGACCGGCGAGCACACGCCGATCGCGATCCGCGGCGCCGTCGAGCGCCCGCGGGTGACCGAGACCTCCGACCAGCACCCGGTCATGCGGTGGGTGCAGATGAGCGACGCCAACTTCACCGACAGCCAGGTGTTCGCGCCCGATCGTGCCCGCGGCGAGGTCGCGCTGGCCCAGTACGTGCGCGACCCGATCATCGCGGCCCGCCGCGAGGGCGGCCGCAAGACGGTCGCGTTCGGGTTCTCGCTGGGCGGCACCGACCTGATGCTGCGGGTCGCGTTCCCGCTGCTGCTGGTCAACAGCCTCGACTGGTTCGCCGGCGACGACGCCGACCTGGTCACCACCTACACCACCGGCCAGCGCTTCCGCATCCCGCTCGACGGGCTGTACGGGGTGCGCGAGGTCAGCATCGTCGATCCGACCGGCAAGGCCACCCCGGCGCCGGTGGTCGAGGGCATGGCGACCTTCTACGGCCAGCGGGTCGGCGTCCACCAGATCATCGCGTACGCGCCCGAGGATGCCGACCGAGACGGCGCGAGGGGCGCGCCGATCGCTACGCTCGAGCTGGCCGCCAACCTCGGCTCGACCACCGAGTCGAAGATCGCGCCGGCGGCCGACCTGACCCTGGCCGGCAAGCCGCTGACCGCGCCACCGGCGTTCGCCGCCACCGCGCGCCGCGACCTGTGGATCTACCTGGTCTACGCCGTGCTCGCGCTGCTCGCCCTCGAGTGGGTCACCTATCACCGGCGGGTGACGGTGTGATGCGGGTCCGCGACCTCTTCCAGGTCGGCGTGCTGGTGCGGGTCGGCGCCGCCGTGGCCGCCAGCGCCATGCTCCTCTACGCCCTGGTGTGGTGGCTCGACGGCCGCACGCTGGTCACGATCACCCAGTTCGGCCGGCCGATCGACCTGCTCGACCCCGACAAGCTGCTGCTGATCGCGATCGTCCCGTTCTTCTTCCTGATCCGGGCGTGGTCGCTCACCGACCTGGCCATCGCCCAGCAGGTCCTGCAGGCGACCCTGCGCTCGGTGATCGTGATCGGCCTGGCCATCGCGCTCGCCCGGCCGTCGTGGGTGACCCACGACTCCAAGGTCGCGACCGTGGTCCTGGTCGACGTGTCGGACTCGGTGTCGGAGCGCCAGCTCGAGGCGGCGCGCGCCTACGTCGCCGACCTCACCCGCGCCGGCGGCGACGACTCCTGGCTGTCGGTGGTCACCTTCGCCGAGAAGCCGCAGGTGGCCCGGCGCCAGGACGGCGCGTGGGTGATCGAGCGCCACACCGCCGGCGCCGCGCGCGGCTCGGCCGGCACCGACGTCCAGGCCGCGATGCAGCTCGCCTATGGCCTGTATCCGTCGGGCTACCTGCCCCGCCTGGTCCTGGTCACCGACGGCAACCAGACCGGCGGCGACCTGGTGTCCGAGGCCTACCGGGCCAAGGACATGGGCGTGCGGGTGTCGTGGAAGACCTTCGCCGAGGACAAGGTCCAGGAGATCCGGGTCGCCGGGCTGTCCTTGCCCGACGACATCAAGGTCGGCCAGCCGTTCGAGGTCACCGCCGAGATCTGGTCGACCCACGCCGAGACGGTGACGGTCAACCTGCGCCAGGACGAGTTCCCCAACGCGCTCGAGCCGGTCAAGACCGTCGAGCTGCGCGAGGGCGTCAACAAGGTGGTCTTCAAGAGCGAGGCCAAGCGGGCCGGCGCGACCACCTACCGGCTCAAGCTCGCCCGCTTCCAGCACGACACCGAGCAGGCCAACAACGAGGCGGTCATGACCGCGCCGGTGAAGGGCAAGCCGAGCGTGCTGTACGTCGAGGGCGGCGTGCTGCGCGAGCCCGGCTCGGCCGGCTACCTCCAGCGCGCGCTCCAGCACGAGAACATCGACGTCGAGGTTCGCGGTCCGCGCGGCCTGCCGGCGTCGGCCAAGGAGCTCGAGAAGTACGATCTCGTCCTGGTCTCCGACGTGCCCGCCCACTTCCTCGGCTCGGGCCAGATGGCCGCGCTCGACACCTACGTCAGCGGCTTCGGCGGCGGCCTGATCATGGCCGGCGGCGAGGACTCGTTCGGCTCGGGCGGCTACCAGGGCACCAAGATCGAGCAGATCATGCCGGTGCGGTTCGACGCCGAGAAGCTGCGCGAGCAGCCCGACATCGCGCTGATGCTGGTGATCGACCGCTCGGGCTCGATGCAGGGCCCCAAGATCGAGGCGGCCAAGGAGTCGGCGCGGGTGACCACCGAGGTGCTGTCGCCCAACGACGTGATCGGCGTGATCGCGTTCGACAGCGAGGCCCAGGTGTTCGTGCGGCCGCAGCGGGCGGCCAACAAGATGCGGATCTCGGCCGACATCTCGCGCCTGCAGTCGGCCGGCGGCACCAACATCTACCCCGGCCTGCGCGAGGCGTTCGAGCTGCTCCAGGGCATCAACGCCAAGGTCAAGCACGTCATCCTGCTGTCCGACGGCGAGGCGCCGTACGACGGCATCGTCGACCTGGTCCAGGACATGCGGTCGGCCCGCATCACGGTGTCGGCGGTCGGCGTGTCGGGCGCCGACCGCAACCTCCTGTCGATGATCGCCGACAACGGCGACGGCCGCCTGTACATGACCGACGACATCGGCGCGCTGCCGCGGATCTTCATGAAGGAGACCACCGAGGCCCAGAAGTCGCAGCTGGTCGAGGACGCCATCAAGGTGCGGGTGGCCAAGCGGGTCGAGGCGATCGAGGGCACCGCGATCGAGAGCGCGCCGCCGCTGCACGGCTACGTCACCACCAAGCCCAAGCCGACCGGCGAGGTCATCCTGGTCAGCGACCTCGGCGAGCCGGTCCTGGCCCGCTGGCGCCATGGCGCCGGCACCGCGGTGGCGTGGACCTCCGACGTCAAGAACCGCTGGTCGGCCGACTGGATCGGCTGGCACGGCTACCCGAAGTTCTGGGCCCAGCTGGTGCGCACCTCGATGCGGCGCAAGGTCTACGACAGCTACGACCTGACCGCGACCGTCGACGACGGCCGGGCCAAGGTCGTGGTCGACGCCATCGACGCGTCCGACCAGTTCGTCAACGCGCTCGATACCAGCCTCGAGGTGGTCGACCCGGCCACCAACCAGGTGACCCAGACCGTGCCGATGGATCAGGCCGCGGCCGGCCGTTACGTCGCCGACTTCAAGATCGAGCGCTACGGCAGCTTCCTCCTCCGCGCGGTCCACAAGCGCGACGGCAAGACCGTGGCCGAGTCGGTGGGCGCGGTGGCGCTGTCGTATCCGCTCGAGTACCTGCGCACGACCCCCGACGAGACGCCGCTGCGCCAGGCCGCGGTGGTCACCGGCGGCCACGACCAGCTGGCCGCCGCCGAGGCGTGGAAGCCCGCCGCCGACGACGCGCCGGTCAGCTACGTCGAGGACCTGTGGCCGTGGGTGCTGCTCGGCTGCGTCGCCCTGGTCCTGCTCGACGTCTACGCCAAGCGCCTGCGTCTGTTCGGCTACCGGACCATCAAGTTCGAGTAGCCGGCGTCACGGCCATGGCGGCTTCCACGACGCGTACAGTCCGGTCTGGGCGCGGCGCCGGCCGGGCTCGACGTAGCTCCACTTGACGAACGGGCGGAGCCGCGCCGGGGTGCCCGACGGCGGCCTGGGATCGTTCGGGAAGTAGTTGACGTCGCCGCCGAGCGGCTTGAACACCAGCTCGAGCGCCGGCTCGACGGTGAACTGCTGGCTGGCCGGGTTCGGCATGGCGTAGAACTGCAGCGTGTCGGTGGCGAGCGAGTAGACCGCGTTGTGGCAGCCGCCGGCGTTGCCGGCCCGGAACGGGGCGCCGAGGCTGGTCCTCACCAGCTGCTGCCAGACCGTGGTGCCGCTGGTCCGGGCGAACTGGTCGCGGCCGGCGATCGCGTTGACGACCTTGAAGTCGTTCGAGGTGGTGAGCTGCGAGTCGGCCTGGCGAAGCGCGTAGCCCTTGTCGTCGAGCTCGATCGCGTACTCCATGGTGTGGAACAAGAAGAAGACCTCGCCCTGCGTCCAGTAGAGGTGGGCGTGGAACAGCCCGCCGCGCGACAGCCCCGGGTAGGCCGACGCGACCGACGCGTCGCTCTTCTGGATGCAGGCCCTGGTGGCGGACTCGACGTCGGTGAACAGCTTGACGATGAACTTCTCGACGTCGGGGCGAAACGACTCGAACCACATCGAGCTCTCCTCGCGGAGCTCCGCGCTCCAGCCGGTGTCGACGCCGCTGACGTGACGCTCCTCGGGGATCCCCAGGTGGGCGAGCCGCTTCCACTTGCCGGAGGCCCACAAGCTGGGCATCAGGGCGCGCGCCTGCTTCTCGCCGTAGGTGCTGGCCTTGCCGGCGAAGCTGGCGAGGTCGTCGTCGAGGGTCGCCGCCGACATCGGCGTCTCCAGCGCGCGGCTGAACGTCGCCTGGGCGTCCTCGAGGGAGCCCGCGCTCAGCACGTCGCAGAGCTCCTTGGGCGCGGTGCAGGTGGCGTGGGCGGTCGACGACGACGCGAGCGTGAGCCCGCCGAGCAGCAACAGCGCATGTCGAGCGTTCATGCCGCCCCCGGCTGCAGCCGCCATGCCGGCGCCGGTCGGGGTTGCCGGCAACGGTTGCGCGGACTTGGCCGTCGCGCGCGCACGGCGCCGTCGCGCGCGCATCGCCGCGCGCGCCGGTCGGGCGGCCCGGGCGAGATCGAGGTACCCTCGGGGCATGGCGTGCAGGCAGCGCAAGCAGGGGTTCGCCGCCCACGGGGTGGCGACCGCCAAGACGCGGTAGCCGCCGTGGACGATGCGTCCCACTACCGCTGGCTGGCGGCGTGTTACGCCCGCGGCGCGCTCGGGCGGCTCGGCCTCGACGACGACGCGGCGATCGCCGCCGGGACCGAGGCCGGCCTGCGCATGCACCGGTTCAAGCGCTCGGCCGAGCTGCCGCGGGTGCGGGCGGTGATCGGCACCCTGCGCGGGCTCGGCATCGGCTCGCTGGTCGACGTCGGCTCGGGGCGGGGCGCGTTCCTGTGGCCGATGCTCGACGCCATGCCCGACGTGCAGGTGATCGCGGTCGACGTGCTCGCCCACCGGGTCGCCGACCTGGCGGCGGTCGCGCGCGGCGGCGTGACCCGCCTGGCTGCCGCGCGCATGGACTTCGGCCGGGCCGGGCTGTGCGACGGCGCCGCCGACGCGGTGACCATCCTCGAGGTCCTCGAGCACCTGCCCGACCCGGCGCCGGCGGCGGCCGAGGCCATGCGGGTGGCCCGCCGCGCGGTGATCGCGACCGTGCCATCGCACGAGGACGACAACCCCGAGCACCTGCGGGTGTTCGACCGGGCCGGCCTGGAGGCGCTGCTGCGCGACGCCGGCGCACGGCGGGTGACGATCGACCAGGTCCGCGGCCACCTGGTCGCGGTCGCCCTACGCTAGGATCCCTCCGTGGAGGCGATCCACAAGTACCCACGCACGCCGCACCTCGAGGGGTCGCGGCTGCAGCCGGGCGATCACGACCTCGAGCAGACGCCGCTGGCGGCGCTGCGCGGGCGGTTCGTCGTGGTCGAGGAGAAGCTCGACGGCGCCAACGCCGGGATCGCGATCGGCGCCGACGGCCGGCTGCGCCTGCAGAGCCGTGGCCACGCCCTCACCGGCGGGCCGCGCGAGCGCCACTTCGACCTGTTCAAGCGGTGGGCGGGCGCGCACGCGGAGGTGCTCGCGCGGGTGTGCGCCGGCGGCCTCACCGTCTACGGCGAGTGGCTGTACGCCAAGCACACGATCTTCTACGACGCCCTGCCCCACTACTTCCTCGAGTTCGACGTGCTCGACGACACCGGCCGGTTCTGGTCGACGGCGCGGCGGGCGGCCCACCTGGCGGCGTGCGGCGCGGCGACGGTGGTGCGCGCGGTGCCGGTGCTGTGGCAGGGCGTGGTCGACGACCCGCGCGCGCTGCCGGCGCTGGTCGGCCGGTCCCTGTACAAGTCGGCGCGCTGGCGCGACCGCCTCGACGAGGTCGCCGCGGCCGCCGGGGTCGCCGCCGAGACCGCCGGGCTGGAGACCGATCGATCGGCCGACGCCGAGGGCCTGTACGTCAAGGTCGAGGAGGACGGGGTGGTGGTCGAGCGCTACAAGTGGATCCGGGCCAGCTTCCTGACCTCGGTGATCGACTCGGGCAGCCACTGGCTGGCGCGGCCGATCGTGCCCAACCAGCTGGCCGACGGCGTCGATCTGTTCGCGCCGGCGCCGGAGCCGGCGCCGTGATCGACCTCGCGGCGCTCACCCCGGCGCCGGGCGCGGCGATCGACTGGGCGGCGATCGAGGACGCGCTGGCGGCGATCGTGCCGGCCGCCGAGCTGGCGGCGACGCCGCAGGACGCCGGCTACCACGCCGAGGGCGACGTGTGGATCCACACCCGCATGGCACTCGAGGCCCTGTGCGCCGATCCGGCCTGGCAGGCGGCCGAGCCGGCGGCGCGGGCGATCGTGTTCGCCGGGGTGCTGCTGCACGACGTCGGCAAGCCTGGCACGACCCGCGACGAAGGTGGGCGGATCACCTCGCGTGGCCACAGCGCGCTGGGCGAGCGCCTGGTCCGCTCGGCCCTGTACGAGGCCGGCGTGCCGTTCGCGCTCCGCGAGCACGTATGCGCGCTGGTCCGCTGGCACCAGGTGCCGTTCTTCGGCATCGAGAAGGACGCCGCCGAGGCGGCGCGGCTGGTCGCCCGGCTGTCGCTGGTCACCCGTCACGACTGGCTGGCGCTGGTCGCCGCCGCCGACGGCCGCGGCCGGCGCTGCACCGACCCGCGCGATCAGGTCCGCATCGTCGACAACTGCGCCCTGTGGCGCGAGCTGGCCGCCGAGCACGGCGCGGCCGACCGCCCGCGCGCGTTCCCCGACGACCACACCCGCGTGGTCTACCTGGCCGACGAGCGCGGGACGCGGGCGCCCGACGTGCCGGCGTACGACGACACCGCCGGCGAGGCGTTCCTGCTGTCGGGGCTGCCCGGCGCCGGCAAGAGCACCTGGCTGGCCGGCCGGCCGGACCTCGCGGTGGTCTCGCTCGACGACCTGCGCGACCAGCTCGACGTCGACCACGCCGACGGCCAGGGCCCGGTGATCGCGGCCGCGCGCGAGCGGACGCGCGAGCACCTGCGCAGCGGCCGGCCGTTCGCCTGGGACGCGACCAACCTGTCGCGGGCGCTGCGCGGCAACCTGATCGAGCTGTGCCGCGACTACCGGTTCCGCGTCCACATCGTCTATTGCGAGGTCCCGGCGGCCGAGCAGCGGCGGCGCAACCGCGCCCGCCCGGCGGCGCAGGTCGTGCCCGCCGCCGCGCTGGCGCGGATGCAGCGCCGGTGGTCGGTGCCGGCACCGGACGAGGCGCACTCCGTCACGTACGTGGTCGAGCCCGGCCCCGGGCCCGCCTGGCCGCCGCGCTGACGCGCATCCGGCTTGCGCCGGGGGCGCCGCACTTCGACGTCGCCGT